>Ga0182024_10000488_pt1 | contig 101632 bp, 98 predicted proteins | sample P32metaG_FD_120480 | JGI IMG/M metagenome (GOLD analysis project Ga0182024, IMG submission 120480) | Permafrost microbial communities from Stordalen Mire, Sweden - P3-2 metaG (Illumina Assembly) | ecosystem: Environmental > Terrestrial > Soil > Wetlands > Permafrost | place: Sweden: Stordalen... | reverse complement strand
GTTGCTCCGTGGGATCAATGTCGGTGGCAAGAATAAAATACCGATGGCTGACCTGCGGGCGCTCTTCGAGTCGCTTGGCCACACCGACGTGCACACTCTCATTCAGAGCGGCAACGTGATCTTCACCAGTGATCAAAAGGTCATGCCAAATGAGCTCGAGATCGCTATCGGGGCTAGATTCGGATTCGAGGTTGCCGTCGTCTTGCGCACACCGAATGCGCTCAAGAACGTCTTGAGGAATAACCCTCTCGCTGGCGTCGATCCATCCAATCTCCACGTTGGATTCATGAGGCAAAAGCCTTCTGGTACCGGATTGTCGAGACACGACAAAGAGCGCTTCTTGCCAGAGAGGTACGCGGTAGTCGGCACTGAGCTTTATCTCTACCTGCCAGACGGCATGGCTCGGACCAAGCTTCCTGACTATCTCAACCGCCAGTTGAAAGTTCCCATCACCGTGCGCAATTGGAACACCGTGCGCAGACTCGTTGACCTGGCTGCTACGTGATGGAGGGACTGGCGTGTGGCCGGCACCGCCGAGGACGCTCACGGAGGAGCTTCGCGGCGCTTCTAGTGTGGAAGTACTCATGAAGTCATGAGCATTTCTGGCTGTGTTTAGCCGCGTTGACTGTTCAGATCAGAGGTTCCTAGCCCCGTCTCGTGCGAGCGCTGCAAGCACGACGTTGCCGACGCCGCTGACTTCTACGAGGAAGCCGTCGTGGCCGATAAGGGAGTCGATCACACCCACTTCGGTATGGCTTGGAAGTAGCGACGCGATTTCGTATTGTAACTTCAGCGGATAGAGACGGTCGCTCGATATCCCGGCCACGGTCATTGTGGCAACAATTTGTGAGAGAGCCGAGGCGAGCCCATTTCGTCCGCGGCCGACGTCGTGGTGGCTCATCGCCTCGCTGAGCACTACATACGAATTCGGATCAAATCGAGAGGCGAGCTTGTCGCCGTGGTGCTCGAGATAGGACTCCACCGCGTAGCGGCCACGGTTCAGTGGGTCGTCCGTACTTTGTTGGGCGTTATTGAATCTGGCCTCGAGCTCGTCGGCGGTCCGGTAGCTCATTTGTCCTATTCCTCGTGCGATTGCCAAACCCGCCGCTGGGCGTCCGCCACTGTAGTAATAGTCCCCTCCGCGGAACGCCGGGTCAGCTCGAATTGCCCGGACCTGGAGCGAGCACAGTCCGATCTGCTCAGCGGTGGCCACTGCTCCGACGGCCAGAAGGATGCCGCGTTGGACCCGTTCAGGGTGGCCGATGCACCACTCGAGCGCCCTCATGCCGCCCATCGAGCCGCCGATCACGGCCGCCCACCGATCGATGCCGAGATGATCGGCCAGAGCCGCTTCCACCGCCACCTGGTCGCGGATGGTGATGGCGGGGAAGCGTGAGCCGTAGGGCAGTCCGTCGGGTGCTGGAGAAGCCGGCCCGGTGGTTCCTTGGCAGCCCCCCAATACATTTGGGCAGACCACGAAGAACCGGCTCGTGTCGATGGGAGCGCTGGGGCCGATTAGTCCATCCCACCAACCCGGGGTGGGGTGACCGGGCCCCGCGGGGCCAGCCGCATGGGAGTCACCGCTCAAGGCATGAAGCACGAGGACGGCGTTGGATCGAGACGGGTCGAGAGACCCCCACGTCTCATAGGCGACATCGACTGGAGCCAGCCGACCTCCCGCCTCGAGCTCCAGGGCACCCTCAAAGAGGGTGGCGAACTGGCGATGTCCGAGACTGCCACCTGGATGCCACACTCCCTGAAATGGAGGTGTGTTCACCCGCTCTTGGCAGCCCGAAACCCCGCTTCGAGGTCGGCAATGATGTCGTCGAGCGATTCGAGCCCGACGCACAGGCGGACCAGGTCGGGTGACACTCCCGCTGTCACCTGCTCGGCCTCGCTCAGCTGAGAGTGGGTCGTGGAAGCCGGGTGAATGGCCAGGCTGCGCACGTCTCCGACATTGGCGAGGTGGCTGAAGAGTTCGAGCCCCTCGATGAACCGTTTGCCCGCGTCTGCTCCACCGGCGATACCGAAAGCGACGATGGCCCCGGCTCCGTTTGGGAGGTATCGCTGCTGGCGATCGTGCCACGGGCTCGACTCGAGACCGGCATAGCTGACCCAAGACACTTCGTCACGGGATTCGAGCCACAGCGCCACGGCGGTGGCGTTCTGAACGTGGCGCTCCATGCGGAGGCTAAGGGTCTCCAGGCCCTGTAGAAAGAGGAACGAATTGAGCGGGGCGATTGAGGGACCGGTGTCGCGCAGGTATTGCAGGCGCGCCTTCAACGCGTAACGAGCCGGAAAGAGGGCTTCGGGCAACTGGGAGAAGATGAGGCCGTGATAGCTGGGGTCGGGCTCGGTGAAGTTCGGGAACCGACCACTGCCTTCGTAGTCGAACTTGCCTCCGTCAATGATGATGCCGCCGATGGAGGTCCCATGACCGCCGATGAATTTGGTTGCCGAGTGCACGACGATGTCGGCGCCGTGGCGCAGCGGCTGGGCAAGGTAGGGCGTGGCCACTGTGCTGTCAACCACCAATGGGATCCCATGTTCGTGGGCAATGGCTGAGACCGATTCGAAGTCGAGCACGTCGCCCCTGGGATTGCCGATGGTCTCGGCATAGAACGCCTTCGTGTTCGGACGGATGGCGGCCCGCCAACTTTCATGGTCGTCGGGGTCGTCGATGAAAGTGACCTCGATGCCGAGCTTGGGCAGCGTGTAGTGCAGGAGGTTGTATGTTCCGCCGTAGAGGGAGGCCGAGGAAACGATGTGACCTCCGTTCTCGGCCAGGTTCAACAGGGCCACCGTCTCGGCCGCCTGCCCGCTGGCGACGGCGAGGGCCGCCACTCCTCCCTCCAGGGCCGCCATTCGCTCTTCGAAGACCGCCTGGGTGGGATTCATGATGCGGGTGTAGATGTTGCCGAGTTCTTCCAGTCCGAACAGCGCGGCAGCGTGGGACGTGTCACGGAATACGTAGCTCGTGGTTTGGTAAATAGGCACCGCCCGTGCCCCGGTGGTGGGGTCGGGCTCGGCGCCGGCATGGATCTGTAGGGTTTCGAATCCCCGATCAGGCATGGTGAACGTCTCCTCGGATCTACTCGGCGTGGTCGAATGAGGATAATCCCATAAACCCGATGTATCAATTAGTCTTTTCTCTGGGTCCGAGGCCTCAAGTCGCTCTTCCGGATCGACGACGCCATCGCCCGGCCCGCCGGCCTGCCTCGGTCATTCGATGGCCGCAAACCGGCAGCGCCCACCTGGTCGGAGCAGATCGTCGGACGCCCCCGCTGGTCCTTCAGGTTCGCTTGGAGAAGCCCGTCGATCCTGCCCACTGCGAGGTGGGGGAGTGGAGGAAGCTGCTACTGGTTCCCGAGGAGTTTCTCAGCCAGCGGGAATTTTCAGGCGTCGAAGCGGGGGGAGTGTCGTTGGAGGCTGGTGGCGCGGCGGAAGGTCGGCCAGGAGTTCGGCCGTCGCATTTGCCACCTTGCGAGCTGCCTTTTCAAACGCGTCCTCTGTCCGCGTCGATGTCGTCTGGACGCCACTTACCTTGCGAACATATTGGCGCGCGGCGGCTTCTATCTCTTCGACTGTGGCTTCGGGTTTCAAGCCCCGGAGGGTGGTGATATTGCGGCACATGGCGTGCAGCCTACGCCTGTCAGGCGCGGTCGTGCCGCTAAAGCCCGGGGGATCGGCAGTGGTTCGGAGGCCACCTCTGGCCACCGTCAGCGGGGCAGGTCCGGTCATGTGACCCTGCCCACGATTAGGGAAATCCCCAAAAAAGGTGATCATCGCGATTCCGTCGGCCTGGGGTCTTCTGTCGCCCCGACGGATCACACTCGCCGAGGCGTCCAGCGGAACCGTCGCACTGCGACGATGCAGCCGATGACTCCCCAGAGCGCCACAACAGCGAGGTCGTGCCACGCCCAGGGAGATACCCCAGGGCGAACATCGAACGGGGTGAAGACGGCGGTGATGAAATGACGCACCGGGAACCAAGACGAGAACTGGGCCAGGCCCGATCCGGACTGAAGTGGGAACCACAGACCAGAGAGAAACAATAGGACAAAGAATACGATGCTGGTGACCGGTCCGGCCGCGTCTTGATTCGGAATGAGCGTGCTCATTGCTACCCCCAGAGCGGTGAAGCTGAGGGCGCCGATCACGACGGCAACGACGAACGGAGCGAAGTCGGCGGGCAGATGGACGCCGAATCCCCACACACCGATGGCGAGGAGGACGACCACCTGAATAAACGCCAGTATCAGTGTGCTGATGAAGATCGCCGCCAGGAGCGCCCAGGTGGGTAGTGGGCTCAGACGGAGCCGCTTCAGGAGGCCCATCTCGCGGCGGTTCACCAAGGTGATTGCCAGCACATTGAAGCATGCGGCCATGATCCCGTAGGCAACGAACCCTGGCACGTAGTACTGGATCAACTTTATGTGTCCCAGGAAACTGACACGAGAAGATCCCGCGCTTGCCCCCAAAAGGACGAGGAAGACCACCGAGAAACCGAGAGTAAAGATCGCTCCGATGGGGTTGAGCCAGAACGCGAGCTGCTCGTAGCGCACCTGGCGACCGACGAGGCGGAGATCGCTCCAAGGGATTGATCTCGAAGCTGGCGGCGTTGGCGCAGCAGGGGGCGCGGTTGCGTTGCTCATGATACCTCCCTCTCCGTCTCAGCATCAGGAGATTTGGTCAAACGAAGGTAGACATCTTCGAGGGTCACCCGGTTGACCGTGAGCCCCGGCAATTCGATTCCCCGCCCGAGCGCCCAGTCGATCAGGGCGTGGAGCACGGGGAGTTCTTGTTCGGTTCGGATTTCCATCTCACCTCCGCTGGCCGAGCGAGACGGTACGGGCAGGTCGTCGGCAGACACGTCATCGGGAAGCCGGAAGCGGATCGTGGCCGTTCCCACATCTCGACCTCCGATCGAACTCGGGGTCCCACTGGCGACAATCTTCCCGTCGGCGAGCACGGCCACTTGGTCGGCGAGCGCCTCGACCTCGTCCATGTAGTGGGTGGTGAGGATGACCGTGGTGCCTTCATCAGCGAGCTGCCGTACAAGGTCCCAGGAGGCCCGGCGACCCGACGGGTCCAACCCGGTTGTCGGTTCGTCGAGGAACAGCAGGTCGGGGTTGCCGATGATCCCGAGACCAACATCCAAGCGGCGTTGTTGGCCTCCGGACAACGTCTTCACTCGAGCGTCTGACTTCTCAGACAGCCCGACCAGTCCGATAACCTCGTCGACAGGTCGGGCATTGGGATAGAGGCCGGCGCTACGCGAGAGAACCTGGCGCACTGAGAAGAATGGTTCCACGGCCAGCTCTTGGAGCACTATGCCCAGTCGAGAACGCAGCCTGCGCTGTGTCCGACGGTCGCCCGGATCGAATCCCAGGACATCGACTTCTCCCGCATCGCGCGGTCGGAAACCCTCGAGGATCTCGATCGTCGTCGTCTTCCCCGCGCCGTTCGGACCGAGCAGCGCGAATACTTCACCCCGCTCGACCTCGAAGCCGACGTCGCGCACTGCGTGGATCGTCCCATAGGACTTAGCCAAATGCGCAACGGACACTGCAGGCATACGTCGGTTCCTTCCTGGCAGTCAGTTGTAACGTTGACGACCCTATTCTCTCGTGCATTGTCCACCCAGGATGACTCCCAGGCAAAGATCTGTCCCTCAGAGAGTAACGGGCCGCGGGGCGTGCCAGCCTGTTGTTTGGTACTCGACAGTGCAGTGGAGCAACCGTCTACCGGCACCGTTGTAGGTCGAATCGGTACGGGAGGGGAAACAGGGGAATCGCGCAACTGTCCGGCCTACCGGCTCGCGGTACCACCTTCGGGACTGCGAGGATCGGCGGCGCCCTCGTAGCAGCGAGTCTCCGCGTCCTCCCTCGCGACGGAGATGATCTGGGAGCACCCGACCATTACCGGATCGAACGCGCTGATTGACTGCACGTGGTGCCCTCGGCTGATGAGGCCGTCGTTCCACTCTGAAGGAGCGTGGGACTCCACACGCACGGTCAATTTTTCACCCCACCAGAGGCGAAACGGTCCGGCAGCCGGAGCGTCAAGCACGAGGCGGGCTCCAGCGACGGCGGTGGCCGGGTCCTGTCCGCCGCGCAACATCCGGGCCAGAAGTTGGAGGAGAACTTGGGGCTGGGCATCGCCCCCCATGGCCCCGACGAGATGGGTGAGCGATCCGGCGGGCGAAGTGACGAGCATCGGGGACAGGGTGTGTGGCGGTCTGCACCTCGGCGCGAGTTCAGCGGGGTGATTTGCCACGAGCGAAAAGCCAAGCCCACGGTTGTGCAGGAAGATTCCAGTCGTGCCGGCGACGAGGTGGGACCCGAAGTCAAGTGCGTTGGACTGGGTCAGAGAGATTCCGAGCCCGTCGGCGTCTATTGCGCACAGGTGCGTTGTGTCTCCGTCGCCGATACGGCGGATCGAGGGACCGCTATCACCTGCCGGTGTGTGCCCGACGTCCGGTGGTGCCGCCCGATCCGGGCGGACCCGCGCGGCGGCGTTGAGAAGCCGCCTCTCGGCGAGGAGCGTCTCTCCATCCGCGTCGTCGTGGAGGACGCTCGGGCGATCGTGACCAGCGGCTCGCGATGCTTCGATTATCAGGTGCGCCCAGACGGGGTCAGACGGGTCACGTCCGATACCGGCGTGCTCGGCGATCCAAGAGCTGGCGAGCGTGAGATATCCCTGCGACGGGGGAGGGACGGTCCACAGATCGTGCTCCCACACCCTCAGTCGCAACGGGTCGCACCAATCGGCCATGCTTCGCTTGAAGTCATCGGTGGTGAAGATGCCTTTACCGAGAGCCATCAGGGCGCGCCCGAACTCCCCGTTGTAAAAGCCCTCTCGACCCTCGAGTGCTATTGCCCGCAATGTTCGAGCCACCCCTGGAAGTCGCACGCGCTCTTGAGGCTGCAGGGGACCGTGCGGGCACAGCTCGCTCGCACCGGGCACCTCGAATATGAGATGACTCGCGAGCGCGAGAAGGATTGAAGCAGCAAAGCCCTCGTCGGCCAACTCGATCGCCGGACCGAACACTGCCTCCAGTGGGAGCCGACCGAAGCGATCATGGAGCGCGAGCCAACCATCGACCGCGGCTGGCACAGGGACACTGCGAGCGTCCCCTCGCACCGCCATGACAGAGAGGCCTTCAGCTCTCAAGTCGGCCGCGTCCACGCCGGACCCAGCCCGACCTATTGCCAACAAGGCCAAGGGATCGGCTCCGGGGACACAGACCATCGCAAGGAGATCTCCGCCCATTCCGCACAGATGCGGGTTGGTAACCGCCATGACAGCGGCGGCGGCGACCGCTGCATCGGCGGCGGTGCCACCTTGAGCGAGCGCGCCTATACCAGCGATCGATGCCAGCTGGTCTGCGGCGTTCACCATGCCTCGCAGGCCGATTCGGGGACCGAAGGGAGCCAAGGACAATGTCATTGGCCAGGCATACCACGCTGACCGACTGAGCGAGGTTGGCGCGATCCGGTTACAGGCGATCGTCGTCGAGACATACTCCCAAGCGACTGCGTTTTGGCGGCCAATGGGTGGCAGCAGGAACTGAGCGCGTACGTCAAGCCCGGTGCATCGCAGTAGGCCCGTCGGAGTCGCATTGGTGTTTTCGGACCGAGCGGCACAATCGAGAATGGAGATCTCGCCAATGCGAACTAGACGATCTCGGGCACTTCGACCTCGACAGGACCAGAGGACGTGAAATAGCAGGTGACGCGCGGCGGCACCCGCAAACCGTCGTCGGTCTGGTAGCGGCGGCGGATGGCCTCGTGGTCGCCCGAAACGGTGAGTGTCGCGACCTCGTCCACATAGGCGTCATCACCGGGGGCGGACGCTTCCCTGGCCAGTAGTCCCCACCCGTCCCAGGGCAGCATCTCCACCTTGTTCAGGGCGGCAAGATCGCGGGCGATGTTCCCCTCGATGAACCAACGACCCCACATATCGAGGATGCCGAAACGGTCGCCATCTTCCTTCCCGGCTTGGCAGCGGAGCCACGCCGCACCGGCAGGGAGGAACAGGCCCAGAGGTAAGTCCGTTGGATCTTCGACGAGGCCGATCACTTCTCGCTGAAAAGGGTCAATCTGCGAGTCGAGCGTGACCCATTGGGTACCGTCCCAGTGTTCAACCACCCAGTGATCCACCCACTTTCCCGGATCGAAATAGCTGGAGAACCCGCAGCGAGCCCGGGCCGGTACCCCTGATCGCCGAAGCAGTGCGACCGTGAGAGTGCTGAAGTGGCGGCAATTGCCGAGGATTCGGTTGTCGGGCTCTCGCCGCTCAATCAAGGGCCGCGGATCGATCTCAAGAATGCGTTCAATCATCCCCGCGGCAGCCCGAGTTTGAAGTTCGTCCTCCCGCTCGGCTTCGACGTCGACGTCGACGTCGACGTCGTAAGCCTCAGCCCAGAATGGATGGAGTACTAGGCCCTGCACCACCATTGCAATGCCTTGCGGGTCCGAAGGAATGTCGACAAGTGCCGTCTCCAGCCCGACGAGGTTGGTCATTACACCCGGAGTTTTGTAGAAGTCCATCTCGTTGGTCATGGGGCTTCACCTTCGATTGGGTGCCGCTTGCGGGGGAATCCTAAGTGCCACTCGGGTGACGATGTGCCCCGGTGACCACGTCGTCACTGTGACGTACCCTGCCGCCCGAGCGCCCGGGCGAAGGCGCCTGCGCGGTTCTCGTCCGGCACGCCAAGTGTGACCCTGCTCAATCGCTGCTTCTTGTCGTAAGGGTGCCGGGAGCATCACCGTCTGGGAAATGGCAAATGAGGGCGCCGGTACCGGAGTGACGATCAGTGCGATCCCCCGTCGGGCAGCGAGAAAGAGAGGAAACGAGTACCGTCAACCGGAGTGACGTCTCCATGGTCGGACGATGCGTGCAGCCTGGTGGAGGCATTCCGGGCGGGGAAGCTCTCGCCGCTTGAGGCGCTCGATGCCTGTATTGCGGCAATCGAGCGATCCCCGTTAAACGCGACGAGTCACACCGACTTCGACCGGGCCCGAGACGCGGCCCGCAATGCCGATATCTCGCTTCCCTTCGGGGGCGTTCCATTCGGAGTCAAAGAGCTTGAGCGGGTAGAGGGGTGGCCCTACACCGAGGCCTCAACGATTTTCGCCGACCGGATATCGGAATACGACCAGACCTCGATTGTCCGATTGCGCGGTACCGGCGCTGTGCTCGCCGCACAAACAACTGCGAGCGAGTTCGGTGGCATCAATTGCACCTCAACAGCATTGCATGGCACGACGAGAAATCCGTGGGATCTCTCCCGCACGCCCGGTGGCTCGTCTGGGGGAAGCGCCGCCGCCGTGGCTGGCGGGCTCTTGCCCATCGCGACTGGGAGCGACGGAGGTGGATCCATCCGCATTCCTGCTTCATTCTCAGGATTGTTCGGTCTGAAGGCTACTTACGGGCGGATCCCCAAGGGTCCTCGCGCCGGCATCGAGCCGCTCACCAGCGTGCTCGGTTGCCTTAGTCGTTCAGTGCGCGATACCGCCCGATTCTTCGACACCTGTAACGGCTTCGATCCGCGTGACCCCCTGAGTCTGCCTGCGGTCGGGAATTGGGAAGGACGCCTAGGCACTCATGACCTCAGGGGATCGACGGTGGCAATCCTGCCCGACTTGGGCACGGCCAGGGTCCGCGTCGAAGTCGCCGACCTTGTTGCAGGTGCCGCGGGCGCGCTGGCAAGTGCCGCCGGAATGAAAGTCAAAGAGGTGACATCGGCACTCCCGCCACTGCGAGGCGAATGGGCAATGGCCGGGCAAGTCGGCTTCCTGGCGGATTTGGGCGATGCGTACCCCGCACGGATCGGGGAGCTGTCGGCTGAGATGCGGCTGGGCCTTGACGCAGCCAGGGATCGCTTCAACCTCGAGCGTGCCGCAGCCATCGAGGAATACCGCCGCCGGCTGAACGAGGCGATGGCCGACCTCTTCGATTCGGTGGACTTCATCATGGCTTCGACAAACCCCGATGTTGGCTTCGCCGCCGAAGGACCTCCTCCTTCCACAATTCCGGGTGCCGACCTAATCCACGAGATTGGATTCTCTAGGGCAATCATGAACAATGCTGCACTGACTGCGCCTTCGAATCTGAACGGCAGTCCGGCGGTGAGCATCCCGGCCGGCGTGATCGACGGTTTGCCTGTCGGCTTGCAGGTCCTGGCCAGCCACCACAGCGAACCGCTCTTGCTCGATGTGGCCCTCGTCGCCGAGCGGGAGTTGGCATGGCCCAAGATCGCACCCGGTTCTCCGCTCTCTGTTTGAGACTTGCTTGGCGACCTCACGGATCGGGGAACGAAAGGCCCTTTGACCAGTACGCCGAGGTGACGACGCTCTCGTGCGCATCGGGCACATTCTGCGTGGCGGGTGACTTCAGGGGCTACGCCTACGTCTTGAATCCCCAGGGATAGTCCGGGGCGCAGTCACCAGCACCAGGCTGGGCCAGAGATCCTTCCGGTCGGCGCTGGTACTGGTGTGGATCAGGGAGGGCTGATTTCCGATCGTTTGGTTCTCGAGAGCCGCACCAAAACCAAACAACCCGGCCGTGTCCTTGCTGCCCACCGGCCGGCTCGTCGACCGAGGAATCGCTGTCGTGCGGAAGCTGGTGGTCTCCTGGCGGAAACCCCAGGGAGGCGGATGACCGGGTCGTCGGCAGGGTTTTTGCTGCCGACGATGCCAGCTTCGAAGAGTTGTTGGAATGCTGAACTCGAGCGGTGACCCTGGGCCGGAAAGGAGGCTAGGCGGTCAAATCCAGCTCACTGGCACCGTGCCAGCGGCTCATCGGGCCATGCCCGGGAGGTGAACCTCTGCGCCTGTGGACCATCGAATGTGGACCTCCGATGCCGGGGCACGGTGTTGCCCACCCGAGGCGGCCGCACACCCGTCAGGGCGGTGCGGGGACACTTCATTGGCGGCAATTGTTGCATCGGATGGTTCGATCTCGTATCGTCCCTGCGTAGCGAGTGAGTACACCCGAAGAGGCCACTATGGAGGTTGATGCCATGAGTCAGGACCATTCGAGGCGCCGAGAGCTGCGCCACTGGTTTCGCGTCATACCCAGCACGCTCGTCCGATGTGTGGCTGCGATGGCGCTCGCCCTCATTGGGGCTACTGCAGTCGTCACAGTGCAGGCGGGTGTGGCCTCGGCCCACGAAGTGCCGGCCCACCACGCTCCGCTGACCGTCCGCCACCAGGACGCACCGGGCTTCCCTGGCACGTCGACGACCGCCCCGTTCAACGAGTGCCCAGCCGTCGGCGAGGACTCGTCCTGTGGCCTGCTCATCGTGGTGTCGAACAACGGCGAGCAGATCCTGGGGGACCCCGCGAACGCCACGCCGTACGAGGACATCGAAGACACGCTGGTCGGCATCGTCAACGAGTCGAGCAAGCCGCTTTACCGGGTCCAGCTCTCCTCCTCCGTCAGTCCACCGATTTTCGGTTTCGATGGTGATGGCATCTGTACCAACGCCACGGGCGGGTACAACCCCGAAGGGGCCCCGGTTGGGTATACCGGAGACACCTATTGCACGACCGATCAGCTCAACGGAGCCGATCCGGGTCAACCACAGGGTGACGACCCTAACGGGAGCGACTATCAGGGGCCGGCGAACACCTTCTCGAACATCGACCAAACCAGTTTCAACACCGGTGACGTCGACTTCAACGGTGGCCTACAGCCCGGAACGGGAACGTACTTCTCCTTGGAGAACACGCTCACCGCTGGCCAGCTCGGCGTGCAGTTCGGCTATTGGGAGGTCGCGGCCGACGGCGGAATCTTCGCCTACGACGCCCCGTTCTTCGGCTCGATGGGCGGCCAGCCGCTCAACAAGCCGGTTGTCGGCATCGCGGCCGACCCGAACTCGGGTGGCTACTGGGAGGTCGCGGCCGACGGTGGTCTGTTCTCCTTCAACGCTCCGTTCTTCGGATCGACGGGGGGCATGACGCTCAGCTCTCCGGTGGTCGGCATGGTGGCGACCCCTGACGGCCAGGGCTACTGGGAGGTCGCGGCCGACGGTGGTCTCTTCTCCTACGGTGACGCCAAGTTCTACGGCTCGCTGCCCTCGTTGGGGGTCAAGGTCTCTAACATTGTGGGCATCGCCTCCACCCCTGACGGTCAGGGCTACTGGGAGGTCGCAACGGACGGCGGCACCTTCAGCTTCGGTGACGCGATCTTCTATGGATCGCAGGGCGGCAAGCCGCTCAACAAGCCGGTAGTCGGGATCGCCGGGGACCAGGGAACCGGGGGGTACTGGGACGTCGCTTCGGACGGCGGCCTGTTCGCATTCAACGCCCCATTCTTCGGCTCGACCGGGAACATCACGCTCAACGAGCCGGTGGTTGGGATGGCTGCCACGCCTGACGGTCAGGGCTACTGGGAAGTGGCGTCCGACGGCGGGATATTCAACTACGGGGATGCATTCTTCTGGGGATCGCAGGGTGGCAACCCGCTCAACTCTCCGGTAGTCGGGATCGCCGGCAGCCAGTGATCCGGAGCCGCCTGCAGGCGGCACCATAGAAGTTCGTGACCGAACGCCCCGCCACCGACCAGGTGGCGGGGCGTTCGGCTATTCGGCCTTGAGACCGGTGAGCCCTGCTTTCAGGGCGGAGGCGTTGATGTTCTCTGGCTGAGTCATCACGATTTCACGACCACCGAGGATGCGCTCGAGCGGCCGGGGTTCCGGGTCGTCGGACCTCGGCGACGTGACCCCGCTGAGGATCTCGGTGGGTCCTCACCATCTGCGCTGACGCACAACCCACGGCGCCGCCGTTGACGATGCCCGGTCGGGCACATGCTGAGTGAGGATCAGCGGGACACGCCGATTGGGGGATCCTCTTTTGATTTACGGTTGTTCCTGAGCTTCCTCGACTGTCAGTTCGGCTGCCGGATCTGCCTCAAGGCGTTCATCGGGGATTGGCAATCCGCTGCGGACGGAGCACCCATAGGTTCCATCCTCGAGGCGCTTTTCCGCTCCGTGGATTGCCGCCAAGCGATTCTTGAGAGTGGCCGCGATGTCGTCGTCGACTTCCTCGGCGGTAAGCCGTTCTGCCGGGTCAGCCATGTCGCCGTCGGCGTTGGCCGCCGCTCGGTCATCTTGACCCGCCGCCTTCGTCTCGCCAAGTAGCCGCTCGACCCGATCTCGCTCGGCCGAGAGAAGTCCTCGGGCGCGTTCGTTGTCCACGTTCTCTCCTCGATCGCTCGGATCTCGATCCGTCCACTCCGACACTACGACAGCTGGGCCACGGCGCGCGGCCCCGGTCCACAGGCCCTCAGAGTGCATGGCGCCGCGTGGGCATTGGTGGCCCTCGCGCGGCCCACGTCTGGTCCGGACGGCGCCGGTTGTCCCGAGCACATCAGACGGAGTGGCCAGTTGTACCGATGCTGAAGACCGGCCGAGGTGACTGCGGATCGCCAGTCGCCGTCGTGAGTTAGGTGCATAGTGCTGGATGTTCTCGATCCACCTCGGTCGGGCTCGCGTGCCGAGGTTCCCACGTGCTCAAATGGCTGATGGCGCAAAATGTCTTGGGGGGCGAACTTGAACCGTGCAGCCTTGACCCTCTGACCGGTTTCTATCGGGACGGCTGCTGCAACACGGGCGCAGAGGACACCGGCGTCCACAGCGTGTGCACCTTGATGACCGCTGAGTTTCTCGCTTTCTCGAAAGAACAGGGCAATGACCTCAGCACGCCGCAACCGGCCTCTGGGTTTCCCGGGCTCGAACCGGGCGACCGCTGGTGCCTGTGTGCTGCCCGATGGAAAGAAGCGCTCGATGTCGGTGCCGCCCCGCGGGTTGTCCTCGAGGCGACCCATGCTTCCACCCTTGAGTGGATCGACCTCGACGACCTTCGCCGGTATGCCGCGGTCTGAGCATGTTCTCGAGCATCGTCGTCGGCACCGACGGCTCGCAGACCGCCAAGCGGGCCGTGGCCATCGCCGCAGAGATGGCCCGTCGTTTCGACGCCCGCCTGCACCTCGTCAACAGCTTTCGCGATCCGGGGGAGGAGGCCCCGGTTGGGACCTCGAGCGTCCGAGACCCGCAGACTTCGCCTTCCATGTGGAGGCAGTCGAGTGAAGCAGTGCTTGCCGAGGCCTTGGCCGACCCGGCGCTGGCTGGGGTGGAGGTCGAGATCCACTCGGTCGTCGGCGGCGTGGCCCAAATGATCGTCGAGGTGGCCAATCGGGTTGGAGCGGATCTGATTGTGGTGGGGAACCGGGGCATGCGGGGGGCGGGCCACTCGGGTGAATCGGTGCCCAACAGTGTGGCCCACCAAGCTCCCTGCCATGTTCTCATTGCCAAGACGACCTAATGACCGCCGAGACCCTGAACCCTTGGGCTTCCGGAGATGAACGCACGTCGTTCAACGTCGATACCGTGGCCGCCGGGCCCTGCCGTGCGCCCGGGCCTGTGGGAGGCGGGAGGTTGATCACCCCGAGAAGGTCGGCCCGTCGAAACGGTCGAGCGTGGTGAACTCGGCTACGGGCAGTCTCTTCAGACGGCGGGGCTGGACCTCGGGGTAACCGAGGGCAATCACCGAGGCAACGGCCAGCTCGTCGGGGACACCGAAGAGCGTTTTGACTTCGGGCTCAGCCCGGATGGCCATCGTCGTGATCACCCCGGCCAACCCCTCCTCTCGGGCCGCCAGCAGGACGCTCCAGCAGAAGGGGTAGATCGAGGCGCCGCCGGCAAAGGTGTAGCGAGGGTGATCGCGATCGACCGATGCCAAGGTGCGCAGATCGGCGAGCACCAAGAGCAGGGCGGGAACCTCGTCGAAGTGTTCGGCGAAACCGCCGGGCCCCGCCGCGGCCTGCTCGGCGAAGGCCGAGGACCCGGCGATTGCGGCGGCCTCAGCTTCCCGATCGGTGAGCGGGGCCCAGGGGACGAGGCCTGCTGCTCCCTGGGCCAGGTATTCGTACCAGCCACGCACGTAGAGATCGCGCAGTTGGCGCCGGGCCCCGGGGTCGCGCACGACTATGACCCGCCAGCCTTGCCGGTTGCCGCCGCTCGGCGCGTACCGGGCGGTGTCGAGTACACGGGTGAGGGTTGCGTCGGCAACCGGCCGGTCGGTGAACTGGCGGACCGCACCGGTGGTGCGGAGGGTTTCTCGCAGATCCATCCGACGAATGTACCCGTCCGCGTCGGCCCACTCCCGATGGGATAGAAAACGGCGGTGGCGACTGCTCGACTCCGCGACCTCGATGCCCTTGGCGCCGGTCTGAGCGCTTGGTTGGCTCGGGAGGGGGTCGGGGTGCCCAGGTGCATCGAGACGTTGGCTCATGCGTCCGCGGGATGGTCCAACGAAACCGTCCTGGTCACGCTTTCCTCATCCGTGGGCCACGGGGGCGACACCGACCGATTGGTCGTCCGGTTGCCCCCGCTCGTGCCGTCCTTCCCCGACGACCAGCTCCTCATCCAAGCACGGGTCCAAGAGGTCGCGGCTGGTGCGGGGATCCCGGCGCCGGCTCCGGTCACCGTGGTCACCGATGAGCAGTGGTTGGGTGCCCCCTTCCTCGTGATGCCCTTCGTGGCCGGTCACGTGCCCGGCCAAGCGCCCGCCTTTGATCCCTGGGTCACCGGTTCCAGCGAATCCGAGCAGCAGAAGCTCTACGAGGCGTTTCTCTCCGTGTTGGCCTCGGTCCACCGCGTCGGGTGGGCCGACGCCGGGCTCGGTGACGTGCTCCGGGGCGGCGCTGCGGGTACCGGGACGACGCTCGGTGTTGAACTCGACTGGTGGGACGCGTACCTGACTTGGTCTTTCGGTGATCGTCCGTTGCCGGCGTTGGTTGCAGCCCTCGGCTGGTGCCGGGCGAACAAACCTGCGAGCGAACCCCCGGCGTCGCTGCTGTGGGGGGACCCAAGGCTCGGCAATCTCGTCGTAGGTGATCGTCGCCAGATCGCCGCTGTGCTCGACTGGGAGATGGCGAGCATCGGGCCGGCCGAAATGGACCTCGGCTGGGTCCTCGGTCTCGAGTGGTCCACGGCCGAACTCGTCCGTCGAGAGGTACCGGGGTTCCTCCCTCGGGCAGACGCGGTGACCTACTACGAGGCCGCACTGGGCCGATCGGTCGTCGATCTCGAGTGGTTCGAGGTGTTTGCCCTGGTGCGCTCCCTCGCCATCAGCAACCACCAGGCCCGAACGGCCAAGGCGGCGGGGGTCCGCTACGCAATGGGCGCCGACGAGGACAATCCGATGGTTGCCCTGGTTTCCCGGCGTATCGCCGCGCTCGGGGGCTAACCGGCGGACTCGAACTGCCCGATTCACTCGAGGAGGGAGAACCCCATTACCCCGGCCCTTGAGATCTTGTAGCACAAGATGTCATAGGGCTCGATGATGCCGAAGGTGACCTCGCCGTTGAGCTCGAAGCGGGCGTGGTGCTGATCGAGTCCGCACAGTCGGCTGCGGACCTCGGGGTTGTTCGCGTCGTAGGTCTCTCCGGTGACCACACCGTCGCCCACGTACATTCCGTGCCAGATGTCCCCGTCGGGGGTCCCCCCATTGGGACCGCCGTACATGCCGCAGCGCAGGAAGGCGATCTGGTTCCCGAGACGCTCGAAGGTCATGGTCTTGACCTCACCGGACTCGAAATGCAGATCCACCTCGCCCGAGACGAGTAGTCGGGTGTCGGGTTCGAAGCGCATGCGGTGGGTGCGGCCGACCAAGGTGTCGCTCCCGGGTCGGCGGTCTCCGAGGTTGTAGAGCACGTGATCACCCCAGATCCCGAAGTCCGCAAACTCCACCCACTCGCCCGAGTGGGGGTGCTGCATCCCCCGGTACATTCCCGGGCCACCGACGCCGTCGCGGGTGCCCCAGTGGTGGTCACGGGTCCCGAGATAGTTCTCGGGTGTGAGTTCGAATCGTTCACCGTGCGCTTGGACCCATCCGGACTGCCGGCCGAATCCGTCGTATCCGGCGATGCCACCGAAGGCCCGGCCGTCGACGATGAGGCCGGCGCCGAGCAAGCGGAACACGGGGCGCTTCGTATCGCACCACGAGATGTCAAAGGCGATGCCGTGCTCGTTGTCTTCGAGGGTCAGGCGCCACTCACGGAAGGGCTCGACGACGGCGAATTCGAGGGGCCCCACCACCATGGCCATCCGGTCATCGTCCAACCTGCGGTGTGCCCGCACCGTCGTGTGCTGGCCGCGCACGTTGACGATAGCGAACGCCTCGGCCGTCCCGAGATTCGGGTAGAACCCCAGACCACACGTCACCAGCAGATCGCCCGTCCGGTCTTGGCAGGTAAACCAGACCCGCTCGTAGGCCTGGGAATCCGGCGTCCACATGACCCGGACTGGGCTCGGGTAGTTGTGAATGAGGTACTCATCGACGCCCGACATCGGCGAGTGTTCGGAGCTGGCATCAAAGGTGGGGGATCGGGGTTCGATGAGTTCGTAGACTAGACACTGACGCCATGGCTCGGGAGATCGATACGTTCGAGTTCCATCCGAATGAGACAGCCCGGGTTGTCGCCGCCATGGAACAGCTCTCCGCTGCCCACGACGGTTGGATCAACCTGCTCCCCGGGGTCGATGAGGATGAGGACCGTTCGGGGGGGCAACCGGGCGCTTTGGGCGGACTCTTCGGTCCCCCTCAGACGCCGGTCGCCATGTGCACCTGGTTCCCGCGGAAAAAGGGGCGGCCGGCCGGTGAGTCCACCATCGGCATCATGCACCCCCGCAGCCGCCATGCCATCGCCCAACTTGCCGACCTCGGGGCGCCATTGCCTACTGGCTGGCGGGTGCGCCAGGATCACGCCCGACGAGGACTCATCGTTCTCGCCCCCCCGAGCGTAACCAACCGCTCGGTGCTCGAGTGGAGCCTGGCGGCGGGTGCGTTGTTGTCAATGGTGCCGTTGACCGGCATGTGGGAGGCCCGGGTATACCAACCGGTCTAGCTGTCGCCCGGCACCCTTGGTGGTCAGTCCGACCCGATGATGTCGGGAAGGTCGACCACTTCGTAGGACCACAGCTCGCTGTGCGCGGCGACCGGCCGGCGGTCCGCTGCGGAGGTCGTGGCGCCGCGGTGACCGTGGGCGAACGCGGGTGACTCCGTCCAGGCCACGAAGGCCTCGTTGTCCCGCCAGCGGGTGATCACCAGCCACGTGTCCCGGTCGTCGGTGGGTCGCAGCAGCTCGAAGCCTTCGAAGCCTTCGGCGTCATCGACAGCGCCGGCCCGGGCCGAGAAACGCCGGGCCAGCTCGTCTCCCGAACCAGCTGAAACAGTGATCGCGTTAATCCGGATGACGCTCACTGGTGCCAGTCTGGGCCCGACCGGCCGCCGGCGCCAACCGGCAGCTGCCACGCCAATTCTTCGGACAGTTGGGGAGTCAGCACCTGAACATGCCGATAGGGGCCCTGACGCCTACGGCCGCCGGACCCGGCTCCTGGCCGGCGGCGGCCGACCGAGGCATTTTTTCGCCCGCCGGCGACGGCATGTTCTCGGGCTTGAACGACGACAGGCGATGGCGACCTGACACCGCTGGTCAACTCGGCCGAACACGGGGCGTGATCCCACGGGGTGCCTGAGAACCGGGCATGATGGCGCGATGCCGAGGGGGCTCTTGCCCAGGCGTACGGGCCCAAAGGTCGCGACGGCCCCGCGCCGCTCGCTGGCTCTGCCGCTGCTCACGGCCGTCGTCGCGCTGTCTGCCGCCCTCGGCATCCCCGCTGCTGGTGGCGCCTCTTTCGGAACGCCGATCGCTTCGGTGACCACGGTCGCCGGTGCCGGCAGCCCCGGGGTTTCTCCGTCCGGAACCTTGGCCAGAAAAACTCTGCTCGACGATCCGACGGGCATCGCCGTCGACGGGGCCGGTGATTTGTTCCTCGCCGACACTGGCAACTGTCGGATCGACGAGGTGCGGGGGGGCGCGCCCGGGAAGCCCCGGCTTACCCGGGTGGCCGGGGACAGCTGCACCGGGGCTCCGTTTGACAACGGGCGACCGGCTCGCACCACCAATGTGGGATTTGCCCGAGGAGTGGCGGTCGATGCCGTGGGGGACCTCTTTATTGCTGACACCTCGGGGAACCGGGTGCTCGAGGTGCCGGCGACAGGTGGGCAGCATTTTGGCCTGACCATGACGGCCGGGCACCTCTACACAGTGGCCGGCACCGGCGCGGCAGGGTTCAGCGGCGAGGGACGGCCCGGGCCGCAGGCCACCCTCGACGCCCCTGTGGGAGTGGCGGTCGACGGGGCCGGCGACGTGTTCATCGCCGACACCGCCAACTGCCGGGTCCGAGAGATCCCGGCGGTCAGCACGACCCGAGACGGGGGGACCCTGGGGGTCGGTCACATCTACACAGTGGCCGGCACGGGCAGCTGCGGGACGCCGTTGGGCGCCGGCGTCGATGGAGACGGCGGCCCCGCTCTTTCGGCCCAGGTGTGGACGCCGAGCTCGGTGGCGGTGGACTCGGCTGGCGACCTGTTCATTTCGGACCGGGGGAACGACGAGGTCCGAGAGGTCCCCACTGCTTCGGGCACTTACTTTGGAGTGGCCATCGGAGCAGGCGACATCGCCACGATCGCGGGGTCAGCGACCGGCTACAGCCCTTACCTGGTCGACGGCTTGTCTGCGACCGGGGCAACTGCAGAACTGAATTTCGTGTCGGGGATAGCTCTCGATCCGAGCGGTGACTTGTTCATTGCCGATGGCTACAGCCGAGCACTCCGGGAGGTGCCGGATCGCACCGGGCTGTCCTTCGGGCGTCCGGTGACCGCCGACGAGATGTACACGCTGGCCGGTGCTCTTCCGTCGGGCCCGATCCAGGACCAGAGCCGGTGGATCCTCACCCGTGTCACGTACCCCAATGACGTGGCCGTCGCTCCGGGCGGGGTGCTCTACTTCTCCGATCCCGGGGCGAACGTGGTCCGGTCCATTCGACCGGTGTCATGAGCGGCACTCTCAATCAGGCCAGATCGGACACAAAGGCGTAGTTACCGGCCCCGAGGGCGAGCGTGGTTGGCCCCGCCGGACTGGTCGAGATCACTTCGATGCCGGGGCCCGCTCGGAGGGCTCGGCCGCCCTCGCGCAACGATGCCGCAGTTCCCGGGAGCACCAGCTGGGCCGAGGCGTTTGGCGGGAGGGAGAGCGACAGGTTGAGTCGCCTCGACGATCGCCGCCAGCGCAGCCCGACCACCCCGGCGGTGGTCGGCACCCGTCCCGACGCCGAGGCGAGGCCCCCCGCTGGCGGTGCCACGGCCAGGGTCGCCCTCCCGTCGGGCCCCGGGGCAACCATGGTCAGACCGAGCAGGGCTTCGAGGATCGCTACCAGGGCACCCGAGCCCCAGCCGTGGGACATGCTGTCGCCGTCGAGGTCGCTCGGCTCCCAGTCCTCCCAGGTGAAGGTGCCCCCGCTGGCCAGAATATTGGCCCACCCCGGCCCTTGGGGATCGGTGAGGATGTCCACCATGTGGGCGTCGAGGCCGGCGGCGTGGAGCCCTCGCAGGAGCTCCATTCCGTGGTCGGGTCCCATGGCGATCCGCAGACCGGCGACGTGGGCCGCCACCGCGTCTTTGTGTGGGTCGGGCACGATCCCGTAGGTGAGGGCCAGGGCGCTGGCCTGCTGGGAGGCATGGCCGCTTTGAGAACCATCGGATTCGAGCCCGTCGATGTAGACCCCCGTCGGACCGATCAAGCGGGCGTTGATCGCCTCCGAAAGGGCGCCGGCACGGACCGTTTGTGCCAGAGCTCCTTGGGAGTCGCCGAGGACGGTGGCGATTTGGGACACCCGGGTGAAGACGTTCACGGCGAGCACGTTGACCGTGGTGCGGGCCGTGGTGCCCATGTCGTAGCCGTAGCGCATTTGGGGGGGCCAGTCGACGAGGCCGCCCAGGTAGTCCCCGCCTCCGCCCGGCAGGTTGGTGACCAGTCCCGACGCCGGGTCGACGGCCCGCCAGATGTAGTCCGAGATGCGTTGCACGACCGGATAGAGGTCGACCAGCGTGCTGTGATCCCCCGTTCCGATGAAGTAGCGCCAGACCCACTCGGGGTACAGCTCGGTGAAGTCAGGAATGTCTTCTGCGCCGTTGCCATCGGGGTAGGCCTCGTTGACCCGACCGTCGGGCCAGTAGCGAGCCTGGGACCGGGCGAAATCCCGCAGGGCCTGCCAGGAGAGGTTTTGGTCGCCGTAGGCGTGCATGATCGCCTGCGACTCGTTGGTGGAATCGCTGCAGAACTGGCCCTTCTGGCGCGTCGGGGTGTCGACGAACTGTTCGTGTGACGCGTAGAGGGCGGAGTGAGCACAAAGCGCCCACACCGCGTCAAGGGTGGGGGATGAAGAGGAGAAGGTCGCCGGCGCGACGTCGGGCATCCCGGCGTGCCGGGCGAGAGCTGCGACGTGGCCCGCGCCGATCGCTTCACCAGGGCTGTCGACCTCGAGGTAGCGGAACCCGAGGAAGGTGTAGGGCTCGAAGGTCTGGGCGCCATCTCGTTGTATGTAGGAAAAAGAGAGGTCTGTCGCCTGGGTGCCATGGGTCGTCGACACATGGCCGTCAGAATCGAGCAGGTAGCCCACGTGCATGGGCACGGTGCGCCCGCTCACCCCGTGCTCGAAGAAGACCGTGGGTCGTGCCGCGATCACCTTACCGAAGTCGACGACGACCGCACCGGTGGGAAGCGTGTGCACCGACACCGGTGCAACCTGGTGCTCAGCAATGCGGGTTCGCAGGGCGTAGAGGGTCGTGAACGGCGCGGTCCCAACCGGTCCGAGGACCGTTGGGGCCGACCAGCTGGCATCGTCGAAGGCGACCTCGGACCACCCGAGAGGGCTGTCTCGACCGTCGATGATCTCGACGAACTCCCCGCTTTCGTTGTTGCGTTGGGGAGCGGGTTGCCACTCGCCGGGCCGCTCTCGCCACAGACCGTCGGTTCCGAAGACCTCATGGGTGCCGTCCGCGTGACGTACGTTCACCTGGGCCAGCAGTCCTGGTGAAGAGAGCGGGCGCCCGCTACCTGACGAGTACCAGTGGTGCAACACCCCGAGTGCGTTGGCCTGGCCGGGTCGAAGGGCGGTCGTGAGGTCGGTGGCCTGGTAGTAGGACTCATCAGGGTACGAAAAGGACGGTCCGGTGTCGGCCATTACCCCGTTTACCCACAGTTGGTACTTGTGGGTTGCGGCTACATAGGCGGTGGCCCGGACGATCGGGGAGGCGGATGGACGCACGACCCTTCGCAGGTAGGCGTATTCCTCTGGAACCGATCCGGTAGGTCCCGGACGCAGCCACATGGCCTGCCAGTCCGACCTGCGCAGGCCGGTCCAGAAAGGGGCCGGCGGCGATGTCGGGCCGAACTGCCCGGCGAGGTCCGCGCTGGTGACGGTCCAGCGGTACTCGGTGTCGGCGGACAGACGGGGCCCGGTGTAGGAAATGAAGGCCTGTCGCCCCGAGGCCACCTTGCCGCTGTCCCAGAGCGGGGCGCCCCGGGACGTGGAAACCACGATTCGGTAGAACCCTTGGCGCGCCCCTCGGCGGGCATCGGAAATCCTGAAGGCCAGAAAGAGCGAGTCGGGGTCCACGCCGATCGACGGGTCCATCCCGTTCACCCGAAGTTGGCTCGGGGTCCCCGGACGCCCACCCACAGCGGGTGCGGGCGGGGATGCCTCGGCGGCACCGGTCCCCTCTGCCTGGGTGCCGAGCGTACCGAAGGTGCCGACGGCGGCGGCAACGACGCCGGCGCAGACGCCGTTGGCCAGGAATGTCCGCCGGTCGGATCGGTTCATCGTTGCGCCCCCAAGTCCGAACGCGGACGCTATCGGGTCGATCGGGTGCCGTGGTAACGCTCCGGCGTTCGGAGGGTTTCGCAGCCTCTCGGCACAGGGCACGCCGGGCCATTGTTGGCAGATTGCGAAGAAGCCCACCGCAAGCCATTAGCCTCACGGAGCGATGAGTGACGGGGTGGGGTGGACACGACCGTGAGCGCCAATGTGCTGCTGATCACCATCGACCAGTGGCGCGGCGATTGTCTCTCGGCACTCGGACACCCGCAACTTCGCACCCCCACCCTCGACAGACTGGCCGCATCGGGGGTCCTGTTCGCCAACCATTGGGCCAACGCCGCCCCGTGCGGACCGTCAAGGGCCTGTCTTTACACAGGCACCTACCTTCACCACAACCGGTCGCTCCACAACGGGACACCGCTCGACGCCCGGTTCACCAACGTGGCCTTGCTGGCCCGGCAGGCAGGTTACGACCCGGTGTTGTTCGGGTACACCGATTCGAGCGTCGATCCGCGCACTGTGCCCGCCGACGACCCGCGTCTTTTCACCTACGAGGGGGTGCTTCCGGGATTCCGGGCCGAAGTCCTCGACCCTTGGGAGCAGGGGAGCCCGGCCTGGGGCCGGTGGCTGGCCGCCCAAGGGGTTGCGGTGCCGGCCAACCCCCATGACCTCTACAAGCCGATTCGGGACTTTCCTGGCGCCGAGGCCCACGGATCGACCTGGGCCCCGGCCCGATTCTCTGCCGAGCAGTCCCAGACCGTGTTCATCGTGGACGAAGTCATCGACTACCTCAAACGGAACGCCGACGAGCCGTTCTTCGTGCATGCTTCGTTCATACGACCTCATCCACCCCGTCGGAACCCACTCGGCTACCACGACCTCTATGACGCCGACGACGTGGCGCCGTTCGTCGCCGCCGAGCGGCGGGAGGACGAGAGCCGGCTGCACCCGATCAACCAGGTGGTGATGAACATGCCGGGCATCGGGGCTCCCGACGATGAACGTGAACGCCGCCAACTCCGGGCCACGTACTACGGCGCTCAAGGGGAGGTCGACGACGGGCTGGCCCGGTTGTTCGACTACCTCGACTTCTCGGGTCTGACGGGCTCGACACTGGTCGTGCTCACCAGTGACCACGGAGAGATGGGTTGCGACCACTGGCTCACCGAGAAGCTTGGCTACTGGGACGAGAGCTACAGCGTGCCCCTCATCGTCGTAGACCCCGACAATGCCGCCGCGGAGCGCCGGGGGAGCGTGGTCCACGCCTTCACCGAGTCGGTCGACGTGGTGCCCACAATCTGTGAGTGGCTGGACATCGAGGTGCCGTTGCAGGTCGACGGGTGGTCGCTCGCTCCTTTCGTACGCGAGGGTAGAACGCCCGAGCACTGGCGCACCGAGGCTCATTTCGAATGGGATTTCTCCACTCCCGACACCGGTTTGGCCGAGAGTTACTTTGGCATCCCGATGAGCCACTGCTCTTTGGCGGTGCTGCGGGGCGCCTCGTACAAGTACGTCCAGTTCGCGGCGCCCGTCGACGTGCTGCCGCCGCTCTTTTTCGATCTCGAAGCCGACCCCGATCAACTGCTCAACCGATTCGGTCGATCCGATTGGGCCGAGGCCGCATTCGAGTGCGCCCAGGCGCTGCTGCAGTGGCGGATGCGCAATGATGAGCGGATCTTGAGTCAGCAGGTGCTGTCCTCCGATCGGGGGCTGGTCGTAGCACGAGACCTCTGGCGCTGAGGCCGGGTCTACATGGGTCCGCTGGGCGGGCCGGACAAGGAGAGACCCGAATGGATGTCGCCGACATGAAGTCCAAGACGGTCGTGATCACCGGTGGCAACTCGGGAATCGGACTCGAGACTGCGGTCGCCCTGGCCGGGGCGGGAGCCGAGGTGGTGATTACGGCGCGAGACCATGGACGCGGAGAGGCGGCAGTAGCCGACATCGCACAACGCAGCGAGAACGACCGGGTCTCGATGGTGATCTTCGATCTGGCCAGCCTGGCGTCGGTGCGCGCCGGAGCCGAGGACATCCTCGAGCGCAGCCCGCGGATCGACGTGTTGGTGAACAACGCTGGGCTGATCCTCTCCGAGCGCACCGAGACGGTCGACAGGTTCGAATCGACATTTGCCATCAACCATCTCGGTCCGTTCTTGCTAACCGAGCTGTTGTTGGACCGTCTGAAGGCCAGCGCGCCTTCGCGTGTCGTCAACGTGGCCTCGACGGCGCACACCTCTGCTCGGAAGGGCCTCAACTTCGACGATCTGCAATCCACGAAAGGCTACGGCGGGGTGAAGGTCTACGGCGCGTCCAAACTGGCTAATATCCTGTTCACTACCGATCTGGCCCGCCGCCTGGCTGGCACCGGGGTCACGGCGAACTGTCTGCACCCAGGAGTTGTCGCCACCAAGTATGGAAGAGACGGCGACACGAAGGGCGTCGTGGCCTTCGGGCTGAAGTTGATCAAACCGTTCTGCCTGACCCCGGCACAGGGGGCGAGGACGTCTGTGTATCTGGCCAGCTCTCCAGACGTGGCCGCCGTCACCGGAAAGTACTTCGTCAAGTCGCGGCCAAAGGACCCTTCAGCCGCGGCCCAAGACGCTGGGGCGGCCTGTCGTCTTTTCGAGGTCAGCGAGGAACTCGTCGAAGCGAGCCGCGGCCGGGGCTGAGCCGGACCTGCCCTCCGCCGTTCCGTCGGCGGGGTCCATCGGGTGACCGTCGCAACCGCGACCGGCGAGCTGCTTCTCTACACTCGTGGTTGTGCGAGCGCTCATCACCGGAGCCGGCCGGGCTATCGGAGCGGCGACGGCGACCGAGCTGGCCGCCCGGGGCCATGACGTGGTGGCTACTGCTCGCGACGCTTCCTTGCTCGAGGACTTGCCCGTCGCTCAGATCCTTGCCCTCGATGTCAGCGACCCCGATTCGATCCACGAGGCCCTGGCGGCGGCGGGCGACCTCGACGCTGTCGTCAACAACGCCGGTGTCAACGCTGCCGGCCCCCTTGAGGGTTACCCGTTGGATCTGCTCCGGCAGGTCTTCGAGATCAACGCCTTCGGCCCGCTCCAGGTGATCCAACCGCTGCTGGAGCGATGGCGGGCCCGGGGAAGCGGCGTGATCGTCAATGTGAGCTCAGTGCAGGGCCGGGTGGCGACGCCGCTCGAGGGCGCGTACTCGGCATCGAAGTTCGCGCTCGAGGCGCTCTCCGAAACCCTGCACTATGAACTCGGCCACTTTGGCATCCGGGTGGTCATCATCGAACCGGGCTATGTGGCTCCGGGTATGAAGCGCTCGCAGTCCCACGCCGGCCCCGAGGTCTACGAGGAGCTGGCGGCCCAGTGGTCAGGGGTCGATGTCACGTTGAGCGGGCCGGCAGGCCGTCCGGGGCCACAGACCGTGGCCCGGGCCATCGCCGACGCGCTGGAAGACCCAGCCACCCCGCTCCGGGTGCCTGTTGGCGACGACGCCCGACTCGTCCTTTCGACCCGGGCTGGGCTCGACGACACCAATTTCGAAGTGACGATGCGGGGCGTCCTCGGGCTGAGCTGGTAGGGCGCACCCACCATCAACCGGCCAACGGCCCATCGTCGTCGGTGTGCTCCTCCGCCGGTCCTCGGGCGTCGGGGTCGGGCCGGAGCCCCGAGCCTCGCTCGGTTGCGGCGACCCCGGGGTCAAGGTGAGGGCGGCCCTCATCGGGCGACGGAACGGCCACGGTCGCTGCCCCGTTGAGGGGTTCGCGGTGGAACTTCACGCTCAGGCGTTGCTCGGGCCGCCGCTTGCCTTGTTGGCCGATCGCCACCAGGACCCGCTCGTCGGCCTCGGTGAGGGGCGGTTGCACCATGCCCCTTGGCCAGAATCGGTTGGCTTTGACCACGTTGACTTCGGCCACGTACAAGGTCATCTGGGCCCCCAGATACATCCAGGCCACCAACCCCAGCACCACGGCAAAGAAGCCGTAGACCTGGCTGGTGTGTCGAAGGGTGTGGTCAATGAGGCTGACGCCCAGGTACTGCAGGACTGTCCAGCCTGCCCCCCCGAGGATCGCCCCGGGCACGAGGAGCCTGGACCTCACCTGCTTGGGTGTGAGCACCCGGAAGGCCACGACATAGAGGGCCACATTGAGCAGGAGCGAGACGATCACCCCGGCGACATGGGTGATGCTTGAACCCTTCGTGGCGAAACTGACGATCCCCGCCAGGGTGGTGCTGGCGACCAGGAACACGCCCAGCACGCCCATCATGAGCAGGGTCCGGACCAGCCGGGACCAGAAATTCGGTCGCACGACCCCCGGGACGTTCCAGACCTCGGCCATGGCGTATTGGCCGGCCTGGATGGCCCCTTGCGCGCCCCAGATCAGGCCCAGGATCCCGATGACCAGCCCGATCGTGCTGTTGCGATGCAGCGCGTGGATGTTGTTGCCCAGCTGGTTACCGATGACCGGGAACTGGGACAGGGCCGAATGCTCGACGCTCTTGGCAAACGAAGGGTTATGACCGGCCACAATTCCGAGGATGGTGACCAGCAAGAGGAGCAGGGGGAACAGGGAAAGGAACCCGTAATAGGCGATGAGGGCGGCGAGGGAGCCGGCCCGATCGTCACCGAATTTCTTGACGACACCGAACACAAAGGCGGCGGGACCGAAGCGCTGCTGGGCTCGGTCGACGCTGCGGACAACCCGCTCGAGGGGGTTCATGAGACCTCAATTTGCCAGGCCGGGCCCCCAACAGCACACCGCACGTAGTCGGGACATCCCCGGACCGGACCGCCAGACACCCCGGCAAGCCCACCGGGGTCGCCTGGCCGGGAATCGGACCGCCTTTCGTTTTGTTGACCAGTCAGACGAATTGACCGGAGCCAGAGACGGAGGATCCGTGAGCGACCAGAACCAGACCGAGAATCAGACTTTGCCGGTGTTGCCCCTCAAGTCCGGGGTGGTGCTGCCAGGGATGGTCTTCACCATGGCCCTTGAGTCAGAAGAGGCCACCGCGGCCACCGAGGCTGCCGCCTCGGCCGGCGGCAGACTCCTGCTGGTGCCTCACATCGACGGGCGTTATGCCAGCGTGGGCGTCATCGCGGAGCTCATGGAGCGCGGTGCGCTGCCCGGCGGTCTGCCGGCGATCGCCGTGCGTGGTGAGCAGCGGGCCACCATCGGGACCGGGGTACCCGGCACCGGGGAGGCCCTCTGGGTCGAAGCCGAGCCCCTCGACGAGGGAGAGCCGACGCCCGCGGCCATCGAGCTGGCCCGGGAGTATCGCGCTGTCCTCGAGAACATCCTGCTCAGCCGCGGGGCTGGGCGCATCGCCGCCCAGCTGCGCGAGGTGACCGAGCCGGGCCGGCTGGCCGACGTGGCCGGCTATTCATCGGACCTGTCCCTCACCCAGAAGGTCGAAGTGCTCGAGACCCTCGATGTCGAGGCACGGCTGCGCCTCGTCCTCGGTTGGGCCAAGGACACGCTGGCCGATCTCGCCTTGCGCGAGCGGATCAAGACCGATGTCGAAGAGGGCATGGAGAAGACCCAGCGTGAGTTCCTGCTCCGGCGCCAGCTCGAGGCCATTCGCAAGGAGCTGGGCGAGCTCAGTCGCGACGACGACGGAGCCGACCCTGACGACTACCGGACCAAGGTGGCCGGGCGCGAGCTCCCCGAACACGTGCGCACTGCCGTGATGCGCGAGGTTGACAAGCTGGAGCGCACAAGCGAACAGAGTCCCGAGGGTGGGTGGATCCGAACCTGGCTCGACACCGTGCTGGAGGTCCCTTGGGGTACCGAGTCAGAGGACCGGCTCGATGTCGCCGAAGCCGCGAGCATCCTCGACGCCGACCACGATGGACTACGCGATGTGAAGGACCGCATCCTTGAGCACCTGGCCGTCCGCAAGCTCCAGGCCGAACGGGGCCTCCTGCCCGTAGACGGTCGCGGGGCCGGCGCCATATTGACTTTGGTGGGCCCTCCGGGTGTCGGTAAGACTTCGCTCGGCGATTCGGTCGCCCGGGCCCTCGGCCGTAAGTTCGTGCGGGTCTCCCTGGGGGGCGTGCGCGACGAGGCGGAAATCCGCGGGCACCGCAGGACATACGTCGGCGCGCAGCCGGGCCGTTTGGTGCGCGCCCTTCGAGAGGCGGGGACGATGAACCCCGTCATCGTGCTCGACGAGGTCGACAAGTTGGGCGCGGACTTCCGGGGCGATCCGTCCTCGGCCCTGCTCGAAGTGCTCGACCCTGCCCAAAATCACACCTTCCGGGACCACTACCTCGAGGTGGACCTCGACCTGTCTCAAGTGATGTTCATCGCCACGGCCAACGTGGTCGACACCGTTCCGGGGCCCCTGCTCGACCGGATGGAGGTCATTTCTATCGACGGGTACACCGAGGCCGAAAAGGTGGCCATAGCCCGCCACCATCTGGTGGGGCGCCAGCTGCGTCGGGCCGCCTTGCGGGACGGAGAGGTGGATATCACCGACGAGGCCCTCAAGGCGATTGTGGCCGACTACACCCGGGAAGCCGGGGTGCGTTCGCTCGAACGGGAGCTCAACCGGCTGTTCCGGAAGGTCGCGACCAAGCTGGCCGCGGGAGAGAGCACCTCACCGGTTACCGTCGAGGCGGCCGACCTGCGCGAATGGCTGGGACGACCCCGCTTCTTTTTCGAGGCGGCCGACCGGACGAGCGTTCCCGGGGTGGTCACTGGGCTGGCCGTGACTGGCGCCGGCGGCGACGTCCTATTCGTCGAGGCGTCGGTGTCCGACGGCCCCGAGGGGCTGACGCTCACCGGTCAGCTCGGAGACGTGATGAAGGAGTCGGCCGAGATCGCACTGTCCTACGTACGCTCGCACGCCGAGGTGCTCGGTATCGATCCTGGCGTCTTCGCCGGTAAGCGGTTCCACCTCCACGTTCCCGCTGGTGCGGTGCCCAAAGACGGACCGTCGGCCGGAGTGACCATGACGACCGCGCTGGTCAGCCTCTTGCGTGACGTGCCAGTTCGCTCCATTGTGGGCATGACCGGTGAAGTCACTCTGCAAGGACGGGTGTTGCCGATCGGCGGGGTCAAGCAGAAGGTGCTTGCGGCCCACAGGGCGGGCCTCAGCGAGGTCGTGCTCCCCGAACGCAACGGCCCAGACCTCGAAGATGTCCCCGACGAGGTGCGCCAAGTGATGACGTTTCACCTGGCGGCCGAGATCGCCGACGTGCTGACTCCGGCGTTCAGCGAAGGGGATCGGGCCACCCATCAGAGCGCCGACGGCGAGGTCGAGCTTCCGGCCGTAGCCTGAGCCTCGAGCCCGCCCCCCGTCGCGCCCGACTGCCGGGCGATGACGGGCCTCGGGCGAACCAAAAGGAGAACCACGTGGAAGACCACGAAATCATCGGCCAGATAGGCGACCTGGCCGAGGAGGAGCGGCGCCTCGAAGAAGCGCACGCCGGCGTTGGGCTCTCGCCCGAGGAGCTCGAACGCATGAGGGCCCTCGAGGTGACCCTCGACCGCCTCTGGGACCTGCTCCGCCAACGGCGCGCCCTTCGAGAGGTCGGTCGGAGTCCCGAAGAGGCAACACCACGGGCCGACGAGACCGTGGAGGGCTACTTGCAATAGCGGACCCGGAGGCGTCGGGTTCGGTCCCGGGAGTGCCTTCGTTGCACCAACTCCCGCGGATCGGTACGGTCGGATCGGACGCGGCGCCCGATGCCGCTCAGATGCGAGGCGCCCGGTGGAGAAGCTCATGTACCTCGTGTGGCTGCCGGAGGGAACGCCGCGCACCGAGGTGCGAGTGCGCATGCTCGGCATCGTCGCCCCCCAGTTGCTGGCCGCTGATGTGGTGGCCCTCAGCATGGACCTTGACGACGAGGAGGCCGATGTTGTCTCTCCGGTTCCCGCCCCCGTGGGAGAACACACCCCCCAAGCCATCGTGTCGGTGTGGGTGGACTCCTACGACCACCGGGCGCCGCTCGAAGAGATTCTTGGTTCGGTCGCGCTCGGACTGGCCGGCTACCAGGTCGTCGAGTCCCTCTACCGCGACTACGGCGGCAACCGCTGGTCAGCCACTCGGTACTGGCCCGACGGGGAACGCTCGCCGGGGATCTTGACCGTTGCCCTGGTCGAGCAACGACCCGACTTGAGTTTCGAAGAATGGATCACCGCCTGGCACGCCGGAGTCTCGCCGGTCTCCGAGAAAGTCCAACCCCGGTGCCGCTACGTCCGCAATGCCGTCTTCCGAGCAATCACCCCGAACGCCCCGCCCTATCGGGGAATCGTGGAGGAAGCCTGGCCCTCGGCTGAACATGTCACCGATCCCATGCTCTTCTATTGTGCTGAGGGTGATCTCGAAAAGATGAATGCCAATGTCACTGCGCTCTTCGAGCAGGTGGCTGCAGTCTTCGACTTGAACACCATGAGGAGTCTCACCATGAGCGAATGGATCTTGCGTTCATGACGCCGCGGTGGAGTCGGGCTGAACTCCAAGCGGCCCACGATAACTTCATCGCTGTCGCCAACGACTGCGCCGATCGTCGCGAATGGCGAGCCTGGGCCGATCTGTTCACCGAGGACGCCCATTACCTCGAGCACACCTTCGGGGAGTTTCATGGCCGCGAGGAAATCTACGCATGGATCACGAGCACCATGGCGCAGTGGCCCAACAGCGATATGACGGCCTTTCCCCACGAGTGGTGTGTGTGTGACGAGGAGCGGGGGTGGTGGGTGTGCCGGATCCTCAACCGCATGGCCGATCCTGGTGACGGGGGATGCTACGAGGAGCCCAATCTCACCGTCTTGCACTACGCCGGGAATATGTTGTTCTCGTATGAAGAGGATGTCTACAACCCGGCGAAGTTTGGTCCCATGATCCAAGCCTGGATGGCTGCCGGCGGTTCACCAGTCGCCTAAGGTTTGCCCGGCCCGACCGGTATGGGAACAATGGCTCAATGCACAAGAGCAAGCTGGTTGCCGCACTGATTGATGTCCCGCTCGCCGTCAACGAACAAGAGGTGGCATTCTGGGCCGGCGCCCTCGGGCGAACACCCAAGCGCGATCCGGACGATCCGGCCTACGCCGATTTCGGCGAGGTGATCCCCGGCATGATGTTTATGGTTCAGGCCGTCGACGCCGCCGCGCGAATCCACCTGGACATCGAGACCGACGACGTTGAGTCCGAAGTTCGTCGGCTCGAGACCTTGGGAGCCGTGAGGGTTCGCCAGACTGAGAGTTGGTGGGTGATGCGCGATCCCGCTGGCGTACAGTTCTGCGTGGTTCGGGTGCAGGCGCCGGGAATGTTCTTATCGCTCAGCACGACGTGGCCCGACGGTCCCCCCGACCTCGCCGGATAACCGCGCCGAGGGAGAACCGCGGAGGCGGCTCCCCGACGCCCCACTCAAGTGGGCGGCGACTCGCCGTGATCACTCCGAGACGCGACGGAGTACTACGGCGCCTTCGTACGCGATCCGGGCCGCAACAACGTCGAGGCTGTCCGTCACACTCCGGAGTGATCGGTCAAGGATCCCCCGTTCGCCGTTAGAGCGCTGCCCGAGCACACGCCCCACAGGCATAGGTCCCGCGGCCGGTGTCGTGTGAGTAGTCTGCGAGCACGCCCCACCACCCGATGTCCGACGCCGAGGTCGCTCGATTCTTGAGAGTGCTGCCGGCACGCACTGCCAAGCTGGCGACGGTACGTGCTGATGGGCGCCCGCACGTGGCGCCCATTTGGTACGACGTCGACGACGACGGCTCAATTGTCTTCAACACGGGAGCCGACACCGTCAAAGGACGCAACCTCGCTCGCACCAGGTGGGCGGCGCTCTGTGTAGACGACGACCGGCCCCCGTTCTCCTTTGTGTTGCTCGAGGGTCCGGTCGAAATCAGCGAGGAGCCCATACCCCTTCGCCGATGGGCGGCTCGCCTGGGCGGACGGTACATGGGAGCCGATCAGGCCGAGGAATTCGGGGAGCGCAACGGCGTCTCCGGCGAGCTGCTGGTGTTCCTCCGGCCTGAACGGGTCACCGGCGGTGCTGACCTCTCCGACTGAATGCGCAGTCGCCGCGACCCGGTAAGCCCGGAACCGTCGTCTTGTGGCCGGCACCGTTAGTGGACCAGGCCATTGGGTCAGCCGTTGGTTGTCGTGGTGAGCAGGTCGTAGAGCAGCGCAGAGAAGGATTCGAGCGTCGGGGTCGGTGTACCGGGAACCTTCGCCGTGTCGTCATAACGTCGGAGCACCAGCGCGTCTGCGGCGTAGCGCTCACCGACAAAGCCAGCAACCTCGTCGGGCTCGAGCAGACCCTCTTGGGACTGGAGCGTCCGTCGTGATGCGCTCGAGAGCGTTGCCTCGTAGCTGGAATCGACGGTGCATAAGTATCGCTTGGCTGTGACATGCAGTCGCACCGGTTCGCTGACCGCCGGGCCGAGGTAGGCGGAGATGAAGTTCGAGCCCCGACTCTCGTGATCGTCCCGCCCGGCCCGTAGCAGCCAACCGATGTCGTGCAAAAGACACGCGGCGATTAAAGAGTCCGAGCATCCGCCCCTTTCGGCCAGTGCCGCGGTCTGCAATGAATGGTCGGTGACGCTGACCGGGTCGCCCCCATAGACCGAATACCCCTGGGAACGTAGTGGTGCCAGGATCTGGTCGAGCGCCCGGGCGGTCATGGGCGAGACCGTATCCGGGGGACAAGGGGTCCGTGGCTCGCACAACGCCGAGGATCGGGGTTCTCAGTGGTGGCCGTGGCCCCGAGGGGCGGGTGGGCTGGGTCGTTCCCGCCCGATGCCCATAACATCGGCATGCGAGCACGCTGAGGTGCCCGCATGCGAAGACGAGGTGCTCGGGTGCGACAGATCAGCGTGATCACAGAAGGGGTCAGATCGGTCGACGCAGCGGTGGCCGATGGCCGTGTGCTCATCGATGCCGACCAGCTGGTCGAGGTCCTGGGCTGGGCCCTCAAACCCGAAGGCCTGTGTCGGGGCGACGTCTGCGTGCCGGTGGCCGACCCTGGATCGCTGGTGGTCGGAGCAGGCGTGGATCTGGCCGCGGCCGCTGCCGCCCTCGGCCTTCTCGTTGTTGTCGATACCGGCGCCGGGATCGCGGCGGTAGCCGTTGGAGCCGAGCAGCGTCACCGTGCCCTCGATTCACTCGAGGCACCAGCGTTCTCGCTGCCCGATCTCGACGGCGAGGATCACCACTTCGATGAGTGGCACGGTCGCAAGAAGCTCCTGGTCACATTCTCAAGTTGGTGCGGATGCCGTTACGACCTCCCGGGATGGCAGGCCCTCCACGAGGAGCTGGCCGATGACGGTTTCACCGCGGTCGCGGTGGCGATTGACAACGATCCTGCAGACGTCCGCCCGTGGGTGGACGGGATCACCTTCCCTGTTCTGATTGACAGCCAGCACCTGCTGACCGAGCTCTTCGCCATCTCCAACGTGCCGACGGTCGTTTGGATTGACGAGGACGACCACATCGTGCGGCCGAACGGCGTCGCCTTTGGGACGGACACCTTTTCGGACTTCACCGGGGTCGAGGCAGAACCGCATTTGCGCGCTGTCCGTCGCTGGGTGCGAGACGGCGAAGTCCCGATGGCTCCCGAAGAGGCCCGCCGGGCAGTCGCGGATTTGAGCGACGACGAGGTTCTGGCCCGCCTGCATTTCCGGGTCGGGGCCGAAGCGCAACGGCAAGGCGACGATGCGGCCGGCCGCCGTCACTTCGAACAGGCGGCCCAGCTCGCCCCCCACGACTGGACCGTGCGCAGGGCCGCCATGCCATTGATCGGCAAGGACCCCTTCGGCCAGGAATTCTTCGAGCTCTACGAGGAGTGGCAGGAGGCCGGGAGTCCGTACCACGGTCTGGCGGCCACCAGGGCCGATCACTGAGGGCACCGATCATGAAGGACACAGTCAGGTGCGCATTCCCGATCCAGGACCAGGCCGCAGGGTTGCCCTGGTACGGTCAAAGCGCAGCCCCCTAATCCCAAAACCCCGAGGAGGATGTCGATGGCCCAGAGTGTCGGATTGCACGAACCCGAGGAGCGGTTGTCGCCTCAGACGATCGACCGTCACCGGGCCATTACCTCGATTCAAGAGGAGTTCGAAGCGGTCGACTGGTACGACCAGCGGGCCAATGCCACAGACGACGCGGAGCTCGCAGTTCTCCTGGCGCACAATCGCGACGAGGAGAAGGAGCACGCGGCGATGACTCTCGAGTGGCTGCGGCGGCGCGATCCGGCTCTCGACCAGCACCTTCGGACCTATCTGTTCACCACTGAGCCGGTCACCGAGGTGGAGCGAGAGGTCCAGGCCGAAGGAGGCGATCCCGTCACTGACGGCGGTGGATCACTTGGTATCGGCGGCCTGAGAGGGGAGACCCGGTGAACCACCTCCTTCGTTCACATGCACCGATCACCGAGACCGGCTGGGAACAGCTCGATGAGGAAGCCCGCCAACGACTCGTTCCCGCCTTGGCCGCCCGCAAGCTGGTGGACTTCTCGGGGCCAAGAGGCTGGGAGCACTCAGCAACCAATCTCGGGCGTGCCCGAGACGTCGGGACCTCGGCCGAGGGGCTCGAAGCGCGCCGACGCACCGTGCTGCCCCTCGTCGAGTTGCGGGCTCCCTTCGTTGTCGAACGCCACGAACTGCTCGACGCTGACCGCGGGGCCGTCGATCTCGATCTCAATGGCCTCGACGACGCGGCCAAACGGATCTCTTTGGCCGAGAACCTGGCGGTCTTTCATGGATGGGAGGACGCCGGTGTCGTCGGCGTCACCGAAGCCTCGACCCACCCACCGGTCACCCTCGGCCCCGAGTATGCCAACTACCCGTCCACCGTTGCCACCGCAGTTGAGATGCTGTTGAAGGTCGGCATCAGCGGACCCTACGGCCTGGCGCTCGGACCTGACGGCTACACCGGAGTCGTCGAGACGACCGAGCACGGGGGCCTGATTGTCTTCGACCACCTGCGCCAGATCCTTGGCGGCCCCATCGTGTGGGCCCCCGGGGTCAGCGGCGCGGTCGTCCTCAGCTTGCGAGGCGGGGATTTCCTCTTCGAATCGGGCCAGGACCTCTCCATCGGCTACGAGTTCCACGACGCCCACAACGTCCACCTCTACCTAGAAGAGAGCTTTAGCTTCCGAGTCGCCTCGCCCGACGCCGCAGTGATCCTCAGTCCGTGAGATGACCACGGCCATCGGTACCCAGGCGCCCGGCCCTGACGAGGAGCCGACACAGCCTGAGGACGACGACGAGGTCGAAGAGGCTGGCGAGGAGTCGTTCCCGGCGAGCGACCCGCCGTCCACTTGGTCCGGGGGGCCGGCCGTCTGAGCAGCCGGATCGTCCTGCTCAGGCGCCGTCCTGCTCAGGCGTCGCGCCGTACCATCAGCCAGCCACCGAGCACGAGGGCTACCAGGGCGTAGATGGCCAGGACGACAAGCCCCTCCCACGGCGAGAAGGAGTTGTGCCCCTCAAAAGAGCCAACACCGCTCGTTGAAGTGACGGTTGCGCCGATATTGGCCGGCACGTACTTGCCGACCGCATTGACGATCGAAGAGGGCAGCGCCTGGAGGACGAGCGGGACGATCAAGAGCAGGAACACGAAGGCGCTGATGGCGCCGGCGGTGTGTCGGATGATTGAAGCCAACCCCATCGCCAACAGGGCCAGGATTGTCAGGTAGATCCCGCCGCCGACGACCGCCCGGAGCACGCCCGGTTGGCCCACAGTGGCATCGGGCGCAGACCCCGACAGGATCAGCTGACCGATGAAGAAGGTGGCGAACATGAGCAACTCGCTTATTACCAATGCGACGGCGCCGAACACTGCGACCTTGGCCGCGAGGACCTGGGTGCGCTTCGGCGCAGCAGCCAAGGTGGCTCGGATGGTCCCGGTCCCGTACTCGGCGCTGACGACGAGTACACCGAGCACCCCGAGGGAGAGCTGCCCGAACAGGAGGCCGGTCAGACTCTGACGCACCGGGTCGAAGGTGAGACGGAAGTCTGGGCCCAGGTGCTGCCAGTGGGCCGCCACCGTGGCGGTGGCCAACACTCCGATCCCGACGGTGAGGATGATGGTGGCGAACAGGCTCCACGTCGTCGAGCGCACCGAGCGGAGCTTGGTCCATTCGGACCGCAATACCCCGGTGAAGCGGTAGTGACCCGACGGCCCGGAGACAGGTCGAACGGCCTCGGCGATGGTGGCGTTGAGCGTAGTCATCGGGCCGCTCCGGCCGTCGTCTTGGCCGGGTGCATCGTGGCCTCGCCGTGAAACTCGACGCTCTCGGCGGTGAGCTCCATGAAGGCTTCTTCGAGCGATCCGCATTGGGTGGCCAACTCGTGGAGGGTCACCGAGTGGCGCGCCGCCAGATCGCCGATGTCGGCGGCCGCTAGACCGGTGACCGATAGGGAACCGTCGACCCCTGGGACGACGGCCGCACCGGCACCCAGCAACGCGCTGGTCAGTGCGTCGGTCTCGGGGGTACGGACCCTGACGAACTGGTGGGTGCTGCCAGCGATGAAGCTCGTGACCGACGTGTCGGCGATGAGTTTTCCCCTTCCGATCACGACGAGGTGCTCGGCTGTCAGCGCCATCTCGCTCATGAGGTGGCTCGAGACCAGCACCGTGCGATCCTCGGCGGCCAGTGACTGCAAAAGAGTGCGCACCCAACGGATACCTTCGGGATCGAGGCCGTTGACCGGCTCGTCAAAAAGTAGGACGCCCGGATCGCCGAGCAGCGCGGCGGCTATGCCGAGCCGCTGCCCCATGCCGAGAGAGAACTTGCCAGCCCGCTTGTGGGCCACCGACGTCAAGCCCACGATCTCGATGACCTCTTCGACCCGCGAAGGGGAGATGTCGTTGGTCTGGGCCAAGGCCAGTAGATGGTTAAAGGCTGTCCGACCCGGGTGAATCGACTTGGCCTCGAGCAGGGCACCGACCTCCCGAAGGGGCCACGGCAGATCGTGGTAACGCCGCCCGTTGATGGTGACGCGACCACTGTTGGGGGAGTCGAGGCCCATGATCATCCGCATGGTGGTCGATTTGCCCGACCCGTTTGGTCCGAGAAAACCGGTCACCTGCCCGGGGCACACATCAAAGGAGAGATCGTCGACGGCGACGGTCTCGCCGTAGCGCTTGGTGAGGCTTCGTGCTTCGATCATGGAACTCCTCCGACGCGTTGTCCGAGTCAGAGGACCCATGGCAACCACCAGACCTTACCTACTCAGAAGCATCGTCTGAGGTCGCAATTCGGGCCGGGAGCCGGTCTTTAGGAGGTTCTTACGGCGGACCGGGGGCCCTCGTGGGCGGCCGTGGTCGCATCGGTCATCGTTCCGCGTCGCAGCGCCTCGCCCGCCAGCGCACGCTCGGGGTTGGCCACGGCGAATGTCGAGGACCCTGTCGAGCGCCTCATCGTGGGCTGTGAGGGCGACGTCGCCCTCGTCGTGACCCTGGCCGGTATCGACCCGGCCCCGACCCACAGACGCGTGGCGCCCGTGCGCCTCGCTCAGGCGGCCGCCAACTGCAGAAATCTCTGAGCGGCCGGGGCCAAGGGACCACGCCGGTGCAGCAGTCCCACCTCTCGGATAAGCGGGGGATCGGGCCATCCGACAACGGCCCCCAATTGATGGGCTACGACAGCGAGGGGTTCGGGCACTAATGCGGCGCCGGCGCCGGCGAGCACGAGGGGCAATACAGCGTCACGCTGTGCGGTCACCACGGCCACCGTCGGGGTCACGCCGGCCCGGGCGAAGCCGTCCTCGAGGAGTCCCCGGCTGGAGGTTCCAACCGGAGTGGTGACGAGGGGCGTCCCTGCCAAGTGTCCGAGCGAGAGAGGAACCGGCAGGGCCGGGCTACCGGGCGGCAGGATGGCCACTAGTCGCTGGGTGGCCACCACCTGACAGACCAGGTCATCGAGGTGCTCGTTGCCGGCGATCCCTAGCTCGCAGCGTCCGTTGCGGACCAGTTCGAGCAACTCAGCCGTGTCCTCGGGTGCGGCAAGATCGATGAGCACGCCGGGGTGGGCCTGGCGGAACCGCCCGATCATCTCGGCGAGGGGGTCTGCTGCCAGCGTGGGTAGACAACACAACGAGAGTGAGCCGGCCTCGAGTCCGAGTACGGCGGCCACTGCCGCTCGACCGCTGTCGATATCCCGCAAAGCCTGTCGAGCCGGCCCGAGGAGCGCCTCTCCGGCCGGGGTGAGGGTGATGGGTCGGGCCGGACGATGCAAGAGCCGGGCGCCGAGGTCGGCCTCGAGTTCTTTGACAGCGAGCGAGAGCGCAGGTTGGGAGACGTGGAGGGCCATGGCCGCTCCGGTGAAACTCCCCTGGTCGGCCACGGCGAGGAAGTAGCTGAGGCGGCGAAGATCCATAAGCATATCTTATGGGAAATAGAGTAACTATGTCCTAGACTCTGGGATCCCTGGAGCCCACCATGGTGCTCGTGGATCTCTCAGCCGACGATTTGCCCGCCCCGCGCCCTCAGCGGTGGTTGAACGAGCCACGTCGGCCGGTCGGCGTGGCGCAGCATCCGCGGGCCTATTGGCTGGCGGTGGCCGCGGTGTGCATCGGGGCCTTCATGGGCCAACTCGACGCCAGCATCGTTACCGTTGCCCTTCCCACGTTGCAACGGACCTTCCACGCGTCCCTCGGTGCGGTCACCTGGGTTGGTCTGAGTTACCTGATCGTGTTGGTGGCGACCGTCACTGCGGTTGGACGCTTTGCGGACATGGTTGGCCGCAAGCTTCTGTATCTGTATGGCTTCGGGGTCTTCATTGTTGGCTCGACGCTGTGCGGCTTGGCCCCGACGCTCGGCGCCTTGGTTGGGTTCCGCGCCATCCAGGCGGTGGGTGCGGCGATGCTCCAGGCCAACAGCCTGGCCATCATCATGATTGCCGTCCCCGCCGAGCGCCTTGGGCGGGCCCTAGGCATCCAGGGGGCGGCCCAGGCGGTCGGCCTGGCCCTCGGCCCGTCTGTCGGGGGATTCTTGCTGATTGCCGGGGGCTGGCGGCTGATCTTTTTTGTCACCATCCCCTTCGGTATCGTGGGTGCGGCAGTCGGTTGGCTTTGCATCCCGCGGAGCCGGCAGCTCCAAGAGCGAACCCCGTTCGACTGGCGGGGACTGGGGCTCTTCTTCCCGGCCGTCGTCGCCCTCCTCTGCGCGGTGTCGTTCGGGAACAGCCTCGGGTGGGGATCGCCGCAGATCGCCGGTCTGGGCGTGGTGACGGTCCTGCTCGGTTTCGGATTCGTCCGGCGCGAACGCCGCGCCGTCTCACCCATGCTCGATCTCTCGCTGTTCAAAAGGGCCCGCTTTTCGATGGGGATCGCCAGCGGGCTGCTGAGCTACCTCGTGTTGTTCGGTGTCCTCTTTGCCGTCCCATTCTTCTTCGAGCGCGGACTCGGGTTGGCTTCGAGCTGGTCGGGGGTTGAGCTGATGGTCATGCCGGTGGCTCTCGGGCTCGTTGCCCCCTTCAGCGGCAAGTTGGCCGACCGGGTCGGGCCCCGCCCGCTCACCGTCTTGGGTATGGCGCTGGTCGCCGGGGCGCTGTGTGTACTTGCCGTTCCCGAATTGCCGAGGCCGCTGTTCCTCTTCGCCTTGGCCGTTGTCGGAGCCGGCCTCGGGCTCTTCACAGCCCCGAATAATGCGTCGGTCATGGGGAGCGTGCCCCGCCAGCAGGCCGGTGTGGCTTCGGGGGTACTCAACATGACTCGGGGGATGGGCACGGCCCTTGGGCTCGCCTGCACCGGCTTGGTCTTCGGCCTGGCCGGAGGCGACGCCGTCGTAGCGAGCGCGGCCCGGCACGCCTTCTCGATCACCACGCTCTTCCTCGCCCTCGTCGCCCTCGTCGCCCTGACCTTGGCCGCACTGACCCGCAACGTTGGGGCGACGGCGCGAGGAGCGCACAACAATGCGGGTGAGTAGCCACTGGCTCGACGGTCCCTGGGTCGAGGTGAGTGGGATCGACCTGGGTGAGTGGGTAGCGCCGGCCGGTCCACCGCGGTGCGGCGCCCAGCCCACTCGGAGCGACGTCCAACTCGCGACGAGTGACGCCGATCGCCTGATCAGCAGTACGGATGGGCCAAGGTGAGAAGGAAGTCGCCTTCGTCAGCTCCCCACTGTCCGTCCACCACGAAGTCGGCCTTGATCAACTCATCAGCCACCTGCTCGGGGGTGAACTTGGCGCTGATCTCGGTGAGCATCTCTTCGCCGGCCTCGAAGTGCACCTCAAGGTCCAGTGCGTTGATGTGAATGGACTGTTCGGCCGTCGAGCGGAGCCGCATCTCGATCCATTGTTCGGCGTCATTCCACACGGCGAGATGCTCGAACAACTCGGGGACAAAATCGGCGTCCAACTGCTCGTTGAGGACCCGCAGCATGTTGCGGTTGAACTCGGCGGTCACCCCGGCGCCGTCGTCGTAGGCGGCAATGATGCGCCGGGTGTCCTTGACCAGGTCGGTGCCGATCAGGAGGTGGTCTCCGGCGAGCATCGAGCAGTTGAGGTCGAAGAAGAAGCGCTGGCGTTGGTCGGGAGTGAGGTTGCCGATGGTCCCGCCGAGGAAGGCAACCAACCGGATGCCGACGACGGGGATCCTGTCCAAGTGACGGTGGAAGTCGCCGATGACCGCGTGGACCTCTAGCCCTTCGTAGTCCTCCAACACCTCGGCTGCCGCCGAGCGCAAGAAGTCGTCGCTGACGTCGAAAGGGAGGTAACGCCGCAGAGGGCCGTCTTCGCCCATGGCATCGAGCAGTGTGCGGGTCTTGGCGCACGCCCCGGCTCCCAACTCGACCAGGGTGTCGGCCCCGGCCAGCGCGGCGATCGCGGGGGAGTGCAGTTCCAGCAATCGGCGCTCGGCCCGGGTGGGATAGTACTCATCGAGTGTGGTGATCACCTCGAAGAGCCGGCTGCCCTCTTCATCGTAGAACCAGACCGGGGGGATGCTCTTCGGGCGCGAAGTGAGCCCGACCCGCACGTCCTCTTCGAGGGCACGGTGCAGGTCGGTTGCGCTGAGATGGACATCGACCGAGAGGCCCGCGGCGCCAGACATGCTCAGAGGTCCCGGGCCAGCCGTACCCCGCTGAATGCCCAACGGGCCGAGGCAGGGAAGAAGTTGCGGTACGAAGAGCGCGCGTGCCCGCGCGGGGTCACACAAGAGCCGCCTCGCAAGACGTATTGATTGACCATGAATTTGCCGTTGTACTCACCGACTGCGCCCGAGGGGGCCCGGAACCCGGGGTACGGACAGTACGCGCTCGAGGTCCATTCCCAGACGCCACCGAAGAACCCCGCGCCCTTCCCCGTGGTCACCGGCGGGTGCAGCGAAGAGAGGTCCAAGGAGTGCTCCTCGGCGAGATGATCGACCGCCAGGGCCTCCCATTCTGATTCAGTCGGCAGCCGGTCACCGGTCCAGTGGGCAAAGGCGTCGGCTTCGTAGTAACTCACGTGGCAGACCGGCTCGGCCGGGTCGACCGGTCGCTCCCCACCAAGGGTGAAGGTCTGCCAGCCCGAAGGATGGCCGCCCGAGCCGCCGCCGGCCACTTCTCCGTTGTGGGTCCAGTACAGCGGCGCCTGCCACCGGTCACGTTGGACCATGGCCCAGCCGTCGGAGAGCCAGAACTCGGGCCGGGAGTAGCCGTCGTCCTCCATGAAGGCAAGCCAGTCACCGCACGTGACGGGCTGGTCGGCCAAGGCGTAGGGAGTCACCAGCACCTGATGGCGGGGCGACTCGTTGTCGAAGGCGAAACCTTGGCCGTCGTAGCCGATCTCGACGAGTCCCCCCTGATGTTCGATCCACTTGGTCTTGGGCGCGGTGGAAGGGGTTGGGCCCGGTGAGCGCAAATAGGCCGGCCGCAGCGGGTTGCGCGAGAGAACGTGTTTGATGTCCATCAGCAGCAGCTCTTGGTGCTGCTCTTCATGGTTGCACCCGAGCTCGACAAGTTCGAGAGCCTCGGGACCGAGGCCACTGTTCAAAAGCTCAGCCATGGCGGCGTCGACATGACGTCGGTAGTCGGCCACCTCGGCGGTGCCCGGACGTGAGATCATGCCGCGCTCGGCCCTGGGGTGACGCGCCCCGACGGTCTCGTAGTACGAGTTGAAGATGTAGGCGAATGCGGGATGGAACGGCTCGTACCGGTCGAGGCCGGGCTGGAGGAGAAACGTCTCGAAGAACCACGACGTGTGGCCCCGGTGCCATTTGGTCGGGCTCACGTCGGGCATCGACTGGACCATTTGGTCCTCGGGGGACAGGGGTGCCGCTAGCTCCTCGGTCAGCGCTCGCACCCGCTCATAGCGGGTGGTGAGCTCCCCGCCCCCGGACTCCTCGTCGGAGTTGAGCATTGCTCGCTTCCCCTCTAATGGTTGGCCAGGATCAGGCAATGGTTGCCAGGATCAGGTTCCCCCACGAGCGAGCCCGAAACCTTCCCCTGCCAATGTAGTCAGCGCGCCGCTCCGCAAAGCGCCACTTCGCTTTGACCCCGCTGGGCGGCCGCCCAACCGGTCCTTGGGGACTGCGGGGGCTCCTGGGCGGGGCTCATCGGCGTCAACCGGCCCCCGATGGGCCGGACGATCGACCGCAACGGGCCGCTACTCTTGGCTCGTGACCATTCGAGCAACCTGGAAAGGTACGACCATCGCCGAGAGCGACCAGACGATCGTGGTGGAGGGGAACCACTACTTTCCTGCTGAGTCGGTGAACCGCTCCGTGCTCGGTGACTCAGGCACTCACACGGTGTGCTCGTGGAAGGGGACGGCCAGCTATTACGACGTTGTGGTCGACGGCGCCCGGAATGCCGACGCCGCCTGGTTCTATCCCGATCCGAAGGACGCGGCCAAAGAGATCATCGACCACGTCGCCTTCTGGAAGGGCGTCGAGGTCGACGAGGTCTAGGGCCGATCGGCCCGGTAGCAATTCTGGCCGGCCGCCCCCGATGACGCGAAGATCCGGGTGTGGCGGAACGATTGGTGGTCGTCGGTGGGGGAGTGCTCGGAACGATGCACGCGCTCGAAGGTGTCTCTCGGGGATGTACCGTCGTCCACCTCGAGCGTGAGGTCGGCCCACGGGGCGCTTCGGTCCGAAACTTCGGACTGATCTGGGTAAGTGGTCGGGCGAGCGGCCCTGAGCTGGCATTGGCCCTGCGGGCCCGCGAGAAATGGGCCGAGATCGGCGTCCGTCACCCCGACATCGGCTTTCGGGCCAACGGATCATTGACCTTGGTACGGACACCGGCCGAGCTGGCCGTACTCGAACAGGTGGTCGCCCGAGATGACGCCGAGGCTCGGGGGATCGCCCTTCTCACCGCGGATGCGGCCCGTCGGGTCAACCCGGCACTGGCCGGCGAGTACCTCGCCGCCTTGCACTGTTCGACCGACGCAGTTGTCGAGCCTCGCGAGGTCCTGGCCCCACTGCGGGCCACCTGCCTGGCGAGCGGCCGCTATCGGTGGCTCCCCGGCCGCGAGATGGTGGGGTTCTCCGACCACGAGGTGACCGACGCGACCGGCGAGCGACACCGCGGCGACCGGGTGGTGCTCTGCACCGGAGCGGCCCACGGCGGCATCCTGGCCGAGGCGCTCAGCGGTGCCCCGGTGCGCCGGGTGCGCCTCGAGATGCTCGAGACCGAGCCCTTCGAGGGCCGGCTGACCACGTCCCTCGCCGACGGGGACTCGCTGCGTTACTACCCGGCCTTCGACGTGCCGGCCCGCCGGGCGCTCGGACCGCAGAGCTCGGTGGCCGCCCTCTGGGCGGCCCAACTGTTGGCAGTCCAGCGGCATGACGGTGGGCTGACCATCGGCGACACCCACTCGACCGAGGAGCCCTTCGCCTTCGACGTCGACGAGGCCCCATACCGGCATCTTCTCGACGTGGCCGCCACCTTGTTCGGCCGATCCATTCCGCCGATCGTCCGGCGCTGGGCCGGTGTCTACAGCCAAGTGACCGAGGCGGCGGGGGACGCGATCTACTTGCGCCACTGGGTTGCGGCGGGGGTGGAGGTGGTGACCGGCGCCGGCGGCCGGGGAATGACCCTTTCGCCTGCAATCGCCGAGGAGACATTCCAATGAGCTCGCCTCAAATGCGCGCGCCGGACGAAGAAGCGCCGGGCATCGAACTGGCCTGTCTTGACATGGCCGGCACCACCGTGGCCGACGACGGCTTGGTCGAACAGGCCTTCGACGCCGCCCTCGACGAGCTCGGGGTGACTCAGAAGGCACAGCGGGCCTCGATGGTCGCCCATGTGCGCGACACCATGGGGACATCGAAGATCGAAGTGTTCCGGACGCTCTTCGGAGCAGAGGACCGGGCCCTAGCCGCCAACATCGCCTTCGAGGCGGCTTACGACCAAGCCGTACGGGGTGGATCGGTCCGACCCATACCCGGTGCGCTCGATTGCATCGGGGTCCTGCGAGCGGCCGGGGTGAAAGTGGCTCTGACCACCGGGTTCTCGGCTCGCACCCGGGACCTGCTGATCGAGGTGCTCGGCTGGGGCGACCTGGTCGACCTCGTCCTCAGCCCCGTCGACGCCGGGAGGGGGCGACCGTACCCCGACATGATCCTGACCGCCTTGCTCGCCCTCGGTGCCGAGTCGGTCGCAGCGGTGGCCGTAGCCGGGGATACCGCTGCGGACATGGTGAGCGGCCGCCGGGCCGGCGCCTCGGTGGTGGCCGGTGTGCTGAGCGGCGCCGACGACCGGGCGCGCCTGATCGCCGCTGGAGCCACTCATGTCATCGAGTCGGTGGCTCAGCTACCGGGTCTCTTGGGTCTTCGTTGAGGCCAGGGGCCGCTCGGCGATCGCCGGCGGCGCCCATTGGGAGACCAGCAGCACGCCGAGGGCCATCACGAGAAGGGAAAGACATTCGCCGGTGATAGCCGCGGGGCTGTTTGCCAGTCGCTCGCCGAAGAGGGACACGCCGACGATGATGCCGGCCAGGGGTTCGACGATCAGCATGGCCGGCTGGGAGGCCTGCAGCGGCCCCACCTTGAGCGCGCCCTGCACGAGCAGAGTCCCGAGCATGCCGCTGACCACCAACACGTACACCGGCCAATGCTCGAAGAGCTCACCCCATCCGTCGGACTGGAGCACGTTGGTTGCTGCCTTGACGACGCCCGCGTCGATCGACCAGACGAGCCCGGCGGCCGCGCCGTACATGGCGGCCCGGCGCCGCGGCGGACCACGGCGCGCACCGACCAACAAGACGGTGAGGATCACGGCCCCGACCGCTAGCACCCCGGCCCACTGAGCCGCGGTCGTGGCCCGATCACCGGGGAGGGGACGGGCGATGACGAGAAAGCCGATCAACCCCGCCGAGAGCACTGCGGCAGCCGCCCAGCTCTTTGCGGGCACCTCGTCGCGCAACCAGAACCGTCGGAGGGCCAGGGTGAAGATCAGTTCGGCCACGTAGAGCGGCTGGACCACCGCCAACTGCCCGAAGTACAAAGCAATCGCGGTGAACACGAAGGTGAGGATGAGACAAGCAAAGCCCATGAGCCAGAGGGGTCGACGGAGCAGATAGAGGGCGTGCTGGCGCCAACTGGTCAGGTTCTTTGGGGCCGAGACGTTGGCGACGCGCTGGAAGACCGAGGTCGAGGCGTTGGAGAGCGCGGCCAGCAGCGCGAAGAGAACGCTCACCGATCGACGACCAGTGGCGTGGGCGGACCCCCCCGCCGGTGCCTCACGTCCGAGCGGGGGTCAGCCCGCGCCCGAGCGCCAAGTCTGCGGGCGCGGGCTCATGAGCATCGAGCGCACCGGCCGAGCACGGCGAAATGGTGCGGGTCGATGGTGAAGGAGAACTCCGTCTTGGCCGTCCGGGCCAGGCCACCGAAGAGCTGGTCGGGCGCCTCGATCATGGTGCCGCACACCTCACAGACGAAATGGCCGTGGGCCGCCGAGGCGAGGTGGTACGTGGCCGGGCCGTGGCCAAGATGGGCGTGGACGATGACGCCAAGGCGTTCGAGCTCTTCGAGGTTCCGGTAGATCGTCGACAGGTGGACATCGGGGGCTTGGTCTTGCACCTCGGCCGCCAGCTCCTCGGCGGTCCGATGTCCGCCGGCGGTGAACAGGGCCCGCAGTAAGAACCGGCGCGAGGAAGTGACGCGCCCGCCGTTTCGCCGCACCCGGTCGAGGGCTTCGTCGACCGTCGTCGCCGGGGCGTCGAGGTTCCCTGGTGGGGGCGCACTCCTGGTCACCCCTCCAGCGTAGACCTCGGGCGCGCTCGCCCAGGCCCAGTTGCGCAGCGATCAGTGGCCTGGCGCCGCGGTCTGGTGCTGGGTTGATTGACAGGGAGAACGGCCCCTGAGTGGCGCGTAACGTAAGCGGAGTGGAGCTGCGGTATCTCTATGTCGGTTCTGAGAACGTCGACGAGGACCTCGCGGTCTGGCTCGCCCTTCCCGGCGCCGCGTTGCGGTGGCGGTTTCAGCACTTCGGGGCCGACGTGGCCGCCGTCGACGTGGGTTCGCCCCCCGCAATATTGTTGGCCGACCATCGCCCCGCTGGCACCTTTTTGCCAATCTACGCCGTCAGGGATCTCGAAGAGGTCACCGTGACACTTCGGACTGGCGGTTGGAGGGTCGAGGCCGGTCCGCTCGGAACCCCCGAGGGGCCGGCCACGCTCATGGTCGATCGGAGCGGCGGTGAGGTCGCGCTGTTGTCGGTTGATCGGCCCGAGGCCATGGAGAGTGCCTTCGCCGACCAGGCCAACAGCCACGCCGTGCGCCCCTCATGAGTGCGCTGGGAGAAGTTGGCGTGGCGACGTCCGTCGACGCCGGCCAGTGGGCTCGCGCGATTCTCGAGGATGCTGGCACGGTCGCGGCCTGTGAGTTCTGACCGATATCGGATCAGGACTGCACCCGGCGTCGGAAATTGCGCAATCCGATGCTGAGGAACAAGGCGCAGAAGCCAACAAGGACCGGGTAGACGACGTAGAGATGCATGTGGGAGGCATCGGTGAAGGCGGCCCGCATGCCCTCGTTTACGTAGATCAACGGATTGACCAGCACGACGGTCTGGAGCCAGTGCCACCCACCGACTTTCACCGGGACCAAACGGGTCCACTGGTAGTACGTGCCGCCGAGGAAGGTGATCGGAAGGACAACGAACCCGAACATCAATCCGATGTTGCGAGGCTCGAACGTGGTTCCGAGCAGCAGCCCGAGAGACGACATTGCGACGCACGAGAGCGGTACGACCGTGAGGATGATCCACCAATGCAGTGAGATGTTGGCTGTCACGCCATCTGCGTGGACCACCGAAGCGATGGGCAGCACGAGGGCGGCTGAGATCAACCCCTGCACCGCGCCCGAGAGGACCTTGGACATCGCCACCAGCCAAATCGGGCATGGTGCTTGCACCCGGTCCTCGATTTCCCGGGTGAAGCCGAACTCCTGGGCCATCTGTAGCGCGACGGACTGGATGCCCTGGAACATGATGGAGATCCCAACCACGCCGGGGACGAGCACGGTGGCGAACGCCGATTCGGCGGCCGGGCCGTGACCCCCGCCCACCCCTTGCCCGATCTTGGGGAAGACGTAGAGGAAGACGAAACACAAGAGGAACGGCTGGACCAGGGTGCGCACCACGAATTCGCCAACGTGCTTTCGCAGCACCACGAGGTCCCGGAGCATCAGCGCACGCAGGGAGACCCAGCTCGAGGCCAGCGCCGAGCGGACTGGGGCGGTCTGGATCTGGGCCCGACCGGCCGGGTCGAGGACGGTGGTCATTCGTCGCGCAGTTCCTTGCCGGTGAGGTTGATGAAGACGGTCTCGAGGCTGGGCTCGGCTACCGAGAGGTCGGCGACTTCGAATCCGGCACCCTCAGCCGCGCTGACCACGCGAGGCAAGAGGCGGCTTGCCCCTTCGACGTGCAACTCCACCCCACCTTCGATCGGGCGGGTCCGGGTCACTCCCTCAACTCCGGCGGTGAAGACGGCGGCCAGAGCTTGGGGGTCACCGGCCGCCTTCACAGTCACGATCGTGTCGGCGCCGACCCCTTTTTTGAGTCGGGCCGGCGTGTCGAGGGCCAGGATCTTTCCGTGGTCCATTATGGCCACGCGTCCGCACAGCTGGTCCGCCTCTTCCATGTAGTGGGTGGTGAGCAAGATGGTCTGCCCGTCGCTGTTGAGCTCGCGCAGGATGTCCCAGAGGGCCAACCGGCTCTGGGGGTCAAGACCGGCTGTCGGCTCGTCGAGGAATAGCACCGCGGGTCGGTGGAAGATGGCGCGGGCGACCATGAGCCGTTGGGCCATGCCGCCCGAAAGTGCGTACACCGAGGCCTTGGCCCACTTGGACAGTGAGAACTGCTCGAGCAATCTGTCGGCCACCTGGCGGGACTCTTTGGCCGGCATGCCGAAGAGCCGACCGTGGAAGTAGAGGTTCTCCCAGACCGTGAGCTGGCGATCCAAGGTGTTCTCCTGGCTCACGATCCCGAGGATCTGCTTCGCCAGAGTTGGGTGGCCGACCACGTCAATCCCGCCGACCAACGCCTGGCCCGAGGTGGGGATGACCCGGGTAGTGAGCATGCCCGCCGTCGTGGTTTTGCCTGCGCCGTTCGGCCCGAGCAACCCGAAGATCTCCCCGGCCGACACCGACAGGTTGAGTTCGTCGACCGCCCGGAAGTCCGAGCCCGGGTAGACCTTGGTCAGATTCACGGTCTGAATGACTGAGTCAGATGCCGTCGCCGATGTAGGCGACGCGGTGTCGGTGGCGGTGGACATTGTGCTCGGCGCCCAGGCTACCGGAGGCGGATCAGCCCTCGGCCAGGATCTGGTAGAGCTCCTTGCGGGCCCGCTGAATGATCTCGATGCTCCGATCAATCTGTTCGGGGTTGCCGGCGTGGGCCACTTGCTTGGCTGCCATGTGGGTCTGGCCTATCGCTTCACGAAGGCTCCGCAGGCGCTCGTCGCTCTCGTCGCCCCGTTCCCACGGGGCACGCCCGGTGCGCTCAGCGGCGCTCGTTTCCCCGGCGCTGCGCCCAATCTCGGTCAGCTCGTAGGTGCGGGTGCCCTCATGTTGCTCAGCGGTGACCAGTCCCTCGTCTTCGAGCATCTGGAGGGTCGGATAGACCGACCCGGGGCTCGGGCGCCAAATTCCACCGCTGCGTTCCTCGAGGCGTCTCATGACTTCGTAGCCGTGGGCCGGACCGTTCTTCAAGGCCAACAGGACGGCGGTGCGGATGTCGCCCCGGCGCATGCGGCGCCGGCCTCCACCCCAGCCGCCTCTCTCCATCGAACCTAGGTCGCCGCGGCCGCGTCCTTGGTGGTGTCCGCGAGCGGCGTTGAAGGACCCGTGGTCTCGTGTGTTGTGCATGGTGGCGCCTCTTTCTTCTAGTGCCTGCGTCGTTCTATTGCGAACAATAACGACATATCATAACATGTCGGAGCAAGATGTCAAGGAGGGTACCCAGGGACGTCGCGGGGTCAGTCCAGCGAGAGGGCGGGTGCCGACCCCGGAACCGGGGTTTCGTCGGCGAAGTGGCCGGCCCGATGGCGCGGCAAAAACAGGGCCGGCACGAGGGCGAGGGCGGTGATGCCCATGACCCACCAGAACGTGGACCCGAATGCGCCGGCGAGCCCGGCCGCCACCACGGGCGGTGGGGTACCGCTGGTCGCCGAGATATCTGTGACCGCTGTGGATCCCACGACGGCGGCCATGTGAGTGTCGAGGATCACGATGAGCGCCGCCGTGCCCAGGGATCCGCCGACCCGCTGGAGGATGTTGATCGCGGTGGTCGCCCGGGGCACGGCGGACCGGGGGAGGGAGTTGTAGGCGGCGGCCATGGCCGGGAACATGGAAGAACCGAGGCCGAGGCCCCGAACCACCAGTGAGCCGGCCAGCACCCACTGGTTGGTGTGCGCGGTGAGCTGTGTGAAGACAAAGGTGCCGGCCAACGTGACGACGAGCCCGATGGGCACCACTCGCCCGGCGCCGATGCGGTCGGTCAGGCGTCCGGCCATCACCGAGGCGACCATGACGCCGATGCCTTGGGGTGCGAGCTGCAAGCCGGCGGCCAGGGGGCTCTCGCCCCGGACGATCTGGTAGTAGAGGGGGAGCAGAATCATCCCACCGAAGAGGGCCGCCCCGAGGAGGAGCGAAGTTCCCGCGCTGGCCGAGAAGTAGCGGTCTTTGAACAGTCGAACGTCGATCAGCGGAGTGGTCTTGGTGTGCAGTGAGTGGTGCACAAACGTTCCGAGCAAGACGACGGAGAGGAACAGGGGGATGATCACCGAGGTCGAGCTGAACCCCCCGTGGTTCCCGGCCTGGGAGAAGCCGTAGACACCGAGCGCGAGGCCCGGAGAGATGAGGACAAATCCCACGACGTCGAGGCGGTGGACCTTGTGGCCCCCTCCGCCGGGCAGACCCTTCCAGGCAGCGATCAGGGCAACGGCGACGATGGGTACGTTCACGTAGAAGATCCAGCGCCAGCTCGCGCTGTCGATGATCAACCCACCGATCACCGGGCCGAGGATCGGAGCAAGCATGCCCGGGATGGCCACCATGGACATGACTCGACCAAGGCGAGCAGGCCCGGCTGCCTGGGCCAAAATGGTCTGGGCGATCGGCATCATCATGCCGCCTCCTAGGCCCTGGATGACCCGGAAGGCGATGAGGCTGTTGGCCGACCACGCGGCTCCCGACAAGGCCGAACCGATGACGAAGAGGATGAGTGAGAGCATCCACATGGGCTTGGCCCCGTAACGCTCGACCGACCACCCCGACAGGGGGATGACAACGGCCAAGGCGAGCAGGTAGCCGGTACTGACCCACTGGATGGTCGACAGTGAGGTGTGGAAGTCGCGGGCGAGGGTGTCGAGGGCGACGTTGACGATGGTGGTGTCGAGGATCGACGCGATGGCGCCGAGGATGACGACGCCGCCCAGCTTGAGCAGTGCTGGATCGAGTCGTTCGATGCTGGCCGTCGTAGAGCCCGACGGGGGGTCGGCCACGCCCACCTCCTTTTCGGGCCAGAACCTACCGTCGAAAGGGAACAGCCGGCGCCACCGGGGTGTTCTTTTAAGAGCGGCGAGAGGGCGAGGGCGCCCCGGAAAGACGGCCGAACATAAGGAGGCGTGATGGGGCTGTTCACCAACCACAAAAAGGAGATGGTGACCTCCGAGCAGGCGCTTGGAGGGCGGACCACAGCCATGCCCGTTACCGAGCGGCACCTAGTACTCGGGACCCCGCTGACGCCGCCGTTCCCCGATGGCCTGGAACAGGCGATCTTCGGAATGGGCTGTTTCTGGGGAGCCGAGCGGAAGTTCTGGCAGGCCGACGGGGTGTATACGACGGCGGTGGGTTACTCCGGTGGGTTCACGCCGAACCCGACATACCACGAGGTCTGCTCGGGCCGGACCGGGCATGCCGAGGCGGTTCTGGTGGTCTTTGACCCAAAGAAGACCACCTACGAGACCTTGCTGTCCTTGTTCTTCGAGGGGCATGACCCGACCCAGGGCATGCGCCAGGACAACGACGTGGGCAGCCAGTACCGCTCGGCGATCTACACGACGTCCGACGCGCAGGCAGCTGCGGCGGAAATTGTGGCCAAGCAATACGGCGAGGCACTGGCCGAGCGTGGCTTGGGGCCGATCACCACCGAGATCGCCCCGGCCGGACCGTTCTATTACGCCGAGGACGATCATCAGCAATACCTGGCGGCGAATCCGGGTGGCTACTGCGGGTTGGGCGGCACGGGTGTGTCCTGTCCGGTCGGGGTGCTCGGGAGTCCGGGCGGTGGCGAGGACCACGACCCGGCCTGAACCCGGCGATGATGTTCCCCAAAAAGGGGGCACGGTGGCTCAGGACCACGACGTCACGGCGAGGCCAGAGATCGATCAGGTTTAGCGGCCGTCGAAGAAGGACGAGTTGAGGCACAAACCGGGGTCTGAGCGCCGATGAGCTCCAGAAGGCGCTTCTGAGGATCGGTTGTTATTTTGGGACCTTCGAGGACGAGGTGGAGCCGAGGCGCGCCAGGGATGATTCGGCCTCGGCGACGAAACGGTGCACGAGCTGGCGTGCCGGCACGAGCTCTGTGATGCCGCCGACGCCTTGGCCGGCGGGGAAGCACTCCCGCGCCGGATCGATGTTCTCATTGGTCTCGTCGGCTCCGAGATGCATCACCTGGTCCGAGTAGGCACGTCCCATTTGATCGGGGAACCTCTGGAGCTCGTCGGGGTGGGCGTCGAAGTACTCGGTGTATTCGCTCTTGATCACCCGCATTGTCTTGCCCGAATAGGCGCGGCTGACCGTTGTCCCGTCTTCCCGGCTCGAAAGTAGTGCGTCTTTGTAACCCCGTACGCCCCGGGCCTCTGGGGTGGCGATGAAACGGGTTCCCACCCAGACGCCGTCGGCCCCGAGGGCCAGGGCGGCCGCCAACCCGCGGCCGTCGAAGATGCCGCCGGCGGCCACGACGGGGACCCGGTCCCCGACGGCATCGACGATGAGTGGGACGAGCGGCATGGTGGCCACCCGACCGGTGTGACCTCCGGCTTCGGTACCTTGCGCCACGACCACGTCGCAGCCGGCTTCGACGGCGCGCACCGCGTGGTCGACCTTTCCGCACATGTTCACCACCAACAGCCCATGGCGGTGGCACAGGTCTACGACCTCGGAGGGGATGCCGAGGCCGGCGACGAATGCCGAGGCACCCCCCTCTATGATCAACTCGACCTGCTCGGTCATGCCACCGGGCATGGCAGTGAGCAGGTCGACGCCGAACGGCATGTCGGTGGCCGCTCGGACCGCGGCGATCTCGTCGACCATCTTCTCATTGCCCATCGTCGAGGCGCCCATGCAGCCGAATCCGCCGGCGTCAGAGACTGCCGCGACGAGCGGCGAGTACGAAACGCCCCCCATGCCGGCCAGCATGACTGGATGTTCGACTCCCAACAGCTCGGTCAAGCGCGTGCGCATGCGGTCTCCTTTCATTGGCGGTGACCTCCGACCGCGGTCCCGAGAGTCCCAGCCGACGGCGCCGCACCCTAGCAATACTTGAACGGTCCGCCCTGATCAATCAGCCCGGGACCGGCGCGATTGCCACACAACCACGGTAGAGCCAATGGCGAACGCGATGACGGTGCCGAGTAACAGGCCGATCTGAGCCGCCGAGACGAGGCGCGGGTACCCCTTGAAGGCGGCGGTGGCGAAGAGCAGCGGAACAGTGATGCCCATGCCGCACAGCGTTGCCGCGCCAGCCATGTGGGCCCAGGTGATCTCTTCGGGCAGCCGAGCGATGCCCACCCGGACCACGATCGCCGCAGCGATCGTGATGCCCGCCATCTTGCCGACGATCCGGGCCGCTACCACGGAGACGATCACCGATCGTGAGGACGAGTTCTCGAAGAGATACGGGACAAGGACCACACCGGTGTTGGCCAACATGAACAACGGCAGTACCGCGAATGTCGAGATCGGATGCATCACCGTTTCGAGCTTGGTGGAGGGTGCGACACCGGACCGCGTTCCCCGGAGCGGGGGCGCCGGGGCGCCGCACGGAACCATTATCCCGATGAAGGCTCCGGCCAGGGTCGGCTCAACACCGGCGCGGGCCAGGAGCCACCACTCGAGCACGAGCAGGATGAGCCAGGGCCACCACTGGGTCGGGTAGCGACGTCGAATGATGACGCCAGCGGCGAGCACCACCCCAGCAGCGAGTACGAAGAACAATTGCACGTGCGACGAGGAGACCACAGCCAGCACCCCAACCGAGGCAATGTCATCGGCCACGGCGAGAGCCAGGACGAACACCCGCAAGCCCGAGGGGACCCGGTTCCCGAGCAGGGCCAGCGCACCGAGGGTGAAAGCGACGTCGGTCGCCATTGGTATCCCCCAACCCTGGCTGACGGCCGCGCCGGCGCCGCCGGCCAGGGCCACGAGCAGATAGACGAGGGCGGCTCCGGCCATGCCACCGAACGCGGCGAGCACGGGGAGCGCCGCGGTGCGGTTGTCTGCCAACGAGCCGCACGCTCGTTCTCGTCCGACCTCGAGCCCGACGGCGAAGAAGAAGAGCGTCATCAGTGCGCTGTTGATGACGCTGCGTGTGTCCGGCAGAAGGCTGAACCCGAGGGGGTGGTTCCAGACGAGTGCGTAGGACCGGGCGGATGTGTTTGCCCAGACGAAGGCGATGACCACGGCGATGCTGAGCACCACGCCGCCGGTGGCTTCGGTACGAGCCACCCGAACGACGAATCCGCTCCAGAATTCGGGGCGCCACGTCCGCCGGTCGGGGTCGGGCGGGGCCGTGGCGGGGGTGGGAGGGAGTGAGGGCATCGGGGGCGCGTGGTTTCGATCGCCGACCAGTCTTCCCGGCACTCCCTTGGTGATCGTAGCAATGGGCCGGGCGCCGTCATCGCTATTGATTCAATACTGTTCTAACATGCGGAGTTGTGGCACCCCGCACCGCCAGCGACCAGGCCAACAAGGCCGACCGGTCTCGCTCCACAGACGACCAGGCCTCCGAGCTGCTGCTCGCCTTCGCCCGCATGGCCCGTGGCCAAAAGGGCGGGGGAACGATGCCCAAGCACATAGAAGAGCTGGTGCAGTCCGGATTCCTCGCGCCACGCCACCTCGGGGCGTTCGCCATCATCGCCCTCGAGGGGCCACTGACGGTCTCTGAGCTGGCGGCCCGGGGCGCCTTCGCCCTCAGCACGACCAGCCTGCTCGTGACCCAGCTGGCCGAGGCGAACCTGGTCGAGCGCCACGAGGACGAGCACGACCGGCGCCGCACGGTGGTGTCGGTCGCACCGAAGTACCGCCGGATGAGCCAGGCCGTGCTGGAGGCGAAGCTCGCCCCGTTGCGCCGAGCCGTAGAGCGGATGGGCCCTGAACGGTCCCGGGCGCTGGTGGAGGGGCTCCACATGGTGGCCGAAGAAGTGATTCGAGCCGACGAGGTCGGCGGCAGCTGCCATGGGACCTCACGCACAGCAGGCGTGTCATGAACGCCGCATTCGCCGCCCTCGGCCGGATCGTGGTCAAGCTCCGGTGGGTGATCCTGGTGGCCTGGCTCGTGGGTACCGTGCTCGCAGTGCACTCGTTGCCATCGCTCGGTAGCCAGGTCAACAACAACAACAGCTCATTCCTCCCGGCGTCCGCGCCGAGCAACCAGGCGGCCACGTTGGCCGTCCCACTGATCGGGTCGACGAACCAGTCCCAGATACCGGTGGTGGCTGTCACGTCCAACGCTGCGCTCAACGCAGCCGACCAGGCTGCGCTGATCCGGGCGCAGAGCGAATTGGCCAAGGTGGCCTCGGTCGACAGCGTTCACTTCCTGGCCACGCGGGGAGACGCCGCCCAGCTGTTGGTCGTCTCGTCGGTGACCCCGTTCGACCAGACCGGGACCGACACGCTGGTCTCCAACCTCCAGACCGCTCTCGGAAAGTCCGGGTTCCCGCCGGACCTGCAGGTCCACCTGGCCGGTGAGATCGCCACCAACGTGGCCAATCAGAAGGCGTCGAACAAGGCGGGAAGCCGGATTCAGAGTTTCTCGATCCTGTTCATCATCGTGCTGCTGTTCATCATCTTTCGGGCGTTCCTCGCTCCCTTGGTGACCTTGATCCCGGCCGTCATGGTGCTCCTGTTGTCGGGGTCGTTCATCGGCGCCCTCGGCGCCCACGGCCTCAAGATCTCGTTCTTCACCCAGATCCTGCTCATCGTGCTGATCCTCGGGGCGGGAACCGACTACGGGCTGTTCCTCGTGTTCCGAGTGCGTGAGGAGATGTTGAACGGACGCGAACCCAAAGATGCGGTTGCCTACGCGGTCTCCAAGGTGGGCGAATCGATTGCCGCTTCGGCGGCGACCGTGGTGGTGGCCCTGCTCACCCTCACCCTGGCCACCTTCGGGATCTACCACGACCTCGGGATCCCGCTCGCAATCGGCATCGTCGTCATGCTGCTCGCCGGCCTGACCCTGTTGCCCGCCCTCCTGGCCATCCTCGGTCGGGCCGTCTTCTGGCCGACCAAGACCGCGCCCAAAGATCACAAGGAAGGGCTGTGGGGACGGATCGCCGGCCGGCTGGTGCGCCGGCCGGCCCTCACGTTGTGCGTCGGGGTGCTCGTGTTCGCGGCGTTGGCGGTGTTCGCTGCGGGCTTTAAGCCCGGCGGATTCGGAGGACAGGTCAACGCACCGGCCGGCAGTAGTGCCGCCCTGGGCAACACCGCTCTCACCACCCACTTCCCCCAGGCCAGCGCCAACCCGACCAACATCATCATGCGCTTTCCGACCTCGGCTTGGTCGAGTGCGGCGGCCCTGGCTTCTTCGATCGGCAAGGCGACGACCGGATTGGAGGGGACCGGCAGCTTCACCACGCTCGCTGGCGCCCTCGACCCGAACGGCGAGCCCATCACGCCCGCCGAGCTGTATGCCGTGCACACCGAGATCGGGAAGCCGGCTCAAGAACTCGTGCGCACCGCGCCGGTCCCCCCGGCCGGTTCGTCGGTGTCACCCGCCCTATACGACGCCTACCTGGCGAGCGCCCGCTATCTGAGCGCGGACGGCAGAACGGCCCAGTGGGAAGCGGGCCTCAAGGCGGGCGATCCCCAGTCCTCTGGAGCCCTTGACGCCATTCCCACCATACGCAGCCAGGTGGCCGTAGTCGGCCATGAGGCTGGCGCCTCGGCCGCCGGAGTGGCCGGCGAGGCCCCCGCTCTATATGACGTCAGCCATATCTCTGACAGCGACCTGCGCCACATCGTGCCGATCGCCGTCTTGGCCATCGGCATCGTGTTAGCCCTGGTGTTGCGGAGCCTCGTGGCCCCGCTCTACTTGATCCTGAGCGTTGTGCTCTCGTATCTCGCATCGCTTGGCCTGGCAGTGATCGTGTTCATCAAGATCGGTGGGAACGGGGGCATTGTCTTCCTCTTACCCTTCTTGATGTTCATCTTCCTCCTGGCCTTGGGCGAGGACTACAACATCTTGGTGATGACTCGCATCCGCGAGGAAGCGACCAACCGGCCCCTGCGCGAAGCGGTGGTCCGGGCCGTTGGCACCACCGGGCCGACCGTCACGTCAGCTGGACTGGTTCTCGCCGGGACCTTCGCCGTCCTCGCCATCGCCGGCGGGAGCGGTTCGGGGGGCAGCCAGGTGCGCGAGATCGGGGTCGGCCTGGCTGTGGGGATCCTCCTTGACACCTTTGTGGTGCGCACGGTGCTCGTCCCCTCCACCGTCTCCCTGCTCGGGCGATGGAACTGGTGGCCTTCGGCCATGAGTCGTCGGTCGGTTGGCGTGTCAGGTGGACAAGGCCCACCGAGTTCACCCGGTGGCGGGGGAAACGGCGTCCCCCCGGTCGGCCCCGCCCCTCAACCGGTGGGGGCTGCCAGTGATTTCCACTCGTCCGAGCAAGCAAGGCAGTCATGACCGAGACGGCCACCCCGGCGATGACCGGCCCGCCGGTCGCGCTGACCCATCGTCGGGTCCTCATCATCATTGGTGCACTGGTGCTCGGGATGTTCCTGGCAGCTCTCGATCAGACCGTTGTTTCCACCGCCCTGCCCACGATCGTCGGCGACCTCCATGGCGCATCCCACCTGACCTGGGTGGTCACGGCGTACCTGTTGGCTTCGACCGTGTCGACGCCCCTGTGGGGGAAACTCGGGGACCAGTACGGCCGAAAGGTCTTCTTCCAGGCGGCCATCGTCATCTTCTTGATCGGCTCTGCCCTGTCTGGACTGAGCCATTCGATGCTCGAGCTGATCGTCTTCCGTTCCCTCCAGGGCCTGGGCGCCGGCGGACTGATGGTGGGGGCCCAGACCATCGTGGGCGACGTCGTCTCGCCGCGCGATCGCGGGCGATACATGGGCCTGTTCATGGCCATGTTCGGGGTGACCACGGTGATCGGTCCGCTCGTCGGGGGCGTCATCATCCACTACCTGTCCTGGCGCTGGATCTTCTACATCAACATCCCGATCGGCGCCGTCGCCCTGGCCGTGACGGCCGTCGCCCTACCGGGCGCCCTCAGCAAGGTCCACCGGGTCATCGACTACCTCGGGACCGCCTTGTTGGCCTCGTCCGCCACCGCACTGGTCCTGTTCACCAGCTTGGGTGGCGTCTCGTACCCCTGGAACTCCCCGTTTGTTATCGGTCTGGGTGTCGTCGGCGTGGTGTTGGCTATTTTGTTCTTGTTGGCCGAGCGGCGGGCCAAGGAGCCGGTGATTCCACTCGCCCTGTTCTCCAACAAAGTGTTCAGTGCGGCCGGGGCCATCGGCTTCGTCGTCGGGTTCGCCATGTTCGGAGCGCTCACCTTCCTTCCGCTGTTCCTTCAAGACGTCAAGGGCGTAAGCCCGATCGAGTCGGGGGTGCGGCTCTTTCCGATGATGGGAGGCTTGCTCGTTGCCTCTATCGGTTCGGGCCTGCTCGTCAGCCGGTGGGGCCGCTACAAGGTCTTCCCGGTTGTCGGCACCGCGCTCATCACCATCGGCCTGTATCTCATGTCGAGGGTCGGGATCAGCACCGGAGCCTGGACCATGTCGGCCTACATGGCGATCTTCGGTTTCGGGCTCGGCCTTGTGATGCAGGTGTTGGTCGTCGCTGTCCAAAACGCCGTCCCCTATGAGGAGCTGGGTACCGCCACGTCGGGGACGACGTTTTTCCGCATGATCGGGGGATCATTCGGCACGGCGGTCTTCGGTGCGATCTACGGCAACCTGGTGGTCTCCAACGTCCTGCATGCGCTCCACGTGACCAAGGCACCCACCGGGTTCAGCCTCAATGCGGACAATCCGGCCGCGATCAAGTCGCTGCCCCCTGTCATTCGGGCCGGGGTTCAAAGCGGGATCGCCCACAGCGTCCAGACGGTCTTTCTGATCGGGGTGCCGATCGCCTTCGTGGCTTTCCTCCTGAGCTGGCTCCTCCCAGAAATCGAATTGCGCAAGTCGATCCGGACGGTCGAGCCGGCCGAGGGGTTCGGGGTACCTGAGCCGAGGTCATCGCTCGATGAGGTACAGCTCATCCTCGAGCGAGCGGCCAGTCGGGAGAACCGGCGTGAGCTGTACGAGACGCTGGCTGCGCGGGCGGGACTCGATCTCGATCCCCGGGCCTGCTGGACCCTTTACCGGCTCGCCGATCGGCCCGGCTGCACTGTGGAGAGCGTCGCTGCCCGTTTGAAGGTCGATCCCGAACGGCTCCAGGCGGGTTTCGATTCCCTCGAAGCCGGAGGAATGATCGTCCGGGACGAGTCGTCCGACGGGTGCACCTTGACTCTCACACCGGCCGGCCACGAGGGCATCGAGAAGCTGACGGCGGCACGTCGCGACTCAATGACCGATCTACTCGAGGGCTGGGATCCAGAGGCTCATCCCGAGGTCATCGATATGGTCAAGCACCTGGCCAAGGAGTTGCTGGCCGACGATGACAAGTTGCTCGCCGACGCCCGAGCCGCGGCGCACGCCTAGACCAGGACGGCCCGCAGCGCCGCTTCGGCGCCGCCGCCGGCGGCGATGGCGTCGAGGCCGAGGAGGGCGGCTCCGAGTACCGGGGGACCGCTGATCGGGCGCAAGGCGGCTCCGGGTGAGTGGGCGCGTACCCCCTCGAGTACGAGGCGCGCGAAATCGGGGTCCTCGAAGATCCCCCCGCCGACGACCACCTCGATTGGCAGGTTCGGGGTCCCGAGTCGAGCGATTGTGGCGCCCACCATGGCCACCACCTCGGCTACCAATTGCTCGACCGCCTGCCTTGACGGTCCGTCGCCCGTGGCCGCGGCATGCAGCACCAACTCGCCGAGCTCAGGCAATCGACCGTAGGAGATCTCACCGGTGTAGACGGCCTCAAGCACCGCTTCGGGGTCGGGCAGTCCGAAATGGTCCGGCACCGCAGTCTCGAGCAGCGTCGCGTCGCCGCGCCCGTCGCCCGCCCGCAACGCCAGGCCGAGTCCGCGCACCCCGAGCCAGGCCCCCCCGGGGGTGAAGTCACCAGAGAGTTCGCCCAGTGCCGGGAAACGCACGCTCGATCCGTTGGGCCCGAGGCCGACACAGTTGAGTCCGGTGCCGCAGACCACCCCGACACCCCACCCCGACGTCATTCCGGCCCGCAAGATAGCGAACGTGTCGTTGTGCAGCTCGACGTCGGTGGTCCAACCCCGTTCGGCCACCGCTTGGCCGACCCGGCGTTCATCGATGTCCAGATCCACACCGGCGAGGCAATACACCCCAGTCCGGCACAGCGGCCCGGCACCATTCCCGGGTACGAGCCCGACGGCGTCACGGGCGGCGGCGATCGTGGCGCCCAGGTTGTCCATGGCCGCGTCGAGGCCCACCGTCTGGTGGTTCGAGGGACCACCCCGAGCCCGTCCGAGAACCCCGCCGTGCCGGTCGATCACCACCACGTCGGTCTTGGATGCCCCGCCGTCGACTGCGAGGACAGCGGGCTCAGCTCGAGTGGGCACTGTTTCTTTGTCCCCCATGCCCGGCACGACGAGCCATGTTAGGTTCGCCGGCCGTGGGCGCAAAGGTCGCCGTTGTCGGCGGGGGGAGTACGTACACGCCCGAACTCGTCGAAGGGCTCTGCGATCACGAGGACCGCCTCGTGGTCGACGAGCTGGTGCTGCTCGACCCCGACCCCGTGCGTCTCGAACCGGTGGCGGGACTGTCTGAACGGATCTTGCGCCACCGGGGCTGGGCCGGGCGGTTGGTCGCCACCGGCAACCGGGATGAGGCGATCGAAGGGGCGGACTTCGTGGTCGTCCAGCTCCGCGTCGGTGGACAAGCGGCCCGTTACAGCGATGAGACCCTCCCGGTCGGCTACGGCTGCTTTGGTCAGGAAACGACCGGTCCGGGAGGGCTGGCCAAGGCCCTGCGGACCGTACCCTTGGTCCTCGAGATCGCCGAGGAGACGGCCACCAGAGCGGCCCCGGGGGCTTGGCTCGTCGACTTCACCAACCCAGTCGGCATCGTGACCCAAGCGTTGGCCGACGAGGGACACCGAGCGCTCGGCCTGTGCAATGTGGCGCGGTGGGTCCAGCGGCGTACCGGCCACTATCTCGGAGTCAGTCCCGATGACGTCCAGCTCGAGCACGTCGGACTCAACCACCTGACCTGGGTCCGCTCGGCCCGCATCGGCGGCGAGGACCGACTCCCCGAGCTCTTCGAGCGATTCGGTGCGGAGATCGAACTTGAGAGCGGGTCGCCGCTGGAGCTGCTCAGATTCCTCGGCGTCTGGCCGTCTTATTACCTCCACTACTACTACGCCAGAGATGCGGAGCTCGCGGCCCAGCAGGTGCCCGGCTACCGGCCCCGGGCCCAAGTGGTGGCCGAACTCGAGGCCGAGTTACTGGCTCAATATCGAGATACCGAGCTCGTGACCAAGCCCGAGAAGCTGTCGTGGCGGGGCGGTGCCTACTACTCCGAGGCGGCGGTCCGGCTTATGGCCTCGCTCTACGCAGGGACCGGCGACGTCCAGGTCGTCGACGTGCGCAACGACGGCGCGTTACCCGGACTCCCAGATCATGCCGTCGTCGAGGTGCCCGCGACCGTCGATGCCGACGGTGCGCACCCCCTACCCCAGCGGGCCCTCCCACCCGAAATGATGGGGTTGGTCGAGCACTGCAAAGCCTACGAACACCTGGCGGTCGAAGCGGCGTGCACCGGCAGCCGGGACACCGTTGTCCGGGCCTTGTTGGCCAATCCATTGGTCGGCCAATACCCTCTGGCGGCGCAGCTGGCAGACGCACTGCTGGCCGCCAACCGTCGCGCTCTGCCGCGGTTTTTCCCCGGCGACGCCTGAGGCCGATGGGCGGGCGACCGGGCAGGAGCGTCGTTTCCCGAAGTGGTCTTGGAAGGTAGATTCGGCGATGGCGACCAGGGAGGAACCCCTCGATCCGACGGAAGTCCTGGCCGCATACCTCGAGGGCGTGAACGGCGTCGACCGTGCTGCCGTCGTCGTCGAGGATTGGGAAATGGCGTCCCCCTGTGGCCAGTGGCGAGCCGTCGACCTCGCCGGCCATCTCCTCGCGATCGCCCGCTACTACCACCGTCTCCTTGATGCCGCGGCGGCCGGGAGTCCGTTGGTCGATCTACCTCGAGGTCGGCAACTCGCAGCAATGAACGCCGAAGACCTCGTTCGGCTCACCGACGGGGACGGACCCGAACGAGCTCGCCGATTTGTTGCCGCCGCGCGTGAATACGCCTCGCGTCTCGGACGGATCGATTGGACCTTGACCCTTGGAACCTGGTCGGGTCTCGGCGACCTGAGCATCGGCGAGCACACCGCCGTGGCCGTCGGGGAATGGCACGTGCACGCATGGGACATCGCCCGGTCGGCCGGCCTCGATCACCGTCCAAATGATCCCCTGACCATCGCCCGGGGACAGGCGGCAGTTGGCCGAGACATCGGACCGGGCGAGCCGTGGATCGCGTTGCTCCGCGCCTATGGCCGGGATCCTGAGTGGTCACAATCATCGGAGTGATCCGCTGACCGATGTGGCTGACGCCCAACCGGGACCGATTCGGGCGCTCGACGAGACGAGGATTCAGCCGTGGCCCTTGACCGTCGTAGTCGCGTGGGCCGTCGTAGTCGCGTGGGCCGTCGTGGTCGCGTGGGCCGTCGTGGTCGCGTGGGCCGTCGTAGTCGCGTGGGCCGTGGTGGTCGAGTGGCCCGTCGTTGGCGTGCTCGGAGCGTTTGCCGCTGCGACCACGGTCTGGGTCTTGATGGTGGCGGTGCTCTTGGCCGGGGTCGCCGAAAGGTCGGTGCAGCTCCGCAGCCCGGCCCAGCGGGAAATGGCACTGGCGGCGTTGGCGCCCGTGAGCGGCTGCGGCAGGCCATCGGTGATGAGCGCCGGGCGCCACACGAAGCTGTCGACATGGCGTCCCGTCGCCGTCACCACCAGTGTCCCGCTCAAGGTCTCGGGCGGTGCGCTGTCGTAGAAGGCGAGATTGCCCAGTCCGTAGTCAACGAGGGCCTGGCCCAGGTACCCCGTGCCCTGCTGCACATGGGCGCCGCTCCCGATGACGATGTCGGCTCCGGCCTTGACCAGCGCCGCGGCGAGCGGCCCCTGCTCGGAGTTGGGGCAGGTCTTGGTCTCGGTGCCCCAGTTGAGGTACACGATCACGGTGTCGGAGGTTTTGCGGGCCGCCTGCACCGCGGCGATCAAGGCGTTCTGGTCGAGAGCGGACGCCACGCCGGGTTGTGACGTCGTCGCTGTCCACTGGGCTTGCAGCCCAGGGTCGAACAGCGCGGTGGCGGCCAGGATCGAGATTCGCTGCCCGTTGATCGTGGCGCGGTAAGGAGCGTATGCCTGGACGGCGGTGGCACCAACGCCGACCACCGGGAACTTGGCCGCGTCGGCCGCCGCGATGGCCATCTGGAGGCCGGCTATCCCGCAGTCCTCGCCGTGGGAGTTGGCTTCGCTGACAAGCGAGAGCGAGGCACTGCGAAAGGCTGTGATGGCGGTCGGTGGGGCGTACCAGACGTACGTCTTGGCCTGTGGCGCGGGGCAGGTGCCGTTGGTCAGGGCCGAATCGAAGTTGGCCATGGAGACCTGCGAACCCGACATCAGGTTGGACACCGTGCCATCGAGGGCGGTGGTGGGATCGTTCGAAAGACGAGAGGCCAGCACTGCTTCGAAATGGACGTCCCCCCCGAAGGCCAAGGTCACCGGCTTGCCGTTGCCTCGCCAGGCGGGGGAGAGGGTCGAGCTGGCGCGTGCACGCACCGTCGTCGAAGTCGTCGTTGGCTTCTTTATGCCCGAACCTCCACCGATGCTGACGAGCAGCACGATGATGAGAACCAGTACGACTACAGCCGTTGCGACCTGACGCCGCCGCCGTCGAACTCGCCGGGACACCACGCCCGGCACTATGGCACAGCATCGGGGGAACGGCCGAGGCCGAGGAAGCCCTGGCCCCCCGGCCGGGGTGGGGCTGGTTGCCCGAAGCTCCGGTCAGGGCGCAGGTTCGGTACCGGCATTTCCCGAGGGGAGGGTCGGCGGCAGCGGCGATGGCCTCCCTTTTGTGGTCAGCACAGCGACCGGGTTTTGCTGGCCGAGTCGTCGGTGCTCATCTCAGGATCCACCGGGCCGCCTCTTCGGCCTGGGACCCGTAGTTGGGGCCTAAGAGAACGGCGTGGACGAGGAGGGGATGGAGCTGGTGGAGGGCGACGCGATCCCGCCACCCTTCGGCCAATGGTCGCTCTTCGTCGTAGGCGGCGAGGATGCGAGCGATATGGGGTGTGCCGAAAAGCGCCAGCATGGCCAGGTCGGTCTCTCGGTGGCCGCCGTGGGCCGCCGGATCGATGATCCAGCCGTTGCCTTCGTTGTCCCAGAGGAGATTGCCGGACCACAAGTCGCCGTGGATCCGGCTCGGGGCCTCGTCGGCTGCGGGGCCTGCCACTTCGCGCAGGCGCGAGAGGACCCGCTCGACCGTCCGTGTCCCTTCGGCGGAGATGGCATCCGAGTCGCGCGCCGATGGCTCGTTGCCCATCTCGAGTGGCCCGATGAAACCGGGCCACGACGCGCCGAAACTGGGTGACCCGGCGGCGTGCAATCGGGCCAGCGACCGGCCTAGCTGCTCGGCCCCAGACTCGGTGGGCGCGCCGATGGGAATTGGTTCAATGGCGATTGAAGAGACGGTGACGTCGAGCACGTCGGGAACGCGGATCACTCCGGGTTCGGCCAGCCAAGCCAGGCCGTTGGCTTCTGCGGCGAAGAAACCCGCAGGAGCGAACGGCCATCGCTTCACGAAGCAGACGCGGCCGTCGGGGAGCCGAGGATCGGGTGAGGCGTCGGCCATGTCGCTCAGTGCGGAGGCTCCTCCACGAGGTGATCGGAACCGGTGAGGGCTGGCTCGAAGAGAACCTCGGTGAGCCGATCGAACAGGCCCCGACATCCGGCCGCCACCATGGAGAGGCAGCGGGCGAAATCCGTTTCGTCGCCGTAGTAGGGATCGGGGACGTCGACCGCTCCGCCCGCGCTGCGGTCGAAGCTGCGCAACAGCACCAGACGGTCGTCCACGGGGCGGTCTCGAGCGAGGCTATGCAACGTCTGGCGATGCCGACGATCGAGGGCCACGAGGAGGTCGAGTTGGTCGAACTGATCGACGTCGAACTGATGGGCTCTGTGACCGAGGTCGACGTATCCGGCGTCTTCGAGAGCCCGCCTTGCTCTCGGGTCCATCGGTTCTCCTTCGTGCCAGGGGCCAGTGCCCGCACTCGAGACCTCGAGGCGGCCCTCGACAGGAGCTCCGACAGCGAGGTGGCGGAGCACCATCTCGGACATTGGCGAACGGCAGATGTTCCCGGTGCAGACGAAGCACACCCGATAGGGTGCGCCGACCCCTTTCGCCGGCGGGATGTCCGCGACGCTCACCGCGGCGGGCCGAGCGGATCGCGGGCGTATTCCTCCCGCAGCGCCTTCTTCACGATCTTTCCCGTTCCCGCCCTCGGCCACTCGTCGCGTAACTCGAGCTGCTCTGGGATCTTTTGGGTCATGAGCCCGGCCTGGCGACAAAACGTCACGAGCTCGGCGAGCGTCAGTGGCTCGGCTCCCTCCACCAGCTGGACCACGGCGCACACGCGTTCACCGCGGTCTTTGTCGGGCAGGCCGATCACCGCGACCTCGGCGACCTTCGAGTGCGTGTAGAGCACGGCTTCCACTTCGGTGGCGCTCACATTCTCGCCCTTTCGGACGATGACGTCCTTCAACCGACCGGTGATGATGAGATGTCCGTCGGCGCGGAGCTTGCCCAAATCGCCGGTGCGGAAGAAACCGTCGGTGTCGAAGGCCTCGGTATCGAGGGACGGGTCGGTGTAGCCGTGGAAGACCATCGGCCCTCGGACCCGGATCTCGCCCTCCTCGTCGGGCCCCGCCACGGCCCCGTCGAGAGTGACGATGCGAACCTCGGCCCCCTCGACCGGGGCGCCGTCGGTGTTCGCCAGCTGCTCGTCGGTGTCGTGGGGCGACCCGTTGGCGATCATCGGCACCTCGGTCATGCCGTAACCGTGGACCACCCCGCGACCGCCGATTTCGTCGCGTACCTCGAAGTGGATGTGAGGTGGTTTGGGGGCACCGCCGCCCGACATGAGGCGAAGCGTCGGCAGTATCGGTTGGCCCGGCTGTTTGCGCTGCTCGGCCAGGTAGGCCACGTAGAAGGCGGTGCTCCCGCCCACCATGGTCGCCCCGTGCCTGCGGAAGATCGGGAGCACCTCGGGAGCCGAGAAGGCTTCGACAATGACCGCGGGGAATCCGAGGCTCAACATGGTCACGAGATAGTCCGGACCAGCAATGTGAGCAAAGGGAAACGCAATCGATCCCACGTCGTCGGGTGACATGTCGAGAGCAACAGCCAATCCCCAACCGCCGGCGATCAACGTCTGATCGGTATGGCGGACGCCCTTGGGGTCCGCCGTACTCCCCGAGGTGTAGTAGATCCAACGGATTGGCGCGTCTTCGGCCCCGGTCCCCACGGGCGGGGGGGCGAGCGCCGCCGGGTCCGCCTCGGGCAATCCTCGGTCGACTACCAACAGTTCGGGCTTGGTTGTCGCACCCTCGAGTGCCCTTTCTGCCAGGGCCACGAAGTCGATGCCCCGCCAGTCCTTTTGCACACAGAACAATTCGGAGCCGGTCTGTCGGAGGGCAAATCCGACCTCCCGCTCGCGGTAGAGGTGAATGATCGGATTCTGGACTGCACCGAGCCGGCTGAGGGCGATCGAAAGCAACACGGTGTCGATGCGGCTCGGTAGTTGCCACGACACCACGCTGCCCTCGCCGACGCCTCGGGCCGCGAGTCCGGCGGCCACCCGTTCGGCTCGGACGCAGAACGCGCCGAAACTCAGCGTGGTTCCCTCGGCATCGATCAGCATGGGGTGGTCGGGCGTAGCCTCGGCCCGGCGGCTCACCAACTCCCATATCGTCCGCGCCCCGGTGATGGTCTGTCGCTCTGCCATCGTGGGCCTCCTTCCGGCGTCTCTCTCTTATCAGGTCGTCAGGACACAGGCCCATCGACGAGGTCACACCGCCGACCCGCTGAACGAGGCAGAGTGGTATGGGCCGGTATGCGAAGTGGCCAGCGGCACAAGGGCCAGGTCCGAATAAATCAGGGCCCGGTACACCAAAGGAGACGACATGGCAGAGGCAACGGGATCGGGAATCGGGCCGGGATCTCAAGCACCGCGCGACCGGAAGCGGGACACCCAAATGGTGTTATTCGGTGTGGCCACCGTGCTGCTCGTTTGGTTCGCCTTGATCAACCTGCAAGACGTCGAGATACATTTCTGGCTGCACACCACCCGGGCTCCACTTGTCCTGGTGGTCGTCATCACCGCGGTGCTGGGTGGAGGTCTCGCGGCGTTGATCTTGCGTCGCCGCCAGCGGTCCACGAACGCTCAACCCTGAGGCCTCGCGCCACCTGATTTCGTCCCTATCCCTTCGCTCGGAGCGCCGCGAGCGGCTCGCCTCCAGTCGGTCCGACCGGGGCAGGGTCCGACCAGGTCTCGGGCGACGCGGTGAGCCCAGATGACCACGAGCTGGAGCAGCCCGAGGTACACGACCAATCCGACAAGGGTGTCCCAGACGCCGCTCACCGAGAGGCTGCCGCCGAAGACAACGATGATGCCTGCTCACCCCGTCCGGGAGCACCAAGCGCGGCGGGCGCGGACCTGGGAGTGCCGACGCTGTGGGCGACCCCCGGGGTTTTTCTCTAGGTGGGCCCGAGCGGAGGTCGGCGGCCAATCCAGGGATCGGCCTGCTCGAGTTGTGCGGCCACCCGCACGAGGAGCGCTTCTTGGAAGGGGCCGCCGATCAGCTGCACACCCACCGGCAACCCGGACTCGCTCTGATGGAGGGGCAAGCTGATGGCCGGCTGTCCGCTCAAGTTGAACGGCGCCGTGAAGGCGCCCATGGCCAGCACGTCGGCCGGCATCTCGGTCGGGTTGGCGTGGGCCTGCGTGAGGATGGCACCGGCCCGTGGCGGCTCGATGGTCAACGTGGGGGTCACGAGGAGGTCGAAGTCCTGACCCCAACGCGCCACGATGCGTCGGGAGATCCGCTGGAGCTCTCCAAAAGAGCGCACGAAGGTGATGCTGTCGACTGCCTGCCCGGCGGCATAGTTCGCCAGATTGTGAGGTTCCATCTTGGTGAAGTCGACGTCGGAGTAGTCGCCGAAGCTCGAATTCATGATGGGGAGGAACGAAGCCATGGCCTCGAGTGGGAAGAGTTCGAAATCGACGCTCTCGACGTGATGCCCGAGCTGCTCAAGGGTGGTGCCAGCCCGAGCAACCGCCTGACGGGGCGCTTCGGCCACCGGGAGATCGAGGGGGGCCCGGGTGAGCAGCGCGACACGCAGTCGCCCGGGGTCTGCGCCCACCTCGTCGGCGAACGGCCGATCCGGGGCCGGGGCGTTGTACCACGAGAGAGGGTCGGGACCGCAGATCTGATCGAGCACCGCAGCGCTGTCGCTGACGGTGTGGGTGAGTACGCCTTCCACCGAGGCGCCCATCCACCCAGGCACAATCGCTGGCACTCGGGCCCGGCTGGCCTTCAGGCCCACGAGACCGGTGCACGACGCCGGGATGCGGATGGAGCCGCCACCGTCGTTGGCGTGGGCGAGGGGGAACATTCCCGAGGCCACCGCAGCCCCGGCGCCCCCGCTCGATCCCCCCGGGGTGTATTCGCGGTTCCAGGGGTTGCGGGTGATGCCGTAGCGCAGGTTCTCGGTGGCGGGGATCGGGCCGAGTTCTGGGGTGTTGGTCCGGTCGGTGAGGGTGAACCCGGCCCGACGGAGGCCGGCCACCACGAGTTCGTCCTCATCGTTGATGTCCCCCGCGGCCGCCCAGGAGCCGTAGGTGACGGGCCACCCGGCCACCGCGGTGAGGTCCTTGATCGGGAGAGGCACCCCGGTGAACGGTCCGAGCTCCTCTCCCTTCGCCACGGCATCGGCCGCAGCTTTGGCCGTCGCCCGGGCCTCTTCGTCATTGCGCCAGATCACGGCGTTGAGAGCGGGGTTGAGCCGGTCGACCTGGTCCAGGCACTGCTCGAGGAGCTCGACCGGGCTCACTTCGCGCCGGGCGATGGCCGCGGCGAGCTCGGTGGCGGGGGTGAAGGTGTCCATGTGGGCACCCTATGGCACGCGTCCTGGGGGCGTCGGGGCCCGCGTGCCCACCGGGGCGGGATCGGCCATACACTGGCTCGCGGGCGAGAATCCCGGAGGGTGCAGGGCCGGCCAAGGCCCCAATCCGTTGTCCGTCGGATCCTGGTGCGCGAACATGGAGTCAAGAACACGGGCGAGGAGGTGCCTTCACCGTGCCGGCACGGAAGGGCAGTGTCACAAAGGAGTGGGGTGCCGCTCTCTGAACATGAGCAGCGCATCCTGGCCGAACTCGAGGAATCTCTCGTTCGCCAGGACCCTGAGTTCGCCGAGCGCGTCCGCTCGGAGACCGTGTATCGGCACGCTGGACGCTATTGCAAGTGGGCCGCGTTCGGTTTCGTGGTCGGCGTGGCCATCCTGGTCGCCTTCTACTCCGAATCGGTGGTCCTGGGCCTGTTCGGCGTGGCCATCATGTTCGCCTCCCTTGTGATCTTCGAGCGGAACCTGCGACGGATGGGCAAGGCCGGTTGGCACGATTTAACGCGCTCGTTGCATGACGAACAGCCCTCCGGGGCCGGTGGCGGGATTGAGCACGCCGTACACGGCGCCCGGGATTGGTTCCGCTCCCACCTGTTTCGCCGCGAACGCTGATCCCTTGGCGCCGGGCCGCTGTCTCGCCGTCGACATCGGCGGCACCAAGTGTGCCGCCGGGTTGGTCGACTACCAAGGAGTCTTGAGCGGCGCCACCAAAATCGCCACCCCCTCGAGCCATGACCCCGAGATCGTCTGGACCGCCGTTGCCGACATGGTGAGAGGGGTTCTTGAGGAATCAGGCGATTCCGTAGAGGTCTGCGGGGTGGGCTGCGGCGGTCCGATGAGTATGGGGGGCGAAGAGGTTTCCCCGCTGAATATCCCGGCCTGGCGGGGTTTCCCCTTGCGAAGCCGGTTGGCCGAGCTGACGGGGTTGACCACTTTCGTGGACAACGACGCCAAAGCTCTGGCCATAGCGGAAGGCTGGGTCGGGGCGGCCGAGGGGCAGACCGACTACGTGGCCATCGTGGTCTCGACCGGCGTGGGTGGGGGGATCGTGCTCGACGGCCGTCTACTCGACGGCCAACACGGCAACGCCGGGCACATCGGGCACATCACCGTCGAACCCGACGGGCACCTGTGTGCCTGCGGGGCCCGAGGCTGCCTCGAGGCTGAGGCCTCGGGTACGGCGATCCAGGCCATCACCGGTCGGTCGCCGGCCGAGGCCTCGCCCGAGACGGTCGAGCGGGTTGGAACCTATGTCGGCCGTGCCGTGGCGACGATGGCCGTGCTGCTCGACCTCTCCCTGGCCGTGGTCGCCGGGTCGGTGGCGCTCGGATTCGGCGAGCCCTTCTTCACCGCCGCCCAAGAGGAGCTGACCAAGCGGGCGATGATCGAGTACGTCCTCGGTGCCGAGATCCGTCCGGCGGGTCTCGGGCCAGAAGGCCCGTTGATCGGCGCCGGCACCGTGGGGCTTAAAGGGCGATCCGAAGTTGCTACCCGATGAGTGGTGTGACCCCGGGTGGGCCTCTGTCGGGTTGGGGGCGGGCCGCGGCGAGCGTGGTCCTGGCGGTCTTGGGTCGCCCCCGCCTCTGGTCGCTGGCCCTCTTTGCGGTACTACGGCTGGCCCGGCCGGGCTGGTGGCGCCGCTGGCCGCTGCTGCCTCTCCCCGCCCCCGAGTACTGGCGGTTCCGTCTGATCACCGCTTACGGCGGCGACGGCGTTGGTACGCCATCTGCTCAAGACACCGTGGCCTTCCTTCGATGGTGTCGGAGGATGCGGGCGCTGCGCGGTTAGCCTCTTGGCTCATGGAGCGGGTCCTCCTGCTCAATGCGACCTACGAGCCGCTGGCGCTGGTCTCGGATCGACGCGCCGTCGTGCTGGTCCTCGGCGGCCGGGCCGAGCCAGTTGCCTTCCGACCCGATTGTGCCGTGTTCCACTCTGCTCAGATGTCGGTCGACGTTCCGGCCATCGTCCGGCTCTCCCACATGGTGCGCATACCCCGGTGGGCCCGCACCCCGCCGCTCACCCGCCGCGCCGTGTTGCGACGTGACGGCGGCCAGTGCGCGTACTGCACCGAGGCCGCCGACACCGTCGACCATGTCGTGCCTCGCAGCCGGGGCGGAGTCCACGAGTGGTCCAATGTCGTAGCCTCATGTAAACGCGACAATCTGATGAAGGGCGATCAGCTGCTTTCTGAGATCGGCTGGTCGCTGCCATTCAAGCCCGGCGCGCCCGAAGGTCATCTTTGGCGGTTGCGTCACCTGGCCGAGGTGGACCCACTGTGGGAGCCCTACTTGGCTGCCGCCTCCTGAGGGCGAGCCGTGGTGGGCCGCTAGGAGGCACCGCGTGAGTCCCACGGGGTCAGCGGGCCCGCGGTGGGGGCGAAGCGGTGAGTGGTTCGATGTGGACGCGTTTCGAAGCGCGAAGGGTCGGGCGGCGGTGCTTCGCCGGGCCACACAGACCGCGGTGGTGCTGGGCAGCACCCAGGACGAGCGCGTCGTCGACCGCCGGCGGATGGCCCAGAGTGGGTTCGCGCTGGCCCGTCGACGGAGCGGTGGCGGCGCGGTCCTCGTCACGCCGGGCGATCCTCTTTGGATCGACCTGTGGATTCCCCGGGGTGATCCGTTGTGGAGCGACGACGTGTCCGTGGCCGCCGAGTGGGTGGGCGAGTGGTGGGTGGCGGCTCTCAGTGCCGTAGGCCTCGGGGGTGACGCTCAGCTGAGCGTGCAGCGCGGGAGTTCGGTGCGCTCGTCGTGGTCGGACCTCGTCTGTTTCGCCGGCGCCGGCCCGGGCGAGGTCTTCATCGCTGATCGATCAGGCTCCGCCGCTCCCCGAAAGCTCGTCGGCGTTGCCCAGTGGCGTGGCCGAGAGGGGGCCCTCTTTCACAGCGCCGCGTATTGCCGATTCGAGCCGCAACCTCTCGTCGAGCTGCTCGATGTCCCCGACGACGGCCGGTTGCCGATGATCGAGAGGCTCTCGAGCGTTGCCACCGGACTCGAGGCAGTGGCTGGAGGCGACTTCGATGTCGATCGGCTCCGGCAGGCCCTGATCGAGTTGCTGCCCTCCGGGGCGCCCTGGGCGGTACAGACCGAACCGTAGCCCGCAGGATCCTTTGTCCAAAAGGACCAGATCTGCGGCCACGCCTGATACGTCGCGTCCACCGAGCCACGACCGGCCAGCCAGCAATGCCCACTCGCCAACGCCAAATCGGCGTGCCCGGTCGCACCTCCCCGGGGAGTCCGCGTGGAGGGGCATTGTTGACCAGTGGGGGATAGGGGCGTAGAGTGGTACGAAGTGGTTTGAAAGGGTGGCATAGGGCGCGAGCCAGGGAGCGTCGTGGGAGATCAGGCCGGTGGGCGGATTCGTTGGCAGGTACGAGCACACGCTCGACTCCAAGGGCAGGGTGATCCTGCCGGCGAAGTTCCGCGCCTCGTTCGAGCACGGAGGGTTTCTCACCGAGAACCGCGAAGGCTGCCTGGCCTTGTGGACGCCGGGGGAGTTCGAGCGTCAGAAGGCCGCCATGCTCGAGCGTGCGACCTCCGGGCGGACCGGGCGCAACCGGGCCCGGCTCTGGGCGGCCAACTCCCAGGACGTCGAGATCGACCGTCAGGGTCGGATGGCCATCCCCGTTCACTTGCGCGAGTTCGCCTCCCTCGAGAACGACGTGCTCGTGGCCGGGGCCATCGACCGGGTGGAGCTGTGGAGCCCGACGGTGTGGGCCGATCGCGTGGTCCCCGAGGAGCGCTGGTTCCTCGAGGACGAGGACGAGGACAACTGACAGGAACTGAGGGAACGACTGACACGACAGACCACGACAAGGAACCGGGCCACTTCTGCGGCCACCGGACCATGCGCAGCCCCTCGACCAGCACGGTGGAAGACTTCTCCTCCGCCCTCTTCCCCGCTGGTCGCTCGGGGAGATTCTCCGAGAGCACCTGGCTCGTCGGGGGGCTGCGGATGGGCCAGGACTTCGCACACGACCCGGTAATGGTGGACGAGGTTGTGGCGCTGCTCGGCCCGGTTCCGCCCGGCGTCGTCATCGACGGAACGGTGGGTGGTGGTGGACACGCTGCGGCGATCCTCGACGCCCACCCACACCTCAGCCTCCTCGGACTCGACCGTGACCCAGACGCCCTCGAGGCGGCGGCGGACCGACTGGCTCGTTTCGGGGCCCGGGCCACGTTGCGGCGGGCCCGTTTCAGCGCGCTCGGGCACGTGGCAGCCGAGGCGTTGCCGGCCGGCACGGTCATCGCCGGATCCCTTCTCGACCTTGGGGTGAGCTCGCCCCAGCTCGACCGGGCCGAGCGCGGCTTTTCGTACCGCCAAGACGGCCCGCTCGACATGCGCATGGACCCGACGGCCGGCCCGAGCGCCCTCGATCTTGTCAACGAGGCCCGAGCCGACGACCTGGCCTCGCTCTTCCGGGACAGCGGCGAGAGGCGTCTGGCCCACCGGCTGGCCCGGGCCATCGTGTCGGGCCGTCCTATCTCGACGACCAGCCAGCTGGCCGATGTGGTCTCAGCGGCGGTGCCGGCGGCGCTCCGTCGACGGGGTCACCCGGCCCGCCGGGTGTTTCAGGCTCTACGGATCGCGGTCAATGAAGAACTCAACGAGCTCTCCGCTGCCCTGGAGCCGGCGACCGGTCTGCTCGGTGTGGGTGGTCGGTGCGTCGTCATTGCCTACCACTCGGGCGAGGACCGCATCGTGAAGGCTGCGTTTGCTAACGCAGTCACCGGCGGGTGCACCTGTCCGGTGGGCCTGCCGTGCGTATGCGGAGCCGTGCCGGAGCACCGCTTGGTTTTTGGGGGGGCCCGCAAGGCGTCCGCCGACGAAGCCGCGCGGAACCACCGGGCCGATTCGGCGCGCTTGCGGGCGCTCGAGCGGTTCGCGGTGGCATCGTGACCCCACCGGCTGTCGCCGCAGCCAGACGGAGTACCCCACGTGTCGCTCCCGACGCACGCGCGTCTCGTCGACCGCCCCTGCGCGTCCTCGAAGCGCCGGCGCGCCGAAGGCAGACCCGCAGGCGTCGTTCTACCGAGGTGCTCTCCGTGGTGGTCATCGTCGGGAGCCTCTTGACGGTAGTGATTGGTCACTCCATGTTGGCCCAAGGCCAGGTCCGGCTCTCGGCTGCACAATCCGAGCTCAACGCCGAACAGACCCTCCACCGCAATGACGTCTTGGCGGTGGCTCAACTCGAGACGCCGTCTCGCATCGCGGCCGAGGCCCAGCAGCGCTTCCACATGGTGCGAACCGGACAGGTCAGCCAGCTCCCGTCGGTGCCTTTGTCGGTCCCGGTGCCCGCGCCGAGCGTCGCCGCCGCCCCGCCGACCACCACGCCGACCACGGCGGCCACCCCGACTGCGCAGAGCGGGGCCTCGTCGAACGCTTCGGCCGCCACGGCGACCGCCCCTTCAACCTCCGGAGCGACTGCCACTGTGCCGGGGACAGTCACGACTGTTCCGCCGGGCGCGCAAGCTTCGCCACCACCTTTGAGCGGGACCGCGGCGCGCGCCTCGGCGCCCGGGCAGTGAGCCCGACCACCACCATTCCACCCTCGAGGCGATCCAAGGAGGCGGGGGGGTCGGGCCACGGGACCCGCCCCCGGACCGGGCAACGCCCCCGCACTGACCACGCTCGCCGGTCGCCGCCTCCCCCGAGAGCCCGAGTCCCCAGACCCCGAAACCCGCACTCTTCGCGTTCAACCCGGCGTCCGTCGTTGGCACACAAGCGGGCGCAGTCTCAACAGGTTCTCGGCCGGCGTATCCGATTCTTCCGGCTCATCTTGGTGGTGGTCTTGGTGGCGTTGGCCCTCCGCTTGATCGACATCGAAGGGTTGCGCTCGGGCCAGTACCGTTCGGCCGCATCTGAAGAGCTGGCCCAGCCGGTGATCGTCCCGGCGTTGCGCGGCGGCATCTTTGACCGCAACGGGCAGGTGCTGGCTCTCTCGGTTCCGACCAAGACCGTCCTGGCCGACGACTTCCAGGTACAACATCCGGTGAGCGAGGCCCTGGCATTGGCCCCAATGCTCGGTGTGGCGCCGACCCGGCTAGCCGCCCAACTCCAAGAACACTCCGGCTACGTTCCGCTCGCCGTCAACATTGCCTCGGCTAAGGCCGGGCGGATCGCGGCCAAGCACTTTGCTGGCATCAATTTCATCGACGGTTCGGTGCGCGAGGTGCCCAACGCCAACCTGGCGGCTCCCGTGATCGGAATGGTGAATGGAACCGGAGCCGGAGCGGCGGGCCTCGAATACCAGTTCAACCACGAACTCGCAGGCAAAGCCGAAACCGAGACCCTTCTCGAGTCGCCGGGCGGGGTGGCATTGCCCGGGACGCCGGTGGTGGACCACTCAGCGGCTCGGCCGGGCAAGGGCATCGAGCTCACTCTTGACGAACCGCTCCAGTACGAGACTGAGCACTCCCTGGCCGCCCAGATCGTGTCCACGAATTCACTCAGCGGTATCGCGATCGTCATGGACGTGAGAACCGGTGACATTCTCTCGATGGCCAACCTGGTGGCCAACCAGCACGCCACCGTTGGGTCGTCGGCGACCACGCCGGTCGCCCCGACGGTCACGATCGGTCCGTCGGGCCAAGTCTCCGAAGCTGCCAACAACTTGGCCGTCAGCCAACTCTACGAGCCGGGGTCGGTCTTCAAGTTGGTTACCTTCTCGGCCGCCTTGCAGGCGGGGATCATCAACCCCAACACGCCGTTCACCGTCCCCGACCAGATCAAGCTCGACGGTTCCACGTTCCATGACGCCGACCCACACCCGACCGAGGCGCTCACCGCCACCCAGATCCTGGCACAGTCCTCCAACATTGGGACCTCCGAGATCGCCCAGGGCCTGGGCGAATCCCGGCTTCTCTCTCAGGTTCACACCCTTGGTTTCGGGCAACCGAGCGGGCTTGGCTTCCCGGGTGAGTCGGCCGGCCTGTTGGCCGCCGCAGCACAGTGGGAACCGACCGACTACGTCTCCCTGCCGATCGGTCAGGTCGACGCGGTCAATGCCCTCCAGGTGCTCGACATGTACAACGCCGTGGCAAACCACGGTGTGTTCATTCGTCCCAGGCTCGTCCAAGCAACAGTCTCTCCGAGCGGCTCTTTGACCTCGAGCGCGCCGTCGGCCAGCCACCGGGTCTTTTCTGCCTCGACCGACTCTGAGTTGACGAGCATGCTCGAGCAGGTTGTCGACGTGGGTACGGGCACCAGTGCGGTGGTGCCGGGTTACACGGTGGCCGGCAAGACCGGGACGGCCCAGATCCCCACCCCGGGCCAGGACAGCTACGTGCCGGGTGCCTATATGGCGTCCTTTGTCGGATTCGCCCCGGCCAACAACCCGACACTTTCAGAGATCGTGGTTCTCGACCGGCCGACTCCGATATTCGGCGGCACGGTGGCGGCCCCGGTCTTCTCCCAGATCATGAGCTATGCCCTCCACCGCTACGACATCCCGACCACACCGGGTGCCCCCACCCAGGGCCAGCCCCAGTCGGGATCGACGGCCTCGCAGGCCCAAGACATCACGTGAGGCCAGTCCAGACGAGGCGCGGTGGGGGGCGCTGGCGCGGGTACGATCGGTCGACCGGACCGGTGGTGCACGGACATTCCGTGTCCAGTGCCGTCCGGTCGCCCTGCCTGCACCTGTGCACATGAACCTGTTGCTCGACGAGATCGACGTGCTCGAGACAACAGGCGACCCGACCGTGGTCGAGGTGCGAGGTGTCGAACATGACTCCCGGCGGGTCGGCCCGGGGGACGTGTTCTGTTGCCTTCCGGGGAGCTCCGTGGACGGACACGAATACGCCGAAGAGGCGCTGGCGAACGGCGCGGTCGGGTTGCTCTGCGAACACCTGGTGGCCTCGGCAACCGACCTCCGGGTGGTCCAGGCTCGCGTCGGAGCGGGAAACGTGCGACCGGCCATGGCTCGTCTAGCTGCCGCCTTCTATGGCCATCCGGCCCGCGATCTGCTGATGACCGGGGTGACCGGCACCAACGGCAAGACGACCGTGACCCATCTGCTCGGCTGCGTGCTCGAGCACGCGGGCCGGCCGACGACGGTGATCGGCACGTTGTCGGGGGCACGCACCACTCCAGAATCGACCGAGTTGCAGGCCCTGCTGGCAACAGCGCGCGACGAGCACCACGACGACGGCTCCGAACCGGCCGTCGTGATGGAGGTCTCCAGTCACGCATTGGCCCAGGCCCGGGTGGACGGCATCCATTTCGATGTGGCGGTGTTTACCAACCTGAGCCATGACCACCTGGATTTCCATGGCACCATGGAGTCGTACTTCGAGGCGAAATCGTCGTTGTTCACGCCCGAGCACTCGGTCCGCGGCGTGGTCAACGCCGATGACCGATGGGGGAGGCGGCTCCTCGACTCTGCCCGCATACCCTTGGTCGCGGTCTCCCGCCTCGACGCGGCGGATATCACTGTTGCCCCCGGGAACACGGCGTTCACCTGGCGAGATCAGCGGGTCGTCCTTTCTCTGACCGGATTGGTGAACGTGGACAATGCGCTCCTCGCCGCCGAGGCAGCTGTCTCCCTCGGGTTCGCGCCCACGCAGATCGCCGCCGGGCTTCACGCGGCCCCGTCGGTTCCCGGACGCCTCGAAGTGGTGGCCGCACCCGGTGCGGGGCGAACCCCCGAGTTCACCGTGCTCGTCGACTACGCCCACACCCCAGCCGGCCTGGAAGTGGCACTCGGCGAAGCCCGCCGGCTGACCGCACCCGGTGGCCGGGTGGTCACCGTGTTCGGCTGCGGAGGGAACCGCGACCGCGACAAGCGCCCCTTGATGGGGGCGGTGGCCGCCAGGCTGGCCGACATCGCCGTGCTTACGTCGGACAATCCACGAGACGAGGACCCTCTCGGCATCATCGAACAGGTAGCGGCCGGGGTCAGCGGATCGATGGTGACCTCCTCGGGGACACCGCTTGTCATCGAACCCGATCGGCGTGCGGCCATCTCGCTGGCGGTGGACGCAACACACCCGGGCGACGTGCTGGTGATCGCCGGCAAGGGCCACGAGGACTACCAGGAGGTGTCCGGGGAGAGAATCCCGTTCGACGACCGGCTCGTGGTCCGTGAGGAGTTGACGGCTCGCATAGACGGGGATCCAGATCAATGGGTACCCACCGTTGCCGGCCGGCAGGGCTGAGCCGTGCTCTCGCTCATGTCTTCGGGTGGCGTCGCTCTGTGGGTCGCCATCCTCGGGACGCCGCTGCTCATGCGGTGGCTGATCCGTCACAAGATCGGCCAGCACATCCGTGAGGATGGCCCGGCCCACCACAGCGCCAAGGCGGGGACCCCGACGATGGGGGGCCTGGCGATCGTGACCGCGGTGGTGATTGGCTACTTCGTCGGGCACCTGGGCACGGAGGTGAAGTTCTCCCGCACCGGGTATCTGGTGATCCTGACCGTCATCCTTTTCGGGGTGATCGGTTTTCTTGACGACTGGATCAAGGTCCGGCACAAGCGGAGCCTCGGACTCAATAAACGGGCCAAAATGGGTGCGCAGATCGCGGTCAGTGTGCTGTTCGCCGAGTTGGCGGTGCACTGGGCCCACACCGCAACGTCACTCTCGTTCACTCGACTCGGGTCGCCGGGTTTCGAATTGGGCGAAGTGGGCTGGGTACTCTTCGCGGTGTTCGTGCTGGTGGCGACGTCCAACGCCGTGAACCTCACGGACGGCCTCGACGGGCTGGCGGCGGGTTCTTCGACGTTCTGCTTCGCCGTGCTGGCCATCATGGGCTATTGGGTCTTCCGCCATGTGGGCATCTACCACGAGCTCCCGGCCTCGGCCATTGATCTGGCCCTGGCCTCGGTGGCCCTCGCCGGAGCATGCCTCGGTTTCTTGTGGTGGAACGCCGCGCCGGCCCAGATCATCATGGGCGACACCGGGTCCTTGGCCATCGGCTCCGGCCTGGCGGCGATCTGTCTCCTGATGAACCTCGACCTGTTGCTCCCCATCTTGGGTGGGCTCTTCGTCTTCGAGACCGTGTCGGTCATCGCCCAGGTCATCAGCTTCCGGGTCTTTGGCAAGCGGATCTTCCGGATGGCCCCGTTCCACCACCACTTCGAGTTGCTGGGGTGGCCCGAAACCACCGTGATCGTGCGGTTTTGGATCCTGGGCGGCCTGTTCGCCGCCCTCGCCCTCGGGATCTTCTACGGCGAGTTCTTAACAGTGGCTCACTTCACATGACAGGGCTCCCCCACTTCGGGCGCTCCAGCGGCGAGGCTGGTGCGGTGCACGGGTCCGACCAGGGACACTCGGGCGGCCAGCGGGTCGCGCCATGACGCCCACCCAGACGCAGAAGGCCACCCAGCCGCCGCGCGGGACACCGGCCCGCCACGAACGACCGACCAGCCCGGCCGGATGGGTCCAGCGGACCCGGACGCTGCCGACCGCATCGATCCTCCTCGCGCTGATGACTTTGCTTTGTGTCGTCGGGCTGGTCATGGTGGGCTCGGCCTCAGAAGTGATCTCGATCCAGACCTACGGCAGCCCCTGGGCCATCTCGTTGCGCGAAGTGATCTGGATGGTGATCGGGGTCATCGCCTTGGTCTTTTCCTGCCGCTTCGACTATCGCAAGTGGCGGCGTCTGCGGCTCGTGCTCCTGGCGGTCACCTTCGCCCTGCTACTGGCTGTCTTGGTCCCGGGTATCGGGGTGCATTCGGGTGGTTCGAGCCGTTGGGTCGGCCTGGGCGAGCTGCGTATTCAGCCTTCCGAGCTCATGAAGCTGGCCCTGGCCGTCTTCGGCGCCGATCTCGTCGTGCGGCGCGAAGAGATGAAAGGAGGGGCCCGTATGGTGATCGGGCCTTTGTTGCTAGTGGCGGCCGCCGCGGCCGGCCTGGTCGTCTTGCAGCCCGACATGGGAACCGCGCTGGTGCTCGGTTGCATCACTTTTGCCTTGATTTTCGCTTCGGGTGTCCGGATGGGCCCCATCTTGAAGTTGCTCGGCGTGGTGAGCGCCCTGGCGCTTGTCGTTGGCATCGTCGAGCCCTACCGCCGGGCCCGCCTGCTCTCGTTTTTGGACCCGGGCGCCCACGCTTCGGGTTCGGGCTACCAGGTCGTCCAGTCGCTCATCGGGTTGGGATCGGGGCACCTGTTCGGCCTGGGGCTCGGCGCCGGTCGCCAGAAGTGGGGCTATCTCCCGAACGCCCACACCGACTTCATCTTCTCGGTGATCGGCGAGGAGCTGGGTCTTGTCGGGGCGCTTTGCGTCCTCGCCCTGCTCGGGGCCTTCGCCTGGTTCGGCCTGCGGGCAGCGGCCCGGGCGCCCGATCGCTTCGGCGGTCTCCTGGCCGTCGCCATCGTGGCCTGGATCGCCGCCGAGACGGTGATCAACGTGGGGGCGGTCATCGGGATCCTGCCGGTGACCGGGATCCCGCTGCCCTTCATCTCCTTTGGGGGCTCCTCGCTCGTCATCACCATGGTGGCGACCGGGATCCTGGTGAACATCGCCCGCCAAGAACGCCCGCCCGGACCGACTGTGCGGAGCGGGACGGGCTGGTGACTCCACGGCGCTACGCCGTGGTCGCCGGTGGTGGAACGGGTGGGCATGTGATCCCCGCGCTCGCGGTGGCCCGCGCGCTCGCGGCCCGGGGCCATGACCGAGAGGCCATCGAGCTCGTCGGCTCGCGGCGGGGCCACGAAGCCACGCTGCTCGAAGGAGAAGGGTTTCCCTTTACGAACCTGCCGGGGCGGGGAATGTCCCGGCAGATGGGGCCCGGCGATCTGGCGGCGAACCTCGGGGCGCTCGTTGCCCTCGCCTGGTCGACGATCCGAGCCGTTGGGGCGTTGGCCCGCTGGCACCCGAGCGTCGTGGTCTGTGTCGGCGGCTACGCGAGCTTTCCCGCCGGGGTGGCCGCGGTACTGCTTCGAGTGCCCCTTGTCGTCGTGAACATCGACGCCGTGCCGGGACGGGTCAATCGCGTCCTCGGTCGGTTCGCCTCGGCGAGTGCCGTTAGCTTCGCGAGTACGCCGCTCCCCCGGACGGTCGTCACCGGCACTCCGGTGCGCGACGAAATCCTGGCGGTCGACCCGAGCCCCGGCGGGCGAGCGCGCGCTCGCGTGGCGCTCGGCTTCGACGAAGGGCGGGCGGTGGTCGGCGTGTTCGGAGGCTCGCTCGGGGCCCGCCGGATCAACCAAGCCGCCGCCGAACTGGCCGAGCGCTGGGCCGAACGTTCCGATCGCGCCATCTACCAGGTGACTGGGAGGCGCGACTGGGCCGAGGTATCGGCCCGGGCCGGCCGATCCGAGGTGAGCGGCACGCAAGGTCAGCCCAGCGGGCTGAGCCGCCGCTTGGTGCCCTTTGAACAACAGATGCCGGTGCTCTACGAGGCGGCCGACGTCATGGTCTGCCGGGCCGGCGCGATGACGGTGGCCGAGCTGACAATCGCCGGGGTGCCGAGCGTCCTGGTCCCGCTCCCGGGTGCGCCCGGCGACCACCAGACCCTCAACGCCCGGGTGCTAGTTGCGGCCGGGGCCGCCGTGATGCTCCCCGACGACCAGTGCGACGGTGAACGCCTGGCCGCAGTGCTTGACGAGCTATTGGCGGACCCCGTGAGGTTGGCCTCCATGGCTCGCGCCGCACTCGGGCTCAGCCGACGTGACGCGGCGGCCCGGGTGGCCGAGGTGGTGGATGCCCATGCCCGCTGAGCCGCTCGACGGTGGTGATCTCGATCTGTCCCAGCCGCGGCGGGTCCACGTTGTTGGGGTGGGGGGTGCGGGGATGAGCGCCATCGCCACGGTGCTCGCCGCCATGGGCCACCAGGTGACCGGCAGCGACCTCAAGGCGTCGGTGGTGACCGAGCGATTGGGGAACCAGCGCATCACGGTGTCGATCGGCCACCGTCCCGAGAACCTTGGTGACGCCGAGTTCGTGACCTATTCGCCGGCCGTGTCGGCGACCAACCCAGAGCTGATCGAAGCCCAGCGCCGGGGTGTGACGGTCGTGCGCCGGGCCGAGGTCCTGGCCGCGATCGCTCTCACGAAGCGCTGCATCGCGGTGGCCGGCACCCACGGCAAGACGACCACCTCGTCGATGCTGTCGCTCATCTTGGCTGAGGCGGGCCTGCGGCCGTCGTTTCTCATAGGGGCCGACGTCAACGAGATCGGCACCAACGCGGCCTTCGATGAAGGGGAGTGGCTGGTGGTGGAGGCCGACGAGAGCTACGGGACCTTCCGGGCCCTGCGCTGTGAGATCGCCCTACTCACCAACTGCGAACCCGACCACCTCGACTATTACGGCACCTTCGAGGTGCTCCGCCAAGCGTTCGGTCATTACCTCGAGGGGTCCACCGCCGCGAGCGTGGTCGGCGCCGACGAGCCGGTGGCGGCCGAGCTCGGGCGCCACCACGGGTCGCTCCTTGTGGGTACCGCCTCCGACGCCGACTACCCAATGACCGACGTCGTCCTGTCACGCAGCGCAGTGGCCTTCGATCTGTCGGGGCCCGACGGGCTCCTCGGCCGTCTGTCGGTGCCGATGCCCGGCCTCTACAACGCCCGCAACGCGGCGCTCGCGACAGTTGGCGCGCTTTGTGCCGGTGCCACCTTTGGCGCGGCGCGGACCGCGCTGGCCCGATTCGCCGGAGTCCCGAGGCGATTTGAGTTCCGCGGTGAGGCCAACGGGGTGAGCTTCGTCGACGACTACGCTCACCTGCCCGGCGAGGTCCGCTCGGTGCTCGCGGCGGCCCGGGCCGGCGAGTGGGCACGGGTGGTGGCGGTGTTCCAGCCCCACCGCTACTCACGCACTGCGGCCCTGGTCGAGGACTTCGCCACCGCCTTTGTCGACGCCGACGTGGTGGTGATCACCGACGTCTACGGGGCTGGAGACACCCCGGTTCCGGGCGTATCGGGGAAGCTGGTGGCCGACGCGGCGGCCGCAGCCAGTCCCTCGGTCCCGGTGCACTACGCCGCCACCCGCGATGACCTTCGCGAAGTGGTGGCCTCCGTGCTGCGCCCCGGCGACTTGTGCTTGACGCTCGGTGCGGGCGATCTGACCCTGCTGCCCGACGACCTGCTGGCCGCGCCGAGATGGTGAGCGCACCGAGATGGTGAGCGGTGTCGACCCGGCCGAGCTCGAGGTGTTGGCGGCGGCCCTCGGACCCCGGGCCAAACGGGACCATCCGCTCGGACGCCTTACCACCTACCGGGTGGGGGGTCACGCCGCGGTGCTGGTCGAGGCGGGGAGCGAAGAGGATCTGGTGGCTGTGCGGACCGCCCTCAGCGGTCGGTCGGTTCCGGTCCTCGTCCTCGGCAAAGGCTCGAACCTCCTGGTCGCCGATGCCGGCTTCCCCGGACTCGTGGTGCGGATGGGTCTCGACGATCTGGCCTTTGCCAAGGCCACCGAGTCGCCCGGCCCGGTGGTGGTCCGGGCGGGGTCGGGGATCGGATTGCCCGTGCTGGCCCGCCGGAGCGTCGAGGCCGGTCTCACCGGCTTCGAGTGGGCGGTCGGGGTGCCGGGCTCGGTGGGAGGGGCGGTCCGTATGAACGCCGGAGGGCACGGCTCCGATGTCGCCGCCTCTTTGGTGCGTTATCGCTGGCTCGACCTGGCCGGACCGTCCGGTGGCGAGGACCGGCCACAGCGTCTGGCGCTCGGCTACCGCTCCTCGTCGGTGGGTCCGAGCGAGGTGGTGGTATGGGCCGAATTCGCCCTTTCCCCTGGTGATCGGACGGCTGGACGGGCCCAAATTGCCGACATCGTCGGTTGGCGGCGTCGGCACCAGCCCGGGGGGAGCAACGCCGGGTCGGTCTTTTCGAATCCTCCCGGAGACTCGGCTGGCCGCCTAGTGGAGGCGGCCGGACTCAAGGGCTTTTGCCTTCGCAGCGCCCGGGTCTCGGACAAACACGCAAACTTCATCCAGGCCGACGACGACGGCTCGGCCGACGACGTGGCGGCCCTTATCGACCATGTGCGGACCGTCGTGGCCGACCGCTTCGGCGTCGTGCTCCGGCCCGAGGTCCGCCTCATCGGCTTCCCCGGGACCGACAATGGAGGAGATGGCCGAAACGACGACCGTGCCGACGGGGCCGGACCGATGAGCGGCTCGGACCACGAGACCGGCCCGGGCCGGTGACGCCGTCGAAGACCGCGAGCCCGCCCCGGTCCTTGCGACGCCGGCGGATCACGACGGCCGAGGTCACGTCCCGCCGGCGCCGGGCAACGTCGGCCCGGGCCAAGAAGAAGGCCACCCCCCGGATCGACCCGCGGCTGCGCGACCGCCGAGCGGCGGTCACCCGGCGCCAGGGGCGTCGCCGGCTCGCCGTGCTCGTGGCGTTCGCCGCGATCGTTCTCATCGTGCTGGGCGGCTGGCTGCTCCTCGATTCGCGTCTGTTGAGCGCCCGGGTGGTCACGGTCGAGGGCTCGGCCCACACCGAACGTGCCGCGGTGGTGGCGGCCTCGGGCCTGGCGACCCACCCCCCGATGATCAATGTCAACCCGGCCGCGGTGGCCGCCCGAGTCGAGCGTCTGGCCTGGGTGGGCACCGCCACGGTGCGCCGCCAGTGGCCCGATGGGGTGGTGATCAGCGTCACCGAGCGGACCCCAGTGGCCATCGTCGCCGCTTCCCCGGCGGCCCCGAGCGGCCCATCGGACTGGGCCGAAGTCGACGCCACCGGCCGGGTACTCGCCGAGAGTGCAACCGAGCCGTCCGGCCTCGTCCAACTCGCCGTCCCGGTCCATCCCGGGCCGCCGGCCAGTTTTCTCGGGCCCAGCGCCGGACCCGCGCTCCGGGTGGCCGCCAGCCTGCCCCGGGCCTACGCTGCCCAGGTGGTGGCAGTGGCGGTCGGTTCGGGCGGTCAGGTCAGCCTGAAGCTCACCATCCCCGTCACCGTCGACTTGGGCACCACCGCGCAGCTCGGAGCCAAAGAGGAGGATGTCGCGGCACTCCTGGCTCACGCCACGCTGACGGCGGGCGACGTGATCGACGTGAGCGTCCCTGAATCCCCGACGGTGACCGGCCCGTGAAGACAATGGTCCGACGCCCGGTCGAGCCGAGCTCGATTGTGCGATCCTCGCTGCCCATGTGGTTGCTTGACCCCGTCGAGCACCACCCGTATCGTGTGACCACGTCGTTGCCTAAACATCATCAACCTGTGCGGAAGGTTGAGATAAGTGGGCCTGGGCAACCCGACCTGTCGCCGGCACGTGGGGGAGTGAAGACCATCGCGATCGGCCGGCGATCGCCCCAACCACGAGGGAGTTCATGACCGTCCCGGCACAAAGCAACTACCTCGCCGTCATCAAGGTGGTCGGCGTGGGAGGCGGCGGCGTCAATGCCGTCAACCGGATGATCGACTCGGGGCTGCGCAACGTCGAGTTCATCGCCGCGAACACCGACGCCCAGGCGCTGCTGATGAGCGACGCCGACCTCAAGCTCGACATCGGGCGCCAGCTCACGAAGGGGCTCGGCGCGGGAAGCGACCCCGAGGTGGGTCGCCAAGCCGCCGACGAGCACCGGGGGGAGATCGAAGAGGCCCTCCAGGGTGCCGACATGGTGTTCATCACCGCCGGCAAGGGCGGTGGGACCGGCACCGGCGCGGCTCCGGTGGTGGCCGAAGTGGCCAAGGCGCTCGGCGCCCTGACCATTGGTGTGGTCACCCGGCCGTTCACCTTCGAAGGCCGCCGTCGGGCCATGCAGGCCGAAAAAGGCATCCAGATCTTGAAGGAAAAGGTCGACACGCTCATCGTGATCCCCAACGATCGCCTGTTGACGGTTTCGAATGACAAGACATCGATGGTCAATGCCTTCCGCATCGCCGACGAAGTGCTGCTCCAAGGTGTGCGGGGAATCACCGATCTCATCACCGTGCCCGGCCTCATCAACACCGACTTCGCCGACGTGAAGATGGTCATGACCAATGCCGGAACCGCCATCATGGGTATTGGTTCAGCCACCGGTGACGGCCGGGCCGTCAACGCGGCCCGCGCCGCGATTACGAGCCCCCTGCTCGAGGCGTCCATCGAAGGGGCCCGGGGCATCCTGCTCAATATCGCGGGCGGCTCAGACCTCGGGCTCTTCGAAGTGAACGAAGCGGCCGAGATCATCCACTCGGTGGCTCACCCCGATGCCAACATCATCTTCGGAGCGGTGATCGATGACAACATGGGTGAAGAGGTCCGGGTGACTGTTATCGCTGCGGGCTTCGAGCGCTGGGAAGAGGGTGGGGCCAGTCGTCCGGCCAGCGCACAGGGAGCAACCGCCAGCGATGAACGCTCCCAGGTGCTCGGACGCGAGCCCATGACGACGGTCGACATTTTCGCGGATGCGCCCGATGAGGAGATCGACCTCGGCGACGACGACTTCGACGTCCCCTCGTTCCTGCGCTGACCCGTCGGGGTGGAGCCGCCTCGAAGTGTGATCGACGCATTGACGTTGCTGCGTCGACGAATCGAGACGGCCGGGGGCGATGCTCACTCGGTGCGGATCGTCGCGGTGACCAAGGGATTCGGCCCCGACGCGGTCCTCGCCGCCCGTCAAGCGGGGCTCGCCGACGTTGGCGAGAACTATGCCCAAGAGCTTGTACGCAAACGACGCGAACTCGGTCCCGACGCCGAGGACCTTCGCTGGCATTTCCTCGGAACGGTCCAACGCAACAAGGTGCGGGCGCTCGCTCCGGTGGTCGACTGTTGGCAGGGACTGGGGCGCCTCGTCGAAGGGGCAGAGATCGCCCGTCGTCGCCCCGCGGCTTGCGTGTTCGTCGAAGTGGACACGACCGGTGCCCCGAATCGGGGCGGGTGCCAACCGGCAGAGGTGCCCGATCTCGTCGCCGGACTGCGGGAGCTCGGGCTCGTCGTCGAGGGGCTCATGACCGTCGCGCCTCCTCGGATCGATGCGGCGCGCCAGTGTTTTCGCGCCGTCCGAGAACTTGCCGACGATCTCGGACTGATAGAGCGCTCCATGGGGATGAGCGACGACCTCGAGGTGGCCGTGGCCGAGGGTTCGACCATGGTCCGGGTGGGTCGGGCGCTGTTCGGGAACCGCCCGACGAGGTCGGTCATCGCGTGAGCCGGCGGCCTCTCAAAGACCGCTCTTGGCCTGCTGGTTGTGGCCCCGCGTGGTGTGACAAACCTGTGACCAGTGGGTCGGAGGGATCCGCCCGCTTGCTGGTGGAAGCACTACGCTGTGCCCGAGGAGACATGCGATGGCCACCTCGTTCCTAAAGAAAACGATGGTCTATCTCGGACTACTCGACGACGAGTACGACGAGTACGACGAGTACGACGACCGGAGCCCCCGGGGGTTCTCGGGACCAACGCGGGCCGACCCCCGTGCCGTGGAACCCGAAGAGCCCGAAGAGCGTCCGGCCCCCTCCCCGGTCGGTCGCATCCGCACCCTGCCCCGCGAGGGGGGGGTGCAGGCCCAGCCCCAAGCCCAGATCCATGGGTCGGTGAATCCGCGCCCGGCCCAAGCAACGGTCCGTCCGATGAGCGTCGGCGATGCCGCCAAGGTTCACGTGGTCGCCCCGTCGCGCTTTGGTGATGCCAAGGAGATCGCCGACGTCTTGAAGGCCAACCGGCCGGTGATCGTGAACCTCCAAGTTGCCGAGCGAGACCTGCAGCGGCGGATGATCGACTTCTGTAGCGGCGTCACCTACGCCTTGAGCGGGGAGATGGAGAAGGTGGCTGACGAGGTCTTCTTGCTCGCCCCGACCAACGTCAAGGTCTCCGATGAGGAGCGCCAGCGGCTGCAGGAGCGTGGTTTCGGGCGTCCCTGACGGACATGAACGTCTTCGCCGTCCTGGCGGCAATCATCGAGCTCTACGTGATCGTCCTCATCGTGCGCGCCCTATTGAGCTGGTTCCCGGCCGCCCCCGGCACGGTCCTGTTCAAGGTGGTGCGGGCCCTCGACGCCGTCACCGAGCCGGTGCTCCGGCCCATCCGTCGCATCTTGCCCCCAGTGCGGGCCGGGGGCATGGGGATCGACCTGTCCATCCTCGTCGTCGTCGTGGTGGCCGAGCTGGTCGTCATCCCACTCCTGCGGCGCTGAGGGTACCGGCCCTGGTCCCTTTGAGAGGGGACTTGTGGGGTCCGGCCGGGTCGCTCGATAGACTTGCCCGCCATGGACAGTTCTCCTCCGACACAATCGATCCTCGAGACGCTCCGTACGGTGGAATTCCGCCTCGGGTTGAAGGGCTACAACGTCGACGAGGTCGACGAGTATTTAGAAAAGGCCGCCGTCGAAGCCGAGGCCATGCTCGAGCAGGTGCGCCAGGTGACCGAGCGCCTCCGCCAGGCTGGTGAGAGGATCGCCCAGCTCGAAAGCGAGCGACGCGAGGCCCCCGCCCCCCAGCCCTCGGAGGCCGTGCCCGACGAGACCCTGCAACGGACCCTGCTGCTCGCGCAGAAGTTCGTCGATCAGACCAAGCGGGACAGCGAGGGCCAGGCGGCCGAGGTCGTGGCCAACGCCGAAGAGCGGGCCCGCTCGACGATCGCCCAGGCCGAGGAGAAAGCCCATCAGGTATCGACAGAAGCCGAGCAGCGATTGCGTGACGAGGTCACCAGGCTCGAAGGGATGCGGGGCCAGCTGGCGACCGACGTCGAGAACATGGCCCGGCATCTCGAGTCCGAGCGCAACCGTCTGCGGGCCACCCTCAGTGAGGTCCTCAAGTGGGTCGACGAGAACATCCAACCGGCGAACTCCCTCATGGCCCTGCGGCCGCGCTCGGGTGACAACCCTCGGAGTGGGGCGCCGGCCCAGCCCGGTGCCCAACGCTCACCCGAAGGCCAACATCCCGCCCCTCGCCCGGCCGGCCAAACACCCGCCGGCGGACCACGGCCCGCGGTCGCGCCCGATCCGGGGGCCCAGGTGCTCGACCTACGGGGGGCTCCGGGGGGCGGGACGCCCCCAGCCGACCGGACCTGACCGGTCGGTGCGGGCAAGCCGCACCGACGGCCGGACGCGCTCGGATTGCCCACCCTTGGGCCTTCCGGTATGGTCACCGCCTCCTGGTCGCCGCGCCTTTCTTGCGCCAGGCGTCGCCGGTCGGATCCCGACCGGAGAGGAGGACGAGATGACCCCAACGAAGAAGGCGCCCGCGCCCAAGTCCAAGGCCACCGCCAAGGCGGCGCCCAAGTCCAAGGCGGCCCCGGCACGGGCCAAGACCAGCACGGCCGCCAAGACCCGGGCGACGGCGCCCGGTTCGAAGACCCCGGCCAAGATCCGAGCAGCGAAGGCGACGCCACCCAAGAAGACCCCGGCCAAAAAGGCAACGCCGGCCAAGAAGGCCCCTGCCAAAAAGGCAACGCCGGCCAAGAAGGCCGCGGCCAAAAAGGCGACGCCGGCCAAGGTGGCCGCGGCCAAAAAGGCGACGCCGGCCAAGGTGGCCGCGGCCAAAAAGGCGACGCCGGCCAAGAAGGCCCCGCCCAAGAAGGCGAAGATCGGGCCCTACGTGAACGACACCAAATTCCTCGAAGAGCAGCGGATCTTGCTGCTCGAGGAGCGGGCCATCTATTCCGAGCAGGCGATCAACTTGAAGGCCGAAGCGGACTATCTCGCCCAAGAACGCGAGCCAGGCGACGTGCAGTTCGACGAGGAATCGGGCGAGGGCGGCACAGTGACCGTCGACCGCGAGCGCGACCTGGCCCTCAGCGCGCAAGCGCTCTTGGCCGTCGAAGAGATCGACGATGCGCTGGCCCGGGTGGACAAGAAGACCTACGGGGCCTGCGAGCGGTGCCACCAACCGATCCCCAAGCCGCGCCTGAGGGCGTTGCCCTATGCCCGCCTGTGCGTGGCATGCAAGAGCGGGGGCCTGTCGCGGCGCTGAGCGGGATGCCCGACCCGGCCCCGGTACCGGCGGGGGTGCCCGATCGGGGGCATCCTCGGCGGTTACTCCTGGCCCTCGTCGTCGCCGCCGTCGTGGTGCTGGTGGACCAGGTCACCAAGTCGTTGGCCGTCGCCCACCTCACGCATCCGGTACATGTCGTCGGGCCGTTCGGGCTTGGCCTCGGCTACAACTCGGGGTCGGCGTTCAGCCTGTTCACCGGCGACGCCGGTGTGCTGGCGGCCGTCGCGGTGGTGCTGGTGGCGGTGCTCGTGTTCTTGGCCTGGCGGTCCCGGAGCACCGGCATCGCGCTGGCGTTGGGCTTGGTGCTGGGGGGGGCGCTCGGCAACCTGGCCGACCGGGCGTTCCGGGGACACCACGGCCAGGTGGTCGACTTCATCACCTTCCCCCACTGGCCAACGTTCAATGTCGCCGACTCCTGCATCACCGTCGGGGTCATCTTGTTGATGGGGTTGTGGTGGCGCCTCGCCGACCACCCGGGTTCGACCCGCCACGACACGGTGAGCGGGGAGGTCCCGTGAGCGGGGCGGAGACCGAGTTCACCGTGCCGGCTCTTCTCGATGGGGTACGGGTCGACCGGGCCGTCGCCTTGTTGACCGGGGTCTCTCGGGCCCAGGCGGCCGCCCTGGTGGCCTCGGGGCGCGTCCGGTCGGGCGGTGTGGCGGTGGTCGGGCGCAGTGCCTCCCTGCGGGCCGGTGACCTGCTCGTCGTCGACATCGACGAGGCTCCCGACCCGTCGTTGTTGCCCGAGGCCGGGGTGGTCTTCGATGTCGTCTACGAGGACGAGGATCTGGTGGTGGTGGACAAGCCGGCGGGGCTGGTCGTACACCCCGGCGCCGGTCGGACCGGCGGCACCATGGCGGCGGGCCTGCTGGCCCGGTACCCCGACCTGGCCGGCCTGGTCGAGGCCGGCATATGCGAGCCCGAGCGACCGGGCATCGTCCACCGGCTGGACCGCGGCACCTCGGGCCTGCTGGCGGTGGCCCGCACCGAGCGGGCATACCGGTCGCTCACGGCCCAACTCGGGGCCCGCACGGTAGAACGGCGGTACCTGGCGCTCGTTGCCGGCCACGTGAGCGAGGACCGCGGCGTGATCGACGCACCCATTGGCCGTTCGATCCGCCAACCAACCCGCATGGCCGTTTCGGCCCAAGGGCGCGAGGCCCGAACGTCCTACACCGTTGTCCACCGCTACGCCGAGCCCGTTTCCTCGACCTTGCTGGTTCTCGCCCTCGACACCGGCCGCACCCATCAGATCCGGGTCCACCTGGCGGCCATCGGACACCCGGTGCTCGGAGACGACCGCTACGGCCAGGTGGGGGCCGGAGGCCGGGGCCGGGTCGGCGGGACGCTGCTCCCGGCCGGACGATTATTCCTGCATGCGGCGCGCCTCGGGTTCGAGCACCCCGCCACCGGCGAAACCCAACGCTTTGACGCCCTCATGCCGCCCGATCTCGTAGCGGTCATCGGGCCCACCCCCCCGTTGCCCTGAGGAAGCCCGGAGCGGCCCCTGGGCGGGCAGTGGAGCCTCGGTGTGGGCGCGCGCCGCGGCTCTCCGCCTCGGTCTTCTAGGCCGCCTGGTACGCACCGGCCACCTCGTCGTCGGCCGACAGGGCGGCGAGGCCCTCCTCTTCGGCCCGACGAACCCGGCGCACGCCGACGCCCAAGCGCTCGGCCGTGGCCTGCAAAGAGGCGGGGGAGTCGCCGTCGAAGCCGAAGCGCAACCGCAAGACGTCGCGCTGGAAGTGCGGCAACCGATCGACCGCGTCACGGACCCGTTCGAGAACCATCGCCTGCTCGACGTCGGTGACCCAGTCCTCAGGGTCTGGGGCCACGAGATCGCCCAGCGTGGTGGCCGAATCGGCCGTCGCCGGTTGATCGAGGCTGACGGCCACCCGGGCGACGCTCTCGAGGGATTCGCGCTCGGTCTGGGTCATCCCGGTGGCCTCGGTCAGTTCCTCGTCGGTCGGGGGTCGCCCGAGTTGTCCGGCCAGCTCGGCGGTCACCGCATCAAGCCGTTGCAGGCGTTCGCCGACCTCGAGAGGGATGCGGATGGTCCTCCCGTGCTGCTGGACGGCCCGTTGCAGGGCCTGGCGGATCCACCAGGTCGCGTAGGTAGAGAAGCGGAAACCCCGCTCCCAATCGAACTTTTCGACGGCCCGGAGGAGGCCGAAGGTGCCCTCTTGGACGAGATCGCCCAAGTCCACGCCGCGGTCTTGGTAGCGGCGGGCCCAGTGGACCACCAGGCGGAGGTTGGCGGCCACCATCTCTTTGCGGGCGTCCTCGTCACCGGCCGAGACCCGCTTGGCCAGGGCCACTTGCTGGTCGTAGTTCGGCATTGGAAACCGGTCCAAGTCACGGAGGAGCATCCCGAGGCTGTCGGTCGTGCTTGTGCTCGTCTTGGTGCTCATGTGCTTCACCCGCCAACTCTTCGCTCGTGGCCTGTGGTTTCTACCTACCCATTCGCTGCTGTACAACGCTTTGGGGGGTGGGTGCATTCCGTCGGGGCGGCGAATTGCGGGCCCTGCCCTCTGAGTGTTTCCCTGAGGGCATGGGGCTCGAATCGGCCGGAGAGATGTTCCTGGTCAGGCACGGCCAGACCGAGTGGAGCCGGACCGGCCGCCATACCGGTCGCACCGACGTACCCCTCGAGCCCGAGGGTCGGGCCCAGGCCGAGGCGGTCGGTCGGCGCCTCGTAGGCCACCCCATGACCCTGGTGCTCACCAGCCCGCTCCTCCGGGCCGCCGACACCTGCGCGCTGGCCGGGTTTGGCGACCGGGCGGAGGTCACCGAGGATCTTGTCGAATGGGATTACGGCGAATACGAGGGTCGCACCACCGCCGAGATCCGAGAGGAATCCCCGGGCTGGACGCTGTGGAGCGACGGGGTCCCCGGCGGCGAGACGGCCGCCGATATCGGCCGGCGGGTGGACCGGGTGATCGAGCGGGCCCGTTCGGTCGAGGGCGACACGGTGTGCTTCGCCCACGGCCACGTCCTGCGGGTCCTGGCCGCCCGCTGGGTCGCCCTCCCACCGGCCGGAGGGCGGCTGGTGGGTCTCGACCCCGGATCGCTCAGCGTGCTCGGCTGGGAGCGCGAGACGCCAGTGATCGCCCGTTGGAACGAGGGGCAGGGGGCCTGACCGGGTTGAGGTTGGGGCCACCGGGGGGCGGCCCGGCCACCCCGCCGCGGCTGCGCGTGACCATGTCGGCCAGGGTGAAGGACTGGAGGTACTCGCGGATGGTCTGACCCACGTCTCCCCAGACCGCCAGCAGCACGCACTGGCCCTCGTGATCGCAGGCGCCGTCGGCGTGGGGCTCGCCGAAGTCGCCTGCGACGATCGGTCCGTCGACGGCCGAGACGATCTGGGCCAAGGTGATCTCTTCGGGGTTGCGGGCCAGTACGTAGCCACCCCCGACTCCCCTTTTGGATCGGACGAGACCGGCGCCTTTGAGGGCCAACAGGATCTGTTCGAGGTAGGGCTGTGGCAGCGCAGTGCGATCGGCAATGTCGCGCACCGAAGTCGGCGTCTCTAGGCCGCCGTGCAGCGACAGCGATAGCAGCGCACGGCTGGCGTAGTCACCTCGGGTCGAAACCTTCACGTGCCCCAATGTTACTGCCGGCGAGCCCTGGTGCTGCGGTCCTCGATGCCCGGCCCTATGTTTGCTCGGGTGATTCCCGAGCCCGTGCTGCCCGACTTCGACGGCGCTTGCCTGTCCAACCTGGTCCCCGTGCTGCTGGCCCAGGTCGCCCGGCCGGGGACGGCGGAGCGCACAGCTGCGGTGAGCCAGGTGCCCCCGTGGCTTCCGGCCCCCCTCACGAGGGCCCGCCAGATCGTCCTGTTGGTCCTCGACGGGCTGGGCTGGGAGCAGCTCACCGAGCGCCGGGCCCTGGCCCCCACCCTCGATCAGGGCACCGGGACGCCGATCACCTCGGTCGCTCCGAGCACCACCGCCGCCGCGTTGACCAGCCTGGCGACGGGGCTTCCCCCCGCCGTCCACGGCGTCGTCGGTTACCGGGTCCAGGTGGGCGGGGAGATCCTCAACATCTTGGGATGGCGTCTCGGCGGCAAGGACGCCCGTCGAAGCATCCGACCTCGCGAGTTTCAACCCCATCGCTCGTTCCCCGGCGCCAGGGGTCCGGTGCCCGTGGTCTCTCGGGCCGATTACGGACCGACCGGGTTCAGCGCGGCCCACCTCGGCGACGCCGTGCTCCATGGGTGGCACAGCCCCTCCGGCCTGGTGGTGGAGGTCGACGCGCTACTCCGAAGCAGGGCGCCGTTCGTCTACGCCTATTACGACGGCATCGACCGGGTGGCCCACGCTCGGGGCCTGGGCGAGCACTATGCCTCCGAGCTGCAGGCCGTCGACCGCCTGGTGGCCGACCTGCTCAGCGTGCTGCCACCCGGCGCGGTGCTGGCGGTCACCGCTGATCACGGTCAGGTGGAGGTTGGCCCGACGGTCGAGGTGATCCCCGCCGAGCTCATGACCGAGGTCCAGTTGATCTCTGGTGAGGGCCGGTTCCGCTGGCTCCACGTCCGTCCGGGGGCGGCCGACGACGTCGCCGCCGCTGCCCGCCAGGTGTTTGGCCACCTGGCGTGGGTGCGCACTGCCGCCGAGGTAGTCGAGGAAGGGTGGCTCGGTGGTCAGCCGACCCCGACGGTCGCTTCGCGCCTCGGCGACGTGGCCCTGGTGCCCTTCGAGCCCACGGCTTTCCTCGATCCGGCCGACACCGGGGAGCTCCGGCTGGCGGCCCGGCACGGGTCCCTCACGTCCGCTGAGATGCTGGTGCCGTTGCTCGCCTTCGAAACCACCGGCTGACCGCCGATAACATCCCGCCCATGGCATCACCTAATGAGTCCGCTCGCCCCGGCGATGCTGGTGCCGAACCGATCTCCCCCGACGAGGTCCTGCCGGCCGGTACCGCCCCGACGGTCGAGGTCGCGGGTTCGGACCCCGACGCCGAGGCAAACGGCGAAGAGAGCCGGGAGTCGATCCAACAACCGGGCAAGGTGATGCGCATCGGCTCGATGGTCAAACAGCTCCTCGAAGAGGTGCGCAGCGCCCCGCTCGACGAGGCCGGCCGGGTCCGCTTGCGCGAGATCTACGACCTGTCAGTCCGCGAATTGGCCACCGGGCTCTCCCCGGATCTGGCCGATGAACTCAACCGTATGGCGCCGCCCTTCGACGATTCGGTTCCCTCTGAAGCCGAGCTCCGGGTGGCTCAGGCCCAGCTCGTTGGCTGGCTCGAAGGGCTCTTTCACGGGATCCAGGCGACGCTCATGGCCCAGCAGATGGCGGCGCGTGCCCAGCTCGAAGAAATGCGCCAGCGCCAACTGCCCCCCGGCCCGAACGGCCCGCCCGAGCGCTCCGGCGCCTATCTCTAGGCCATCGTCATGGCCGGGCCGGTGGTGTGGGAGCACTGGGTACGCCGTGCCGAAGCGGCGCTCGATCTTACTGCCGGTGCGACGGTGCAGGACTGGCGGGCATTGTTCGCCCCCGGCGGTACCTACGAGGATCCGGTCAACCCGACGACGGCCGACGTCGACTCGATCCACGAGATGACCAAGGCGACGCTGCCTGATTGGCGCAGTACTGTCACTTCGGTCACCGCCGGTGCCGATGGCTGCGCCTTCGAGTGGATTGGTGAGGCGACGGCCGGAAGGTCCCCGGTGTCGGTGCAGGGTTGCACCGTTGTCGAGGTAAACAGCGACGGGTTGGTGACCCGCTGGCGCGATTACTTCGACATGAAGGGGCTCGAAACCCAGTTCGGGGAGTGAGACTCGACGCCGGACGCGGCTGATCACCAAATCTCCGCCCGACCAGTGCTATCGCCCGGTGAGGAGCGCCCGGCATCCTGCCCCGGACGACGACGGTTCTCCTACAGTGACGGAGGACGCTTGATCGAAGGAGCCGCGATGTCTGAGATCCCCCCAAACGTCCCGCCGGACCCGGGCTCCCATCCAGGGCCCTTCCCGAGCGCCCCACCCCCAGGACCTGGCTCGATGCCTCCGATCGGCAACATGCCGCCCGCCGCAGCGCCACCTTTCGGCGGCGCCCCGCCGGCCTACGGGTCAGCCCCGCCCTATGGCGCCCCGCCAGCCTACGGGGCAGCCCCGCCCTATGCGGCCCCGTCGGCCTACGGGGTTCCGCCCGTTGGCGGGCCTGGCTACGGCTACCCCCAGGCCTCCCCGTACGTCGGGTTCTGGGCCCGGACCGGGGGCTGGTTGATCGACTGGGTCATCCTCGCCGTGGTGATAAACCTCATCTCCCTCCCGCTCAACGCGGCCAAGGTCGGCCGGGTCAATTTCCACATGACCATGAACGCCAACGGCACCACCACGATTCACCATTACCACTACTCGGTCCTCGGCGGCGTCATCGGCGTGGTGATCACCCTGCTCTATGGGGCCATCCTCTGCGGATCGTCGCGCGGCCAGACCGTCGGCATGATGGCGGTGGGGGCGCGGGCGGTCAACGCCGAGACCGGCCAGCCAATTGGGTTCGCCATGGCGCTGTGGCGGGCCGTCTTCGAGTACCTGATGTTCTTGCTCTTCGTTGTGCCTTGGGTCCTCGACATGCTCTGGCCGGCCTGGGACGCAAGAAAGCAGACCTGGCACGACAAGGTGAGCCACACCGTTGTCATCAAACGAAACCCGACCATGCTCTAGGTCCTGGGTCCAGGTCCCGACTCCGTCCCTCGGGTGGGCTCCGTTGGACCACCTGGTTCGGTGGTTTCTGACCGCATCCCGTCAGCGCGCTATGGTCGGAATTACACTGGTGTAACTCATCCACAGGGTGTGCACAGCCCCTGTGGATGTTCTCAAGGAGGGTTGGAGGCAGTTGGCATCGCGGTCGTTCACCCACCTGCACACCCACACTGAGTTCTCCATGCTCGACGGAGCGGCCCGGGTGAAAGACCTGGTCAAGGCGGCCGCGGCCGATGGACAAGAGGCTCTCGGGATCACCGACCACGGCAATATGTACGGGGTCCTCGACTTCTACAAGGCGGCCCGGGAAGAGGGGATCAACCCGGTCATCGGCACCGAGGCCTACATGGCGGGCAACTCCCGCCACGAGCGTCCCGTGCGGCGGGGGAAGGTCGACGACACCGGCGGTGACGTCGAGGGGGGCCAGAAGCTCTACTACCACCTGACGCTGTTGGCCGAGACCACGCCGGGTTACCGGAATCTGCTCAAGCTCTCCTCGGCGGCGTACCTCGAGGGCTACTACTACAAGCCGCGGGTCGACTGGGAGCTGCTCGAGCGCTATCACGATGGGCTCATCGCCACCACCGGGTGCCTGGGAGGGGTCGTCCTGCAAGCACTGCTCGGCGGTGACGAGAAGGAAGCCGAGCGACGGGCGGCACGGCTCCAGGACATCTTCGGGCGCGACAACCTGTTTGTCGAGCTCCAAGATCACGGCATCGCGGCGCAGCAGCAGACCAATCCGCAGCTCGTCGCGATGGCCAAACGCCTCAATGCACCGTTGCTTGCAACCAACGACAGCCACTACACCCATCGCGAGGACGCGGTGGCTCATGACGCGTTGCTCTGCGTCCAGACCGGCGCCACTATCGACGATCCGAAGCGATTCAAGTTCGAAGGAAACGAGCACTATCTAAAGACGGCGGCCGAAATGCGCCACCTCTTCTCCGAGCTGCCCGAGTCCTGCGACAACACGCTGCTCATCGCCGAGCGGGCCCGAGTTGAGATCGAACTCGGACATCCGAGCCTCCCCGAATTCCCGGTTCCAGATTCGATGCCGGGCACCACCTACGAGGACAAGGCCATGGCCTACCTCCGTCAGCTCACCATTGAAGGTGCCCACCGGCGGTACGGCGACCCCGTCAGAGCCGATGTCCAGTCCCGCCTCGACTACGAACTCGGGGTGATAGGCGAAATGGGTTTCGCCGCCTATTTCTTGGTGGTCTGGGACCTCATTCGCTTTGCCCGCGAGTCGCGGATCCGAGTGGGACCGGGCCGGGGATCGGCCGCGGGGTGTTGTGTTGCCTACTGCCTGGGCATCGTCGACCTCGACCCGATCCGTTACGACCTGCTGTTCGAGCGCTTCTTGAACCCGGGTCGCAAGCAGATGCCCGACATCGATATGGACTTCGATGAGCGCTACCGAGGCGACGTGATCCGCTACGCGGCCGAGCGCTACGGCAACGACCGGGTGGCCCAGATCGTTACGTTTTCGACCATCAAGGCCCGGGCCGCGGTGCGCGATGCCGCCCGCGTGCTGGGCTTTCCCTACATCGTGGGCGACAAGATCGCCAAGGCCATGCCGCCGCTCGTGATGGGGCGCGATACACCGCTGTCGGCCTGTTTGGAGAAGACGTCGGGCCACGAAGATGGGTTCAAGGCGGCATCCGAATTGCGGGCCATGTACGAGACCGATCCCGACGCCCACAAGGTCATCGACGTCGCCAAAGGCCTTGAAGGGCTTCGACGCCAGGACGGGATCCACGCGGCCGCAGTGGTGATCACCAAGGACCCCCTCACCGAGTACCTGCCGGTCCAGCGCAAGCCCGACGCCGGCGGCAACCCCGAGGACGCGCCGATCGTCACCCAGTACGAGATGCACGGGGTAGAAGAACTGGGCCTGCTCAAGATGGACTTTCTCGGCCTGCGCAACCTCTCGGTGATCGAGCGTGCCCTTGATCTGGTGGAACGAAGCTCAGGGGAGCGCCCCGACATCGACGGCATTGCACTCGATGACGCCGCCGTCTTCGCCATGCTGCAAAGGGGCGACTCGATCGGGGTCTTCCAGCTCGAGGGTCGGCCCATGCGGGCCCTCATGCGCTCGCTCGCCCCCACCAGCTTCGATGACGTGGCCGCACTTGTCGCTTTGTACCGTCCGGGGCCCATGGCGGCCAACATGCACAATGACTACGCCGACCGCAAGAACGGGCGTCAGGAGGTGACGTACCTCCACGACGATCTCGAGCCAATTCTCAACACCACCCAGGGCCTGATGATCTATCAAGAGTCGGTGATGCGGGTGGCTCAGAAGTTTGCCGGGTACTCCCTCGAGGAAGCCGACAACCTCCGCAAGGCCTGCGGCAAGAAAATCCGCGCCCTGATCGCGGCCGAACGCGAGAAGTTCGTGGCCGGCTGCATCGAACAGGGATACGGCGAACAACTCGGCACCCAGCTGTTCGACATCATCGAGCCCTTCGCCGACTACGCGTTCAACAAGTCGCACTCCTATGGGTACGGGCTCGTCGCCTACCAGACCGCCTGGCTCAAGGTCCACTACCGCATCGAGTACATGGCCGCCCTCCTCACGTCGGTGAAAGACGACAAGGACAAGACCGCGGTGTACCTGTCGGAGTGCCGGAGCCTGGGGGTCGAAGTCCTCGTCCCCGACGTCAATCTTTCGGCCTCCGAGTTCACCCGGCGCATCGAAGAACCGGTGGCCCACGCCACCGGTCAGCACGCCGATCACGAGGCGGGGGACCGGCCGGCGGTTCGGCGACCGCCACCGGGGATCGTCTTCGGTCTGGCGGCGGTGCGCAACGTCGGGGAGAGCCTGGTCGAGCGGATCGTGCTCGAACGGGAGGAGAACGGGCCCTTTGCCGATTTCTACGACTTCTGCCGGCGGGTCGACCCGATCGTGCTCAACAAGCGGACCATGGAATCCTTGGCCAAGGCCGGGGCGTTCGATTCTTTCGGCCATCCTCGCCAGGGCCTCTGCTTGGTGCTCGAAGAGATCGTCGACCGGACCCTCGAGCGCCGCCGCGAGCATGACGTCGGAATCGCGACCTTGTTCTCCTCGGTCGAACCGGCCGAGGGCGCCGGGAGCGACGCCGGGCGCTGGGAGGGCACGGCGATCCCGATTCCGCCTACCGAGTTCGACAAGTCGCAAAAGCTGGCTTTTGAAAAAGAGATGCTTGGGCTCTATGTGAGCGACCACCCGTTGCTCGGCCTCGAGCAGGCCCTGACCCGTCACACCGATTGCCCCCTGGCCGATATGCGTGACGCCGCGGGGTCAGAGCCGACCGACGGGGGGGGCTACGGGGCCGAAGGCATGGTGCGGGCGGTCGGTGGGGTGGTCACCGACTTGAAGCGCCAGTACACGAAGAAGGGCGACCTGATGGCCCGTTTCGTCCTCGAAGACCTCCAAGCTTCGATGGAGGTCTTCGTCTTCCCCAAGGTCATGGCCGAGTACGGGGCCCTCCTCGAAAATGACGCCATCGTGGTCGTCAGGGGGCGGATCGACCTGCGGGACGAACAGCCCAAGATCGTGGCCATGGAGGTGCGCCGCCCGCTCCTCGAAGGCATCGACGCCCAAGAGCTGCGGATCTCCCTTCCTCTCTCGGTCCTCTCCGATTCGACGGTCGGTCAGCTGAAACAGATCCTGGTCGAGCACCCGGGCCAATCTCCCGTGCTCCTCCAGGTCGGCCAAAAACTCATCAAATTGCCCCCCGAGTTCAACGTCGACAGCCGAAATGGCCTGGTGGGGGAGCTGAAAATGCTCTTGGGGGCAGGGGCTCTTTCGGCCTGAGCGGTGGTGTTCCCGCTGGCTCGAGTGGGACAACCCCGCGAGGCCCCGGTAGAATTGCCGCATGCCGATGGTCGTGAAGACAAAGGACTGCACTTCGCTCAACGACGCCGAGCTTGGGGAGATGGCCGACCTGTGCGCCGAGCGGGCGCCGGGCTTCGAGATCGGGTTCCTCTCAAAACAACGCGAAGAGTGGGTGCTGGTCACCCACGCCCGGGAGGGCAACAAGCTCCGGGGGTACTCCTTTTGCACTCTTGAGCGGATCGGGGGGACCCCCTCGTTGCTCGTCGGCCTGGCGTCGATCGACCGCACCACCCGGGCCGAACCGGCGCTCAAGGCCATCATGGCCGACCAGTACCGCCGAGCCTTGCTGGCCTTCCCTGACGAAGATGTCCTGCTCGGTACCCGGCTGTTGTCGCCCGAAGGCTTCCGGGCCTTCTCGGGCCTGATCGATGTGGTCCCGAGCCCGGGCCACAAGGCGTCGGGCGAAGAGCGCGCCTGGGCCCGTCGGTTGGCCAAGCGCTTCGGGGCCGAGAGTCGCCTTGACGACCGGGCCTTCGTGTTGAAGGGCGACGGTTCCACCGCCGGCGGCCTCGATTTCTGTGGACCGAAGGTCAAGCTGGGCGACGGCGTCCCCGAATTGTTCAAGGGT
>Ga0182024_10000487_pt1 | contig 101633 bp, 92 predicted proteins | sample P32metaG_FD_120480 | JGI IMG/M metagenome (GOLD analysis project Ga0182024, IMG submission 120480) | Permafrost microbial communities from Stordalen Mire, Sweden - P3-2 metaG (Illumina Assembly) | ecosystem: Environmental > Terrestrial > Soil > Wetlands > Permafrost | place: Sweden: Stordalen... | reverse complement strand
GGGGCTCGTGCTGAACCGGTGGGGCCATGCGTACTGCAATGCGGGGCCGGGGTTCTACACGCCGAAGAACGGGAAGCCGACGCCGGCGGACCTGCTGCGGCAGCCCTGGGGGCGGGTGACCTTCGGCCACTCCGAGTTGAATGGCAACCAGCACTGGCACATCGCCGCGCACGAAGGGCACCTGGCCGCCCAGCGAGCGCTAGCCATGCTATAAGGCAACCGCGTGTCGTGGTCCGGCGCCAAGGCAAACGGCGCCGGGCCAGGCAGCGGTCTCATTGCGACCTGCAGCCGCCGGTATACGTTAGTGGCGTTGGATCAACGCTGGGATCCTCTCCCGTCCGAGGTCGCTGTGCAACGATCCAGCGTTCGCCGCCTGATGACTGCCATCGTATTTCTCTACGCGCTGTCGGATGGCGCCCAGGCGTGGTTTGAAGCGCTGATCTCGAGTGCCAAAGGCCACACGCTGTCGTGGATGGTGTGCTTCAAGATCGTCACGTCCGTAGCCGGTATCACCGCGGCGCTAGGCCTCAAGACGCGCCGGACATGGGCATCCCAGTCCTATGCGGCATGGGCAGTACTCGTCGGCCTCTATTCCGTGTTCTCTCTCGCGCGGTGGGGAGCGAGCCTCGTCGCTGGGCGCCGATTGTCCGCGCGGGCGAAAGTCCCTTTCGACGATGTCTTCACCCATCTGCCCGTCGTCATCGCGACGTTGGCGGCGAACCTGGCCGCGACGCTGGCGCTGATGGGTGTCCTCTGGATCGGCTATCAGTATCTGGTTGCGTCGAAGGCCACGGCAGCGAGTTCGACGTGAGCTTACCAATCGGCGATTGCATGAAGTGCACGTCGAGTACGCGGTACCGGTTGATCGCTTCGCGCGTGGGCGATTCGGCGTCCCTGGCTTGACGCTTGGTCTCGGCCGAATCTTCCGGTTCTGGCGATTGGCCCGGCGAGAAACCGGCGCCGGGGTGGCCGTCGAGCGGCTGCTCGGTCTCGATGGAAACCATGAGGGGAACGAGCGGCACAAGTTCGCGGAATACTGTCGTGACTTTGAAGGCAATGACCGACGGATGCACCGCATCCGGATTGGTCAGACCAAATACAGCCCGCCGCACGATCAGCCGCTGTGCATCCAGGTAGACGGAGCCGGAGACGTCGGGCTGCTTGATACTGGCCAGCGGCACGAAATCCAGACGGATCAGGTCCACTCCCGCCGATCCCGGCGCCGACACGGTGCCGCCATAGCGAAAGCAGTGAGCCGCGAGGAATGCAGAGTCGCCGAGTTCCCCGAACGTGGGAACGTACATGTACAACCGGCGGATCCCCCTGGCATCCGTGTCGTGATAGAGAATGTTGCCGATACGATACGGCCGCCGCGTACCGGAATCGAGCGTAGTCGTATCGGCCGACTCCCTGACATCGCGTGGGGTTCGGTTCGCGTCGTAGCGGGTGTAGCGCTGCTCCTCACGCGAAAATTGGAACGGATACTGCTGCATGAGCAGCCGGTACCGGTCGACATTCTCCTCAAGCTGTGCAAAGAGACCTGCGAGGGCGGGGTCGGCGGCCGAATCGGGAATGCCCGCGGAGACGCACTTGTCTGGTCGGTGACCCTGGACCCGGACGGTGTTGAGCAGGATCGGCAGGCGAGCGAGCGTGATCGACACCGAAGTCACCGTCGGCGCCGCCGCGATCTCGATGATCGTGTCCCTGGGCGCGTAGCCGATCTGGCGTGCGCGAACAGTGTACGTCCCGGGGACGATGCCGCTCAAGCGAAACGCGCCGCTCGCGTCGGCGAAGCGCTCCTCTCCTGTCTCCACGACCAGCACGGTACCGTACGGCACCGGTTGGCCGTCGTCTCGCCCGGTCAGCACACCTGTAAGCGTGCCTGAGGAGTCAGCGGCGAGGCCGCGCGGAACGGGTGCCGCCGCGGACGACGCAGGACCCACGGCGAGGGCGAGCACCAGGTGTACAGCGACGACGATGCGCATCACGTGGGCTGCGGTGCCATTGGCTGGGTTAGAACCGCAAGACGATCCCCGCCGACGGTGCGACGATCGTTGCCCGGGCACGCGACGACACCGCGACCGTCTCGGGGAACACTCCTTCGGCGCCGCTGATCAATTGGGGGGTGTAGGGGGTGTAGGGCCGGGCGTAGGTCGCGGTGCCGAGGTCATAATACCGAACCCCTAGATCGACCGCCGCTCGGGAGCTTGTTCCCGGGATAGGCATCACAACGCCGCCGCCTCCGCTCCAGGCGAAGTTGGTGGTGAGCGTCGTGATGTTCGACGCGGAGATGTCATACTGTTCTTGCGACGCCGGCAGCGGGTTTACGAATGACGATGCCCACAGGCGCGCGATCCCGGCGGTTCCAGTCAGGTACACGCGTCCCCCACCCACGGGCAGCGACAGCCGTGGACCGATCCCGGCGATCAATGCGCTGCTGCCGTTCGTGACAATGGCCGGAATATCGCCCATCGCCGAATTCGTATGCACCGATTTCGCGAGGCCGCCGATTTCGGCACTGATACCGAGAAACGGAATCCCGGGGAAAGCGTAGCGCAGCGATGCCGTTGCACCAGCGCCGGAGCCGCGGTTGTCGATCAGCGGTCCGACGGGAATGGCGGCCAGTGCAGACACCGCAGCGCTGACAGGTGCCGATTGCCCATGCACCGCGGCCGCGGCATACGCGCTTGCCAGAAGGGTCGCCGAAAGGAATCGGAAAAGCATGGTGGTCCCTGTCGTAGTGCGGCCCGCGGCAGGATTGTGTTCCGTGTGTGTGATCCGCGATTCGTGTTTGCCGCCGCACCAGATTATGGGAATACCCCTTCACGCACAACCTTGGCGTCCCGGGGCGGCACTGCCTCGCAAGACACACAGGGATTGGAGGCCCCAGGGAAGGGGTCAGCGCTCCGCTGGCGGGGATCGAGACGAAGGATTCCGGTCATCGCACCGCGTGCCGGCGACTCCGGCCTAGTGGTTCATACCGCTCATGCCCGCCATTCCGCCCGCACTGTCGGTCCCGAACAGCTCGACCATGTCCTGCTGATAGACTGGGTCCGCGGTGTTCACGGTGGGCCACTGCGTGCCGCGATCGGGGATGAACAGGCCGGCAACGGAGCCCATGCCGCCCTCTGGGATCACGTGCGTGGTCGGATTGTCATAGGTGACGGTGATGCGATACCGGTGCGACGGGTCGATGTGCACGCCGAGCCGGTGCCAGTTGTAGAAGCGTGTGACCGGAAGGTCGAGCACGTGTCCGGCCGAGTCCCGCACCGGAGTGACGTGCCAGATCACCTGGCCGGTGGTGACATCCGTGAAATCGAGACTCACCGCGAAGTCGTGCACATGGCCACCGATCCCAACGATGTCGCCGGGGATGGCGGGGCTGCTCTCCCAACTGTGCGACGTGCGGCCCGGTGGCAGGTCGAACGACCGGTCACTCCGCGGGCGGCGGCCATCGGGGAACATCGCATCCATGACCCACGGGTAGGCGCGAAACACGGGCAGCCAGGTTCCGAGCCCCCCAGGCGAGACCGGCCGGCATCCGATCTCCATCCGGACATGGACGCCATGGTGGGCGATTGGCGTCTCGTTGCTCAGCATTGCCCAGGTGATGAGCCGCTGGCCCTGCGCGAGCGGAAGCCCCAGGATGAGAGCGGGCACGGACACCGACGGCGTCTCCTTGCTCGCGGCAAGAAGATGGAGGGTCCCTGCAAGGAACAGGTCGCGATGATCCGGGTCGGACAGATGCACGTGGTGGAGAAACACCTTCGGCAGTTCGCCGCCCGCACTGTCCAGCACCAGCGCGCGCGAGCTGTGGATCGTGCAACTCGCCGGGACGGTCGCCTGGTACACCGGAGAACTCACCATCGACATGCCGCCGGACGTCGCCGCGGACAGATCGGTGGGTGGCAGATCGAGAACGAGCAGTCCGTGTGGCGCATCGAACGTCATCGCGGCACGCGGGAGCCTCGATATGTCGGGGAGGCCATGCGCGGCATCCTGTGCGGATCCCCGCGCCGGACGTGCAACGTGCGCGAGGCCGAGCGCGAGGAGCAGCCAAGTAGTTTTCACCGCAACGGCCCGATGGGTCGCCATGTGATCGATGCGCGGCTCATGCCTCATACTACTACACGCATCGGCATCGAGCTCTGAAAATGGGGCGACAACGGTTGGGATCGATTGCGGCAGGTGTTACGGGGTCAGTCGCGACCGACCCCTGCCAGCGGCGATTCAGTGCGCCGAGGGTGGCTCCTACGGCGCGGGCAGCGCGAAGGCGACGATCTCCGAGCCCGCCTCGACCGCGACGTACTGCTTGCCACGCGCCGAATACGTCATCGGAGACGCCTTCCAGAGTTCATTGGTATGGAAGTGCCAGAGCGGGGTGCCGGTGACGGCGTTGACCGCCGCGAATGCCCCAGCATCGTCGCCGTAGAACACCACTCCACCCGCCGTGCTCAGCACGCCGCCCCAGCTCACTCCATCGCCGATCTGCGGCACCTCCCACGCGATGTTGCCCGTTTGCGGGTCGATGGCCCGCAACACTTTCTGGCGCAACTCTCCCGGCACGGGGTTCGCGGAGCCGCCATAGAACGACCTGCCCCGCTCCCACCACGCTGAAGACTTGGTGTAGATGCTGCACGCCTCCAGTGTCATCACATAGTAGAGGTGGGTGGCCGGATTGAACGACGTCGACATCCAGTTCGTCGCACCCTCGATCGATGGGCAGGCTCTCGTTCCCAGTTCGGTCGGATCGGATTCGTGCAGCACGACGGGCCGGCCGTCGGGCCCAATGCCGCTCGACCACGTTTGGTTGTGCACGAACTGCCGGGTCAACAGGAGCTGGCCGTTCGTCCGGTCCAGGACATAGAAGAAGCCATTCCGGTTCGCTTGCAGCAGGAGCTTGCGTGGCTGGCCGTGAAAATCGGCATCGATGAGGGCGAGTGTCTCGGTCGCGTCCCAGTCGTGCAGGTTGTGCGGCGTGAACTGGTAGTACCAGCGCAGCGTGCCGGTTTGGGGATCGAGCGCCAGCACGGAGCTCGAGTACAGGTTGTCGCCGATCCGCTCATCTCCGTTGTAATCGGGGCACGGGTTGCCCGTCGGCCAGTACAGCACCTTGGCGGCCGAGTCGTACGTGCCGGTGAGCCATGCGGCTCCGCACCCATGTTCGAGTGCGCGCCCCTTCCAGGTCGCGGCGAGCGGCTCGCCGCGCGCGGGCAGCGTCCAGAATCGCCAGACGCGCGCTCCGGTTTCGGGTTGATAGGCGGCGACGAATCCGCGATCGCCTTCATCGCCACCCGATGTTCCGGACAGCACGAGATTCCCAACGATGAGCGGCGCGCCGGTCGCGCCGTAGTGACGGCGATAGTCCGCCATCGCGATGTCCCACAGCAGTTTGCCAGTGAGCCGTGACAACGCGATCAGATGCGCATGATCGGTGACCATGAACACCCGGTCACCCAGCACCGCGACCCCGCGGTTGATTGCGCCGGCGGCGTCGCCCACCACGCCTCGGGTGAGTGGCCGGGTGTAGTGCCAGATGGGCCGGCCGGTCTGGGCGTCCAGCGCGTACGCCTGGTTGGCGGTCGTCACGAACATCGTGCCGTCCACCACCAATGGCGTGCCCTCGAGATGCTGCGCGTTGGCGATAGGGAACATCCAGGCAGGTGCGAGGTGCCGCACGTTGCCCGTGTCGATTTCCTTGAGCGTGCTGTAGCGGTTGCCGGACCAGTTGCCGTTATAGGTCGGCCAGTCGCCTGTCGCGAAGCTGCGTGGGGGGGACGCGGCGGGGGGCGACCACATTTGGGGCGGAGGGCCATCACTGGTGAGGCGGCTCAGGAATGCCACCAGATCCCGCACCGCGCTGGAGTCCTGGGTGACAGGCGGCATCAGCGACGCAGAGTCGTAATGCTCCTGGGCGATCTCGTCTCGCGAGAGGTAATGCATCGTACCGTCCAGCGTCTGCAACTGGAGGTCGAAATTGCTCTCGTTCTTGACCAGGCCGCGGAGCGTGGCGCCGTCCCGGAGCGTGACTGACACGCCGCGGTATCCTTTCCGCGCCACCTGGCCGGGATGCAGCAGCGCCAGCGTGATCCGCTCCACTCGGCGCTCCCGTCCGATGTTCGAGAGATCGGGGCCGGTCGTGCCGCCGCTGCCGCGGATCATGTGGCACGCGGTGCAGCCGCCGGCGCCGTAGTAGAACCGTTCTCCCGACGGGACGTTGCCTGCAGGGGGATGCGCGGCCGCGGGTGCCCGCAAGGCTGTGATGTACGCGACGAGTGCACCGAGCTCAGTTCGGGAGAGCGCGAAGGACGGCATGCCGGCGTCGCGGTTGCCGGTCGTGATGATGTGCGCGAGCGGCCGGGGAATCAGCGTGTCGGCGTCCGCGTCCGCGATGTTGGGGCCGATCTCGCCCCCCGTGCCGTTGGTGCCGTGACAGCCGGCGCACCGGACCGCGAAGGCGGTCTTGCCTGCGGCGATCGTCTGGGCGTTCGCAGAGAGCGCGACGACGAACGCCGCAGATGCCGCGCCGATCAAGGATCCGGCTCGCGTCATTGACCGAACTCCAGAGTCCCGAAGTGTTCGGGGACGTGGTTGGGATCGTGGTAGACATCGCACGTGGGCTGCCAACAGAGGAAGTGACGGTGTGGATCGTCACCTTGCCCGTCGATCCGATAGAGATTCATGCGCCATTTGGTCCCTGCCTTGACCGGCGCGGCCGAGATCGACCGGAGCGGGATGCGGGCCGCCGCGTACCAGGTGTGGGTGCGCTGGTCGATCCGCGCGATCCGCTGCCAGCCCGAGCGCCAGGCAAACGTCGTGTCGGGATGATCGAGGTCGATGGCAATGTCGATCCAGTCCGCCGTCGGAGCGATCTCAAACTCGCGATAGTGCCGGATGTTCTGCCAATCATCGCCGAGGAACATCTCGACCACGTCGCGGTCCCAGAGGTGGGTGCGGGCGTGGGCATTGCTCGCCGGCAGCCACAGGTTCAGCGTCTCGTAGGGACTGATGAACAGCAGGTAGAGATCCGTGTCGGTCCAGAAGCTACGGATCTCGGTCGAGAGCTGCGGATAGTCCGTCTTCCGGGCGCAGTCATGATCCATGCGTGTCGTGGCGGCATGCGACCAGGATGCGGCGTGTATATCGATCGAGAGGTCCGGGTGTCCACTCACGTGCGGCGTCGGCAACGACGCGGTGGGCCCATTCACCGAGCACGGCGTGGCGGCAACTGTCTTGGCCGCATAGGGGACGAATCCGTGCACCGACGTGCGGAGCCGATACACGGACGTCGTGGCGGTGATGTAGAGCGTGCCGTAGTCGGGATCGCCCCATGTGAAATTCGCGGGCTGCTCCGGCATGTCGATGGTGCCGAGGTGGTGGCCCTGGGGATCCCAGACCCAGATGCCTCTCGGGCCGGTGACGTAGACGTTGCCCGCGGCGTCGACCCGCATGCCGTCGGGGACGCCGTCGTCCTTGCCGCCGGGTTCCTCGCCGAAGATGCGGCCGTTGGAAATCGTGCCGTCGGCGTTGAAGTCGTATGCGCGGATGTTGCGCTGTTCACTGTCGTCCACGTAGAACGTCTTGCCATCGGGAGAGAACGCTAGCCCGTTGGGCTGTGTCAGCTCCTTGGTGAGCAGGGTGACGTTGCCCACGACGTCGAGGCGGTAGACGCCCTGGAACGGGATCTCCTGCTGCTGGCCGTGTGGCAGGTCGAGCGTCGGGTCCGTGAAGTAGAGCGCGCCATCCGGTCCTTCGATGACGTCGTTCGGGCTGTTGAAGCGTTTCCCCTCAAACCGGTCGACGAGCGTCGTGTACTTTCCGTCGGGCGAGACCGCAATGACGGCACGGAGCGCACTTGCGCCATCGATCAGCCGGTGCCCTTCGTCGAACGTATTGCCATCTGGATCGCCCAAGTGGATCACGCCCTGCTTGTGGCCGTCCATGGTGACGCGATAGATCGAGTCCTGTGTCTCGTCGCTCACGTACAGGAAGTTGGCCGGATCCCAGACCGGGCCTTCGGTGAATCCGAATCCGGTGGCGATGGTCGTCAGCTTGGAGTCGTGAGGGATCAGTTGCCAGAAGGCCGGTGTCAGTGCGTCGAGCGCGAAGCGTCTCGCGTGAGAGCCCGCACAACCGGTGGCGGCAACGGCGACGGTGGCAGCGATCGCGGCGACGACAGCCGATCGCGGTGCTGTGCGGCCACGCGCACGGTGAAACAGGGGGCGGCAGGCACCACTGCGTGACGCTGTCGGTGACACTCGGGGCTGGATGGTCATGCCTGAATGTGCGGACGACTGCCGGTGCAGCGGAAGCATCACGGCCACCGCTCGGGGCGATCCCGTCGCCTGCTTCCCGTGGAATGGGAATGGTGCGCAGGTTCGGGGCGTGATGGCTGCCTACGACAATGCCCCGCCATCGGGATGGCGGTGGGGCATTGGGCCAACCTGGTGCGTTGTTCGGGTGATACGCGCGGCGCCTGCTCCGCGCGCGATCACGCGATGGTTACGCCGGCGAGCAGTGTGCCGAGCTCAGAGTATTGACGCAGGTCGAGACTTTGTTGTGCGGCGCGCGGGCGGCGGGCGTCGCCGCCTGACCGCGTGCTACGCGGCGCCGCTCGCGCTCATGCGGCTGTCGGCACTGGCATGGCCAGCACGGTAGCGCGTCGGGAGGTCGGTCTCCCCGCGCGGCTTGCCTGCCTGACGCTTGGGCACGCGCACAATCAGCACGTCGCCATCGAAGTGCGCGCCGATCCCTCGTTCGTCGGCCTCCACCGGCAACTGCACCGACTGTGAGAAGGAGCTGTCCCTCCGCTCCGGGACGCCATGGCGGTACGCGCCGCCGCCCTCAAGTGGTTGCGTGCGCTCACACACGGTAAGCACGCCCTTGTGCACGCGGATGTCGACGTCGGCGAAACTGACGCCCGGCAACTCGAGGGCCACGGACAGCGCGTCGTCGTCTTCGCGCACGTCCATCGTTGGAATCCACGGCGTGCGCCGGCGATCACGTGATCTCCGGCTGAACGCGTCGCCGACGATGCGGTCAATCGTGCGCCGCAAGCCAAATCCAGACGGGGTCGGAGTGGCCCCACGCTGCATATCTCCTCCGTGCCGCAAGCAGTGAAACAGATACAATCGTCCAGTTCCATCATTTGCAGACATCGTGCCCGGCCGCCGGACGCATTGGCGCCTAGTGCCATGGGCTGCTGGATTTGTCCCATTGGCCGGGAGATGCCGCGGACGGCCGACCGCCCGCAATGTGACCTTTGTCCCCCCGATTCGGTCATGTTGTCCGAGAGGCGTCCTCAACAGTATGGTCTGAGCGCGCATCTTGGCCGCGGTTTGGAGGGTGGATGAGCGCTCGAGTGAGAATGCCGAGGGTGCGGGATACAGGTGCGAGTGCGAATAGCGAATTGGCGAGCCACTCCGGGGCGGCTTCCAATGCGCGGCGCGCGCTCGCCACGTTGGCCGCCGAGCTCGAGAGTATACCGGGTCATGCCGCCGCGCCGCGGGTGATGGATGCCCTGCGGCAGGGACTTGGCGAACTCGAGCGTGAACTCGGTGCGCGTACCCGTGAGGTGCAGGCGCAGCGTCACTTCATTGAACAGGTCGTCGATGCACTGCCCGTTGGGCTCTACGTCGTCGATCGCGAGTACCGGGTCCAAGCGTGGAACCACACACGGGAGACGGGCCTCCAGGGTATCGCGCGCGGGGAAGCGCTCGGGCGCACGATCTTCGAGGTTCTCCATCGGCAGCCGGCGGAAACGCTGCGAAAGGAATACGACGCGGTGTTCGCATCGGGTGAGCTGCGACAATACGAGACCGAGTCGCCCGGCTCCGAGGCGCATGGCCAATCGCCTCGCACCTATCGGATCTCCAAGATTCCGCTCCGGCTGGGCGGCGGCGACGTCACACACGTCATCACAGTCGGGGAAGACGTGACGGCGTGGAAGGAAACCGAATCACGCCTCGCACACACCGAGAAACTGGCCGCGATCGGCCAACTCGCCGCCGGCGTGATGCACGAGATCAACAATCCGCTGGCCACCATCGCCGCGTGCGCTGAAACCATGGCGCTGCACTTCGACGGGACGGCGGCCGTCGCGACCGGGGAGAGCGCGCCGATCGGTGGTGAGATGGCGCCGGTCCCGGCGCAGCACGCGGAATACCTGCGTGTGATCGAGGCGGAGGTCCGGCGGTGCAAGGGCATCGTCGAGGGATTGCTCGACTTCAGCCGGGCGCGGCCCGCGGACCGCGCCGCCGTCGACATCAACGCGATCGTCGAGCAGACGTTGTTCCTCCTCAAGCACCACACCCGATTCAAGCCGATGACCGTGCGCTCGGAGCTGGACGCCGCGCATGGCGTGGTGGTGAGCGCCAACCCCGAGCAGCTGGTGCAAGTGTTCATGGCGCTGTTGCTCAACGCCGCCGACGCCATCGAAGAGCGGCGCAAAGCGGAAGCCAATGGCGGGGACGCCGGTGGCAGCGATCCCTCACGAGATCGCGGGCGGCAGCCGAAAGCTGCCGGGACGATCACGATCCGGACGCGTCCCGCGAAGGCGCGCGGCCCGGAGAAAGGCGTGATCGCCGAAGTGATCGATGAAGGCGCAGGCATCCCGCGCTCGGCGATCCGCAAGATCTTCGAACCGTTCTACACGACCAAGCCGCCGGGACGCGGGACAGGCCTGGGGCTGTCCGTGTGTTACGGCATCGTGGCCGACCACGGCGGCCGCATGGAAGTCGAGAGCGAGCCCGGTAAGGGCAGCACGTTCAGAGTGATTCTCCCGGCCGCCGTCGCGGCCGTGTCAGGCAACGACCATAGCAAGCAGATGAATTCGAATACGCCCACACACAAGCAGGCCGAGAAGCAAACCGGCATGAGGCGACGCGCATGAAGGAACCCGCACGGATCAAAGTCCTGATTGCCGAGGACGAAGAGATGCTCGGCACCGTCCTGGAGCAGTTTCTGAGCAGCCGCGGACACGCCGTCACCGTCGTTCGCGATGGACGGGCGGCGCTGGACGCGCTCCGCCGGGACGCGTTCGACGTGGCATTGCTCGACATTGTGATGCCGGAGCTCGACGGTCTCGAGGTCCTGCGCCAAGTGATCGACGAACCCGCGCCCCCGCAGGTGATCATCATCACCGGCAACGGCACCATCGAGACTGCCATCACCGCGATCCGCCTCGGCGCGTACGACTACCTATCCAAGCCGTACCGGATGGCGGAGATTGACGTCCTGGTCCGGCGCGCGTGGGAGAAGCGGCACCTGGCGCGGCAGAATGCGCTGCTCCAGTCGCGGCTGGAGCGCGCGGACAGCATGACGGAGCTGGTCACGCGCTACCCGCCGATGGAGGCGGTGCTCTCGCTCGTCGAACGCGTCGCCAAGAGTGATTCGCCAGTCCTCATCAGCGGCGAGGCGGGGACGGGGAAGGAGCTCATCGCGCGCCAGTTGCACCGGTTGTCCGGGCGGGGCGATGCCGCCGGCGGGATGGTGCATGTCGACTGTGCGTCGCTCGGCGACAGCCAGATGGAAAGCGAGTTGTTCGGACACGAGAAAGGGTCGGTACCGGGAGTGCTCAAGCGCAAGACCGGCGCGTTCGAGCTGGCGAGTGGCGGCACGCTGTTCCTCGACGAAGTCGACGCGCTCGACATCAAGTCCCAGGGCAAGCTGTTGCGGGCACTGGAGACCGGGAGCTACGTGCGGCAGGGGGGTACGCAGAAGCTCGATGTGGATGCCCGCGTGGTCGCGGCGACCAAGACCGATTTGGCGGCGGCTGTCGCGACGAAGGCGTTCCGCAGCGATCTGTATTATCGGATCAACACCATCAGCATCTCGTTGCCGCCGCTCCGCGATCGCGTCGTCGACATCTCGCTGCTGGCGAGCCATTTCCTCCGGGTGTTCGGAGGGGCGGTTCCGCCGGCCTTGACGGCGGACGCGATCGCGGCCCTCGAAGGCTATCCGTGGCCCGGCAACGTCCGGGAGCTGCGCAACGTGATCGAGCGCGCCGTGCTGCTCGCATCGTCCGGCGTCATCACGCGTAACGATCTGCCGCTGGCGACGCAGGCGGGCCACACGAACGGCTCAGAGGCGGAATCGCAGCAACTCACCCTGGCCGATCTCGAGCGCCGGCACATCGAGGCGATCCTCGCCCGTTCCAACTGGCATCAGGGGCGTGCCGCGACACAGCTCGGTATCTCGTCGAAGACCTTGTACCGGAAGATCCGCGAGTACGGCTTCGTGCGGCCGAGGAGCGGATAAGGTCGTAGATTAGATGCATCATGAAGATTCTGGTGATCGAGGACGACCCGACAGTCGGGCAGTTCGTCAAGCGAGGGCTTGAAGAGCAGCGGTGGGGTGTGGACCTCGTCGCGAATGGCGAGGAGGGCGAGCGGATGGCCGCCTCCGAGGCGTACGACCTCGTGATCCTCGACCTGCGCCTACCGGGCAAATCCGGCATCCAGGTGCTGCATACTCTGCGCGCGCGCGGGTTCGAGCGGCCGGTGCTGGTGCTGACCGCGCAGGACGCGGTAGACGCCAAAGTTGAGACCCTCCGCGCGGGCGCGGACGACTACGTGACCAAGCCGTTTGCGTTCGAGGAGCTGCTGGCGCGGGTCGAGGCGCTGTCGCGCCGGCCGAAGGCGCTCGTCTCGCCGACGATCCGCGTCGGGGATCTCCTGCTCGACCAGGACGCGAGAGAAGTGCGGCGTGACGGCACGGCGATCGAGCTGACCCCCAAGGAGTATGCCGTCCTGGAGTATCTGATGCGGCATGCCGGCAAAGTCATGAGCCGGACCCTGATCACTGAGTACGCCTGGGGGTACCACTTCGACCCTGGCACCAACATCGTCGATGTCGTGATCAACCACCTGCGCAAGAAGATCGACGTCAAGCACGACCGGCGGATGATCTCGACGGTGCGGGGTGTGGGCTATGTACTGAAGGGGTAGGTTTCTGCATGGCCAGCATCCGGGCGCGGCTCACGGGGGCCTACGCGATCACCATGGTCGCGACCGTCACGGCGCTAGGAGGCGTGCTCTTCGCTGCGCAGCGGACCGATCGGGCGCACCAACTCGCGCGGCAGGCGTATGAAGACGCGGACCTGGCCGTCCGCATCGTCGGCCGCGTAGCGGCCACCGGCGAGCCGGTCACCGCCACCTCGGACCCGCTGCTCGGACCCTCGAGCGAAGCGATCCACGTGGTGACCCCAGCGCTCCGCAACGTGCTCGAAGGGCTCCCGGACTACGTTCTGGTGCTCGATTCCGCCGGGCGGACACTGTACAACTCGTTTGCAGTGCGGCAGCTCGACCCTGATGATCAGGTGCAGCTGAGCCGGATCGCGATCGCGATGCCGGCGAGCGCCCCTGCGCATCAGGTGCGTCTGTCGGACCGCGACCTCCTCGTCGCGGTCAATACCAAGATCCCGGGCGGCACCGCGGTGGCGCGCGTCGTGTCGGGGGTGGATCTCGCCAGCGGCGATCCCGGGCCGGCCGATCTGCAAACGAGCGGACTGTTGCTCGCGCTCCTGGTCGTGGCGGTTTCGATCGTCGGGGCGTACGGGATCGCCGGGCGGGCGTTCCGGCCGGTGGACGTCATCATTAATGAAGTCCAGGCGATCAGCGACGGCCGCAGCCTCCACCGGCGGCTCGCGGTGGATGAAGCCGGCGATGAGCTGATGCGGCTGAACGAGACGCTGAACGAGATGATCGCGCGCCTCGAGACATCGTTCGGCGCATTGCGCCGGTTTACGGCGGACGCGAGCCACGAGCTCAAGACGCCGCTCGCGGTGCTGCGAGCCGATGTCGAGCGTGCGATGTCCGCGTCTCCGCAGTCGAATGAGCAACTGGTCGCACTCGAAGAAGCGTTGCAGGAGACCCGGCGGATGTCCGATCTCGTGGACTCACTACTCACACTGGCGCGCGCGGACGAAGGGCGATTCGACGTCGTGCGCGAGCCGGTCGCGCTCGAGCCGTTGGTGCGCGAAGTGTTCGAATCGGCCGTCATTCTGGGAGAAGACGCGGGATTGACCGTGTCGCTCCCGGTGGTCGAGCCCGCGACGGTGCTCGGCGACGCGCCGCGGTTGCGGCAGTTGTGCATGAACCTGGTGATGAACGCCGTCAAGTACACGCCACGCGGCGGGCGGATCGATGTGTCGCTCAGCCATCGGCTCGACGGCGTCACGTTTTCGGTGCGGGACACCGGCGTGGGGATCGGCGCCACGGATCTGCCGCACATCTTCGAACGCTTCTGGCGCGCGGACCGTGTACGGTCCCGTGCATCCGAGCGCGGCGGCTTCGGCTTGGGGCTGGCGATCAGCCAGTGGATTGCGCAAGCGCACGGCGGGTCGATCACGGCGACCTCGCGCCTGGGGCGGGGCAGCCTCTTTACCGTCCACCTACCGGCTGTTGGGGACGGCACGGCCGTGGCTGGCGATTTCATGCCAGGCGGGACACGGTCTCCGGGGGGCTCCGGATCTTAAGCAACACTTAATCTTCAAACAATTCCGCCGTCACGAGCGCCGGATAGGTTCTTTAATAACCGCTCTGACCCGAGCGCGGCCGAACCAGATTCCGGGAGTGTCATGTTCAACACCCTGTTGGAATCCAAGCCCAAGAAAGCACGAACGCTTGGTGGCACGATTTTCAGTGTCATCGCGCACGTCGTATTGTTGACGGGCGCGATCTACGTCACCGCACATGCGGCGATCAAGAACGAGAAGGAGAAGGTCGAGAAGATTCAGTTCGCGACGATAAAGAAGGAGGCGCCGCCGCCGCCGAAGCCGCCGCCGAAGGATGTCGTCATGGCGCCGCCACCGCCGAAGGGATTCCAGGTGCTGACCGCGCCGGTGAACATCCCCGACGTGATCCCGACCGTCGACCTTACGAAGAAAGTGACGGATGAGGCGGACTTCAGCGGGAAGGGTGTCGCGGGCGGCAGCTCGAAGGGCGCCGTCGGCGGGACGGGTCCCGTGGGCGACCAGCCGTACTTCGACTTCCAGGTCGAGAAGCAGGCGGCGCAGGCGCCGGGCAGTCCGTCGCCGCGGTATCCCGACATGCTGCAGAGCGCCGGCATTCCGGGCGAGGTCCTCGCACAGTTCGTGATCGACACGTCGGGCAAGGCCGACATGTCGACGTTCAAAGTGCTCAAGTCGGATAACGATCTCTTCACCCAGGAGATCAAGAACACGCTGCCGAAGATGCGGTTCTATCCGGCGGAAGTCGGCGGCCGCAAGGTCAAGGAGCTCGTCCAGCTCCCGTTCACGTTCAAGCTGCAGAAGTAGGTCCGACACAAAGGCGCCGGCCGGCGATCGCCGGAACGTGCCCGCAGTTCCGTTCCCGATTCCGCAGTATCACCCCGCCTCATTCTCGAGGACGCCGCAATGAATCTGTCGTTGATCGACCTCTTCTACTCGATGGGCTGGTTCGCCAAAGGCATCGCCGCCGTGCTCTTGATCATGTCGATCTTCTCATTGACGGTCACGATCCAGAAATGGTGGATGCTGCGGCGAGCCCAGGCCGAGACCCTCAAGTTCGCTCCCGAGTTCTCGCAATTCCTCGAAGAGGACAACCTCGGTGAGGCGATCCGTCTGGCCGAAGGCTACAAAAAGTCGCACGTCGCCCGCGTCCTCGGTGGGGCGCTCGGCGAGATCAAGCCGTTGATTCAGGATGGCTCGGTGACCGTGGCCGACATCAACTCGGCGGAGCGCGCGATCGAGCGCGAGATGCTGATGAACATCGTGTTGCTCAAGCGCGGCCTCGGCGTGCTGGCGACGGTCGGCGCGACGGCGCCGTTCGTCGGACTGCTCGGAACGACGATGGGTATCGTGAACGCGTTCACCGGTATGGCTGCATCGGGATCGGGCGGTATCGCCGCGATCTCGGCGGGTGTCGCCGAGGCGCTGATCACGACCGCCTTCGGTCTGTTGGTGGCCATTCCGGCGGTGTGGGCGTACAACTATTTCCAGACCAAGATCGACAACCTGACCGCTGAAATGACGTACTCCTCGAAGGAGATGATCGACTACTTGATCAAGGGCGTCTCCGGCGAGTTCGGCCGGTCCCGGTTCACCCGCGAGTTCAACACCGCGGCGACCAGCACCAGCGCGCCGATCACGCAGTAGCGCCATTCGCGTGCGGGGTCGCCGGCGTGGGTTGGCCGGTGATCCCGTGCACGGCGGGTACCGGGAAGCGGTCCTCGCCAGGTAGGTATCGACAGCGGGTTTCGAGGGATAGACCATGGCAATGTCTTCGACCAGCGGTGTCGGTGTCAAAGCCGAACCGAACGTGACGCCAATGATCGACGTCATGCTCGTGCTGCTGATCATCTTCATGATCGTCGTCCCCGCGTTGAATGCGGGATTCCAGGCGACGCCTCCCAAGGGGATGAATCTCAAGGCCCACCCGGAGGAGAAGGAGGATCAGGTGCTGGGCATCGACGTCAAGGGGCGCTACTACCTGAACAAGAAGCCGATCAAGAACGAGGATCTGCCTGTGATGCTGAAGCAGATCTACGACGCGCGGACGGAGGACAAGATCCTGTTCCTCAAGGCCGACCAGTCGCTGGACTATGGCAAAGTGCTGGACGCACTCGACATTGCGGCCAAGAATGGCGTGCGCGTGACCGGCATGATCACCGACCAGGTGCCGGGCACGAGATCGTCGGTCGTGGGCGACAACCCGTTGACCGCTGACAAACAGAAGGCTGCCGCTGCGCCCAAGACGGGAGGGACTCCATAATGGCAATGGGCGGTGGGAACGAGCGCGGCGGACTGACCAACGAGCCAAACATGACGCCGATGATCGACGTGCTGTTGGTGCTGTTGATCATCTTCATGATCGTGGTGCCGATGTCGCGGAAGGCGATTGACATTCAGCTTCCGGATCCGACGCAGCAGCCGCCGCCGGACACGAGGCCGCCGGACCAGATCGTGCTGGAGGTGCTGCCGGGCGCGCAGTTTGCCGTCAACAAGCAGCCGGTGACCAGAGCCGAGCTGGGGCAGCGATTACAGGAGATCTTTGCGCCGCGTCCCGAAAAGATCATTTTCATCAAGGGTGATTCAACCGTCAAATACCAGGACGTGATCTGGGCGATGGACGTGGCACGCGGCGCGGGCGTGAAGGTGATCGGCGTACCCCCGAAGGGGGAAGCGCCGAAGAGCTGATCGGCATGGGCGGGCCGGAGAACCCGGCCGGCGGGCGCCGCTATCGGCCGCCGGCAGGATTTCCGTACGCGGATGACAGGGGAGGGCGTTGGCGGGGCGCTGCGTTCGCAATCGCCGTGCACGCCCTCCTTCTGCTTCTGATACTCGTGCCGCCCGCTGTCCCTCCGGTGCTGCATGCCGACGACCGGTCGCTCGGGGTCGCGGGCGACCGCCGGGGCGGCGGTGGCGGAGGCAGTCCCGGGTCACGGGTCGAGCATCTCCGGTACGTGCAGGTGGCAGTCGCTCCGCCGCCCGTGGTGCCCCAGCCGCGGCCACGCGTGGTTCGGCCCCCGGTCGTGCCCAAGCGATTGCCTCCGCCCAAGCCGGCGATCGCACCGGCACCTACGCCCGTGCTGCCCGCACCAGCACCCCCGTCGGCGCTCGCCGCATCGGGCACGGGTGCGGCGGCAGGCGCAGGCGCGGGTCCCGGGACTGGTGGGGGCGTGGGCACGGGCCAGGGGACGGGGATCGGCAGCGGCGTAGGTCCCGCCGCAGGGGGATCGCCTGCGGCGTCCAAGATCAAGGCCTATCCGATCGAGCTGCCGGCGGCCGGGCTGGACGCGCCCCGCAACATCCACCCGTCACACCTGGACGTCGTGTTCGAAGTGACGGAGCATGGCGAAGCGAAACTCCTGTCATTCACGCAGACGAACGATGGGGGATTCAACCGGCGGCTTCGCGATGAGCTCTCGGAGACCCGGTTCCATGCGGCGGCACTGCCCGACGGGACGCCAGTCCGGGATACGGTGGACGTGACGATCGACCTCCAGTAACCGCGCGGCTAGGCATCTCACACCGTCAAGCCGCTTTTCGCAGAGTGAAGTCCCTAGCCAACACGTCCCGGGGCGGGTAATTTTGGCGTGCTCTGGCGGAGCCCCCCTGCGCGGCGGGCCCGGCCGCCGGCGCACGCCACGAACGCACGCCTGTGAGGCTCGCGCTCAATCCGGCGCACGCCCCCGACCCGCACCGCCAGAGAGGTGGAATGGAAAGCGCCGCCCCCGTACTCGACGCCGCCGCGCCGGAAGCCGGCGACCGTACGGGCTTCATCCGAGCACTGACGCTGACCGACGCCACGATGCTCGTGGCGGGTTCGATGGTCGGGTCCGGCATATTCATCGTGTCGGCCGACATTGGACGGACAGTGGGATCGCCGTTCTGGTTGTTGGTCGTCTGGTCCGTGACCGCGGTCATGACCGTGCTGGGAGCACTGGCCTACGGTGAGCTGGCGGCGATGTATCCGCGTGCGGGCGGGCAATACATCTTTCTGCGCGAGTCTCTGGGGCCGCTGCCCGGGTTTCTCTACGGTTGGACCCTGTTCCTGATCATTCAGACCGGGCTGATCGCCGCGGTTGCCGTCGCGTTCGCGAAATTCTGCAACGTGCTCGTGCCGGCGATTAGCCCGGACGTGTTCACGTGGTTGCCAAGCTTCAGCTTCCACGCGACTGGCGGGGACGTCGTCCTCGGGCTGTCGTGGCAGCGCATCGTCGCGATCGCGAGCGTGTGGGTACTCACGTGGATCAATCTTCGTGGCGTTCGCGAAGGGAAGGCGGTGCAGACGTCGGTGACGGCGGTCAAGACGACCGTGTTGATCCTGCTCATCGTCTTCGGGTTCACGGCGGGACGGCATGCCGAAGCGCTAGCGGCCAACTTCGGGCCGGGCCATTTCGTCGGGTTGACAGATCTGACGCCGGCATTCGTGCTCGCGTTCGCGGCTGCACTCGTGGGTTCGCTGTTTTCCGCGGATGCATGGAACACGGTGACCTTTGCGGCAGCCGAGGTGCAGAACCCGCGGCGCAATCTTCCTCTCGCACTGCTGCTGGGGACGGGCGGTGTGACGCTGCTGTACGTGCTGACCAATGTCGCCTATCTGACGACGCTGCCGTTCGCGGGCGATCCGCATGGGGCGACGGTCATGGCGCGCGGCATCCAATACGCGACGCAGGACCGGGTCGGCACGGCGGCCGTCGAATCGGTCTTCGGAGGCGCGGGGGCCGCGATCATGGCCGTCGCGATCCTGATCTCGTGCTTTGGGTGCAACAATGGTCTCATTCTGAGCGGTGCGCGGGTGTACTACGCCATGGCCCGAGACAATCTGTTCTTCAAGAGCACGGGAGAGCTTAATGACAGGCAAACGCCGGGCGCCGCGCTCAAGGTCCAGGCGATATGGATCACGATCCTCTGTCTGACCGGCACCTACGGCCAACTGCTCAACTACGTCGTATTCGCGGTGCTGATATTCTACGTGCTCACGACAATCGGATTGTTCGTGCTGCGGCGGACGCGGCCCGATGCCGAGCGGCCGTACCACGCGTTCGGATATCCTTTCCTGCCGGGGCTGTACATCGTGATGGCGCTGGCCGTCGCGATCGGGCTGCTGCTGGCGGACAAGACACGGGCCCAGGCGGTGACGGGCCTCGTGTTGGTTGTGCTTGGTGTTCCGGTCTACTATGGGTGGCGCTGGCTTGCACCGCGGACGCCGGCAGCGTTGTCCGCGGGTTCGCGCTGACTCACTGACTTTTCTCCGACGGTCCAACTACTCATGCTACCAACGCAGGCCACGCTCCTCACGATCATCATCGGCGCCAGCGTCTTCGCTCTGGCGTTTGCCGTCTGGCTCGCCCGGTGGGTGCTGTCCCGGGAACGGGGCAAGCCTGAGATGCAGCGCATCTCCGACGCGATCCAGCAGGGGGCTGAAGCGTTCCTGACGCGCCAGTACCGGACCATCTCGGTCCTCGCGATCGTCGTCGCCGTGGTCATCTACGTCGGGTACGCATTTCTCCGCCGCCCGAATCCGAGCGACCCGGTCACCGACCCGCACTTGCTGGCGTTGTACGTGACCGTGTCGTTCCTGCTGGGCGCACTCAGCTCGGGTATCGCGGGCTTCGTGGGCATGTGGACGGCCGTCCGTGCAAACATCCGGACCGCGGCCGCCGCGATGACATCGTTGAACGGCGCGCTGCAGGTGGCGCTCCGTGGCGGGGCAGTCGCTGGGCTGTTCGTGGTGGCGATGTCGCTGCTGGGCGTCGGTGGATTGTTCGCGATCCTGACGGCGCTAACGCCGGCGACGATGACCCCCGCCGACTGGGCGCCGCACATTCCGTTTCTGATCGTGGGCTACGGATTCGGCGCGTCGTTCGTCGCGTTGTTCGCGCAGCTTGGCGGCGGTATCTACACGAAGGCGGCCGATGTCGGCGCGGATCTCGTCGGTAAAGTCGAGGCGGGGATCCCCGAAGACGACCCGCGCAATCCGGCCGTGATCGCGGACCTCGTCGGCGACAACGTCGGCGACTGCGCGGGCCGTGGAGCCGATCTCTTCGAGTCGACGGCGGCTGAAAACATCGGCGCGATGATTCTCGGCGTCTTTCTGTATCGCTACTTCGGCATCCCCGGTATTCTGTTCCCGCTGGTCGCGGGCGCGTTCGGGCTGATCGCTTCGATCATCGGCGTCATGACGGTCAAGACGCGTGAGGATGCGGACCCGATGCAGGCCCTCAACCGCGGGTTCTACCTGACCGCGTTCCTCGCGCTCCTGGGTTTCGCGGGCGCCTGCCGCTGGCTGCTCGGCTCACCGCTGCAGGATGCGCCGGATGCCTGGTGGCATTTCCTGCTGTGCGGGATCATCGGACTCCTGATGTCGGTGGCGTTCCTGCTCATCACGCAGTACTACACCGAGTATGCGTACCGCCCGGTGAAGGCGATTGCGGAGGCGAGCCAGACGGGGCCCGCGACGAACATCATTCAGGGAATCGCGGTCGGCCTCGAGGCGACGGTGCTCCCGGTATTCGCGATCGGGATCGCGATCGTCGTGAGCTACTACCTCGGCCGCAGCAGCGGACTGGTTGACGACGCGGGACAGCCGATCGGCGGGCTCTTCGGCACCGCGATCGCGACGATGGGTATGCTGGGCACGGTCGGGTACGTGCTGGCGATGGATACGTTCGGCCCGATCACGGACAATGCCGGCGGCATCATCGAGATGTCGCAGCAGCCGGAGTCGGTCCGCGCGATCACCGACCGTCTGGACGCCGTGGGGAACACGACCAAGGCGTTGACGAAGGGATATGCGATCGGATCGGCGGCCCTGGCAGCGTTCCTGTTGTTCTCGGCGTATCTCGACGAAGTCTTCAACTACACGGGGCAGCGGGTGATCGTGAACATCGCGCGGCCGGAGCTGTTCGTGGCGGGACTGCTCGGCGCCATGCTGGTGTTCTGGTTCTCGTCGCTCGCGATCAAGGCCGTTGGGCGTGCCGCATACGCGGTGATCAACGAAGTGCGCCGGCAGTTCAAGGAGAAGCCCGGCATCATGCAGGGCACGGATACGCCAGACTACGCGCGATGCGTGGACATCGTGACGATTGGCGCCCTCAAGGAGATGGTGGCGCCGGGCGTGCTCGTCGTGGCATTTCCGATCGTCGTCGGGCTGGTGTTCAAGTCCTTCAAACTCGGCGCCGAAGCGGTGGCGGCATTCCTGATGGTCGCGACGATCACCGGGATTCTGATGGCGATCTTCTTCAATACCGGCGGCGGCGCGTGGGACAACGCCAAGAAGTACATCGAGACGGGGGTCTACGGGGGCAAACGGTCCGACACCCACAAGGCAAGCGTCGTTGGGGACACCGTGGGCGATCCGTTCAAGGACACAGCGGGTCCGTCGCTGCACGTGCTCATCAAGTTGCTGAGTACCATCACGCTGGTATTGGCGCCACTCTTTATCTGACGCGGAGCCGGCCATGGGCTTCGTAACCTCGTGTTTCGAACGGAAGCCCATCGCCCTCATGGCCCCGGAGGGCGAGGGAGTCCTCCGGCGAGTGCTCGGGGCTGGCGACCTGATCATGCTGTCGATCGGCGCCGTGATCGGGGCCGGGATCTTTGGCTCGATCGGTACCGCGGCGGCCGGCGAGTTCGACGCGGCGGGTCACATCATCCGGACGGGCGCGGGCCCGGCCATCGTTTTCTCGTTCATCCTGGCGGGATTCGCGTGCGCGCTCGCCGGGCTGTGTTACGCGGAAGTGGCGTCGATGATTCCGCAGGCGGGCAGCGCGTACGCCTATTCGTATGCGACGCTCGGCGAGGTCGTCGCCTGGATCATCGGATGGGACCTCATCCTCGAATACGCGGTCGGAAACGTCGCGGTCGCGATCAACTGGGCGGAGTACTTCAAGTCGCTGCTCGGCGACGTGGGCGTGGTCTTGCCGGTCTGGCTCACGACAGGATATCGCACCGCGTTACTCAGCCCTGACCCGGCGGTACACGGCCTTCTCACCACAGCCCCTCACATCGGCGGCTTCGCTATTCTGCTCAACATCCCCGCCTTCGCGATCGTGGGGCTGATAACGTGGCTGCTGTTGCTCGGGGTGCGCGAGAGCGCCCGGACGAACAACGTGCTCGTGGCGATCAAGCTGGTCGTGCTGACGCTGTTCGTGATCGTCGGCGTGACGCACTTGCACCCCGAGAACTACCACCCGTTTGCACCGAACGGTTTTCCCGGAATTCACCACGGCGCCGCTATCATCTTCTTCGCGTACATCGGCTTCGACGCGATCTCGACGGCCGCGGAGGAGACCAAGAACCCGCAGCGCAACATGCCACTCGGCATCATGGGCGGGCTGGCGATCTGCACCGTCATCTACATCGTGATCGGCATCGTCCTGACCGGTATGGTGCCGGCCTCACAGCTCGGCGTGGCGGACCCGTTGGCGAAAGCGCTGACCGTGTCGGGATTCCAGAGGACGTCAGCCGTCCTATCGCTGGGTGCGGTCTTCGCGCTGACCGCGGTGCTGCTCGTCTTTCAATACGGGCAGCCGAGGATCTTCTTCTCGATGGCGCGGGATGGTCTGCTCCCGCGGTGGGCCGCGCGCATCCATCCGAAGTACCGGGTCCCGTGGGCCACAACGATCGTGACGGGCGTCGCGGTCGCCCTTTGGGCAATGATCGGTGACGCGGGTGAGACCTATGATCTCACGAATATCGGGACGCTATTCGCTTTCGTACTGGTGTGCATCGGCGTGCTCGTGCTTCGCTACAAGGATCCGACCCGGGAGCGCCCGTTCCGGGTTCCGTTCGTATGGCCGGTGTCTCTGGGCGGAGCCGCCATCTGCCTGTTTCTGATGAACGGACTCCCGCATATCACTTGGGTCCGATTCTACGTGTGGCTGGTGATCGGTCTCGCGGTGTACCTGCTCTACGGCGTCCGGCACTCGGTGATGCGTCGGAGAGCGGCCGGGGAATCCATCCCGGATTCAGGGGAGTCCTGGTGACACGCTTCCCGCCGTCATGCCGGTCGTCACGGGCCGCGGCCGGCGCATGAGTAGTCTGGCGTCGGCTATCGCCGGCGTCGTCCTCGCAGTCCGCGCGGTGGCCGCGCAACCATCAGAACCCGCCGAGGCGCAAATGCGCGCGGTCGCGGGCCGGATTGTCGCGCTGGAGGCGAGCCGACAGGAATCGACGGGCACGATGGCCACGATCGACTCGCTCCTTTCGATGTATTCGGATTCGGTGGTGTACGAAGATCCGGCTGCGGGTGTGGTGATCCGTGGCAAGCAGGCCATGCGACAGGCGATGCGTCAATACCTTGGGTCTATCCACCGCGTGGCCGCGTCGTCGGCGCGGATCACCGTCGGGCGCCGAGTGGCTGTTGTCGAAACTGCGACCCGAATGGAAATCCTCCAGGGACGAACGTGGGTGCCCATGTCCCGGAACCAAATCCGCGTCATCGAGTTCGGCGCGGATGGCCTCGTCCGGCGAATTCTGGACTACCCCGGCTAAGACCGATCGTCGCGAATCGCGGCCTAAGCGCGAGTCGCCGCCGCACGCACGGTGGGCCCGCTATTGGGCTGCCAACACCCGAAGCGCGCTCCGCACTGCGCCGCGTGCGGGCACGATGTCCTTGGGCTCGAGCACCGCGCCCGGCACCGCGGATTTGAGCCGGTGCTCTACTCGCGCGCGAAGTAATGATTTCCGGTCGAGGAGACCTCCCGCGAATGCCACCGGGCACGTTGCGCGCTCGTCGGTGAACAACCGGCGGGCCAGGGTCCGGACGTGCAGCACCAGCTCTTCCGCCGCAAAACTCACCACCGCATTGGCCCGGAGGTCTCCGGACTCGGCGCACTGCATCACGGCCGGCACCAGTGAGGCCAGGCCCGCGGCACCCGCGTCCGCAGCCCACCGGATCAGGTCGTGCACGACTGCAACCTGTGCTGCGGTCAGGACGGCGCCGACGAGGGCCGTCTCGGGCTCGCGGCCATCGGCTGACGCAGTCACGACGCTCAAGGCGCGCCGGCCGATCCAGGTGCCGCCGCCTTCATCGCCGCACACCGGTCCCCACCCGCCGCATCGCCCAAGCGTTCCGGACGGCCCGCGCCCGAACGCGACCGATCCGGTCCCGGCGATGAGCACGATGCCCGGTCCGTCGCCGAACGCATCGTCCAGGGCGATCGTCGCGTCCGCATGCACCACGACGTCGTCGCCGAGTCCCAACTGGGTCAGCGACTGGAGGAGCGCCTGGCGGTCGGGCTCACGTCCCGCACCTGCGACGCCGACGCACACGACCGAGGGCCGGGCGTGGGACAGGCCCGCAACCCGCAGGCCCTCCGCGATCACGCTGGCGACGACCGCAGCCGATTGGCTGGCATCGCCCGGGCGAATGGCGCTTGGCTCGCCCTCGGCGCGGGCGAGCTCAGCTCCGTGCTCGTCCGCGACGATCACGCGGGTGCGGGAGCCTCCGCCATCGACCCCGATGACGAAGCGAGTCACTGGGCCGGGCCGGCGTCTGGCGCCGGGTGTGTGAACGAGCTCGCGATGCCGACGGCGAGCGTGATGGTCGTTCCGATCAAGACGTACCAGGGAAAGGAGATGGTGGCGAACGGCGCGAGGCCGTCCGCCATGGCTGGGACCAATGCAGAGATCTGCTTCGCAAACACGACGAACGCCATGGCCGCAATGCCGACCGCCATGCCAATAATGGCATCACGCTGCACTGCACGCCGGCACCATAGCCCCAGGAAAAAGCCGCCCAGGAGCCCACCGTAGGTGAAGGACGCGATGGTCAGAGCGACGGCCACCACGGGCGTTCCTTGCTGCCGGTACAGTAGCGCGCCTCCCGTGAGGACGACACCCCAGGCGAGCGTGAATCGCTTGGCCGCCCGGAGGACGGCCGGATCTCCGGGCGACCGGCGGGTGATCGGCAGGTAGAGATCGTACGTCGTCGAGGCGGCCAGTGAATTGATGGCGCCCGAGTGCGTGCTCATGGTGGCGGCCAGGATCGCGGCCAGGATCAACCCGACGAGGCCCGGCGGCATCCGCTCCAGAATGAACGACGGGAAGACGGCGTCGGGGGTCGGAAACACGCGTCCGTGGTAGAACGCGAACAGGCCCGTGCCTATCGCCAGAAAGAGCGTGAATTGCACGAGCACCGCGATGCCGCTCCCGATGATGGCGCGGCGGGCATCTCGAAGGGACGACGCAGCCAGGAGGCGCTGGACGATGAGCTGGTCGGCGCCATGCGAGGCCATGGACAGAAACGCACCTCCGATCAGCCCGCCCCACAGCGTGTAGGGGCGGTCGAGGCGCGGGGAGAGATCAATGACGCGCAGCTTCCCGGCTGATGCCGCGTGTGCGAAGATGGAGGACCAGCCGCCGTCCACCGACCGGCCGAGCAGGACGACCGCTGCGACACCGCCCACGAGGTATACGCTAGTCTGCAGCACGTCGGTCCAGATCACGGCCCGCATGCCGCCGTGGTACGTGTACACGATGGTGAGCGCCCCGAGCACGACGATCGCGAGCGGCATCACGTAGCGGGGTGCCACGACCGACCCGAGGATCAACGATACCGGTATGGCGGTCGCGAATACCCGCACCGAATCGGCAAGTGCGCGGGTGACCATGAACACGATCGAGGCAAAGCGGCGAGTCGCCAGGCCGAAGCGCCGTTCGAGGAGCGCGTACGCGGTGACCAGGTCGCCCTGGAAGTAGCGCGGCAGGAGTGTGAACGCGACGACGATTCTGCCCAGGATGTAGCCAGCGGCGACCTGCAGGAACGTGAAGTCGCCGAGGTAGGCGAGTGACGGGATGCTGATGAACGTCAGCGCACTCGTCTCGGTGGCAACGACGGAGATGAGCACGGCCCACCACGGGATGGCGTGGCTGGCGACGAAGTAGTCCCGCGAATCACGCTTGGTGCGGCCGAGCCAGACACCCAGCAGCGTCGTCCCTGCGAGGTAGACGACGACCACCACCAGGTCGAGCAGTCCGATGGTCCGGGTCACGGCAGGCGGCGGTCTCCAGGCTCGCGGGATGCGAAAAGGCCCGCGATCCGGGAGAGAATCGCGGGCCTCAATCGCCCTCTGGGAGCCGGGCGGGCGTCAGAGCGCGGTTACGCGGAGAATGAGCTGCCGCATCCGCAGCCGCCTGTGCTGGTCGGATTCTTGAACGTGAAGCCTGATCCCTGCATCGACGACACGTAGTCGATCGTCACGCCCTGGATGTATTGGGCGGAGAAGGGGTCCACGAATACGCGGAACTCGCCTTGATCCACGATCAGATCGTCCTCGGCGCTCGCGTCTTCGATCAGGAGCCCGTATTTGAACCCACTGCAACCACCGGGCTGGACGCTGACGCGCAACCCACCGGCGCCGGGAGAGACACCTTCGGCCTCCATGAATCGCTTGACCTCGACTCTGGCGTTCGGCGTTACCGTGAGGACGACCTCCGGCTGGGCCTCCGTGGTCTCGGTCTCCGTGGCGGGGTGCTGCGATGTAGCCATCGATCCTCCTGGGGGATACTTAAAGCTATCCCTGAACTAGGTCTCAATCAACAGAAACGGTTCCCGGCTCAATCGGCGGCCAGGGGAGCACCGGATGGGGCAGGGGCGGTGGCTGGTGCGCCGTGCGCCCCCGGGGGCGTCTCCTGCCGGAACGACCGAGCGATCCATGCAAAGGCAACGGCGGCCACAGCAAGCAGGTAGAGACCCGTGCTGACGGGGCCGAAGATCAGCTTGCCGATGCCGAACAGCGTGGCATACGCCGCGACGATACCGGCGATCCAGTTGACCCAGGCCAGGCGCCCTACGGCCAACGGTTCGGCGCCGAAGCCGGCCCGCTCGGCGACTGGCCGCCACCCCCGCCCGCCAGGGCGCACGCGGCGATAGAACGACTCGAGAACGGCGTCCGATTCCGGCGGCGTCAGCCAGGTGACGGTGAGCCAGACCACGGTCGTGATCCCGACCGTCACCAGCATGACCGCGGCGTCCGCATTCGGGTCGCCCGGCGCGAAATGCTGGGGCACGACCTGCAACGCCACGATGGCGACGGCGAGCGACACGACCATTGCGCTGATCTCGGACCACACGTTGATGCGCCACCAGTACCAGCGGAGCATGTACACGAGGCCAGTGCCCGCGCCGAGCGCGATCAGGAATTTCCACGCCTGCTCGATGGAGGAGATCTGCCAGGCCACGATGATCGACAAAATGAAGAGGAGCACCGTCGCCACGCGGGACACCGTCACATAGTGGTGTTCCGATTCAGCGGGACGCAGGAACCGCTTGTAGACGTCGTTGATCAGATACGATGCGCCCCAGTTGAGTTGCGTCCCGATGGTGGACATGTAGGCGGCGGCGAAGCCGGCCAGCATGAATCCGCGCCACGGCGTGGGGAGCAGATCCACGAAGGCGTGGACATACCCGGACTCCTTGTCCTGGAGCGTGGGGTACAGGATCACCGTGGCGAGGCCGGTGACGATCCAGGGCCACGGGCGCAGAGCATAGTGCGCGATCTGGAAGAAGAGCGTTGCCAGGACGCCATCGCGCTCCGAGCGTGCGGCGAAGATGCGCTGTGCGACGTATCCGCCGCCGCCTGGTTCGGCGCCGGGATACCACGCGGCCCACCACTGGACGAAGAGAAACGTGCCGAGCGCGAGCAGCGGCATCCAGGCGTAGGCCGAGAGCCCGTGCGGGCCGACGGCAACGGGGAAGACCGAAAGCGCGGCGGTCTCCGATCCGAAATGCGTGGTGAGTTTCGCGCGCATGACATCGATGCCGCCGACGGCGCGGACGGCGAACACGGCGAGGACGATGACCGCGCTCATCTTGATGACGAACTGCACGAGATCGGTCCAGAGGACCGCCCAGAGGCCCGCGGCCACCGAGTAGCACACGGTCGCGACGAAGCAGAGGCCGACCGCGACGACCGGCGAGATGTCGAGCGAGATCGTGAGGATCTTGATCATCGCGCGCGTCACCCACCCGATGATGATGAGATTGATTGGGACGGCGAGATAGAGTGCCCGGAAGCCTCGCAGGAACGCGGCAGGGCGGCCGCCATAGCGGATCTCCGAGAACTCCACGTCGGTCATGACGTTGGCGCGCCGCCAGAGCCGCGCAAAGAAGAACACGGTGAGCATGCCGCTCATCACGAAGTTCCACCACAGCCAATTGCCGGCGACGCCCTTGGTGGCGACGAGACCGGTCACGAGCAGCGGGGTGTCGGCGGCGAAGGTGGTGGCCACCATTGATGCACCGGCAAGCCACCACGGCGCGGCGCGCCCGGAGAGGAAGTATTCGCTCAGGCTCGCACCGCCCCGCCGCGTGAAGTACAGCCCCACGCCGGTGGAGAGCGCGAAATAACTGGCGACGATGGCCCAGTCGACTGGTGTTAGCTTCATCCCTACTACGACGAGGGTACGGGCTTCGTGAAACGGAGCATCATCCACCGGCCGGGCTCACGCGGCCGCCGCGTGGTGGCAGTGGCGATCGCGGTCCTGCTGGCGGCGGTCGCCGCGAATATGCCAGCGATGATCCGCGCAGTGGCCGGGCCCAAGCCGAGCGTGCGCGGAGGGGACGGCGTCGTCCCCGGTATCACCGTGTTGCTTGAGGATAGCGTGCGGTTGATCCGGGGCAAGCGGGTCGGGTTGCTCACCAACCAGACCGGCGTGGATCGGTCAGGCACATCCGACATCGTGCTGCTCTCGCGTTCACCGCTCGCGCGGCAGGCGGGCGTGCAGTTAGCCGTGCTGTTCTCACCGGAGCATGGCATTCGCGGCCAGGACGATCGCGAGTTCGTTCCGGGCGGGATGGATACGGCGAGCCGTATACCGGTCTACTCGCTCTACGGCGCGACGGTCCTGGCACCGCCCGACAGCATCCTGCGACGGATCGACGTCCTCGTCATCGATTTGCAGGATGTGGGAACGCGCACATGGACGTACGTGGCTTCGGTGCTGTATGCGATGCGCGCGGCGGCGCGGACGCACGTCCCCGTGCTGGTGCTGGACCGGCCGAATCCGATCACGGGGACGCGGACCGAGGGGCCCATGCTCGCCAGCGGACTCGCGGATCCGGATGAATCCGCGCCTGGCCGGCCCGCGCGTCCCTACGCGCTGGCGCCGATTCCGCTCCGGCATGGTCTCACCATGGGCGAGTTGGCGCGCTACTACAACGACGATCTGCGCGTGGGCGCGGATCTGCACGTCATCCCGGCGAGAGGCTGGCGGCGGGCCTCGTGGTTCGACGAAACGGGACTCCTGTGGGTCAAGCCGTCGCCCAACCTCCCATCGCTCACGAGTGCGCTGCTGTATCCAGCCCTCGTCGCGTTCGAGGGCTCGAACGTGTCCGTCGGACGGGGGACGCCGGAGGCATTTCAGCGGCTGGGTGCGCCGTGGCTCGATGCGCCGCGGGTGGTCGCGCTGCTCGGCGCCCGCAGGCTCCCCGGTGTCCGATTCGATACTGGGACGTTCGTGCCGGTCGCGCCGGGCGACGGCAAGTTCAAAGGCCAAGCGATCCCGGGCGTGCGCATCCTAGTGACCGACCGGTCGCAGGTGGAGACCGGCCGTGTCGGGGCGACGTTGCTCTGGGCGCTCGCCGCCGCGAATGCTGATTCTCTCCGCCTGGACACGCTGGCGTTCGACCTTCGCTTCGGCGACCCGGCGGCTCGGGCCGCGCTCGTACACGGCGCGGACCCTGATCGGACGATGGCTGCCATGGCGCCTGCAATCGCGGCGTTCGCGCATCGTGTCGAGCCGTATCTCCTCTACCGGTGATGCCGCCGCGGTGCGGCAGAGATGCGGCCATGATGTGGCTGTGACGAGGGTTACGAAGCGTTCGCCTAGTGGCCGCGCCCCTTTCTCCGTCATCCGCTGTCCGATAAGTTTTGTAGGCTGGGGCGTCGCTCCGGCTCCTTTTTTCCCCGCCCGCGCCGGCGACGGCTGCCTGGCTTCGCATGATACCTCTGTGGGATTGGATAAAACGCGGGTACGTGCGACTCGTCGAGCCCATTGCCTCGCTGCTCGTCAGGCACCGGGTCCATCCCAACGTGATCACGACGCTTGGTACCTGCTGCTCGATCGGCGGGGGGATCATCTACGGCGCCGGCCATATTAGTATCGGCGGGTGGTTTCTGGGACTGACCGCGCTGTTCGACGTGATCGATGGCGATGTGGCGCGGCGGACCGGATTGTCGAGTGCATTCGGCGCGTTCTATGACTCGACGCTCGATCGGATCGCCGACGCGGCCGTCCTTGCCGGGCTGGCGGTGTTCTATGCGACGAGCCCGCGCCACGCGAACGAGCCGATGCTCGTGGTGTGCCTGGCGGGCATCGTCGGCGGGTTCCTCGTCTCGTACACCCGGGCGCGGGCCGAGGCGCTTGGCGTCGACGCAAAAGTCGGGATCATGCAGCGGCCGGAACGGGTGGTGCTGCTATCCGCACCGCAGGCATTTTTCGGGTTGGCATTCGACGGATGGGTACTGGCCGCCATCGTGGTCCTTCTCACCGTCACATCGTGGGCTACCGCCGTACAGCGGGTGGCAGCCGTCTATCGTGCGACACGACCCGCGTCGGGGGTGGCAATCACGCCGCCGCCGCACTTTTCACGCGCTACGCCTGCTCGATCGCGGGCCACGCTCAAGAGCAAATGACTGACTCCTCTTCATCGATCACTCGTCCCGCGACCGGGCGACTCGGCGTCATGACCCCTGGGCTCGGGGCCGTCGCCACCACGTTCATGGCAGGCGTGGAAAGTATCCGTCGCGGGTATTCGCTTCCCATAGGCTCGCTGACCCAGATGGCGTCGATCCGGCTCGGTAAGCGCACGGAGAATCGCGCGCCGCTGATCAAGGATCTCGTGCCGCTGGCCGGACTGGACGACCTGGTCTTCGGCGCCTGGGATCCGTTTCCGGATGACGCGTACACCGCGGCGTGCAAGGCAGGCGTGCTGGAGCGCGCCCATATCGAACGGGTCGCGGAGTTCCTGCGGGGTATCACGCCGCTGCCGGCGGCGTTCGACAACAAATACGTGACCCGCATCAACGGGCCGAACGTGAAGCGCGGGAAGACGAAGCGCGACCTGGCCGAGCAGATCCGGCAGGACATCCGCGACTTCAAGAGCCGGCACAAAGTGGATCGCGTGGTCATTGTGTGGTGTGCCTCGACTGAGATCTACATCAAGGCTGGTGCGGCGCACGCCACGCTGGAGCAGTTCGAGAAGGCGATGGAGCGCAACGACGAGGCGATCGCTCCGTCGATGCTGTACGCGTACGCCGCGCTGATGGAAGGCGTGCCCTTCGCGAACGGCGCGCCGAACCTGACGGTGGACATGCCGTGCCTGGTGCAGCTCGCCAAGGATCGCGGGGTGCCGATCTCCGGCAAGGACTTCAAGACCGGCCAGACGTGGATGAAGACCGTCATCGCGCCTGGTATCAAAGCGCGCATGCTCGGCCTCGCCGGGTGGTATTCGACGAACATTCTCGGAAACCGGGACGGCGAGGTATTGGACGACCCGGCGTCGTTCAAGACCAAGGAGGAGTCCAAGCTCAGCGTGCTGCACTCGATCTTGCAGCCCGAAACGCACCCGACGTTGTATGGTGATCTCCACCATGTCGTGCGTATCAACTACTACAAGCCGCGCGGCGACAACAAAGAGGGATGGGACAACATCGACATCGTCGGGTGGATGGGGTACCCGATGCAGATCAAGGTGAACTTCCTCTGCCGCGACTCGATCCTTGCGGCCCCGCTGGTGCTGGACCTCGCGCTGTTTTCCGATTTCGCGCACCGGTCCGGGCTGAAGGGCATCCAGGAGTGGCTGTCCTTCTACTACAAGAGCCCTATGGCGGCGAGCGGCCTGCAGCCGGAGCATGACCTGTTCATCCAGCAGACGAAGCTGAAGAACACACTCCGGCACCTGGCGGGTGAAGAGCAGATCACGCACCTCGGACTCGAGTACTACTCGTGACCAGCCGCCTCGTGAGCCGGTGGACGCGTCCGTTACAATGGGCGGCACTCGTGGCTCGCAGGTCGCCGGTGCAGCGCATGATGCCGCTCGCGCTCCTGGCAGTGACTGCGGCGGCCAATTGTGGTCCGCCGCCGGGACCGCCGCCGACCCGGTTCTGGACCGACGACATCGCCTACCAGATCTCGGCGGATCCGGTGCCTCCGCACGCGCGCGAAGACGTGATATTCAAGGTGGTGGTGCGCGACAAGTCGTCGGGACAGCCGATCGAAGGTGGCGAAGGCCGGATCTACGCGACGAGCAAGGATGGTGCGAATGTGTGGGACGGCTTGTCGCGGGGTCCGCAGGCTGGAACGTACTTCGGCAGGCTGCATTTCATCACGTCGGGCAACTGGGCAATGGGGCTGCAGTTCCGTCGCGATTCGACACGTCCGGTCCAGAAGCTCGATTGGCAGCAAGATGTGACCGCCGCGACGGGAGAGGTCGAGATCAAGTGAAGCTGTTTCATCGCACGCAACTGGCACCCGCTGCGGTCCTTTCGGCCGCTGACACGTTTTTCCAGCGGCTCGGGTTGTCGACGACCGGCAACGCGCCGCGCGAGCGCACGTATACCGGCCCACTCGGCGCCGTCCGTGTCTCGGCCGTCGCCGAGGGAGGGCATTACACGTTCGTTCAGACGGAGAGCGACCAGCCTGGCGAGAGCCGTCTCGACAAGAACGTGAAGATGTTCTTCGTCCAGTTGCACACGTCGGCCGATCCTCGCCACGCGCTGGAGGCTGGGTACTGATGCCGGCCAAGCGTACGCCCGCACGGGACTCGGGCGCCGTGGGACAGACATCCGCGCCACATGCAGGCGCCACGCCCCGGATCACGCCGGGCAATGGCGTCTCGGCGGGCGCGGCGCATGAAGTGGGGGAGGGGCCGGCCGCGCTCACGCGCGAGCAACGGCTCGAGCTCTACTACTACATGCGCCTCACGCGGTCGCTCGAAGAGCGGCTCGTCAATCTCTATCGGCAGACAAAGGTCGTCGGCGGATTGTTTCGGTCACTTGGCCAGGAAGCCGACGCCGTCGGCAGTGCGTACGCCCTCGACCGGCGCAAGGGCGACATCCTGTCTCCGCTCATCCGCAACCTGGGGTCGATGCTCGTGCAGGGCGCGCGACCGGCCGAGATTCTGCGCCAGTACATGGCGAAGGGTGACTCGCCGACGCGCGGGCGCGAGCTCAACATCCACTACGGAGACCTGGTCCGCGGATTCGTGGGCCAGATCTCCCACCTCGGCGACATGGTGCCGGTGATGGCGGGTGTGACGCTGTCGTTCAAGCTGCGCGGCGAAGATCGAGTCGGACTGGTGTACGTCGGCGACGGCGCGACATCGACGGGTGCGTTTCACGAAGGGCTGAACTTCGCCGCCGTGCAGCGGTGCCCCCTGGTCGTCGTCGTCGAGAACAACGGATACGCATATTCGACGCCGGTGGAGAAGCAGACCGCGGCGCGATCGTTCGTCGTCAAAGCGGTGGGGTACGGTATCGCGGGCGAACGCGCGGACGGCAACGATGTGGTGGCGACCTACGAGGTGACCAAGCGCGCGGTGGACCGCGCGCGGGCGGGCGGCGGCGTCTCGCTCATCGAGCTCGTGACGTATCGGCGCAAGGGACACGCCGAGCACGACAACCAATCGTATGTGCCCCCAGGTGAGATCGAGCGGTGGGAGCGGGAGAACGACCCGCTTGACCGGTACTCGCGCGTGCTCGTCGAGCGGGACGGAGTGAGCGCGACCGAGTTGGGGGCGATCGACGCCCGGGTCCAGACCGAGATCGATGTCGCGACCGATGACGCGACGGCGGCGCCGATGCCCGAGGGACAGGATGCACTGGCCGGGGTGTACGCCGATCCGGCCGTTGCTGACAGCCTGTGGTTCCGGTCCGGCGTCGACGCCGCCGTGACGACGCATGAGCGGCCCGCCTCGTGGGGGACGCACGATGGCTGAGGTCACGTATCTGGAGGGGATCCGCCAGGCGTTGTTCGAAGAGATGGAGCGCGATCCCAACGTCCTGTGCCTGGGCGAGGACATCGGCGCATATGGCGGCGCCTTCAAGGTCACCGAGGGACTGCAGGCGCGATTCGGCGAAAAGCGGGTGATCGACACGCCGATCTCCGAGATCGCGATCGTCGGCGCCGCGGCAGGCGCGGCGCACATGGGGCTCCGGCCGGTGTGCGAGATGCAGTTCATCGACTTCATCTCGTGTGCGTACGACATGCTCACCAACTACGTGGCGACCGCTCGGTACCGGGCGATGCTGCCGTGTCCGATGGTGGTCCGGGGACCGAGTGGCGGCTACGTGCGAGGCGGCCCGTTCCACTCGCAGAATCCCGAGGCGGCGTTTCTCCATACGCCGGGGCTCAAGATCGTCTATCCCGCGACGGTGGCCGATGCCAAGGGCCTGATGAAGGCCGCCATCCGGGATGACGACTGCGTGCTGTTCTTCGAGCACAAATATCTCTACCGGCGGATCAAGGAAGACCTGCCGGCGGGCGACCATGTCGTGCCGATCGGGAAGGCGCGACTGGCGCGGGAGGGAAAGGATCTCTCGATCATCACCTATGCAGCGACCGTGTGGAAAGCGCTCGAGGCGGCGGAGCAGTTGGAGCGTGAGGACGGACTTTCCGTCGAGGTGCTCGATCTCCGGACGCTGCTGCCGATGGATGACGCGGCGATTGTGGCCACAGTTCGCAAGACGAACCGGGTACTGATCGTGCATGAGGACACCCGAACGGGCGGTATCGCAGGCGAGATCACGTCCCGGATCAACGAGCAGGCATTCGAATGGCTCGACGCGCCGGTCCTGCGCGTCACCGCGGCCGACGTGCCGCTTCCGTACGCGCCGTCGCTCGAGGACTTCGTGCTTCCGCAGACCGCCGACATCGTGCGAGCGGCGCGGCAGCTCGCGCGGTACTAGACCGGGTGGCCGGAGCGAAGGGGGGAAGGGACGAGGGAAGCACCGGCGGTGACACGGGGAAGGCGCCGGCCGTGGATGGGGCATCGGGGCCGGACGACGCGCCGGGGGCCAACCGGTTCGCCGTTGGGTGCCTGATGGCGGTCGCAGGGTTTTTCAGCGGGGCGATGGTCGCGGTGCTCATTGGGCGGTTCTATAGTTCGGCGACGCACTGCCAGTACGACGCCGAGCTTCCGGCGTGTAACTGGCAGTCGTTCGCTGGCGTGGGTGGGTTGATTGGCCTGGTGACGCTTCCGGCCCTGGTGCTGTGGCGTCTGCGACGGCGGCCGCGATGAGGATCGCGGGCCGGCCGGGCGGCCGGGAGGATGGTTCGCATGAACTCAGACTGGGGGTATGGCAGTGGCACGCATAGATGTGATCATGCCGCAGATGGGCGAATCGATCGCGGAAGGGACGGTCTCCAAGTGGCTGAAGAAAGTCGGAGACTCGATCAAGCGTGATGAGCCGATCTTCGAGATATCGACCGACAAGGTGGACGCGGAGATTCCGTCGCCGAGCGCAGGCACACTGGCGGAGATTCTGGTCACTGAGGGCCAGACCGTGGCCGTGCAGACCGTGGTCGCGCGGCTTGAGACCGAAGCGGGAGCCTTCGCCGCGGCACCCGCAGCTGCGCCAGCACCCGTCGCAGCTGCCTCCACCGTGGGGGCAGGAGCCGCTGCAAGTGCTGCTCCGCCGCCCGCGGCGCGACCGCCAGTGGCCGCTCCGGCGGCATCGGGTCATGCGCCATCTGCTCATGTGCCATCGGCACCGTCCATATCCGGTAATGGGCGCACGTTAGAGGAGCGTCTCCGCACGAAGTCCTCTCCACTCGTGCGCAAAATCGCGGCTGACCACGGGATTGAGCTCGCGGCGTTGACGGGAAGTGGTGTGGCGGGACGAGTCACGAAACGCGACATCGAGGCGTTGCTCGAGTCCGGGGTCACCGTGCAGGGTGTGGCGAAGGCTGCGTCGGCTGGGTCCGGAGCAGTCGCAGCGCCGGGCGCCGTGCCGCGCCCCGCACATGGCGGAGCCGGCGAGGCCGGACCGTCGCTCCCGCTACCCGAAGCGTGGCCCGGCGATGTGGTCGAGCCGATGACGAAGATGCGGCAGTTGATCAGCGACCACATGGTCGTGTCCCGCCGCACGTCGGCGCACGTGACGTCGGTGTTCGAAGTGGACCTGACCCGCGTGGCACGCATCCGGTCGAAGAGGCAGGCGGAGTTCACGGCGGCCAGCGGGCAGCGGCTGTCCTACCTCCCGTTCATCATCCGCGCGGTCGTGGAGGGACTCAAGGCATTTCCGGCCCTCAACGCCTCGGTCGCCGGCAGCAACGTGATCTACCGGAAGCAGTACAACATCGGTATCGCCGTAGCGCTCGATTGGGGGTTGATCGTGCCGGTCATCAAGCACGCCGATGACCTGTCGCTGGTCGGTGTGACGCGTGCGCTCAACGACCTGGCGTCGCGGGCTCGCAGCAAGCGGCTGCAGCGGGAGGAGGTGCAGGACGGCACCTTCACGATCACGAACCCCGGCGTATTTGGATCACTCATGGGAACGCCGATCATCAACCAGCCGCAGGTGGCGATCATGGGCGTCGGCGCGATCGAGAAGCGTCCCAAGGTCATCACCGGATCGGATGGGGAGGATACGATCGCGATCCGGACCTGCTCGTACTTCTCGATTTCGTTCGATCACCGCCTGATCGACGGGGCCGTGGCGGATGAGTTTCTGGCGTTCGTCAAGAAGCGGTTGGAGACGATCCCGGAGGACGTGTCGTGACGGGCGGGCGGTCGCTCGTGATGCAACGGACGATCGTTACGCCCGGCGAACGAGACCGGTTTCTCGAACGTGCCCGCCAGCGCCGCGAGCATTATGCGGCGCGGCGCTGCCGGTATTGGGTGTTCGAGGAGGCGGGACTTCCTGGCGCGTTCATCGAATTTGCGGAGTCGGAGGATCAAGCGGCGTTGTCCGCCGCGCTCGCTGGGGCGCCCGAGCCGGTGATCGATCCCGCGCGCGTATATCAAGAGGTCGAGCTGTAGCGGCTCGCCCATCATTCAGGAGCTATCGATGCTTGGCCGTTCGATCACCGCTGCTGGCGAGACGTGGCGTGCATTTCCATCGGGCTACGTGACGCAATACGACCACGACGAGTTCGGCATCGTGTTCGTCCGGGGCACTGGGGACGACCGCGTCGTGCGCGTGACGCGGTATTCGCCGCAGCGGGCACGGTCGAGGGAATTGTCGTTTGCGGAGTTGACCGACGCCGACCTGCTCCGCCTTTTCAACGCCTCGCAGCCGAGCTTCACCTCGCCGGAAGCAGGCTACGCTCCATGACCGGGGGCGCCGCCGGGGCGCCGCCGATCCCGCCTAACGCTGCGCCGACCGTGGATCTGCACACGCACTCCACGGCCTCCGATGGTGCGGCATCGCCGGGCGATCTCGCAGGGCGTGCCGCCGCGGCGGGTCTCGTCGCGATCGCGCTGACAGACCACGACACGGTCGACGGAGTGACGGCGGCGCGGGCGGCCGGTGCCGCGATGGGCGTCGAGGTGATTGCCGGCATCGAGCTGAGTGCGAGCGACGGCGATCAGGAGGTGCATCTGCTGGGATTGCATCTGGCCGACATCGCGCCGATCGCCGCAAGGCTCGACGACCTCCGCCTCGCGCGGCGGCGGCGGGCCGAGACGATCGTCGGTGTGCTTCGCGCGGCGGGGATCCCGGTCACGCTGGAGGCGGTGCTGGCCGAGGCGGCCGGCGGGGCCATCGGGCGGCCGCATATCGCGCGGGCGCTGATCGCCGGCGGCTGGGTCCGCGATCAGCGCGAGGCTTTCGACCGATATCTCGGACCGGGCCGGGCGGGGAACGTTCCAAAGCAGCGCTTGTCGGTGAGCGATGCGATCGGCATGGTGCACGAGGCTGGCGGTGTGGCGGTCGTCGCGCATCCGGGGCGCGACGGGACGCGGGCGCGTCTCGAGGCACTCCAGGCTGCAGGTCTCGACGGAGTCGAAGTGCGGCATCCGAGCCATTCGGCCGAAGATGTGGCGCGGCTCGGCGCGCTGGCCGGCCATCTCGGGCTGCTGCCCAGTGGCGGTTCTGACTGGCATGGCGCCACAGAGGGGCCGCGAGTGCTGGGTGCGCTCAAGGTGCCCGCTGCGTGGGCCGCCCTTCAGGCGGAGCGGGCTCGCACGTATCGGCGGGCGGACGGTGGTGCATGGAACTCCGCGAACGGGTTGCACTCGTAACCGGCGCGGGTCACCGCGTCGGACGGGCCATCGCGCTGGGGTTGGCGCGGAGTGGCGCGCGCGTGGGCGTGCACTACAACGAGACCGCGGAAGGCGCGCGAGACGTCGTCGATACGATTCGGGAGCAGGGCGGCGATGCGTTCGCGATCGGTGCCGATCTCAGCGACCCCGTGGCTGCCGGGCGACTCGCCGACGAGGTGGCTGGCCATTGGGGCGTTCTGGACGTGCTGGTGAACTCGGCTGGCGTGATGCACCGCACTCCGGTCGCCACCGTGACACCGGCGGAGTGGGACGCGGTGTTCGCGATCAACCTGCGTGCGCCGTTCTTCGTCGCGCAGGCCGCGGCGAGGGTAATGGGGACCCGGGGTGGGGTAATCGTCAACATCTCCGACCTCGCAGGACTGGAGGCCTGGTCGGACTACATCCCGCACGGGATCAGCAAAGCCGGCGTGATCCAGATGACACGGGGCCTCGCCCATGCGCTGGCGCCACACATCCGTGTGAACGCGATCGCGCCGGGCGCGGTGCTGCTGCCCGCGGCGTGGGATGAGGCTGCGGCGGCGCACCTCGTCGCCACCACGCCGCTCCGGCGCCTTGGCAGCCCCGAGGATGTTGTCGGCGCGGTGCTCTATCTGATCCAGGCCGACTACGTCACCGGCGAGACGATCGTCGTCGACGGCGGACGCCGTGTCCGCACCTGACCCAGCCCTCCCGGGGCGGCACGAGTACGGAACGATCGTCGTCGTCGGGGGGGGATGTTACGGCAGCTACTACGTCCGCCAGCTCGGAAGGGCGCGGCAGGCGGGCGCACTGCTCTGGAGCCGCGTGTTGGTCGTGGACCGCGACGCATCCTGCCGGGCCGGCGTTGCGCTCGGAGCAGGGGATGCCGCGCTGGCGGGCGCCGAGTTGGCGGTGGCCGAGTGGACCGATTTCTTCCGCGTGTATCTCGACGAGGCGTGTGAGGAGCCGGAGCGGATCCGCGGGGATGCCATCGTGCCCTCTCCGCTCATGCCGCACCTGATGTACGAATGGCTCCTCGCTCGTGCGTCCGCGCGGTGGCCAGCACGGACAGTGGCGACCCGTCCGCTCATCGGGACGCCGGATGTGCCGTGGCATCGCGCCGCTCCGACCGGCACGTTGTACGCCAGTTTCGCGGAGTGGATCTGCCCCGTCAATTGCGTGGAGCCCGCCACCTGTCCCAAGACACGCGAGGCGCGGTGGTGGACGATGCCGGCGGCGCTGGAGTCGTACGCGGATTGCGAGCGCGCGGCGGGCCGGCCGCTCGCCGGTCCGGTTATCTTTCACTGTACGCATCGCGCGTATGGTGTCGGGATGTTCGACACGGCAGCGGCGGTCAGCGGCGACGCAGTGGTCCGAGCGGCGGGAACCCGTGGGCCGGCCGACGTGCTGATAGGGACGGTGTCACATTGTCACGGTGCGTTGAACGTCTTGGCGATAGGTGAGGAACGTGGGAACGACTGCTGACTACGATGTGGTCATCGTCGGCGCAGGGCCGGCCGGGTTGACGGCGGCTCTATACGCCGGGCGCTCGATGCTGCGCACGGTCGTCCTCGAGGCCGGTGTGCCGGGTGGCGAGCTGCTGCGCACCGAGACGATCGAGGACTATCCTGGCTTCGAGCACATCGAGGGTTGGGATCTCGCGCAGCGGTTCGAGAACCATGCGCGCAAGTTCGGGGCGGAGTTCCGGACTGGCGGCCGGGTGACGGCTGTGCGCAAAGGTGATGACGGGATCTTCGACGTCGAGACGGAAGAGGGGGACCATTTCCGCGCGCCCGCGGTGATCGTGACGGCGGGGGGCACGCCCGTGCTGCTCAACGTGCCGGGCGAGATCGAATACGCGGGGAAGGGCGTCTCGTATTGCGCGATCTGCGACGGCGCCTTCTTCAAGGGGCATACGATCGCGGTGGCGGGCGGCGGCGATGCGGCCGTCGAGGAAAGTGATTTTCTCACGCGATACGCGGAGAAGGTGTATCTGATCCACCGGCGGGACGAGTTGCGCGCGTCGGCGATCCTGCAGCAGCGGTTGATGGCGAATCCCAAGATCGAAGTCATCTGGGACACGGTTGTCACGGCGGTCGAAGGTGACGCCAAGGGCCTGGTGCACGCCCTCCGCCTGCGGAACCTCAAGACGGGCGCCGAGCGCTGCCTCGACGCGACAGGGCTGTTCGTGTTCATCGGCTTCCGGCCGAATACGGGGATCGTCGAGGCGCATGTCGACCACGACGAGATGGGCTACCTCCGGACGGATGTGAACATGCAGACCTCGATGGGTGGACTGTTTGCCGCAGGTGACGTTCGCGCGCAGCTCACACGGCAAGTGACGACCGCAGCCGGTGACGGGACGACGGCGGCGATTGCGGCGGAGAAATATCTGGCGGCCCGGCGCGGATGATCGTCACCTCGACGACGGTCGGGCCCTTCCAGGAGAACTCCTATCTCGTCGCCGACGAGACGACTGGCCGTGCGGTGTACATCGACCCGGGTGATGAGGGCGATCGGCTCCTCGACGTGCTTCGCCAGTCGGGCGCCACGCTGGATGCAATCTGGCTCACGCACGCGCACGTGGATCACGTGGGTGGCATCGCCGCGATCCGGCGTCTCCACGATGTCCCGGTCCTGATGCATCCGGCGGATGTGCCGTTGTACGAGCGGGCTGCCGAGATCGCGGCGATGTACGGGATCCCGTTCGATCCGCCGCCGGCGATCGACGCGCCGCTGGCCGGCGGCCAGCGCCTGCGGGTCGGCGGGATTGGATTCGACGTGATCCACGTGCCCGGGCACGCTCCGGGTCACGTCGCATTCGTCGCACCGGACCGTGTCTTCGGCGGCGATTTGTTGTTCCGGGGGTCGATCGGGCGCACCGATCTGCCGTACTGCGATCCCGTCGCGATGTCCGATTCTCTGGCCCGCATCTCGGCGCTGCCAGAATCGCACGTGGTGCACCCAGGTCATGGCGAGCCCACGACGATCGGCCGCGAGTTGCACGACAATCCGTTTCTGAGCGGTGTCGCGCGCGTCATCGGCAGCGGAGCGCGATAGCGCCGCATGCGACCATTCGTGGCGGTCATCCTCGCGTCGCTCTGGATCGGAGCCGCGCTGCTCCTGGCAGCATCCATGGCCCCGGCAGCGTTCGCGACGATCCCGTCGCACGCCGTCGCCGGGGCGGTGGTGGGGCGTGTGCTGTCGCCGCTCTTCCTGACCGGGTTCATTGGCGCGGTCTTTCTCACAGCGGCCGGTGTCCAGGATTCGGTTCCTGGCCGGCGCATGCCGGTTGCCGCTCCCGTCGTGTGGGGCCTCGCCTGCGGGGTCTCGCAATTCATTCTGGCGCCGCGAATCCATGCGCTGCAGGTGGCGATCGGGGGTCCGGTGGACGCACTGGCGGCCGATGATGGCCGCCGGCTCGCCTTCGGACGGTTGCACGCGACGATCCTTGGCGTGTACGTGCTCGCGATCATCGCAGCGGCAGCGATCGTGATGACGTCGGTATCGGCGGCACGCTCGCGTCTCTCCCACACCTAACGTCCGCGATCCAATGGCCAGCCCGACCCGCACCGAACGTGATCCTCTGGGCGAACTCCAGGTTCCGGCGGATGCGCTGTACGGCGTCCAGACCGAACGCGCCCGCCGCAATTTCCAGATCAGTGGCTTGCGGCCCCTGGCCGTATTCGTCCGGGCCACCGTGTGGATCAAGAAGGCGGCCGCCCAGACGCACAAGGAGACCGGGCGCCTGGATGCCGAGCGCGCCGACGCTGTGATCCGAGCGGCTGACGAAGTGCTGGCCGGTGAGCACCTCGATCAGTTCGTAGTGGACGTGTACCAGGCGGGTGCCGGCACGTCGCACAACATGAACGCGAACGAGGTGCTGGCGAACCGGGCGAATGAGCTGCTGGGGCATGCGCGAGGCACGTATACGCCGGTGCATCCCAACGACCACGTCAACATGGCGCAGTCGACCAACGACGTGATCCCGACGGCGATCCGCCTCGCGTGTCTGGCGCAGTTGAAGCCGCTCGTGGCTGCGGCCAACGGGTTGTCGCGCGCGTTCCGGGCGAAAGGCGAGGAGTTCGACGGCGTACTGAAAGCGGGACGGACACACCTGCAGGACGCGATGCCGATCCGGCTGGGGCAGGAACTCCGCGCGTACGGCGAGACGCTCGAGCGGGGAACTCGGCGGGTGGTGCAGGCGGCCGACTATCTCCGGGATCTGGGGATCGGTGGCAGTGCAGTGGGCACGGGTGTCAACGTCGAGCCCTCATATCCGCCGCTCATGATCCGGTACCTCGGCGCGATGACCGGCTTCGAGATCCGCGAGGGACGCGATCGCATACAGCTTATGCAGAGCATGGGCGATGTGGCCGGCTATAGCGCGCAACTCAAAGTGCTGGCGCTGGACCTGAGCAAGATCGCCAGCGATCTGCGGCTGCTCGCCAGCGGTCCTCGCACGGGCTTCGACGAGATCCGGCTGCCGGCCGTGCAACCCGGGTCGTCGATCATGCCCGGTAAGATCAATCCGTCGATCCCCGAGATGGTCAATCAGGTCTGCTTCCAGGTTGTCGGATGCGATGCGTGTGTGGCGGCGGCGGCCGAGCACGGCCAGCTGGAGCTGAGCGTCATGATGCCGGTCATTGCCTACAATGTGCTGCTGGCCGGCATGATTCTGGCCAACGCGATGAAGGAATTCTCCGAGCGGTGCGTGCAGGGCCTGGAGGCGAACGCGGAGCAGTGCGCGTATTGGGTGGAGCGGTCGGCGGCACTGGCCACGGCGCTCGCCCCCCGCATCGGCTACGCGAAGGCCGCGGACCTGAGCAAGCAGTCGGTGAAGGAGAACGTGCTGATCCGGGATCTCGTCCGCCGCGAGCACGTGCTGCCGCCGGACGAGATCGAGGATGTGCTCGACCTGCGGAAAATGACCGACATCGGCGTGCCCGGCGGCAGCCATGGAGTGCCGGGTGGCGGATGAGCGGGACGGCCTGGACGCCGGTGCGGGCCCCGGCCGCCGGGCAACGCCACCGCGCCCTTGCCCTCATCCGGCGGGACCCCTAACCTGCATCCATGCGCATTACGACCTGGGCTGAGTACGGGCTGATATGCGCGCTGCATCTGGCTCGGCGCGCCGCCGAAGGGCCGTTGACGGGGCGCGAGTTGGCGGCGCGTGAACGGCTCCCCGCCGACTACGTGGAGCAGATCCTGCTCCGGCTGCGTCGTGCCGACGTCGTTCGCAGCACCCGTGGCGCCCACGGCGGATACGTGCTCGCGCGGCCAGCCGATCGCGTGTCGGTGCGCGACGTGATTGCGGCGTCGGAGCTCGGGACGTTCGACCTCCACTGCGTGACGCATCCCGTGGAAGAGGAGCGATGCTCCGCCTCACAGCAGTGCAGCATTCGTCCGGTCTGGATGTTGTTGCAGCAGAAGATCGACGACGTGCTCGAGGGCGTTCATCTGGCTGATCTGTTGGCAGAGGAGAGCGTCGTGCGGGAGCGGGTCGGTCTCGAGCGCGTGGGTCTTCCGGTCCTGCAGGCGTAGGACCAACGGCGCCGCGCATCGCCTCTTCTGCCGGCGGCGTGGGGCGAGGCCGCATGCGAATGGGTTTTTGGGGGCGGTGGCAGGCCGAGCGAGCGGGACGCGAGCAGGCGTCCGCGTTCGTGCGCGCGTTGCTCGTAGATCCCCCTGAGTCCGACGTCCAGCAACTCGCCGAGATCGGCACCCGCGGGGACGCCGACCACGCCCTGTGGGAGCTGCGCTACGTACGGCGGGCCGCGGGGATGCTCGCGGCGCAGCGCGACGCCCTGGACGACCGCACGGCGTCGCTGGTGTCGTCGGCGCTGGCGCGCGCGGTGCGCCGTGATCCGCGTGTGGCGGCCACGCGGCGGAGCATCGCGGCTCGCCAATTCAATATTCGATTGTCGGCCTATGCGGATGCACTCGACGACAAGAGCGCGTCGGAGCGAACGGGCGACCGGTTGGGGCGGGTACTCCTCGGGTTCGCGGGGCGTCTCGATCCGGCGAATGCGGATCTCGAGGCGGCGGGCGCGATCGTGACCGCGTTTCTGGCGGAAGCATCGGAGGCGCTCCGCCGGTCGTTCGGCGCGGCGGATCTGCCGGAGGATGTAGCCCCCTCGGAGATCCGGAGTGGTGGTTAGCGAATGGATGGCTTGGGATGCGCAACGGGGCCGGCTGCTGTGCGCAACCGGCCCCGCGTCGTTTGCCTATCATCAGTGCCGAAGGGGGGACTCGAACCCCCACGGGCTGTCGCCCACTGCACCCTGAATGCAGCGCGTCTACCAGTTCCACCACTTCGGCGAATCGCGTAGTATAGGATAGCCCACCGTGGGGGTCAACGCGCACGCATATTGTTGCCACTCCACGCGTTTCCCCGTCACGAAGAGTAGCTGCCCATGGCCCGAGTCACGGGCGAAGCGGAGACCGAGCCGATTGCGCGGAACCGCCGCGCGCGCCACGAATACCAGATTCTCGAGACCTGGGAAGCGGGGCTGGTGCTGACCGGCACCGAGGTCAAGGCACTCCGAAGCGGCAAGGCGACGTTGACCGACGCCTTCGGGACCGTCAACGGGGGCGAGGTCTTCTTGTTGAATCTGCATATCGCGCCGTATGAGGCAGGGCATCAGTTCAACCATGAGCCGACGCGCACCCGGAAGCTGTTGCTGCACAAGAAGGAGATCCGGCGGCTCATTGGCGCGGTCGAACGGGATGGGCTGACGCTGATCCCTCTCGATCTCTACTTCAAGCGTGGGGTGGCCAAGGTCGTGATCGGTCTCGGGCGTGGCAAAAAGCTGCACGACAAGCGGGCCGATGAACGGCGGCGCTCCGACCAACGCGACATGGCGCGGGCACTGGCCCGCACGGGGCGCGGCAGCCGGTGATGCTGGCGCTGGCGATTGTGTGTGCACTGCAGGGGGTGGTGGCGTCCGTGCCTCGGACCGGCCAACCGACGATCCTAACGGTGCGCGCCGCGGGCGATTCGCACGGGGTCAAGGTGCCCCTGGTCGTGCGCGGCGACGGCCAACTCGTCGTGCGCGCGGACCTGATTGCGACCGCGCTCGGCGGCAGCAGCAAACGATTGCCGAACGGGCACTACGCCGTATCGGTGCCGGGCGTGACGCTCGACATCGCCGACCAGAGCGGGTTCGCGACCTCACCGGTGGGTGTTGTACCGTTGCCGGTGCCGGCCACGGTCGATCACGGCACCTTGTATCTGCCGCTGGCAGTCGTCGCCGACGTCCTCCCCCGGGTCGGGAGCGGCGTGTTGTACGACTCGGCGCAGAGCGAGCTGCGGGTGTTCACGCCGCTCGTGTCGCCAACTGGACGGCATCATGCGCTCGCGAGCCGCAAGGTGTTTGACGGCGGCGTGCAGCGGGGCGGGGGCGTCGTGGCGACAGCGGCCCTGCCGGAGGCGGAGCCGCCGCCCCTGCCGGCGGCGAGCAGGGCGGCAGCCGGGGGATCGGCCTCCGACGACGATCGCGACGTCGCGGGAGTGGGGGCGTCGGGTGACGAACTCCTGAGCAGCGGGGACGACGCAGGTCCAGGTGAGAACCCGCTCCTCGGCAAGCGATATCTCGTGGTCGTCGACGCCGGGCATGGTGGCCCGGACCATGGGATGGTCGGTCCTCTCGGTGCGCCGCATACGCTCTACGAGAAATCCATCACCCTCGCGGTCGCCCTCAAGGTGGGAGCGGCGCTGCGACGGCGAGGCATCGATGTGGTGCAGACCCGGACCACGGACACACTCATCGCGCTCTCCGATCGCGGACGCATCGCGAATGAGCACAAGGGCGATCTCTTTCTATCGATCCACGTGAACGCGGCCAACCCGAACTGGCACGAGCCGGCGGCTGCCCGCGGATTCGAGACCTATTTTCTCGCCGAGGCGAAGACCGAGGATGCCCGCCGGGTGGAGCGCATCGAAAACGAGGCCGTCCGGTTCGAGACCGGTGCCGACGCAACGCAGCCCGATCCCATTAACTTCATCATTGATGACATGCACCAGAACGAGCACCTGCGCGAGTCGTCCGAGCTGGCGGCGATCATCCAGCAGCGGCTCGGCACGGTGCACCCCGGGCCGGACCGCGGCGTGAAGCAGGCCGGCTTCCGGGTGTTGGTGACCGCCTTCATGCCTGCCGTACTGGTCGAGATCGGCTTCGGCACGAATAAGGCGGAGGCGCGGTTTCTGTCGCAGCCGTCGTCGCAAGCCACGCTCGCCAACGCGATCGCTGGAGCGACGGCCGAGTACCTGGCGCGATACGCGCGCCGTGTGAGGACCGCGGCGCAGTGACATCGTCGTCCCCCGCACTGCGCGTCGAGGCGGCGGGAATCGCATTCCAAAATCCGGTGATTCTCGCGTCTGGCACCGCCGGCTACGGGCGGGAGTTGGCGGACGTGATGGATCTGGATGCGCTCGGCGGCCTGGTGACGAAAGCGGTGAGCGTCGAGCCGCGCTCGGGGGCGCCCGCGCCGCGCGTGGCCGAGTTTGGCGGGGGAATGATCAACGCCGTGGGGCTGGCCAATCCGGGCCTCGACTCAGTCACGCGCGATCATCTGCCGTGGCTCGCGGCGCACCTCCATCGGGCGCGCGTACTGGTGAACGTGATCGGCACCACGGTGGACGACTTCGTCACCGTGCTCTCCTCGCTGGATGCGGTCGCCGGTGTTGCGGGGTTCGAGCTGAACGTGAGCTGTCCCAACGTGCGGCGCGGCGGCATGGAGTTCGGAGCGGACGCCGCAGTGCTGGCCGATCTGGTGGTCCAGGCCCGTCGCGCGACGCAGCGCCCGCTCTTCGTCAAACTCTCTCCCACGTTGAGCGACATTGGCGCGACCGCGCGGGCGGCGGTGGATGCAGGGGCTGACGGGATCACCGTCGTGAACACGATCCCTGGACTCCTGATCGACGTCGAGCGGCGGCGGCCAGTGCTGGGGTTCGGCACGGGAGGAATCAGCGGCCCGGCCATACTTCCGGTTGGGGTGTTGGCGACGTGGAAAGTCTCGCGGGCGGTCCAGGTGCCGGTCGTGGGTGTCGGAGGGATCGCCAGCGTCGAGGACATCGTGCAGTATCTGTTGGCGGGGGCCACTTTGGTGGGGGTGGGGACCGCCGCGCTGCAGGACCCGCGGCTTCCCGAGCGGCTTGTGCATGGGCTGGGCGCGTGGTGTGCCGAGCATGGAGTCCTAACCCTAAAGGACGTCGTCGGGCGTCTGGAGTGGCCAGCGTGACCGCAACGCCGAATGCGCCGAACGCGGCGATCGTGCCGTCTCCAGCGACCCCGTCGACCACGCCCAAGGCGACCGCTATCGTCGCCCTGGACGTGCCCAACGCCGATTCGGCGCTGATGATTGTCTCCGCGCTGGGCGATCTGTGCCGCTTCTACAAAGTCGGGAGTGAACTCTTCACGGGCGCGGGACCGGCGGTGGTGCGGTCACTGACCGAACATGGCTGCCACGTCTTGCTCGATCTCAAGTTCCACGACATTCCAAACACGACTCGCGGGTCGGCCCGCAGCGCGGCGCGGATCGGGGCCCGGATTCTGACGGTCCACGCGACCGGGGGCCGGGCGATGATGGAAGCCGCGATGGAGGGGGCTCGCCAAGGTGCCGCTCAGGCTGGGCACGGCGGGGAATGCGAGGTGTTTGCGGTCACGGTGCTGACCTCGCTCGACGCGGAGCGGCTCAGCGAAGCGTGGGGCCGGACCGGAGTGCACGTACAGGATGAAGTCCTGCGGCTGGCCGAGATCGCCCGGCGGGCGGGTGTGACCGGGATTGTGTGCGGGGGCGCAGAGGCGCCGGCGGTGCGGGTGGAGTACGGCAACACGCTGAAGCTGCTCATCCCCGGGGTTCGGCTGACGGGCTCGGCTGCAAACGATCAGCTTCGGGTGGTGACGCCGGCGGAGGCCGTGGCAGCGGGTGCGAGCTACGTGATCGTCGGGCGTACAGTGACAGCGGCGCCGGTCGCCCGTGACGCCATGCGGCGCGTGCTCACCGAGTTGGGTGAGGGGAACGGCCTCGCGGGCTAGTTCTGGACGAGGTCGGGGCGGTTCCACCAGCCGCCGCCGAGCGCTTGGAAGAGCGCCACGGTATCGGCATACCGAGCGGCCTGGGCCTGCACGAGGTTGATCACGGCTTGCTCATAGGTCTGCTCCGCCGTGAGCAGCACCAGGTAGCTGGCGTAGCCCGTCTGGACTTGTCGCTTGGCGAGATCCAGGGTCGTGTTGGCGGCATCCTTGGCCGCCGCGGCGGCCTTCAGCGCGGCCGCGTCCTCTTCGAGCGCAGTAAGCGCGTCCGCGACGTTCTGAAATGCGGTCAGGACCGTCGCGCGATACTCGTCGCCGGCCTCCACATAGGCCGCTTGGGCCGCGCGCTGCCGGTGCAGCAGCGTGCCACCCTGAAAAATTGGTTGGGTCACGGAGCCGGCCAGCGTCCAGAAGGCGGCCCCCGGCGCGAACAGCTTGCTGAACGCGAGCGCCATGGTCCCGGCATCCGCGGTCAGGGAGAGATTCGGCAGGCGGTGTGCGATCGCAACGCCGACTTGGGCGCAGGCCGCGTGCAGGTTCTCCTCCGCCTGCCGTACGTCCGGCCGCTGGGCAACGAGTTGGGACGGGATGGTCAGTGGCAAATCCTGCGGGAGTTGGAGCGTGGACAGCTCGAACTGCTCGGCCGGACCCTGGCTGGGGAAGACGCCGGAGAGCGCCGCCAGCAGATCGCGTTGCTGCGCGAGTTGTTTGAGCAGCGGGGGGAGCGTGGCCGCGACTTGGGCGAGTTGTGATTCCTGGGCTGCGACCTCGAGCTGGCTCACATATCCATTGGCCAACTGGGTACGGAGCATTTGGAGGATGTCGGTATTGATCGTGACCAACTGCCTGGTGGCGTCAATCTGCGCACGCAAGGACGCCTCCTGGATGGCCGCGGTGGCCACATTCGCGCTCAGTGCGATATCCGTGGCCACCATGGCAAAGCGCGCCTGTTGCGCCTGCGCGTTCAGCGACTCCACGGTACGGCGGTTCAGGCCGAACACGTCCGGCACGAACGAGACGCTGACCTGTGGCGTGTACAGGCCGAAATACAATGCCCCGGAGTTCGGTGTGGGCGCGACCTCATTCGACGTCTTCTGGCGCGAGGCGGAGAAGCTACCGGCGACACTGGGGTAGTAGGCACCTTTCTGCGCCATGACGTTTTCCCGGGCCACGGCCAACGCCGCTTGCGCCGCCTTGAGCGTGGGATTGACCTGCAGCGAGCGCTGAATCACGTCGTCGAGTGGCTTTGAATGAAACAATTCCCACCACTGCCCCGGGATGTCCTGACCCGAGACGAAGCGTTGCGCGTCGCCGCCTACCACGTCTGGCGTGCTGCTCGTCGTGGGAAGGGAATCGGGTGTGTAGTTCGCGACCGCGGGCGCCGCCGGTTTTTGGAACCTCGGCCCGACTGCACAATCGGAGAGTAGCGCCGGCGCAGCGAGCACCAGCATCCAGGGTGTCTTCATCGTGATGCTAGGTGGACTCAGGGTTCGCGTTCGTCTGATGCCCGCTCGGGTCCAGAAATACGATCAGGAGCACGGGTGCGACGATGAGCAGCATGATGGGCCCCACCAGCATGCCGCCGACGATCACGGTAGCCAGGGGGCGCTGCACCTGGCTGCCAATACCGGTGGAAATCGCCGCGGGGAGCAGGCCGAGGCATGCCGAGAGGCTCGTCATCAGCAGCGGCCGCATCCGCGTCGAGGCGGCGTCAAACATTGCTTCGGCGGGTGTCTCGTTGTGCAGCAGCGACTGTTTGTAGTACGTGATGAGCAGAATGCCGTTCATGACCGCCACGCCCAACAACGAGACGAAGCCGATGACGGCTGAGATGCTGAAATCGAGACCGGAGACGTACAATGCCAGCACGCCGCCGGCGACGGCGAAGGGGATTCCCGCCAGCGTCAGGAAGCAGAGCCGCAGTGAATTGAACAGCGTGTAGAGCAGCCCGATGATGAGCACGAGGCTGAGCGGCACAATGATCGCCAGGCGCTTCTGCGCTTCCTTCAGGTCGCCGAACTCGCCGGCCCAGAGCAATCGATACCCGCTCGGCAGTTTGACATGCTTCTCGATGCGCTCCTGCGCTTCGGAGACCGTGCCGCCGAGATCGCGTCCGCGCACGCTGAACTTGATCGGGATGAAGCGTTGGACGCTCTCGTGGTAAATCCAGGATGCGCCATTGGCGAGTGTGATCGTCGCCAACTCGCCCAGGGGTATATAGGCGTTGGTCCCGCTGCCCGTCTGATACGCCACTTTGATGTCGCGAATGGCATCGATATCCGCGCGGTATTCGGGCGCGAATCGGACGGTCAGGCTGAACTGGCGATCTCCCTCCAGCACTGTGCTGGCCACTGCTCCGCCCATCGCCGCCTGAATCACCGTGTTGACGTCACCGGAATTGAGGCCGTACCGCGCCGCCTTATTGCGATCCACCTTGATATTGAGATTCGGCTGCCCCAGTACCGGGAAGATGCCGAGATCGGCCACGCCGCGGACCTGACTCATCTCATCTCTGACCTGCGCGGCGAGCTTCTCCAAGGTTTGGAGATTGGGGCCGACGATCTTGACCGAATTCGCGCCTTTGATCCCCGAGATCGCTTCCTCGATGTTGTCCTGGATGTATTGCGAGAAGTTGAACGCCACGCCTGGTAGTTCGTTCTGGAGCTCTGTCTGAATCTCTTCGGTCAGCTTGTCCTTCGTCACACCCTTGGGCCATTCGTCATATGGCTTCAGCGGCACGAAGAGCTCGACATTGGAGAACGGCGCGGCGTCACTGCCGTTGTCAGGCCGGCCGTGCTGCGACACGACTGTAATCACCTCCGGATGTCGCAGCAGGATCAGCCGCATCTTCCTGGTCGCCGCCTCGCCGTCCTGTAGCGAGAGCGTGATCGGCATCGAGGCGCGAATCCAGAAATTGCCCTCTTCCAGGTGCGGGAGAAACTCGCTGCCCAGTCGCAGCCCGAGGAACGCGGCGAGGGCAAGAAAGCCGACGCCGAAGCCGACCGTGATGCGGCGGTTGGCAAGCGCATACCGCAGCGTGGGGTCGTACCCGCGATGTATCAAGCGGACGAACGCCGTCTCCACTTCCTTCACCTGTTCGGGAAGAAAGAAGGACGCGAGTACGGGCGTCACGGTGAAGGTGGCGATCAGGGCCCCCGCCAAGGCGTACCCATACGTGCGTGCCATAGGGCCGAAGATCTGGCCTTCTACGCCCTGCATGGTGAACAGCGGCACGAACGCGGCGACGGTGATGAGCGTCGAGAAGAGCACCGCTTTGTCTACCTGGAGCGCGCTGATCAGGATGAGCCGCAGACGGTCTGTCCATCCGTGACCGGGCGACGCGCCGGTGCGGCTCGTCGGGTCCGGCCCATACACCCCGTCCGCCAATTCCCGTACCACGCCCCGCCGGTGTTCCGGGCTCAGTTCGAAATTGCGGAAAATATTCTCGACGAGGATGACCGCCGAATCAACAATGATGCCGAAATCCACGGCGCCGACCGACAGCAGGTTGGCGCTTTCACCCTGCAACACAAGCAGCACGGTAGCGAAGAGCAGCGCGAACGGGATATTCACCCCGACGATGAGCGCGCTCCGCAGATCTCCCAGGAAAATCCACTGGATCAGGAATACCAGCAGACATCCGAAAATCAGATTGTCCAGAACGGTCTTGCTGGTGACGGCGACCAGTGAGCTCCGATCATAGAACGGAACCAACTTGACGCCCGGTGGTAGCGACCCGTCGTGGTTCATCTTGTCCACTTCGGCTTTGACCTTCGGGAGCATCGCGGAGGTTTGCTCCGTCCGGCCCATCACCACGATGGCCGCGGCCACATCGTCGTCCGAATCTCGACCGCAGATGCCGAGCCTCGGGACATAGCCGACTGCCACCTTCGCGACATCCTTCACCAGGACGGGAACGCCTTTCGATTGGCCGAGCACGACGTTTTCGATGTCATTGACCCTGTTGCCCTGCGTCAAATCGTCACCGCCGCCGTCGTCGATCAGGCCGACACCACGGATGTTGATGGACTGCTGGCCGATGCGAATCTCACGTCCACCGACGTTGATGTTCGCGTTGCCCAGCGCGGCCAACAGTTGGGGCACCGTGACGTTGTAGCTCTCCAGTTTGTGCGGATCGATCTCGACGTCGAATTCCTTGGTCGTGCCACCCCAACTGTTGACTTGCACGATGCCAGGAATGGTGTAGAGCCGGCGTGCCACGATCCAATCCTGTACCGTGCGGAGGTTCGTCAGTCCGAAATGCGGCGGCCCAACCACCTGGTACCGGTAGATCTCTCCGGTCTCGCTGTTCTGCTGGATCTGCGGTATCTGATTCCCGGGGAGCGTGACATTCTGTTCCAACGCGATCGCCGCTTGGGCGTAGGCAAAGTGATAATCGACGCCGTACTTGAAGGTCACGCGGACGAAGGTCAGGCCGTAGAACGAAGTGGACCGGATCACCTCGATGCCGGGCGTCGTGTAGAGGCCAATCTCCATCGGAATCGTGTAGTACCGCTCCATCTCCTCGGCGGAGAGGCCTGGCGCCTGCGCGGTGATTTCCAGAATGACGGGCGCGGGGTTTGGGTACGCCTCGATGTTGAGCTTGGTGAAGGCGAAGAAGCCGGCCCCGGCAAACGCCAACAACCCGAATACGATGATTGGGCGGCGGCTCAGGCAAAACGCAACAAGTGGCTTGAACATGAGTAGTCTGCAGCGGCCGATCAGTCGGTTGGCGGAGCGAGCAGCATGTTGCTGAGGAAAATGGCCCCGTTGGTGACCGCCAAATCTCCCCGCTGCAATCCGTCGAGCACCTGATATTGACCGTCTCGTTGCCGGCCGATCGTGATGATTCGCTGCACGAACCGGTGGCGATCGGTGGTCACCCACGCCGCCATCGTGCCGTCGCCATTGCGGACGACTCCGGTCATCGGGATGGCGACAGACTCCACCGGGGCCTGCACTCGAATCACGAAACTGGCGAGCATGCCGGGGCGCAGCTCATCGTCCGGGTCTGTGATCTCGCAGCGCACCATGAGCCGGTGGGTGTTCGGATCGACGGCCGCCCCGAGCGCTGAAATCCGGCCTCGAAATACTCGGCCAGCATATGCCACGACAGTGGCCTCGATCGGTTGCCCCAATCGGAACAGCGGACTGTCGCCCTCGGTGACGTTGGCGACCATCCACTTCACCGACAAATCGGCGACCGAGTACGGTGCCGGCGGATTTCCGGGCTGCACGAGGAGGCCCGGCTGCGCATCGCGTGCCGTCACGCGGCCAGTGACCGGGCTGCGCACGACGAGCGCGGAGTTGATCTGGCGGGTCGTGGCAATCTGATCGATTTCGGCGTCGGTCTTGCCGAATATGCGGACCGCATCCCGTGCCGCTTTGAGGGCGGCTTCCGCCGTCTGCTCCTCTGATGTCGCCTGCTCGATCTCGCGTTCGGAGACTCCGTTGGGTCCGCTCAGACTCTTGGCGCGCTTCAATTCCTTGCTCGTGAGATCGACGGCCGCCTCGGCCCCGATGAGGGTCGATGCGGCCTGGATGAGATCCGGACTGTCGATCGTGTAGAGTGGCTCGCCCTTCGCGACTTTGTCGCCGAGGTTGACCAATGCCGAGATGATCTTTCCCTGGTAAGGGGAGAAGACCTGGACCGACCGGTCTTCATCGAAATCGATGCTGCCGACGGCCTCTTTTTCTACGGGGAAACGGTATGTCCCGACGGGTTGGATCTTGACCGCGGCCAACTGACCCGGCGACAGGTCCACGGTCGCTTCGGGCCTCGAGGATGCGGCGGTTGGAACTGGATCCTGTGGCCGCTCCGCATTTGCGGATTGGCCAGACCAGGATTTCATGAGGAGGAATCCGACACCAACGGCCGCGAGCGTCGTCGCTGCCGCGACGCGCCGGCGGTCCATGTGCAGTGCGCTGTTCATTTCGGATCTCAGGCCATTGAGGTCTGGCGCTACATGGGCCGGCACGAGCACGACGCTTCCCCACGGCCTGCACCCGTTGCAAGCATCTGCACCACTCGTATTTGTACGCTACGTTGCACTAAGCCGGGACAAAGATTGCCACGAGGGCCACAAAGATTTCACAAAGACGACCGCGCCTTCGGTCCTGACTGACCGGCACTTCCCATGGCGGCATATGGGCTCATGACGGATCCGACAGTCTTGGTCATCGATGACGAGCCGCAGATTCGGCGCGCGGTCCGTCAGGCGCTGGCTGGCCTGCCTGCTTCCACGCTCGAGGCGGCGACTGGCGCAGAGGGGATTGCGCTCGCTGCCGCGCGACGGCCCGACGTCGTGATCTTGGACCTGGGATTGCCCGACGCGACCGGGCTCGCCGTGTGCCGCGAGCTTCGCCGTTGGTCGCGGGTCCCGCTCCTGGTGCTGTCCGCCCGTCACGCGGAGTCGGAGAAAGTCGCTCTCTTGAATGCTGGTGCGGACGACTACGTCACAAAACCGTTCGGGATGGAGGAACTCGCCGCGCGTGTTCGGGCCCAATTGCGCCGCGCCGAGGGTGAGGGCATGCCGTCGGCGGATCCAGTAGTTCGTGCGGGGACGTTGTCGATCGATCTCCGGACGCGGACCGTCACCCGGTGCGACACGCCCGTGCATCTCACGCCGATCGAATGGGATCTTTTGCGCACCTTCGTTGCGCACGCTGGACGCACCCTGACCCACCACCAGCTCTTCGATGCGGTGTGGCGACAGACACACGGGAACGCACAGCAATATCTCCGGGTCCACATTACGAATCTTCGCCGCAAGATCGAGCTGAATCCTGCGTCGCCCGAATTGATCCTGACGGAGCCCGGCGTCGGGTATCGATTCGCGCCGGACGCTGGAGGGTCGCGGTGACCGCCGAGGAGCGCGCGACCGGACGCGGGGGATCCCGCGTTCGCACGCGGGGGGCGATGGGTACCACCGGCGCCTGGGTCGCATGCCTGGTCGCCTTCGCTGTCCTGACGCTGTGGATGGCCCGGGCTCGTCCCGAGATCCGGGAGGCGCACGTGGCGCTGGTGTATCTCCTCTTGCTCCTGGTCGGAAGTGTGACTGGCGGCCGGCCTCTGGGTTTTACGATCGCCGGCCTCGGTTTTGTCGCGATCGACTACTGGTTTCAGCTTCCGTATGACACACTCACCGTCGCCAAGCCACTCGACTGGCTGGTGCTCCTCGCGTTCCTCGCGACGGCGATCGTCACGACACAGTTGCTCGCGCGGGCTCGGGCCCGTGAGTTGGACGCGCGCCGGCATGCCGAGGAGGTGGTGCGTTTGGCTCGTGAGGTCGAGCACGCGGCGGCGCTCCGGGATGCTGATCGCTTCAGGGATGCCCTTCTCGCGTCGGTGTCACACGATTTCCGGACGCCACTCACGACGATCAGGGCGTTGGCCGACGATCTCGGACGGACCGTGGCGCCGGCCCCGGAGATACGGGCGAGCGCCGCCGTAATCAGCGAGCAGGCGGACCGGTTGATGCACTTGGTCGAGAACGTGCTCGACTTCTCGCGCATCCGCGGTGGGGTGCTCCCGGTGACGACCGAGCTCAATACTGCCGAGGACCTGATCGGCGCGGCCACACGGCAAGCCCAAGGGGTGCTGGGCGGGCGCCAGCTCGACGTCGAGATCGATTGGAGCGTCCCAGCGCTGACCGGGCACTTCGACTTCGGTCATGCCCTCCGGGCGCTCGGCAACCTCATCGAGAATGCCGCCAAGTATTCGCCCCCCGGGACGCCCATCACCATTTCGATTCGGCGCGACGGCGGCTCACTCGCCTTCGCGGTCGCAGACCGAGGGCCGGGCGTTACACCGGTCGAGCGGGGACGAATATTTGACGCATTCTACCGGCCGGTTGGCCTCCCGCCCGACGCCGGCGGTGCGGGTCTCGGTCTCGCGATTGCGCGCCAGTTAGCCGAGATTCAGGGTGGCGCCGTCGAGTATGCATCACGTGAGGGCGGTGGGAGTGTGTTCACCCTGCGCTTGCCGGCGGGGTCGGACAATGGTGCCGTCACTAGCGCCGTTGTGTCCGGCGCCGAGCCTGAGCCCCCTGGTATCTCCGGCACCAGCCTCAGGCACTAGAGCCGGTAGCACGCGCGCGCTATGCCGGTCGAGCCGCTTCCGCGATCGTGGCATTCGGGGGGTCAGTAGGTCAGCGACCTTGCAGGTCCGCGCCTTGCTTTGGGTGTCTAAACCCAATAAGTTCCTGAGCTTGTCCCGATTTTGATGACGATCGCCAAGCAGTCCGCACCGGCGGACCGCTGGCGGTCGCTGTATCAGGAGCCCGGCCGTGAAGGTACGAAGCAGTGTGAAGCCGATCTGCGAGCATTGTAAAGTGATCAAGCGGAATGGGGTGATGCGGATCATTTGCAAACGCAACCCAAAGCACAAACAGCGTCAGGGCTGACCGATGGCACGTATCGCAGGGATCGATCTGCCGCGCGACAAGAAGGTCGAGGTCGGGCTGACCTACATCTTCGGGATTGGCCGTGCTACGGCTCGCAAGATCGTCGCGTCGACGGGAGTGAGTGCGGCGCTCCGTGTGCGCGAGCTGACGGACGCGGACGTCAACCGGTTGCGACAGGCGATCGAGCGGGACTACCGCGTCGAGGGTGCGCTGCGGACCGAAGTGGCAATGAACATCAAGCGCCTGATGGACATCGGCTCGTACCGGGGCATTCGCCACCGGAAGGGTCTGCCGGTCCGTGGGCAGCGCACGCATACGAACGCCCGTACGAAGAAGGGTCCGCGGCGCGCGATCGCGGGCAAGAAGAAGGTCACGAAGTAATCGGGAGAGCGCTGGCTCTCCCGTCTGCATATACCTGATCACGACATGGCAACCGCAAAGAAAACAAAGCGCGTCATTGAGGCGGAAGGGATCGCCCACGTCAGTGCCACGTTCAACAACACCACCGTGACCATTACCGACAGTCATGGGAACACGGTGGCGTGGGGATCGGCCGGCAAAGCGGGGTTCAAGGGCTCCAAGAAATCGACGCCGTTCGCGGCGACGGTTGCTGCCGAGCAGGTCGCTCGTGAGGCGATGACGCTCGGCGTCCGCCGGGTGCACGTACGCGTGCAGGGGCCGGGGAGCGGCCGCGAGTCGGCGATTCAGGCGCTTGCGACGGCGGGGCTGCAGGTCAAGTCGATCAAGGATGTGACGCCGATTCCGCACAACGGTTGCCGGCCGCCCAAGCGGCGGAGGGTCTGACCGGTGCGGTATCTCGGACCCAGTTGCCGGCAGTGCCGGCGCGAAGGCACGAAGCTGTTTCTCAAGGGCACGAAATGTTTTACCGAGAAATGTCCGGTGGAGCGGCGGCCGTACGCGCCGGGACAGCACGGGCAGAGCACCGCACGCCGCCGGAAATCCTCCGAGTATGCGCGCCAGCTTCGCGAGAAGCAGAAGATCAAGCGGATTTACGGCCTCAGTGAGCGCCAGTTCCGCAACGTGTTCGAGCGCGTGAACCCGATGCCGGGCATCACGGGGCACAATCTGCTGGCGGCGCTCGAGAGCCGGCTCGACAACATGGTGTACCGGATGGGATTCGCGGCGAGCCGCAAGGCAGCGCGCCAGTTGATCCGGCACCGCCACGTCGAAGTCAGCGGGCATGCGGTCGATGTGCCGAGCTATCTGGTCCGGCCTGGCGAAGAGATTCGCGTGCGCATGAAGTCGCGCGAGCAAGTGTCGATTCTCTCGGCCATGGAGCAGTCCTCGCGCGGTGCACCGCTGGCCTGGCTGGCAGTGGACCGGGAGTCGTTCAGCGGTCGCATGCTCGAGCGCCCACAGCGGGCGAGCATCCCGATCGCGGCGCAGGAACAGCTCGTCGTGGAGCTCTATTCGAAGTAGGGCGTGGCGCTTCACGGCGCCGCGCGGTCGGGGCCCTAACCCCCGTACGGAGCCACCGCGCGTTAGGGGCGGGGTGGAACGTTGCCGGGCACGGTGTCCGGCATGACCAACACACAAGGATCAATCAGCAATGGCACACACGATCGATCTCCGGGGCCTCGTGCGGCCGCAGCTCGTCGAAGCGACGAAGCGCGAAGACAATCCGAACGTGGCCGAGTTCCGCTTGCAGCCGCTCGAGCGCGGATTTGGACATACGCTGGGCAACGCCATGCGGCGGATGCTCCTGTCGTCCCTTCGCGGGTCGGCAGTGTGGGCGTTCCGCATCGACGGCGTCGTGCATGAGCACCAGACCATTGCCGGTGTCGTGGAGGACGTCCACCAGATCATCGGCAACCTCAAGACGCTGACGCTGAGCCTCGACGAGGGTCTCGAGGACGCACTGCTGCGGATCCAGAAGACGGGTCCAGGTGCCGTGACGGCCGCCGACATCGTGCTCGGGACGGGCGTGCACGTGATCGATCCCACCCACCACTTGTTCACGCTGCAGGATGACCGAGAGATCCACGTGGATCTCTATGCCAAGCAGGGACGGGGCTACACCGAGTCCGATCAGCACGTCCTCGAGCGGGGGATGCCGATCGATGTCGTCCGCATCGACGCGATCTACAATCCGGTCCGGCGCGCGAACTTCGCGGTAGCCGAGACCCGCGTCGGACAGCGCACGGACTACGACCGGTTGACGCTCACCGTCGAGACCAACGGGACGATCACTCCGGAAGAGGCTGTGAGCTACGCCGCGGCGCTGGCGCAGACGCACTTCCAGTACTTCGTCGGGTTCGGGTCGCACACGTCGGCGCCGGTCAGTCCGAGTGGCGAGGCGACAGGTGGCGATGCGGTGCGGTTGGCGGAGCTGCAGACTCCGATCGACGATCTGGAACTGTCCGTCCGGTCGGTGAACTCGCTCAAGAACTCCAACATTCGGTCGCTGGGCGATCTGGTCCGGCAGACCGAGAGCCAGATTCTGCAGGTGAAGAATTTCGGCAAGAAGTCGCTGCAGGAGATCGCGGATCTGCTGGAGCGGAAAGGGCTGAACTTCGGAATGCGATACGAGGAGTCGGCCGATGGGGTGCGCATCCTCGATTGGGGCACGCCTCCGAGCCGGGCCGCGGCCAACGCGCCCGACGACGAGGAAGAGTAAGGGAGACGGACCGACATGCGGCACCGCAAAGCGGGGCGCCAACTTCGGCGCACGAGCGAGCAGCGACTCGCCTTGTTACGCAACCTCGCGATCTCGCTGATCGAACACGGCGCGATCGAGACGACCGAGGCCAAGGCGAAGGAGCTGCGGCCCTTTGTCGAACGGCTGATCACGAAGGCGAAGCGCGGCACGCTGCACGATCGCCGGCTGGCGGTGCGGCACGTGCACGTCCGCCGCGCGGCCGATACGCTCTTTCAGAGCGTCGGGCCGGCGTTCGCGACGCGCACGGGCGGCTACACTAGGATCCTCAAAGTCGGCCACCGGAAAGGTGACGGCGCCGAGATGGCACGCATCGAGATGATCGGCCTCGACGGCGCCAATGGCACCGAGCGCCCGGTGAAGAAGGCGCCCGCGCCCAAGAAACCACCCGCCGCTCCGCGCGCGAAACAGTCCGTTCCGTCCGCCACGGCGTCCGCGAAGGGACGGGGCAAGACGCCGCCGCCCGCGACGAAGCAGACGCGTAAGGCCGGCGACAAGGGAGGGAGCAAAGGATGACGCAGCCGATCCGCAGAAACCGGTGCTACGTGTGCGATCGCGGGGTGGCATTCGGCAACAACGTGTCACACGCCAACAATCGCACGCGACGCGTGTGGAAGCCCAACCTCCAGGTGGCGCGCATCCTCGTCGATGGCACGATCACCAAGGTGAAGGTGTGCACCCGCTGCCTCCACGCGGGCAAAGTACAGCGCGCGCCTCGGGGCGGCGCGCGGGTGGCCTAACGACGCCTACCGCACTCATCTCCGGCATTACCGGCCAGGACGGATCGTACCTGGCCGAATTGCTGCTCGCCAAAGGCTACCGCGTAGTCGGGATCGTACGCCGTAGCTCGACGACGCCATACGAACGGATCGCCCACCTGGTCGACAAGGTCGACCTGGTGTCGGCCGATTTGCTCGACCAGCACTCGCTGGTGGACGCGATGCGCGAGGCAGCGCCTCGAGAGATCTACAACCTCGCTGCCCAGAGCTTCGTCCAGACGTCCTGGACGCAGCCAGTCCTGACCGGGGAGTTCACGGCGCTCGGCGTCACCCGGATGCTCGAAGCGATGCGAAAAGCCGCGCCAGAGGCTCGCTTCTACCAAGCCAGCTCGAGTGAGATGTTCGGCAAAGTGCAGGAGACGCCGCAGCACGAGAAGACGCCGTTCTATCCGCGGAGCCCGTACGGCGCCGCAAAGGTGTACGGCCACTGGATCACCGTGAACTATCGCGAGAGCTTCGGCCTGTACGCGGTGTCCGGCATCCTCTTCAACCACGAGTCGGAACGCCGGGGACTCGAGTTCGTGACGCGGAAGGTCACCGATGGCGTGGCGCGCATTCACCTGGGAATCTCTCGTGAGCTGCGGCTCGGGAATCTCGACGCGCGGCGAGACTGGGGCTATGCCGGGGACTACGTCGACGCGATGTGGCGCATGCTGCAGCCCGACTCGCCCGAGGACTACGTGGTCGGCACCGGCCTGACATGGTCGGTGCGGCAGCTCTGCGAGATCGCGTTCCGTACGGTGGGGCTGAACTATGAGGACTACGTGGTGCAGGATCCCAAATTCCTGCGGCCCGCCGAGGTGGATCTGCTCGTCGCCGATGCCAGCAAGGCCAAGGAGCGGCTCGGGTGGACGCCACAGGTGACCTTCGAGCAGCTCATCGCACGCATGGTCGAGGCCGACGTGACGCGGCACCGCCGAGCGGCGGTGTAGCGCGGGTGCACGTGGCCCGCTCGGGGATCGTCTGACGTGCGGGCGCTCGTCACTGGTGCGGCGGGATTCGTCGGGCAGTGGCTCGTTCGCGATCTCCTGGCGGCCGGCCACGAAGTAACCGGATTCACCCCGGTCGATCCCTCGTCCGCCGCGACACTGCTCTCGACGGACGAGCAGGCGGAAGTGGAGTGGATGATGGGCGATGTGCGGAGCACCGAAGACGTGCGTCGCGCACTCGATGTCGCGCCTCCGGACGTGATCTACCATCTGGCTGGCGTGAGCTCGGTGACCACCGCGACGAGCGATCCCGGCGCGGCCACGGAAGTGAACGTCGTCGGAGTGGCGCGGCTGCTCGGCGAAGTGCGCGTCCGGCGCCGCGTCGGCGTCCTCGATCCTGCGGTCGTGATCGTCGGCAGTGGGGAGCAGTACGGCCGGCACGACAAGAGTGAGCTTCCGCTCACCGAAGACGCCGAGCAGCGCCCGTTGACCGTATACGCGGCGACCAAGGCTGCTCAGGAAGTGCTGGCGCTCGAGGCATTCCGGAGCGAGGGCGTCCGGGTGGTGGTGACCCGGAGCTTCAACCACAGCGGACCGGGCCAGGCGCCGAGCTATCTGCTGCCTTCCCTCGTCCGGCGGGCGCTGGCGCTTCGAAGCGGTGCCGCGAGCGGGAGTGGTGATCGCCGGACGGCATTGTCGCTGGGCAACACCTCGTCGGTGCGCGACTTTCTGCACGTAGCGGACGTGACGGCGGCGTATATTGCTCTGGCGGCGCGCGGCCGCGCGGGGGAGGTCTACAATGTGTCCAGCGGGGTGGGTGTCTCGGTCAAGGAGCTTGCCGTCCAGGTGCTCGCTGCGACTGGGGTGAAGGCTCCACTGGCGACTGATCCGGCGCTGGCCCGGCCGGTGGATGTGCCCGCGCTGGTCGGGGACAATTCCCGGCTGCGTGACGCCACGGGGTGGGCCCCTACGCGCACACTGCGGACACTCATCGATGATCTCGTGGATTACTGGGCCGCCAAACCCGCCGTACACTCGTGACCGCCGCAACGACACGCAGGTGACTTCGCGACCCCACTGGCCGCATGCCTCGACGCACTGATCTACATCGCATTCTGCTGTTGGGATCGGGCCCCATCGTCATCGGGCAGGGGGCCGAGTTCGACTACTCGGGTACGCAGGCCGCGAAGGCGCTCCGAGAAGAAGGATTCGAGGTCGTGCTGGTGAACTCCAATCCGGCCACCATCATGACGGATCCGGAGTTCGCCTACCGCACCTACATCGAGCCGGTCACGCCGGAGTTCGTGGAGCTGGTGATCGCGCGGGAGCATCCCGACGCGCTCCTCCCGACGATGGGTGGGCAGACAGCGCTCAACGTTGCCCTCGAGCTGGCCGACCGCGGCGTGCTGGCGCGGCACGGCGTAGAGTTGATCGGTGCCAACGCCCGTGCGATCCGCGTGGCGGAGGACCGTGCGCTGTTTGCCGATGCGATGCGCCGGATCGGTCTCGAGGTCCCGGTGGGCGGCATCGCGGCGTCGTTCGACGAGGCGGAGGCGCTGCTCGAACGGGTGGGCTTCCCGGCGATCATCCGCCCGTCGTTCACCCTCGGCGGCACGGGTGGTGGAGTCGCGTACAACCGTGCGGAATACGAGGAAGTGGTCCGCCGGGGCCTCGACATGTCGCCGACCCACCAGGTCCTGGTGGAGCAGAGCGTGCTGGGCTGGAAAGAGTACGAGCTGGAAGTGATGCGCGACCACGACGACAACGTCGTGATCGTCTGCTCCATCGAGAATCTCGATCCGATGGGCGTGCACACCGGCGACTCGATCACGGTCGCCCCGGCGATGACGCTCACCGACCGCGAGTATCAGCGGATGCGGGACGCCGCGCTCGCGGTCATTCGCGAGATCGGCGTGGATGCGGGCGGATGCAACATCCAGTTCGCGGTCAACCCGCGTGACGGCACGATGCTCGTGATCGAGATGAATCCGCGTGTCTCGCGCTCCTCGGCGCTTGCGTCCAAGGCGACCGGCTATCCGATCGCGCGCATCGGCGCGAAGCTGGCGGTCGGCTATCGCCTGGACGAGATCGCGAACGACATCACCCGGACGACGCCGGCGTCGTTCGAGCCGGTGCTGGACTACGTGGTCGTGAAGGTGCCGCGGTTCGCTTTCGAGAAGTTCGCGGGGGCAGATCCCCGGCTCACGACTCAGATGAAATCGGTGGGCGAGTCGATGGCGATCGGGCGCACTTTCAAGGAGGCGTTTCAGAAAGGATTGCGCGCCCTCGAGTCGGGCCGGATCGGATGGGTGGTCGGGACGACACCGGCGGATGACCGGCTCCCTGACGAAACCGTGGAGGCTCTCCGCGGCGCTTTGCGACAGCCGACGCCGGAGCGGGTGTTTCAGATCAAGCGGGCGATCATCGCCGGGATCCCCCTCGCCGATCTCAACGAGATCACGGCTGTAGACCCGTGGTTCCTCTCCGAGATGCAGCAACTGGTGGACGCCGAGGTCTGGTACGCAGGCCTATCGGCAACAGAGGCCCATGAGGCGACGGCGATCCGGACGATGAAGCGGATGGGGTTCTCGGACCGCCAACTGGGCGACCTTCGCGGGGAGACTGAGGCGGCCGTCCGGGCACGCCGATGGGCGGCGGACGTGCGGCCGGCCTACAAGATGGTGGACACCTGCGCGGGCGAGTTCCCGTCGGCCACCCCGTACCTCTATGGGAGCTACGACGAGGAGAGCGAAGCCCCGCGCACCGGGCGGCGTTCGGTCGTGATCCTGGGCAGCGGTCCAAACCGGATCGGCCAGGGTGTGGAGTTCGACTACTGCTGCGTGCGGGCCGCGCTGGCGCTTCGGGACCAGGGTTTTGAGACGATCATGATCAACTCGAACCCCGAGACGGTCTCGACGGATTTCGACATCTCCGACAAGCTCTATTTCGAACCGCTGACTCTGGAGGACGTTCTCGAGGTGGTGGATCGCGAGAAGCCGGAAGGCGTCATCGTGCAGCTCGGGGGGCAGACGCCGCTCAAACTGACGCGAGGTTTGGCGGCGGCGGGCATCCGGATTCTGGGGACGTCTCCAGATGCGATTGATACCGCAGAGGACAGGCGTCGTTTCGCGATGATCGCGGATCATCTGGGTCTCCATCAACCCGAGAGCGGCACTGCGACAGGGCCCGATGAAGCCGCGGAGATCGCCAAGAGAGTGGGGTATCCCGCGCTCCTCCGGCCCTCATATGTGCTCGGCGGCCGGGCGATGCAGGTTGTCTACGACGAGCCGTCTCTGAGAGAATATTTCGCCCGTGCAGTGCGGGCGTCGGAGGAGCGTCCGGTCCTCATCGATCGGTTCCTGGAGGACGCCTTCGAGGCTGATGTGGACGCGATCTCGGATGGAAACCAGGTCGTGATCGGCGGGGTCATGCAGCACATTGAAGATGCCGGAATCCATTCTGGCGATTCAGCTTGCGTGTTGCCACCTTACTTGATAGGTGAACGCGATCTCGCGGTGATGCGGGCGCAGACAGTGGCACTGGCCAAGGCGCTCGGAGTCGTCGGTCTCATCAACGTCCAGTTCGCGGTGAAGGGCGGCGTGGTGTACGTCCTCGAGGTGAACCCGCGCGCGAGCCGGACGATCCCGTTCGTGTCCAAGGCGATCGGTGTGCCGCTTGCGGCGGTCGCGGCGCGGGTCATGACCGGTGAGACGTTGCAGCAGATCGGGTTCACCGAGGAAGTCGTGCCGCCCTACGTCGCGGTCAAGGAGGCGGTCTTCCCCTTCAGCAAGTTCCGGGAGTTCGACCCGGTCCTTGGACCCGAGATGCGATCGACCGGCGAGGTGATGGGGATCTCCGACTCGTTCGGAAGCGCGTTCGCCAAAGCCCAACTGGCAGCCGACAACGGGCTGCCGACCTCCGGGGCGATCTTCATCACGGTCAACGACAGCGACAAGGCGACAGTGGTCCCGATCGCCCGGCGGTTCCACGAGATGGACTTCCGGCTGTTCGCGACGGAGGGGACGGCCCGCTATCTCCGGGGACGCGGGATACCGGCCGAGCGGGTGTTCAAAGTTCACGATGGGCGTCCCCATGCGATCGACTTGATCGTCAATCGGGATGTGCAGCTCCTCATCAACACGCCGCTGGGCAAGCATGCCCACCGCGACGACTATTCCTTGCGGCAGGCGGCGATCGCCCACCGGGTGCCATATACGACCACTTTGTCGGCAGCCAGCGCGGCCTGTGACGCGATCCTCGCGCTCCGGTCCCGGCAGCCCGTGGTGCGCTCGCTCCAGGAGTGGCAGGCGCTGGCACGGGGGGGAGCCGAGAAGGCTGCGGCATCCCGGACGCCGGCGCCGTTGAGGTCCAGCCCGCCCGACGGCCAGATGGCCGCGGCGGTGTCGCCATGACTCGCGCTCGCGGGCCGGCCGCTGGACTTTCCCCGTCCGCCTCAGTCCATGAATCGGCCTATGTGGACGACGGCGCTACGGTTGGGGCAGGGACCCGGATCTGGCACTTCTGCCACGTGATGCCGGGCGCCGTGATCGGCCCCCGATGCAACCTCGGGCAGAACGTCGTCGTCATGGGCGGGACGCGTCTTGGCGAGAACGTCAAGGTTCAGAACAACGTCTCGATCTACGAAGGGGTGGAGCTTGAGGACGATGTCTTCTGCGGCCCCTCCATGGTGTTCACCAATGTCGTCAACCCCCGCAGCCATGTGTCTCGGAAGCATGAGTACCTGCGGACGCTGGTGCGGCGGGGAGCCACGATCGGCGCCAACGCCACCATCGTATGCGGGGTCACCCTCGGCGAATACGCGTTCGTGGGGGCCGGCGCCGTGGTGACCCGCGACGTGCCGTCTCACGCCATGGTCGTGGGTGTGCCGGCCCGGAGAATCGGGTGGATCTGCGCCTGCGGCGTACGGTTGCCGGATGCCGGAGAGGGGACCTGTGAGTCGTGCGGGACGATCTACGCCCGCGCGGGCGACGGCATCGTCCGGACCGGGGGACGGAAGTGAGCGATCCAGCGTCATTCCGCATCGCGATGTTGGGCTGCGGCCGCATCAGCCGCAACCATTGGGAAGCGGTGGCACGGGTGGACGGACTGTCGATTGCCGCGGTCTGCGACGTGGATGTGGAGCGCGCCCGTGCGGCCGGTGAGGAGCTGCACGTCCCGTGGTTCAAGTCCTACGAAGAGATGCTGAGCCAGGCCCCGTGCGAGATCGTGACCATCGCGACTCCGTCGGGCTTGCACCCGCAGCAGGGGATCCTGGCCGCACGAGCGGGCAAGCATGTCATCGTCGAGAAACCGATGGCAATCACGCTGTCGGCGGCCGACGAACTGCTCCATGCGTGTGACGCCGCGGGAGTGCATCTGTTCGTCGTCAAGCAGAACCGGCTCAACCGTACCATCCAACTCGTCAAACGCGCGCTCGACAAGGGCCGCTTCGGCCGTATCTACATGGCCAACTGCACGGTGCGATGGGCGCGCCCGCAGGAGTACTACGACCAGGCCCCGTGGCGCGGGACGTGGGAGTTCGACGGCGGCGCATTCATGAACCAGGCGTCCCACTACGTCGATCTGATCCAGTGGCTCGTCGGCCCAGTCGAGAGTGTCATGGCTCAGACGGCGACGCTCGCCAGGCGCATCGAGACCGAGGATTCGGGGATCGCGATCCTGAAGTTCCGGTCCGGGGCCCTCGGCTGCATCGAAGTCACGATGCTGACCTATCCTCGGAACCTCGAGGGATCGATCACGATCCTCGGCGAGACCGGCACCGTGAAAGTCGGCGGCACCGCCGTCAACCGGATCGAGCACTGGTCGTTCGCCACGTACGATGACGACGACAAGCTCGTGGAGTCGGTGAACACGAACCCGGCCTCCGTGTACGGGTACGGGCATGAGGCCTACTATCGCAACGTGCTGGCCGTGCTGCGTGGTGAGGCGAAGGCCGACACCGACGGGCGCGCCGGCCGGAAATCGCTGGAGCTGATCCTCGGGATCTACGAGTCGGCGAAAGCGGGGCGGGAGATTCCGCTGCCCCTGCGGTCCAAGATCTGACACTCAGCGGCGGAACAGTCCCCGTGCCGATCCCCCTGCTCGACCTTCGCGCGCAGCACGCCACGATCAAGGACGATGTGGTGCGTGCGCTCATGGGCGTCGTCGACGCTCAGACCTTCATCCTGGGCGAGCCGGTCGCCCGTTTCGAGGACGCCGTCGCGAGGCTGTCGCACGTCAGGCACGCGATCGGGTGTGCCAACGGGACGGACGCGATCTTGCTCGCGCTCCGGGCACTGGATGCTGGCCGCGGGGACGAAGTGATCACGACGCCCTTCACGTTCTTCGCGACGGCCGGTGCGATTCACAACGTCGGGGCCAAGCCGGTGTTCGTGGACATCGACCCGGTGACGTTCAACATCGACCCCGCGAAGATCGCGGCGGCGGTGACGCCGAAGACCAAGGCCGTGATCCCCGTCGATCTCTTCGGACAGATGGCGCCGCTCGAGCAGGTGGCGCTCAGCGCTCGCGGGATCCCCATGATCGAGGACGCCGCCCAATCGATCGGGGCGCGCCGGTCGATCGATGGCGAATGGCGGGTGGCCGGCGAAGCCGCGACGATCGGGACCTTCAGCTTCTTCCCATCGAAGAACCTGGGCGGTTACGGCGACGGCGGGATGATGGTCACCCAGGACGACGCGCTGGCGCGACGGCTGGTTCGTCTGCGCACGCATGGCGGGGTGAAGACCTACTTCCACGAAGAGGTGGGGTTCAACTCGCGGCTCGATTCGCTGCAGGCGGCGGTGCTCGAGGCGAAGCTACCGCACCTCGCAGCGTGGAGCGCGAAGCGGCGCGAGCACGCGGCCTACTACACGGCTGGCCTGTCGGATCTGGCGCCTGACGTCATGACGCCGGTCGTCGGTCCGGAGAGCGAGTCGATCTACAATCAGTACACCATCAGGGCGGCGCGCCGGGACGCGCTGCAGAACCACCTCAAGAACCTTGGCATCGGGACGGCGATCTACTATCCGCTCCCGCTGCATCTGCAGCCCTGCTTCGCATATCTCGGCTATCGGCGGGGCCAGTTCCCGGAGGCTGAACAGGCATCGGACGAAGTGTTGTCCCTGCCGGTCTATCCGGAGCTGAGCCGGACGCAACAGGATGAAGTCGTCGCCGCGGTGCGGGGCTTCTACGGCCGATAAATGCCTCGCCTCCGGGCGCAGGCGTGACATTTTCCAGGACTGAGCATGACCGAGCAGCATCCGTCGGATCATCAAAAGAAACTTCTCGCGCGCATCAAGGATCGCACCGCGGTGGTGGGTGTGGTCGGGCTGGGTTACGTCGGGCTCCCGCTCGCCGTGGAGTTTGGCAAAGCTGGCTTCAAAGTCATCGGCTACGATGTCAGCAAGCGGGTGATCGACACCCTCATGTCCGGGCAGTCGCACATCCAGGATGTACCGTCGGCGGACGTTGCGGCGCTCGTGAAGAGCGGTGTGATAGTCGCGACCTCGGATCCGGCGCGGCTCGCCGAAGTCGATGCGGTGTCGATCGCCGTCCCGACGCCGCTGGTCAAGACCCGCGATCCGGACATGAGCTATGTCGACAAGGCGACCGATACACTCGCCGCTCACTGCCGGCCTGGCACGCTGGTCGTACTCGAAAGCACGACCTATCCGGGCACCACGCGTGAGCTGGTGCAGCCCAAGTTCGAGCGCCGCGGGCTGACCGTCGGGCGCGACATCTTCCTGGCGTTCAGCCCGGAGCGGGTCGACCCGGGCAACGTCAAGTACAACACGAAGAACACGCCGAAGGTGGTGGGCGGCATCACGCCCGCATGTCTCGCGGTCGCCAGCGCGCTCTACGGCCAGTGCATCGATACGGTCGTATCGGTGTCGTCGCCGGAAGCGGCGGAATTGGTGAAGCTGCTCGAAAACACCTTCCGGTCGGTGAACATCGGACTGGTCAACGAAATGGCGATCGTGTGCGACCGCCTGGGCGTGAATGTGTGGGAAGTGATCGATGCGGCCGCGACGAAGCCCTTCGGGTTCATGCGGTTCACGCCGGGGCCGGGAATCGGTGGCCACTGCATCCCGCTCGACCCGCATTATCTCGCGTGGAAGATGCGGACGCTGAACTACCGGACGCGGTTCATCGATGTCGCGAGCGAGATCAACAGCCAGATGCCGGATTTCGTCGTCGAGAAAGTCGCGCACGCGCTCAACGACGTGTGTAAATCGGTCAAAGGGAGCCACGTGCTGGTCGTGGGCGTCGCGTACAAGAAGAACATCGACGACATCCGCGAGAGCCCCGCGCTGGACGTGATCCGGCTGCTCGAGGGACGGGGGGCCGAAGTCACGTATCACGATCCCTACATCCCGTCTTTTACCGAAGATGGACACCGCCGGACGGGTGTGGCGCTGACCGCGGAAACGCTGGCGAAGTCCGACTCGACCGTGATCATCACCGATCACGGCAACATCGACTATCAACTCATCGTGGATCACGCGTCGGTGGTCGTCGACACCCGCAACGCGACGGCCCGCGTCGTCCGCCCGAAGGCGCGCATCGTGTCGCTGTCAGCGAGTGCCTAGCTGGCGGAGTCGGGGCGTTCGGCTGGCCATCGTCGCCTGCATGGGGTCGTCGATGTTGGCCGGACCGGCCGTAGCGCATGCGCAGTTCGGACTCATCACGCTGCCACTGAACGATCCCGCCTACGTCCAGCTGGCGGCGCTCGAACACGCCGGGTGCGCGCCGGCGCGCGTGTCCGTGGTCCGTCCGTACAGCGTCCGGCTCATCCGGGCGGCGCTCACCGCCGCGCGTGCGCAGCCCGGGTGTGCGGGACCGCTGCTCGACGCGCTGGCGAAGCGCTTTGCGCCGGCTCCCGCTGACGCGGGGAAGGGTGTGCGTTTGGGCGCGTCGGCGACGGTCCAGGGCACGGCGTACCACAACGGCGTCTTTCTCCCGCTGTGGGAGAACGTACGTCCGGACGCTCAGGGCGATCCGGCAGGTGTGGGGCTGGTGCACGGGCGCCTCGCCTGGGGCGACAGCGATCGTGTGGCGCTCGTCGGCGATGGCTACGCCGAGACCAATGTGCGCAACGATCCGACCGCGCGGGCGCGCCCGTTCCGGACCGGTGCGGGCAACACGTCCGGGATCGTCGATTTCTCCGAGGCGTACGGGACCGCTCGGGCGGGCGTCTTCACGTTTACGTTGGGACGTGGCGAGGAGGCGTGGCTGGGCAGCGGCACGGAGTCGATGGTCCTATCCGCCAACGGGCCACCTCTCGATCGTGTGGCCGCGGATTTCCACACGGCGCACTTCGAAGGCCGGGCGATTTTCGGCACGCTCGACAACGTGGTGATGGATTCCGCGCAGGACAGCCTCAGCGGCACGATCGGCCCGCAGCGCTATTATCGGTATATCGTCGGACACGAGTTGACGTGGCGCCCGTCGCGGGTGGCCGAGGTCACGCTGGGAGAGACCGCGTTGCTGTCCAGGGGTGCGCAGACCGTGGATCTCTCGCTCGTCAATCCCTTCATCCCGTACGTGATCTCGCAACACGACACGGGGGAGGCGGGGAACCAGGTGCTCGACAACCTGACCGCGTTCGCCGCGGTCCGGCTTCGGGCGGGACCCGTGACCGGAGCGGCGGAGCTGCTGATCGATGACATACAGATCGACGCCGCGTCGCGACTCACGACCCCCGACCAGTTGGGGTATGATCTGACGCTCTCGTCGCCGCTGCCCGTCGCCGCGCCGGCGACGGTGAGCCTGGAGTACGAGCGCATCGACAGCTATACGTATGAGCGCCAGTACTACACCACGGTCTACGAGAACTACGACGAGCCGCTGGGATCCCAGTTGGGGCCCGATGCCGACTACGGTCATCTGGAAGTGGAGGCGTTTCCGCGGGCGTGGCTGCGCGTCGCGGCAGGGGCCGGCTTCTGGCGTCGCGGGCTACAGCGGATCTACGAGCGTCCCGCGCAGATGGCCACGGGTCATGCGGATGCACCATTCCCGACCAGCGCGCCCGGGCAGCCAGTCCAGTCGGCGGAGTTGGGCGACGCGTCGGTGCAGTTCCTCAATCCCGTGCTGCCGATCTCGGCGACGGTGCAATTGGCCCGGATCCAGAATGCCAACAACGTGCCGTTACCTGCCGCCAATTATGCCCAGCTCCAACTCACCGCGACCTATGCGCTGCACTATCCGTAACGCACTCGTGCGCATCGGCGGGTGCGTACCGCGCGACGTGCCGCTCTGTCGCCGGTGGCGCCGGATTGCAGCGGGAGTCCTGGTTGCGGCGACCGCCGCTGGCGGGGTCCGGGCCCAGACGCCGGCGGCGAGCCCACCCGCGGATACGGCGATGCGTGCGGACACGTCGGAGCGGCCCACGGGGACGCTGCGGTCGGGCGATCTCCTCAAGATCCGGGTGTATCGTGATTCCGAGCTAAGTGGCCAGTACCTGATCGACGCGCAAGGCAACGTGCAGATGCCCGGCGTTGGCATCATTCGGGCCGCTGGGCTGGATCCGACCCAGATCACGGAGCGGATGATCGAGGCCTTTCGGGCGCGCGGATTCCGGACGCCGGAGATCGCTATCCAGCCGCTGATCCGGGTGTCGGTGCTCGGGGAGGTTCGGGCACCAGGCCTGTATCCGGTGGAGCCCGGCGTGAGCCTGATCCAGCTCCTGACATTGGCCGGCGGCCCGAGCGACCGGGCGAACCTCAGAAAAGCGCAGGTGATCCGGGAGAATCACGTGTTCACCGTGGACCTCGAGAGTGCCCTGGCCGGGAGCGCGGCCGGCCGCGTGACGCTCTATTCGAATGACGTCGTCTATCTCCCGCCCAAGCACAATCTGTTCTCACGGGACAACATCACGCTTGGGGCCACCCTGGCATCACTCGCGCTGACGGTGGTCACGCTCATCGAGGTCACGCACAAATAGTGAGCGACATTCTCGTGGCTCCGTCATCCGCGCCCGTTCTCCCGCAGGACGGCGGCATGCTCGCCAGCGAGCAATCGCTGCGCGACATCGCGGCCGCCGTCGCACGGCGGCAGTGGGTGGTGGGGCTCGTGTTCCTGACCACCGTGGCGATCGGCACGTGGCGCACCCTGACGGAACAGCGTGTCTACGGATCGTCGGTCACGGTCCGGGTCGAGCGGTCCGAGAACCCGATCGCCAATGCGCCGTCGTCCGGCCAGCAGTACGATTTCCGGGTCGATCCGCTGGTGTCCGAGCAACAGGTCATCAAGAGCCAGACGGTCGCCGAGCGCACGGCGCAGGCGGCGGGGCTGCAACTGAATGTGGCGCAGCCCGAGCACGTCCTTCTGAGCAGCATTCTTGGTGACCGGATGCCGGTGCTGCGCCGGGAAGTCTTGCCGGGCGACCTCACACTCCGTTTCGATGCGACGGGGTTCTCGCTGCAGGCCGGCAGCCGGAAATTCGGGCCGGCGCCGTACGGGGACACGTTGGACATCGGAGCGCTCGCCCTTTCCGTCCCCCGCCGTCCAGCGATCCGGGCCTCCGAAGTGGTGCTCTCGATCGCTCCGTTGAATGGCGTGGCGCGTGATCTGCGCGCGAATATCTCGACGCGGGTCCTGCCGCAGACCGACATCATCGAAGTGACGGTGACCGGCCCCGACCCGGTACGCGTCGCCCAGGCCGCGAACACGGCCGCGGGCATCTACGCGGAATACGCCCGCGAGGGAGCGCAGGCCCGGGCGGAGAAGCGAAGCCAATTCATCGCGCAGAGCTTGCAGGAACAGGCGCTTTCGCTCAAGCGCAGCCAGGATTCCCTGCGCGACTTCCAGGAGCGTAACAAGACATCCGACGTCACCGACGAACAGACGGAGTTGTTCAAGCGGATTTACAAGCTCCAGGACGACCGGGCGGAACTGATGCTGGAGCAGCAAGTGTATCTGGCGCTGGTCGGCCGCCTGGCGCAGGCCGATACCACCGATGAAGAGTTGCGGAAGCTTGTGGCGACCGACGCCGTCGAGCACAACAAGAGCGTCGCCGATCTGTACGCGAGCTGGTTCGATCTGTCGCGCACGCGGCAGCGCCTCAGTCTCTCGCGCGACGACCGGAACATCGACGTCCAGGCGCTCGACAGCTCGATCGCCGCGACCAAACGCAACCTGCAGTTCGCGAGCCGCCTCTATCTGCAGGGACTCGCCACCCGTATCGCATCAATCGACAGCAGTGTGGGCGACCTCCGTGGTGCGAGCGGGCAGTATCCGCCGATGGTGGCGGAGCAGGCGCGGCTCACGGCGAACGTCAAGACGCGCGAGACCGGATACGACAATCTGCTGGGACAGTTCCAACTGGCGCAGATCAGCCAGGGCGCGGAGACCGGCGGGGTGCGCATCATCGACCCGGCAACCGAGCCGCTAACGCCGATCTCGCCGCAGCGCAAACGTGCCGTCGCGCTGGCCGCCATCCTGGGCCTGCTGCTCGGCATCGTCGCCGCGGTGATCGCGGACCGGTTCGATGATTCGGTGCAGACCCCCGACGAAGTGCGCGATCGGCTCCAACTGCCGATTCTTGGCTCGATCCCACGGGTGACCGAGGCGCTGTTCGCGCGGTCGCCCAGTTCGCGGTTCCGGCTCATCTCGCACGTCGAACCGCAATCGCTGGTGGCCGAGGCGTTTCGGTCGCTCCGGACGAACCTCGCGTTTGCGCGCGCACATCAGGACTTGCGGACGATCGTCCTGACCAGTCCGGGACCGGGCGACGGGAAATCGACGGTGGCCAGCAACCTGGCGACCACGTTCGCCCAGCAGGGACAGCGGACGCTCCTCGTGGATGCCGACCTGCGGCGCGCCGTCGTCAACGAGACCTTCGAACTGCCGCGCCACCCAGGCTTGTCCGACGTCCTGATCGGCCGCAGTAAGCTCGCCGATGCCATCCGCACCGTCGATGTGCCGAATCTCTCGGTGCTGGTCAGCGGGCAATTCCCGCCGAACCCCTCGGAGCTCCTCGGTTCGCCGGCCATGCGCGACGTCATCGAGGAGGCCAAGCGCGAGTTCGACATGGTCGTGATCGATTCGCCGCCGGTGCTGGCCGTCACTGATGCGTCGGTTCTGTCGTCGCTAGTGGACGGGACGGTGGTGGTGGTGCGGGTCGGCAAGACGGCGCGGGACGCCGTCCGGCGCGGGGTGGCTCAGTTACGAGTGGTGAATGGGCGGGTCCTTGGGGCGGTGCTGAATGACGTCGATTTCCGTAGCGGCGTCTATTACGGAGGCTACGGCTATTACTATCACAAGTTCTACGGCGAAGAGCAGAATGGGGGGCCGGGCGGGTCGAGGATTCGGCGATGGGGCCGCGCGCTGGCCGGAAGTTTGCCGGGTAAGTCGAGGTAGACTAACTTCATGCCTTACTTAGAGTTCTGATCATTTCGAGGGTTCTGTGAATATATCAGTGATTGGCACCGGCTACGTCGGCCTGGTGGTTGGGGCGTGCCTGGCCGAGACCGGGAACACGGTGGTGTGCGCGGACGTGGACAAGGCCAAGATCGAGGGGCTCAAGCGCAACCAGCTCCCGATTTATGAGCCTGGGCTCGCGCCGCTCGTTGAGCGCAACCAGCAGCATTCGCGGCTGGTCTTCACCAACGACGTGGCGGCATCGATCGCCTCGGCCAGTGTGATCTTCATTGCGGTGGGCACGCCTCCCGACGAGGATGGGTCGGCGGATCTTCGCCACGTGCTTGGCGTCGCGGACCAGATCGGCCGGCACATGACGCGCGAGTTGGTGGTCGTGACGAAGTCGACCGTGCCGGTCGGGACGGCGGCCAAAGTGGCGGCGGCCGTTGGGCGGCATGCCCGGCATCCGTTCCATCTCTGCAGCAACCCCGAGTTTCTCAAAGAAGGCGCGGCGGTGGATGATTTCCTCAAGCCGGATCGCGTCGTGCTGGGGGTGGAGTCGGAGCACGCGCGCACCGTGATGGGCGAGCTGTACGCGCCGTTCGTGCGCACTGGCAAGCCGATCATCTTCATGGATATCCCATCCGCGGAGATGACCAAGTATGCGGCGAACGCGATGCTCGCGACCCGTATCTCGTTCATGAACGAGATCGCGTCGTTGTGCGAGCGGGTGGGCGCCAACGTGGATCACGTGCGGAAGGGGATCGGCAGCGACCCGCGGATCGGGGCGTCGTTCCTGTTTCCGGGTCCGGGGTATGGCGGCTCGTGCTTCCCCAAGGACGTGAAGGCGCTCATCCGGACGGCGGAAGAGTGCGAGGCGCCGCTCGAAGTGCTGGCGGCGGTGGAGCACGCCAACGACCGGCAGAAGCACCGGCTGTTCGCGAAGCTGGCATCTGCACTCGAGGGTCAGGTGCGCGGGCTACAGATCGCGATCTGGGGCCTCGCGTTCAAGCCGCAGACCGACGACATGCGGGAATCGCCGGCGCTGGTCCTGATCGAGGAGTTGCTTGAAGCGGGGGCCCGGGTGCGTGCACACGACCCGGTCGCCAGCCACGAAGCGCAGCGCCGGCTCGGGCAGCGCGTGGCGTTCGCCGAATCGAACTATGACGCGCTGGCCGGGTCGGACGCGTTGGTCATCGTGACCGACTGGAACGAATACCGTCACCCGGACTTCGCGCGGATCAGGCAAACCCTCCGGCGCCCGATTCTCATCGACGGACGCAACCTGTACGATCCGCAGAAGATGGTCGAGCTGGGCTTCCACTACGATTCTGTGGGGCGGCCGGTCAGCCGCGCCGTCGCGCGGCCGGCCGCCACGCTGGTCGCCTAAGCGGCGTAGCGGAGCGCACGTGCGCGTTCTCATCACAGGTGCCGCCGGGTTTCTTGGCTCGCACCTGGCGGACCGGTTCCTCCGCGACAACCACGCGGTGGTGGGACTGGACAACTTCGTCACCGGGCATCCCGACAACATTGCGCACCTGATCGGGCGCGATGGCTTCGAGTTCATCCGGCACAACGTCTCGACGTACACGTTCGTCGCCGGGCCTTTGGACGGCGTGCTGCACTTCGCGTCGCCGGCCAGTCCGGTGGATTACCTCGAGCACCCCATCCCGACGTTGAAGGTGGGCGCGCTGGGAACCCACAACGCCCTCGGGTTGGCCAAGGCCAAAGGCGCGCGGTTCTTCCTCGCGTCGACGTCCGAGATCTACGGGGATCCGCTCGTCCACCCGCAGACCGAGCGATACTGGGGCAACGTCAACCCGATCGGGCCCCGCGGCGTCTACGACGAAGCGAAGCGCTTTGCCGAAGCCATGACCATGGCGTACCATCGCTACCACGGGATGGACACGCGCATCGTGCGCATCTTCAACACCTACGGCCCGCGGATGCGGCCCCGTGATGGGCGCGTCGTGTCCAACTTCATCGTGCAGGCGCTGTGTGGTGAGCCGTTGACCGTCTACGGCGACGGCAGCCAGACGCGGAGCTTCTGCTACGTGGACGACGAGATCGACGGCATCTACCGGCTCTTCATGGGTGGCGACAACCAACCGGTCAACATCGGCAACCCGGATGAGTACACGGTGCGGCAACTGGCCGAGATCGTGGTTGCGGCGACGGGCACGAAGTCGGCGATCGAGTATAAGCCGCTTCCGGTGGACGATCCCAAAGTCCGGCAGCCCGACATCTCGCGGGCGCGGTCGCTGCTGGGATGGGGGCCCAACGTCGACGTGCGAGTCGGCGTTGCGCGGACCGTGGAGTATTTCCGGTCGCTGCTTGGCTCGGATCGAATGCTTCCGCGTGCCGAGCCTGCGCCGCGTCCGGCTGCCACGTCCAAGCCGGGCGCGCCGTGACGGCGATGCCCGACCGATCGTTGCGTGACCTGATCGATCTCGCCCCCGACGCGGCCGATCGGGCGCGCGAGCGCTTCGCGGTGCGGGATTACCACGGCGCGGTGCTGCTGCTCGAGGAGGCCGTGACGGGCGGGTGCGGCTACGCCGATGCGTACAACCTGCTGGGGTTGTCGCTGGCGCTGGTGGACCGGCCACTGGATGCACTCGCGGCGTTCGATCGGGCGCTGGCGCAGAACCCGCGCTACGTCGAGGCGCACCTCAACCGCGGCGTGCTACTCAATGGCCTCGGCCGGACCGAGGAGGCACAGGCGTCGTTCCTGCTTGCGGAGGAGTTCGGCCGTCCCGACAACACGGGTTTTCCTGCGGTGGTGGGGAACCGCCTCGCGAACGCGCATGCGGCGCTGGCCGACGAGTATCGCAGCGCCGGCGCGTGGGATGAGGCCGTCGCGCAGTACCGCCGGGCGCTAGACCTGCGGCCGGGGTACGGCGACATTCGGTTGTCGCTCGCGCGGACACTTCTCGATGCCCAGCGGTATGCGGCCGCGGCGGATGAGCTGGATCACATGCTCGCGTCGCGTCCGGATCTGCTGGAGGGGCTGCTTTTGCGCGGCCTCGCGGCGTACTTCACGGGGGATCTGCCCCGGGCTGGCTCGGTCTGGGATCGGGCGGCGGGATTGCATCCGGCAGATGGCCGGGTCGAGATTTATCGTTCCATGCTGGCGCGGCGCGAGATGGCGGGCGCACCAGGGGGTGTCTCGGGTACTGGCGGCGCGTGAACGTCTGTACCGGCGCCCGGGTACGACAGCGTGACCCCTTCAGACGGACCCTTCGTGAATCGTAGCTTTTCGGTTGGTGCCGCAGTCGTGGTGGCTCTGGTGGTCGCAGGATGTGGCGCGCAGTTCGACATCAAGAAGTTTCATGGGTCGACTGACGAACTCTACGCTGCCTCGGTGAAGGCCTTCCAGAAGCATCACTGGGATGACGCCGCGGCCGGCTTCGAGAAGCTGACCCTCGATCTCCCCGCGCACGACACCCTGGTCGCGCGCGCGTACTACTACCTCGGTGAGGCACACCGGCACAAGCGCGAGCCCCTGCTGGCGGCGCAGAGTTTCTCGCGGCTGGCCGAGGCGTTCCCAGATGATTCGCTGGCGGCGCCGGCACTCTTCGCGGCCGGCCAGGCGTACGAGCAGATGTGGCATCGGCCGGATCTCGACGCGGAGTACGGACAGTCGTCCCTCTCCGAATATCAGACGTTGCTGGCCCTGTATCCGTCGTCTCCGCTCAAGGACCGCGCTGAGCAGCGTGTCGCGCACCTCCAGGAGTGGTTCGCCGAGAAGGACTACGACAACGGTCTGCACTATTTCCATCGGAAGGCGTACGACTCGTCGATCATCTATTTCAAGGATGTGGTGAAGAACTATCCCAACGTCCCCGCGACGCGCCTCGCCTATCTGCGGCTGCTGGATGCGTACCGCGCCATCCGGTACAAGGATGACGCCGCCGACGTCTGTAATACGCTGATCGTGACGTATCCGCAGGATCCCATCGTCCAGATCAAATGCCGGACCGCGACGGCCAGCGTCCAGACGCCGCAGCCGCCGTCGTGAGCTGAGGGGCGGGGGCGCCGGTGCGCATCGGAATATTCGGCGGCACCTTCGATCCCCCGCATGTCGGCCATCTGATCTCGGCGGCCGATGCCGCGGATGCGTTGTCGCTCGACCGGATTGTGTTCATCCCCGCGGCCGCGCAGCCACTGAAAGTGGGACGGGCGGTGGCGTCGCCGGACCAGCGGCTGGCGATGACGACGCTGATGGCGGGTGACGAGCCGCGGCTGGCGGTCGACGCCATCGAAATCGAGCGGGCCGGGTTATCTTATACTGTCGAGACGGTGGCGGAACTGACGCGGCGTGCACCGGGCCACGAGTGGTTCGTGATCGTGGGAGCGGACGTCGTGCGGTCGTTTGCCCAATGGCGAGATCCGCTCGGGATCCTGAGAATGGCGGGGCTCGTCATTCTGCGCCGCGGCGACATCGATCCCGCAGCGATTGCCGGGTGGATGCCGCGCGACGAGGCAGGGCAGGTGCCTGCCTATCAGATCCTCGCAACGCGACGTGTGGATGTGACATCGACCGATGTTCGAGCGCGTGTGAGCGCCGGGCGGTCGATTCGGGGGTTCGTGCCGGAGGCCGTGCAGGCGTATATCGAGCGCGGCGGTCTGTACCGGAACGGGAACGGCTTCGGGGAAGGCGATGCTCAATACGCTGATCAATAGAGTCTTCGGAACGCGGCACGAGCGCGAGGGGCGGCGCATCCAACCGCTGATCGCGGCGATCCGCGAGCAGGCGTCGCGCCTCGAGCAGCTCTCGGAGGCCGAGATTCAGGGACAAACCGCGAAGTTCCGGGCCACGATCGCGGAGCGGACGGGTGCGCTGGAGGCCAGGGTGGCGGAGCTCAAGGCTGCCAAGCGCAGCGCCACCAACCTCGGTGAGCGTGACCAGATCGATGAGGAGCTGCAGGGGAATGACGGCCGTGGCGGCGCCGAGGGCGAGTTGCGCGACGCGATTCGCGACACGCTCGACGAGCTGCTACCCGAGGCATTTGCGACCGTGCGGGAAGCGTGTCGCCGCCTCGTTGGCACCACCGTGACCGTGACCGGGCACCCGATGGAGTGGAACATGGTGCCGTACGACGTGCAACTGATCGGCGGCATTCAGTTGCATCGGGGCCGGATCGCCGAGATGGCGACGGGCGAAGGCAAGACGCTGGTCGCGACTCTGCCGTTGTACCTCAACGCGTTGCCCGGCAAGGGCGCGCATCTGGTCACGGTGAACTCGTATCTGGCCCGCCGCGACTCGCAGTGGATGGGCCATGTGTACCGGTACCTGGGCCTGACCGTCGGCTGCCTCGACGACACCGACGCCGGAACCCCCGAGCGCCGGGCAGTCTACGCCTGCGACATCGCCTACGGGACCAACAACGAATACGGGTTCGACTACCTGCGCGACAACATGGTGTCGACGCTCGAGCAGCGGGTGCAGCGCGGCCACGTCTTCGCGATCGTGGACGAAGTCGATTCCGTCCTCATCGACGAAGCGCGAACGCCGCTGATCATCTCGGGCCCAGTCGGAAACGAGAGCGACGGGCAGTACGCCGAGCACAACGCCGCCGTGTCGCGGCTCGTGCGGCGCCAGACCGAGTTCGTGAACCAACTGGTCGGCGATGGCGAGCGGGCGCTGGCCGAGGGCCGGACGACGGACGCGGCGATGGCGTTGTACAAGGCGCAACTGGGCGGCCCGAAGAACAAGCGGTTGCTGAAAGTGATGCAGGAGACCGGTGCCAAGGGTCTCGTCCAGAAAATGGAGCTCGACTACATCGCGGACCGCAAGCAGCAGGCCTCCCGCCAGAACCTGCGGGACATGGAAGAGAACCTGCTCTACGTCCTCGACGAGAAGGGTCACACCGTCCACCTGACGGACGAGGGCGTGGACTTCATGTCGCCGGGCGATCACGAGGCCTTTGTCCTCCCCGACATCTCGGGCGCGGTCCACCGAATCGATCACGACGAATCGCTCTCGCCGGCGGAGAAACTGGCGGCGCGGCGCGAGATCGAGGGCGACTACGCGCAGAAGAGCGAGAAGCTCAACATCGTGCACCAGTTGCTGCGGGCGCACGCCCTGTACGAACGGGAAGTGAACTACGTCGTGCTGGACGGGCAGGTCCTGATCGTCGACGAGTTCACCGGCCGGACCATGCCGGGCCGCCGGTGGTCCGAGGGCTTGCATCAAGCGGTCGAGGCCAAGGAGGGCGTCCAGGTCAAGGGTGAGACCCAGACGATGGCCACGATCACCATTCAGAATTACTTCCGGATGTACGGCAAGCTGGCCGGGATGACCGGTACGGCCGAGACGGAGGAGACCGAGTTCTTCCAGATCTACAAGCTCGAGGTGGCGGTCATTCCCACGAACCAGCCGGTCATCCGCGAGGACCGGCACGATCTGGTCTACAAGACCCGGCGCGAGAAGTACAAGGCGATGCTCGAGGAGACCCAGCGGCTCCACGATCTCGGGTACCCGGTGCTGATCGGCACGGTCAACGTCGATGTGTCGGAGACATTGAACCGCATGTTCAAGCGGGCGGGGATGACGCCCAACGTCCTCAACGCCAAGTACCACCAGCGCGAAGCCGAGATCGTGGCGGCAGCGGGGCAGCCGGGCGGCGTGACGATCGCGACCAACATGGCGGGCCGCGGCACCGACATCAAACTTGGCGCCGGGGTGACCGAGTCCAAGCCGTCGATGGTGAAGGACGAGGAGAACCGCGACGTCGAAGTCCTCGAGTGCGGCGGTCTGCACATCCTCGGATCGGAGCGCCACGAGTCGCGGCGGATCGACCGGCAGCTTCGCGGCCGCGCGGGACGCCAGGGAGATCCGGGCGCGTCGCAATTCTTCCTGTCGCTCGAAGACGACCTGATGCGCCTCTTCGGATCCGAGCGAATCGCGAAGCTCATGGACCGGATGGGGGCGCAGGACGGCGAGGTGCTCACGCATCCGCTGATCACGCGCTCGATCGAGACCGCTCAGAAGCGGGTCGAGCTCCAGAACTTCCAGCAGCGGAAGCGCCTGCTGGAGTACGACGACGTGATGAATCAGCAGCGCGAAGTCGTGTATTCGCTGCGGACCTTCGCGCTCGAGGGTGGCGAGGAGCTCAAAGCCGAGGCGGCGAAGATGGTCGAGAAGGCCGTCGTTCGCCGTATCGACACGAATCTGGCGGATGCCGACAGCGCCGGCGACTTCGACTATCGCCTCCTCGGGCAGGAGCTCCTGCAGCGATACCTGCTGATGGTACCGGCGTTCGAGGAGGGCGGCGAGCGGCCGACGAGCGCGGCGAATGCCGTCGAGCTTGGCCTGGCCGCGGCGCGGGCGGCGTTTACCGCGAAGCTCGAGAGTCTCAACGCCTCGGTCGTACGGCCCGATGGTGAAGTAGTGGACGTGGCCGGTACCGTCCTCGCGCACGTGATGCTGGTCGTGCTGGACGAGAAGTGGAAAGATCATCTGTACGACCTCGACCAGTTGCGGAACAGCATCAACTACCGGGCGTGGGGGCAGAAGGACCCGCTCGTGGAGTACAAGGGCGAGGCCTACACGATGTTCGTGGACCTCATGCACGACATCTACACGACGTTCACCGAGCGATTCCTGCGAGCCCAACTCGTGTACGGTGGCCCGAGCGGTGCGCCGCAGCGTCCGCCGGCTCCAGGCGGTGGCTCCGGCATGGCGAGCGGCGGGTCATCTGCGAACGGGACGGGTTCTCCGGCGGGCCCTCGCAAGCGCTACAACGCGCTCGGCGTGCTCGAAGACGTCGGACCCGAGGCGCCGGCTCATCAGGCGCAGGCGCCGGCCGACCAGGCGACGCCGGCTGCGAAGCCGGGAGATGAGGCAGGCGGCACAGCGGGGGGACCGGCCGGCGCGAAGGGGTTAGCGGCGGGGCCACCGATGTTGGCCGGCGTCGGCGGCCGTCCGAAGCCGCTCGGCCAGCCGCGCGGCGCGGCGTCCGCGCCGGCGGGTACGGACTGGACGACCGTCGGTCGCAACGATCCCTGTCCGTGCGGCTCGGGCAAGAAGTACAAGAAGTGCCACGGTGCGGGAAGCGCCTAGACACTGACTGGTCCTGGCCGGTGGCGAGCTTCGCCGCCGAGTCGTTCATTTGTTGGGCAGGCGATGAAATGGTACGCTCGACCACGCGTCCGCCGGCACATTGCGTTGTCGCGCCAACGGCGTCGGTGCCGCGATACACCAACGGCGCATCGCTGCTCCCCTGATCCGGTACCGGTCTGTGCCCGAAGCTCGCCGCCAGCGGCCATCCCGACCGTGCCGGCGCGCGCCGGCTGCGTCGTCCCTCTCTAGCGAGGGACAGGTTGGCGCATTAGCTATTCGAGAGTTGCCGCCAAGTGAGCGGCCCCGAGAGCGGATGTGGCATCTGGGCGCCGGACAGCTCAGTACGGCGGAGTTACTCGCCATTCTGCTGGGCAGTGGAGGGGTCGGACACTCGGCGATCGCCCTGGGCTACGAGATTGTCCGGCGCGGCCGTGGCTCGTTGCGAGCGCTGGCCGCTCGGCCGATTGCGGAGCTGACGGCAATCCCGGGGGTGGGGCCGGCGCGGGCGGCGGTCGTGCATGCTGCGCTGGAGCTGGCGAAGCGGTGCGCCGACGAGCGGGCGTCACCGCGGCGGCCGATGCGGAGCCCGCTCGATGTGGTCGCGATGCTCGGGCCGCGGTTAGCGGATTTGTCAGTGGAGGAACTGCACGTGGTGGTGCTGGATTCCCAGCACCGGATGGTGCGCGACGCGGTGGTATCGCGCGGCTTGCTCAACTCGTCGCCCGTACATGCGCGAGAGGTGTTCCGCGAAGCGATCGCGGAGGCCGGAGCCGCAATCGTGCTCGTGCACAATCATCCGAGCGGTGATCCGACGCCGTCGGCCGACGACGTGCGGGTGACTGCCGAGATGGTGGCGGCCGGGCGGGTGGTGGACATCCCGGTGTTCGATCACGTGATCATCGGCCGCGGGTGTCACGTGAGCCTTGCCGAGCAGCGGCTGCTGTAGTTGCAACTGGAGTTGCAGTAGCGGTTGATGTCGATGATGATCCCGGTCCCGGACTCCCGATTATGAGCGCGGTCGCCCTACAAGAAGTCATCCCGAACTGGACGGTCCCTGACGAGCGTGTCGCGGAGCGGCTCGACGAGGAGCTGCTGGCGCGCGCGTACCGGTTCAGCGAGCGCGCGCACTTGGGGCAGAAGCGCCTGTCGGGGGAGGACTACGTCTCGCACTGTGTCGAGGTGGCCAAGATCCTGGCCGACCTGCAACTGGATTCGATCACCGTGGCGAGCGGGTTGATCCACGACGTGGTCGAGGACACGCCGACGACGGTCGCCGAGGTCGAGCGGGAGTTCGGGCCGGAGATCGCATCGATCGTGGACGGGTTGACCAAGATCGGCACACTTCCCGCGCACTCGCCGCAGGAGCGGCAAGTCGAGAATTACCGCAAGCTGCTGCTGTCGATCGCCAAGGATGCGCGAGTCATCCTGATCAAGCTGGCCGACCGGCTGCACAACATGCGGACGCTGGAGTATCTGCGTCCCGAGAAGCAGCGCCGGATCGCCCAGGAGACGCGCGACCTGTATGCGCCGCTCGCGCACCGCTTCGGTATGGCGAAGATGCGGTGGGAGCTGGAAGACCTCGCCTTCAAGTTCCTCGAGACCGAGGACTACCGGGCGCTGGCAAAGCTCGTCGCACAGAAGCGCGGGGAACGCGAGAAGCTTATTGGGCAGCTCACCGAGCCGTTACTGCGCGAGCTGCGGCTGGCGGGGATCGCGGGCGTCGAGGTGTCGGGACGGCCCAAGCACCTGTGGTCGATCCACAAGAAAATGATCAAGCGCGCGAGGCCATACGAAGAGATCTACGACCTGCTCGCGATTCGCGTCCTCGTGCACACCGTGCCGGAGTGCTACCACGCCCTCGGCGTCATCCATGACGGGTGGACGCCGCTGCAGGAGCGGATCAAGGATTACATCGCGCAGCCGAAGTCGAATGGGTACCAGTCGCTGCACACGACGATCTTCGGCCCGGGGCGCCAACTCTTCGAGATCCAGATCCGGACCCGCGACATGCACCGGACGGCGGAGTTCGGCATCGCCGCGCACTGGTTGTACAAGGACGGAGCGAAGAACGCCGATGATCTGGAGCGGCATCTGTCGTGGTTCCGGCAGGTGTTGCAGTCGCAGCTCGACGCCAAGACCCCGGACGAGTTCCTGGAGTTCCTCAAACTGGATCTGTACCAGGACGAGATTTTCGTGTTCACGCCGACCGGGGACGTCATCCAGCTCCCGAAGGGCGCGACGCCGATCGACTTCGCGTTCGCGGTGCATACGGAGGTCGGGCTGCACTGCCAAGGTGCGAGAGTGAATGCCCGCATCGCCCCCCTCTCACGCGCCCTCAAGAACTCGGAGACGGTCGAGATCATGACCGCTCCAACGGCCCGGCCGAGCCGGGATTGGCTCGCGCATGTGCGAACCGGGCGGGCGCGGCACAAGATCCGGCAGTGGCTCAAGCATGAAGAGCACGCCACGTCCAGCAAGATCGGCCGCGATATCTTCGACCGCGAAATCCGGCGGCGCCGGCTCGCAAAGCCCGACGAGGCGGACCTCACGCGTGCCGCGACCACACTCGGGCTCACCGATGCGACGCACCTCCTGGCGTCGATCGGCCAGGGCGATGTCCAGGTGCTGCAGGCGCTCAAGATCCTGCACCCGGATCTCGATCAGGCCGATCCCGCCAAACCGTCGGCGGTCGAGCGGCTGGTGGACCGTCTGCGGCGGTCGTCGAAGGGCGTGCGCATCCAGGGGGCCGACGGGCTCATGGTCCGGTACGCGCAGTGTTGCCAGCCCGTGCCTGGCGACCCGGTCGTGGGCTACGTCACGCGCGGGCGCGGAGTCAGCATCCACCGGGGCGATTGTCCAAATCTCCTGTTCCTGGCGCACGAGCCGGAGCGCCGTCTGGAAATCGACTGGCAGGAGGCCGAAGGAGAGCGGTTCACGGTCCGGCTCACGCTCGAGGCACATGATCGCCGCGGTCTCTACGCCGACCTCGCCGCCGCCGTGAGCGCCACCGGGACCGACATCAAGAGCATGGACCTGCACACGGTGGACGGGCGCGTCACGGGGTCGGCGCTCGTCGAGGTGGAAAACCTCGCCCACCTCGAGAAGATCATGAAATCCGCTCGCAAGGTGAAAGGGGTCTCCGAGGTCGCGCGGCGGGAGCGCGTCACCGCCGAAGACTAGCGGGGGAGAGGGCCGGTATATTTCGGCGGTGCCGGCCGCCGCCAAAGCAGTCTTCGACCTGCAAGCCCCCTTCGCGCCCGCGGGCGATCAGCCCAAGGCGATCGCGGAGCTCGTGCGCGGGATCGAGCACGGCGACCGGTTCCAGACCCTCCTGGGCGTCACCGGGTCGGGCAAGACCATGACGGTGGCCAACGTGATCCAGGCTGTTGGGCGGCCCACCCTGGTCCTCTCGCACAACAAGACCCTCGCCGCGCAGCTCTACGGCGAGTTCAAGAGCTTCTTTCCGCGGAACGCGGTCGAATATTTCATCTCGTATTACGACTACTACCAGCCGGAAGCGTACGTCCCCACGACCGACACGTACATCGAGAAGGACGCGTCGATCAACGAGGACATCGACCGCCTGCGGCTGCGCGCGACGTCCAGCCTGATGGAGCGCGAGGACGTGATCATCGTCTCGACAGTCTCGGCGATCTACGGCCTCGGCGATCCGGTGAGCTATCGAGAGACGATGGTCACGCTGGAGCGCGGCCAGCGCATCGCGCGGGACGACATCCTGCGGGCCCTCGTGCGGATCCAGTATTCGCGGAACGACGTGGCGTTCGAGCGGGGCACGTTCCGGGTGCGGGGGGATACGGTCGAGATCCTGCCGGCGTACGAAGAGCAGGGTGTGCGCGTCGAAATGTGGGGCGATGAGATCGAGCGCATCTCCAAGATCAACCCGCTGACCGGGGAGACGATCACCACGCTCGAGCGGGCCGCGATCTATCCGGCGAAGCATTTCATCACGACGCGCCCGACCCTGGAGCGCGCGGTCGCGCTGATCCGGGCGGAGCTGGTGGAGCGTCTGGGGGAACTGCGGCGCGAGAACAAGCTGCTCGAAGCCCAGCGGCTCGAATCCCGCACCAACTTCGACATCGAGATGATGCTCGAGATCGGGACGTGCGCGGGGATCGAGAACTATTCCCGGCACCTGTCCGGCCGCGGGCCCGGCGAGCGTCCGGCATGCCTTTTTGATTATTTCCCCGAGGATTTCCTCGTGGTGATCGACGAGTCGCACGTGACGCTCCCCCAGGTTCGCGGGATGTACAACGGCGACCGCGCCCGCAAACTGACCCTGGTGGAATACGGGTTCCGCCTGCCGAGCGCCCTGGACAACCGGCCGCTGGTCTTCGACGAGTTTCTGGCGCTCACGCCGCGCGCGATCGACGTGTCGGCGACGCCGGGCGAGCTGGAGCTGGAGTTGTCGCAGGGAGCGGTGGTGGAGCAGATCATCCGGCCCACCGGGCTGATCGATCCCGAGATCGAAGTCCGTCCTGTCCGCGGGCAGGTGGACGACCTGCTGCACGAGATCCGGGTGCGCGAGCGCGCGGGCGAGCGGGTGCTGGTGACGACGCTGACGAAGCGGATGGCGGAGGACCTCACCGACTATCTGCAGCAGGTGGGCGTCCGCGTGCGCTACATGCACTCCGACATCGACGCGATCGAGCGGATGGAGATCCTGCGCGGGCTGCGGCTGGGCGAGTTCGATGTGCTGGTGGGCATCAATCTGCTCCGCGAAGGGCTGGATCTCCCCGAGGTGTCGCTGGTGGCGATCCTCGACGCCGACCAGGAGGGATTCCTGCGGAGCGACCGGTCGTTGATCCAGACCGTCGGCCGTGCGGCGCGGCACGTGGAAGGCCGCGCGATCTTCTACGCGGACCGGATGACGGGTTCGATGCAGCGCGCGATCGACGAGACCGCACGCCGCCGCACGATGCAGCGTGCGCACAACCTCGAGCACGGGATCACCCCGCGCAGCGTGATCAAGAGTGCGGAGCAAGTGCGCTTCATCACGCGTGTGGCGGACGCGCGTACGGATCACGAAGCGGTGCGGGCAGCGCGGCGGTCGCCGGCGGAGATCGCGGCGGCGGGTGACCGGGACGCGGCGATCGCGCGTCTCGAGAAAGAGATGCAGGAAGCGGCGGCGGCCCTCGATTTCGAGACGGCGGCGCGGCTGCGCGATGCGCTGTTCGAGATCCGCGCGACCCTCGGCGGTGGCGGATCCTCCGGCGCATCAGGGGGCGGCGGGCACGGGGGCGCGCGGCGCCGCATGCCGTCGGGCGCGCCCCGCAGCTAGGCCGCGGGCGTGTCCGGATCCGGCTCAGGTGGCGGGACGCCGCCGGCGTCGAGCCACGTGGGGCCCCACGTCGTGCCGCCGGGTGCTCGACGGGGGCACCTCGTCGTCACGCGAGACGAGTTGATTGCGTGGGGCGCGGGAGTCGGACGGGCGGCCTATCCTCCGATGATCATGGCGATCTCGGGGCCGTTAGGTGCAGGGAAGACCACACTGATCCAAGCGATCTGCCGGGGATACGGCGTGCCGGCCCCGGTGACCAGCCCGACTTTCGCGCTGGTGCACGAATACGCCGCGGTGCGATCGCCGGTGTTTCATCTCGACCTGTTTCGTCTCGCGGGGCCGGCCGATCTCACGGCGATCGGCTGGGACGAGATCATCTCGGCGCATGCGCTCGTGCTCGTGGAGTGGCCCGAGCGTGCGGGCGACCGCCTGCCACCGGGGCATGTACCGATCGATCTCGAGTACGCTGCCGGCGACGAGACGCGCCGCACGCTGCTCGCCGGATGACGGCGGTGGCCGCCGCCGCGGTGAGCGATGTCCCCTACACGCTGGTCCTCGAGGCATCCACCTACCGGGCGAGTGTGGCCCTCATCGCGAGCGGGGGGAGGGCGGTGGTGGCCGAGCGGAACGTCGCGACGGGACGGTCCGAGCACGAGCATCTCATGCCGGCGGTGGCGGCGGTGCTGCTGGAGGCGGGCATCGGCGTCTCGTCGCTCGCACGCGTGGTATGTGGTGCGGGGCCGGGCAGCTTCACGAGCCTGAGGATTGCCGCGGCGTTGGGAAAGGGGCTCGCGTCAGGGACGCGCGGCCCGCGCCTCGCAGCCATCCCGTCGCTGCCGCTGATCGTGGCGGGCGCCGCGGAGCGGCTGGCGGCCGGTCTGTATCTCGCGTCGATCGACGCGCTGCGTGGCGAGCGGCACGCCGCGCTGGTGATGCTCGAGCGCGGCGGTGCGGCGGGGGGTCGGGAGGAGCGGATGCGCGTGGTGCTGGACGGCGGCGCACGGCGTCTCCCCGAGCACGCCGCGAGCGAGTGGGCGCGGGAGTCGGGCGCGACGATGATCGGTCCGGGGTGTGCGATCGAGGCGTGGCCGGCGGCGCGTGGAGCCCTGCTCCTGTGGGATGCCATCCGGGACGTGGACCTCGGGAGTTGGGAGCCGGATTACGGCCGGCTCGCGGAGGCCGAGGTGCGCCGGGCCGCTCTGGCGGCGGACCCGGCGGCGGGGTAGGCATGGCGCGTGGCGATGCCGCACCGCCGGAGGGGGTCGTGCTGCGGCCGGCGACGGCGGAGGATCTCGATTCCGTGGTGATGATCGAGCGGGTGTCGTTCTCCGATCCGCCGTGGTCGCGGCGGTCGTTCGCGTCGCTCCTCGACGATCCCCGCGTGCGGTTCACGGTCGCGTGCATCCCGGCGGTGGTGGGATACGTGGTGATGTGGCTGGTGGCGGATGAGGGGGAACTGGCGAACCTGGCGGTCGCGCCCGACCGGCGCCGCGAGGGGATCGGCGAGTTGCTGCTGGACTCAGCGATGGCGGAGGCGCTGGCCCGCGGCGCGAGGTCGTTGTATCTCGAAGTCCGGGAGTCGAACGTCGCGGCGCGGGCATTGTACGGGGGACGCGGGTTTCAGGCGGTGGGGCGCCGGCCTGCCTACTATCGCAACCCGCCCGAGGATGCGTTGCTGCTCCGGTATCAGCCTCGGGTGCGAACAGGTGCCGTCTCGTGAGCCGGCCGCGTTGGAACAGCACACCCCGTTCCGCTCGCTGTGTAGATTTTGGACTGGCTACCGCATGGCCCATGGGCCGGGAGGGGACGTGACACGCAGTCTGAACAAAGCATCGCTCATCGGCAATGTCGGGCAGGATCCCGAGATCCGGACGACCAACAATGGCAGCCGGGTCGCGACGTTCTCGCTCGCGACGAGCCGCACGTGGAACGGCCCGTCGGGCGACAAGCAGGAGAAGACCGAATGGCACAAGTGCGTCGTGTGGAATGCCCAGCGTGGCAGCGGGCTCGCCGACGTGGTGGAGAAGTACGTGCGGAAGGGCGAGAAGCTGTACGTCGAAGGGCGGATCGAGTACCGGCAGTTTCAGGACAAGGAGGGCCAGACCCGCTACGTGACGGAGATCAATGTGCGGGAGCTGATGCTCCTCGGTGGCCGCGGCGGCGCGGCCGGCGGCGGGGACAGCGAGACGAGCGCGCCGCGTAGCAGGCCGGCGCCGGCACGCAGCGGCGCGGCGGCTCGTGCACCGAGTGCGGGCGGGGCGGGGGCCGGCGCGGCGGGTGGTGCGGCCGCTGGTGGAGGCGGGGAGGGCGGCACGGAGGATTTCGAGGATTTCCCCGGAGCGCTCGCCGAAGAGGACGACGATTTGCCGTTCTAGCGGCGGCCGCTCACGCGGCTGCCGTAGACCCAGGAGCGCTGCCGCGTGATAGCGCCCTGGCCACAAACGTACGACCCGCTGCACCACGCGGCGTGGTCGACGCTCGTGGCGGCGGTGCCGGTCATCACGCTCCTGGGGTCGATCGCACTGCTGCGCGTCCGCGCGCACCACGCGGCCCTGATGGGGCTCGTGGCGGCCCTCGCGGTCGCGATCGGCGTGCTCGGGATGCCGGTCCCGCTTGCCCTGCGCGCCTCGGCGCTGGGAGCCGCGTACGGCCTGCTGCCCATCGGGTGGATCATCCTCAACGTGATCTTCCTGTACCAGCTCACGAGTGACCGGGGATTGTTCGGCGTCCTCCAACACAGCCTCCGGCGAGTCACCAGCGACCGCCGGCTGCAACTGGTCCTGGTGGCGTTCTGTTTCGGATCGTTCTTCGAGGGTGCGGCCGGCTTCGGTGCGCCGGTGGCGATCACGGGCGCGCTCCTGCTCGGACTCGGATTCTCTCCACTCGAGGCGTCCGGACTTTCCCTCATCGCCAACACCGCGCCGGTGGCGTTCGGCGCGCTCGGCACCCCGGTCGTCGCGCTCGCCGGCGTGACCGGACTGCCGCTGGCGTCGCTCAGCGCGATGGTCGGCCGGCAACTGCCGTTTTTCTCGGTGCTGATTCCGTTCTGGCTGATGTTCGCATACGCGGGTGCGAAACGGACGCTGGCGGTGTGGCCGGCGCTGCTGGTGGCGGGCGTCGCGTTCGCGGTGCCGCAGTGGGTCATCTCGAACTATCACGGACCCTGGCTGGTCGATGTCGGGGCTGCGGCCGTATCGCTGGCCGCGGTGACCGGCCTGCTCCGCGTCTGGCATCCTGCCGACGCGCCACGCGAGCCCGGGGGGCCGCGTATCGCGGGCGACCAGCGGCAGGAGCTTCGCGCGTGGACACCGTGGCTGATACTCAGCCTGGTGGTGTTCCTCTGGGGGTTGCCGCAGGTCAAGACCGTCCTGGACGGCATCTCGAAGCCGGCGCTGGCGGTCGCGGGGCTCGACAATCTCGTGCTTCGGATGCCACCGGTGGTCGCGCAGGCGAAGCCCGAGGCGGCCGTATTCGTGCTCAACTGGCTGTCGGCGACCGGTACGGGAATTCTCGTGGCGGCGCTCATCGCCGCGGCCGTGATGGGGTACCGGCCGTGGGAGATGGTGCGGGCGTACGGCCGCGCGCTGAACACCGTCAAACTGTCACTGCTCACCATCGCGACGATGCTGGCGATTGGATTCCTGGCGCGTTACTCGGGCCTGGACGCCATTCTCGGGTTGGCCTTCGCCCGAACGGGCGCGTGGTATCCCTTCTTCGGCACCGTCCTCGGGTGGCTCGGTGTCGCGCTCACGGGGTCCGACACGTCGTCCAACGTGCTGTTCGGGAGCCTCCAGCGCATCACGGCCCAGCAGGTCGGCGTGAGCCCCATTCTCATGGCCGCCGCCAACAGCTCGGGGGGCGTGATGGGCAAGATGGTGGACATGCAGAGCATCGTGGTGGCCAGCACCACGACCCGCTGGTACGGCCACGAGTGGGAGATCCTGCGGTTCGTCTTCATCCACAGCGTGCTGCTCGTGACACTGGTGGGAGCGCTCGTCACTCTCGAGGCGTACGTGGCGCCGTTTACGCGGCTCGTCCCGGGGCACTAGGCCGCGGCCGGTGGCCACCCCGGGCGACCGCCGGGACAGTGGCGCCGTACCGGGCCGGTGGGCGAAAATGGGACGGACTGACCGACCCGGCCCCCGTTTCGTCCGAGCGGGGTTCGTCGTCTCCCCCTGGACAGCCGTCCCGGGTTCCACCCGGGTACGCCGCACTCGTTGGCGGCGGTCGGGACCATTCGGTCCCCCGTCGCGCCCCGTGGGGGATTTCCGATGAAGGGAATGGTCCTGGACGCAATTCGCACCGCCGCCCAGCGCGGAGGATTCTGTGCCGCGGCGCTGATCGCCGTGGCGCCCGCCGTGCGAGCACAAGACTCCGCTGCTGCGCACCCCGCGCCGCCGCCATCCGCTGCCCCACCCTCGGCGCCCGCTACACCGAGCGCCAGCGGAACGGGGTCCATGTTCGCGCACAGCGCGCGCACCGACATGTCGCTGGCATCAAATCGGGGCAACTCCCGCATCGTGCCGGGCGCCAAGAGCCTCAACGAGCGGCAGGCCGCGCCGTATCTGGACCGCGATGGCGGTCCGCACGGAGCGGGATCCGTGGTGGGCACGACGGCCGTATCGAACGTGATCGATGCGTCCGACCGTGCGCACTTCGACCTGGGCGAGGACCTCTACATCACGCTGCCCGCGGGCAGCACGCCCGCTGTCGGCGACAAATTCTACACCTATCACCTTGGCGTGTCGTTCGGCGACCGCGGCCAAATCGTGATCCCGACGGGCATTCTCACGGTGATCCAGCCTGGTGTGGGGACGGATGCGACGACCGCGCGCCTCACGACGATCTTTTCCATCGTCAACAAGGCCCAGGCAGTGCTGCCGCTCGACATGACGCCGATGCCGGCGGACCGGCCTGCGCACGTCGACGACGGTCCGAAGACGAAGGTCCTCTGGGTCGAGGATGACAACGTGCTCACCACCATCCAGTACTACGTCGTGCTCGACGGGTCGGAGAAGCAGGGAATCCACGTCGGCGACCAGGTCACGTTGTACAGGCCCCGCCTGCACCTGCCCGAGTCGAGCGTCACGCTGCCTGAAAGCGAGATCGCTGTGGGGCAGATTGTCCGCGTCAACGGGTATTCGGCCACTGCGGAGATCCTGGCGAGCACGCAACCGGACATCGAGGCGGGTGTCGCGGCGAAAGTCACCGCTCGCGCTCCGTGATCGCGTAACGCGAGCCGATCGCCCGTAACGCAGGCGACACGCGCTCGCAGCCGGCCAGATTGGCCGGCGAAGTACGGTGGGAATCGTGCCCGGGCAGCGAGCTGCACTGGGCACGATCTTTTTCTGGGATCTGCTGCCCCGTTCGCACCGTGGCGGGGTTAAATTGACCGTTCCATGGTCGCGATCGCCTTATTGCTGGCCGTGGCGTGCTACGCCGGCGCAGCCGCGCTCGCCTTCACGCCATTCGCGCGTCCGGTCGGGCCTCCATTTCGGGGAGTCGTGATCGCGCTGACGCTCGGCGTGCTCGCGCACGCGGGCGCCATGGCGGCGGCCACGCATTTCGCTGGCGGATTGCCCGTGTGGGGATTGGGGCCCGCCCTCTCCTTCGCCGGGCTCGCGTTCGGTGTGGCGCTGCTTCTCACCGAACTGCTAGCGCACGACGTCACGCTGAGTCTGATCGGTGGCCCGCTGGCGGCGATCATGACCGCGATCGCGATCAACGCCGGATGGCGGCCTTTCGGGCAGCCGAGGGGCGCGCAGGGCGCGTGGCTGGCGTCTCACGTGGCGTTCAGCTTCGTCGGGATCGCGGCGCTGGCCACCGCGGCGGCCGCGGGCGCGCTCTACCTCGTGGAGCGCCGCGAACTCAAGTCGCGCCGGTTCGGCTCGATCTTCCGGTCGTTCCCGCCGCTCGAAACACTCGATCACGTCAATCACCTCGGGGCGGTCACGGCGTGGATCTCGCTCACGCTCGGTGTGGCGCTGGCCGTGAGTTACGGCGCCATCTACGGGGGGCTGGACGGGCCTCGCGTGGTCTGGGGCGTTGTGGCATGGCTGGCGGCGGGGGCACTCGCGGCTGGGCGGCAGCTCGGCGGCTGGCGGGCACGCCGTGCGGCGGTGGCCGCCACCGTGGCGTTCGCGGTGGTCGTCGCTTCGTACGTGGCGGCACGCGTCGTCGAAGCGCGCCCGGGGCACTTCTTATGAGCCTGGCGCGATCCGCGGTGCGCCGCCCGGCCGGGGCCCCGACCTGGGCCTGGCGCCTCTACGTCATCGCGGATCTCCGGTGAGTGGGTATCCGCTATTGCTCGACGGCAGCCGCGTCGGCGCCCTCGTCGTGGGAGGTGGCCGAGTCGCGCACCGGAAGGCGATGGCGTTGCTGGAGTGTGGCGCAGCCGTCCGAGTGGTCGCTCCCGACATCACGAGCGTTCTGCGTGAGGCGGCGCCGCACTGGCCGCGGCTCGAACTGGCGCAGCGCGCATATACGAGCGCCGACATCGGCGACGCGGTACTCGTGATTGCCGCCACCAACGTGCGCGACGTCAACGCGGCGGTCGCCGCGGACGCGATGGCGCGCGGCCGGCTGGTGAACGTCGCCGACTTCCCCGAGGATGGGACGTGCGTCACCGTCGCGGCGCACGCGAGCGGCCCGTTGGTCGTCGGCGTATCGGCCGGCGGCGTGCCGGACGCGGCGATGCGGATTCGCGACGCGATCGCGCAGCGCTTCGATGGGCGGTACGCGACGGCTCTGGCCGCGCTGGCTGCACTCCGGAGCGAGTTGCTGGAGGCTGGCGACCGCGACGGCTGGTACGCGGCCAAGCGCGACCTCGTCGGCGACGATTTCTGCGGGACCGTCGAACGGGATGCATTCAGCGCGAACGTCACGCGGTGGCGGGTCCAGCACCCGCGCGAGACGATCGGTTCCGACGGTGACAGGATGGAGGGCGTGGCGTGGGGCTCGTAGTCGCAGGGTTGAGCCACCGGACTGCCCCGATCGAGATCCGGGAGCAGTGCGCGTTCACGGCGCGCGACGCTGGGCCGGTCCTCGAAGCGCTCCGGGACGTCGCCGGCACGCGTGAGGGTGTGCTGCTCTCGACGTGCAACCGGACCGAGTTCTACCTCGTGGAGGGTGCCGAGGACGCGCCGCCCGGCGTATGGGAGATGTTGTCGAAGCGGCTCGGCACGGACGCAGCCCCCTCCGGCTATGTCCGCCGCGACCGCGACGCGGTGCGGCACCTCATGCGGGTGACGTCGGGACTCGACTCGATGGTCGTGGGCGAGGCGCAGATCAAGGGACAGGTGCGAGATGCGTGGGAGCTGTGCCGGCCGTATTCCGGCCCGGTGCTGAACCGCCTGTTTCAGACGGCGCAGTCAGTGGCGGCACGCGTGCGCACGGAGACCGCGATCGGCCGTGGGGCGGCGTCGGTCAGCTCGGCCGCGGTGCAGTTGGCCAAGAAGATTTTCGGGACCCTCAATGGACGGCGCGCCATGGTCCTGGGCGCGGGCGAGATGGCCGAGCTGGCCCTGCAATGCCTGCTCGATGAAGGCGTCCGCGCGACGCTGGTGGCGAATCGCACCTTCGAGCGCGCGGACGAGCTGGCACGCCGGCATGGCGCTACCGCGATGCAATACGAGGACTGCTGGGCCGCGCTGGCCACCGTCGATCTCGTGATCTGCTCCACCGCGGCACCCCATCCGGTCGTCTCCTATGACAGCGTGGCCGCCGCCGTGGCGGAGCGGGGCGATCAGCCCCTCTGCATCCTCGACATCGCGCTGCCGCGCGACGTCGAGCCCGAGGTCGCGTCGCTGGACAATGTGTTTCTGTACGATCTCGATGATCTGCGTGCCGTGGTGGCCGCGAATCTGGAGCAGCGGCAGGCCCAGCTCCCGAGCGCCGAAGAGGTGATCGATGGCGAAGTGGAGCGGTACTGGGATTGGCTGGCCGGCCTGGCGGCCGTGCCGGTCGTCGCAGATTTTCGCGCGGCGATGGACCGTGTGCGGGCGGATGAGCTGGCGCATGCCGCGCGACGGCTCGGTGAGCTGACTCCAGCGCAGCGCGAAATCGTCGATCACTTCTCCCGGTCTCTCATGAACAAATTTCTGCACGCCCCATCGGTCCGGCTTCGCGCCGCCGCGGCCAACGGCCGCGGCCTCGGCGTGGTCGACACGGCTCGCTACCTGTTCGGACTCGATGAGACCCCGCCGCCCATTGCAGACGCGACCCAGCAGGATGCGGAACGCGATGCCGGCCGGCCTGCCGAGCGCGCGACTGGCGAGCGCGCGAGCGATGGTCCGGCATCGGAGGCACGGTGAGCGGCGGCCGGGCGATGGTGACGGGCGGCGCAGGGTTCATCGGCTCGCACGTCGCGGAGCTGCTCCTCGCCGATGGATACGCGGTGACGGTTTTCGATAACCTGTCGAGCGGCCGGAAAGGAAACATCCCCGCTGCCGCGACATTCATCCATGGCGACGTCACGACGGCGGAGGCATCGGCGGTCGTGCGCGACGGGCGCTTCGACGTGATCGCGCACCTGGCGGCGCAGATCGACGTGCGGCGCAGCGTGACCGATCCCGTGGCGGACGCCACGATCAACGTGCTCGGCACCGTGCGTCTGGTCGAAGCGGTCCGTGCGTCCGGGGCGAAGACGCGCGTGATCTTCGCATCCACCGGTGGCGCGCTGTATGGCGACTTCGCGACGCCACCCAACGCCGAGACGGTTCCCAAGGACCCCGAGTCGCCGTACGGCATCGCCAAGCTGAGCGCGGAGTACTACCTGACCTACGAGGCGCGGCTGCACGGCGTGGACACGGTCGCGCTGCGCTTCGCGAACGTGTACGGACCGCGGCAGGACCCGCATGGCGAGGCTGGGGTCGTCGCGATTTTCTGCGGGCGTGTGTTGGATGGGCGTCCCGTGACCATCTTTGGTGATGGGGCGCAGACGCGTGACTACGTCTTCGTCAAGGATGTGGCGCGGGCGAACGTCGCTGCCGCGCGGGCCACGCTGCCTCCTCCGGGCCGGCTTGACGCGCGCGCGTTCAACATTGGGACGGGGATCGAGACGTCGGTGACGGAACTGGCCGCTGCGCTGGGGTCGGCGACCGGGCGTGCGGTCCCCGCGGAGCATGCCCCGGCGCGGCCGGGCGAGCAGCTGCGGTCGTCGGTGACCGTCGACAAGGCGGCGTCGGTGCTCGGCTGGAGGCCGCGGACGGGGTTGGCGGAGGGGTTGGCCGAGACCTATTCGTGGTTTGCCGAGCGACGGGCGCCGGGGGCGGGGCGCTGATGCCATATCGCGGCCGGCGGCCGCACCATCACGGGAGGACTGTGCATCGGAGAACGAACGGGCAGGGCCATCGCTGGGCGGTGGCGGCATGATGGTAGCGACGTTGCTTCAGGTATCGACCGCGGTCCCGACATCCGCCTGGGGCCTGCTCATTGGATCGACGCCAGTCACGAAGGGCATAGTCGGGTTGCTGGCGATCCTCTCGATATTCAGTTGGGCGGTGATGCTCGGCAAGTGGATCGAGTTCGGGAGTGTCCGCCGCCGCTCGGCGAAGTTCCTCACCAAGTTCGAGAACGTGGACCGGTTCGAGCAGGCGCTGAGCGTGGCGGCGCGCGAGACCCCGAATCCGTACACGCGCGTGCTGCGGCGGGCGTCGGATTTCCTCGAGCGCGGCGATGGCTCGCGGGCTGGCTCCGGGCGGCCGGCGGCGCACGACATGACCGCGTCGCAAGTGGAGGCGCTCCGCCTGATTCTCGACTCCGAGACGAATGCTGAGCGCGACCAACTGGCGCGGTTCATTCCCACGCTGGCTACGATTGGCTCGGCGAGCCCCCTCATCGGGCTGCTCGGCACCGTGCTGGGCGTGATCGATGCGTTCGTCGGCATCGCGACCAAGGGCTCCGGCAACATCGGGGCGGTCGCGCCGGGCGTCGCGGAGGCGCTGATCGCGACGGCGGCGGCCCTGTCGGTCGCGATTCCGGCGGTGTTCGGGTACAACATCTTCGCCAACCGGCTCAACCGCTTCGACAGCGAGCTCGAAGGATTCGGCTCATATGTGATCGCGCTGATCGTGCGCGACCGGGCGGCCTGAGGAGCGGATGCGCCGGCGGCGTGGGGAGCGCACACCGCTCAACGCGGAGATCAACGTCGTGAGCCTCATCGACGTGATGATGCTGCTCATGGTGATTTTCATGATCACCGCACCGATCATGCAGGGCGGCGTCGACGTGTCGCTGCCGAAGGCGGAGGCCCAGCCGCTCGAACCGAAGAGCGGCCTGGTGGTGACCGTGGACCGGACCGGCACGATCTTCGTCGATGAGACGAAACTCACGTACAACGAGTTCAAGGCAAGCTTCGCCGCGCTCGCGTCCAAACGGGCCAAGGACGGCGTCTATCTCCGCGCGGACCAGGGTGTCCCGTACGGGCTCGTCGTGCGGGTGCTGGCCGTGATGCGCGCAACGGGAACACCGAACGTCGGGCTCGTGGCAGAGCCGGAAGACATCGCCACGGGAGCCGCGAAGTAGTGGCAGCCCATGCGCCGCGGCTGGCCGGCCCGATCGGCGCTTCGGCGCTTCTGCACGTGGGCGCGGTGAGCCTCCTGCTTCTGCTGACCGCGACGGCGCCGGTCGTGAGTCCACCGATCTACAAAGTCGACATCGTCGGGGCGCCGCCGGGCAAGCGTGCGATCGGCATCGTGCCGCCGACGCCGGTGCCACCGGCCCCGCCGCTCACGACGCCGCCTCCAGCGGCGCACGATGTGGTGCCCAAGGCGCCCACGCCGCCGGCGCAGAAGCAGCCGGTGCCGGCCGCGGCCAAGGCCACTCCAATGCAGGCCCCGCCGAAAGCCAAGCCGGCGTCTCCCCAGACGCCCCTGCCAAAGGCAGGCGGCGGGCCGACCGGCGGCACGGGTGCCGACGTGGCGACCGTGCACATCGAAGGGATCGACTTTCCGTTTCCGGGCTATCTCGAGAACATCGTCCGGCAGGTCGCGCTCAACTTCTCGCCGCCCGATCCGTCGGCACAGTTGCATGCTGACGTGGCGTTCCTGATCCGCCGGGATGGCACCGTCTTCGGATTCAAGTTCGTGAGCCGGTCCGGCGACTACTCATTCGACCTCGAGGCGCAAGGCGCCATCGAGAAGGCGGCTGGGTCGTTCGGTCCGCTGCCGGATGGATTTCACGACGACGTACTGCCGGTCGTCTTCAGCTTTGACCCGAGGTTACTCCACTGATCAGGATGACGGCTGGGCTCGCCCTGGTGGCGAGCGTGATCGCTGTGGCGGGACCTGCGATGGCGCAGGATACGTCCCGCACCGGCGTGCACATCGGACTCAACTATCAGCCCGGCACCAAGCCCGGTGTACTCGTGCTGCCCATCGCAGGCGCGGGTGGAGATTCCGCGCACGCGATCATCGAGCGCGATCTCGATTTCGCCGACGCGATGAACGTGATCACCGGGATCGACCAGGGGATGGGCGACGCCGCGGTGAACTTCGCGCTGGTGCAGAAGCTGGGGGCGGCGGCGGTCGTGCAGGCATCGCTGGCGCCGTCGTCGCTGCACGTGATCGTGTACGACGTGGCCAAGAAGCGGCAGTTGCTCACGCGGGATTTCGCCGTGCCGGCCACGCCCGGCGCGGCCGACTGGCGCCTGGTGATTCACGATGCCTCGGACTGGATCCAGCAGGCCATCACCGGCTCGCGCGGCATCGCTGCGACCCGGATCGCGTTCATCCGGGATGGACAGATCTACATCACCGACACGGACGGCGCCGACACGCGGCCGGTCACGCAGAAGGGTGGTGGCCCGCTGTCGCCGCAGTGGCATCCCACGGGGCGGTATCTCACCTACAGCTTTTTCGCCCCACGCGGGACGCAGATCGCGGTGCTCGACCTCACGAGCGGGAGCGCGCATGCGCTGGCCGCGACGCCCACCGGTCTGAACTCGACGCCGGCATTCACCCCCGATGGCAACTCGATCGTGTACACGCACGGGGATGAGAACGGCACCGACCTGTATCTGGTGCCGGCGTTCAGCAACGACCCGACGCGCCGGATCACCGTCGGCCACGGCACCGACAACACGCAACCGACGTTCAGTCCTGACGGGCAGCGGCTGGCATTCACATCGGGTCGCTCTGGACACCCGGAAGTGTATATTGTCAATATCGATGGCACGGAGCCCGATCTGCTGACACCGTTCCAATTCGGGGATGACATTTACCGCGCGAGTCCCAACTGGTCGCCGGATGGGCGGCTGGTGGTGTTCGAGTCGCGAGTGAATGGGCGATTTCAGATCGAGACCATCGCACTTCGCGACCGGACCGTGCGGCAGCTTACGAGCGACGGGATCAACGAGGACCCGAAGTGGGCGCCGGACAGCCGGCACGTGGTCTTCACATCGAATCGTACCGGCGTGCGGCAGTTGTTCATTCTGGATTCGGAGTCGGGTCGCACGCGACAATTGACATTGGGTGGTCCGGCACGGCTCTCCGCGTGGTCGCGGTCGATGGGCTCGCCCTGATCTATCTGCCAGAGGAATTCTTATTCATTTCGGAGAGTCAGCCATGAGCCATCGGTCCCGCCTTGCCTCGCTGTTGATACTCGCTGGTGCTGTGGCTGCGGCGTGTGCCAAGACGCCGCCCGCACCCGCGCCGGCGCCCGCGCAAGCGGCACCGACGGTGGACAGCAGCCGGCTCCGTGATTCGCTCGCCAATGCGAAGCGTATGTCGGACAGCGCCGCCGCCGAGCACGAGCGGCAGGCTGCAGCGGTGGCCGCGGCCCGCAGCGCGCTGGTCGCGAAGGTCTTCTTCGACTACGACAAGTCGGACATCACGGATCAGGGCAAAGCGATCCTCGACGCCAAGGTGCCGATCCTCAACACCAATCCTGGCATCCGGATCCGGGTGGAGGGCGATTGCGACCGGCGCGGATCGGACGAGTACAACCTCGCCCTGGGCCAGCGGCGGGCGGCGGCGGCGAAGCGATATCTCACGGACCACGGGATCGATGCGGGCCGCATCGACATCATCAGTTACGGGGCCGAGCGTCCGGTGGCAGAGGGTGACTCGGAAGACGCGTATTCGCAGAATCGCCGGGACGAGTTCGCCATCGTGGCGGGTGGCGACAACTTGAAGGTCGCGGGACAGTGATGCCGATGGGGCTCGGTGCGCGTATGGTGCCGCGGTGGCGCCTCGTCCTGCCGCTGGCGCTCGTGGCGACTGGCGGCTGCTTCGCGACACGCGAGGACGTGCGCGTCCTGCAGGACGATCTGACGCGGATGCAGGCGTCGCAGCAGAGTGCGGATTCGGCGCACCGGGCCGCGCTCGAAGTCGTCATGGAGCAAATCGGCCGGACGCAGGACACGCTCCGGGTGCTGAGCGGACGGACGGCGAAGTGGCAGGGTGACGTCAGTGAGAACCTCTAT
>Ga0182024_10000486_pt1 | contig 101706 bp, 100 predicted proteins | sample P32metaG_FD_120480 | JGI IMG/M metagenome (GOLD analysis project Ga0182024, IMG submission 120480) | Permafrost microbial communities from Stordalen Mire, Sweden - P3-2 metaG (Illumina Assembly) | ecosystem: Environmental > Terrestrial > Soil > Wetlands > Permafrost | place: Sweden: Stordalen... | reverse complement strand
TTCTCGGTCGAGCCGGGCATTTATCTGCCGGAGTTCGGTGTCCGTTCGGAAGTCAACGTCTACGTCGACCAAAGCGCCGCTCGCGTCACCGGCGAGAAACAGGAAACGATCATTCTCATTCAATGATTATGCGAGCAGCGATTTTCTTTGTCGCCATCTCCATCGCGCAGGCCGGTGTTGTCTCGCGCGATTGGGCGAATGGCAAACTCAGCCTTCAGCTGGACGACGGAGTGGCGGAAGTCGAATACATCAGCGAGACTTCGTTCCGGTTCGCGCGCGGCGCCACTTCCCTGCCCGTGCTTCCGAAGATCGCTCACGATCCGGTCGTGCTCCAATTCGAGGACACCAAAACCACGCTGAAATTACGCGGCCGCCATCTGTCTATCGAAATCGAAAAGGCCACCGCGATATTCCGCGTCACCGCCAATGACGAAACCGTCACGTATGTTGCCATCGAGCCGTCGGCCGACGGCCTGGCGCTGCATATTACCGCGCCCGGCCGGACCTTCGGCCTGGCGGGTCCCGGCGACGCGCAAAGATTTTTCTTCGCCACGGGCTATGGCATCTTTATCCGCACACCGCGCCAGTTGACGTTCAATCTTCCTCAAGGCGTGGTCAACGCGCCCGCGGCGCGTTCCATGGAGGCGGTCTTTTACTACGGACCGACCCCAAAGGAAATTTTCGAACAGCATCAGGCGGTCACCGGCAGGACCGAAGTTACGGCACAATCTCTGTACGTTCGCACGGCGGACCTCTTGTCGCCGGCGGCATCGCCGCTGCCAACGACGCCGATCGAGACCTGGGAGGCGCTGGCGCAACTGGTGCGCACGCTCGACCAGTGGAGCTTGTCGGGAGTGCTTTATCCGGCGCTGGATGTCGCCTCGTTCAGCTTTTCGCGAGGCGAACCCGCGCGGCGCGCGGCGGATCTGGCGGAGATGCTGCCGCTGCTTTATGGCGACAAAAACATCCTGCATTTCGACCTGCGAGAACGGTGGGCGCCTTATCTGGTCACGTATCTGCGCGAAGCATATGATCGCGGGTATCCTCTGATTCGGCCTTTCCCGGTGGAATTTTCGCGCGACAAGGACCTCGAGCCGCAACCGGGCGTCTTCATGCTGGGCGATGAGGTGCTGCTTGCTCCGGTGGTCGCGCCGGGGCCTCGCCGTGAACTGAAACTTCCTCGCGGCACCTGGACCGACCTGCGCACAAACGCCGTCTACAAAGGAAATCAGTCCGTCGAAGTGGAAGCGCCCGCAGGCCAGGTACCCGCGTTCGCTCGCAACGGCGCGCTCCTGCCGCTCGGCGCGAAGAATGCGCTGGAGCTGCACTACTTTCCCGACCTCGGCGGTGAATTTTTTCTGTGGGAGACCGACAAGAGGGAGAATTCGCAATTCCACGCCGCGCCGGCGGGCGAGTTCACGCGCGTCGAGATTGAGTCGCAGGTTTCACGAACGTACGAATGGGTGATCCATCACGCCGATCGTCCGGCAAACGTGCAGGAGGGCGAGACCGCCTATAAACCCGTCAAGCAACGGAACGCGCTGAAGCCGGGGATGTGGTGGCACGACGACGCGCGCAACGATCTGCATGTGATGGTGCGGGCGGAGGCGGGTACGGACCGGATTGTGAATATATCGTTTTAGAGTAGTGTGGCGTACGCCCGTGGCGTACCGCGTCGACACTCGTGTCGATGCGTGCTTTTGTCGCGCACCGGACGGCATCGAGAGGAGTCTCGACGCGGCACGCACGAGTGCGTGCGCCACAAGGACCAACAAGTGTGGACAGGCGATAATCTCTCAGTGTATGTTCGACGAGATGAAGGCGGTCATCCGAAAAATCCCGCGAGGCAAAGTGGCTACCTACGGCTCGGTGGCGAAGGCGGCTGGATTTCCGGGCGCGGCGCGGCAAGTGGCGTGGGCGCTGCGCGGAACCGATGGGCGGCTGCCGTGGCATCGCGTGCTGGGCTCCGCGGGAAAAATCCTCCTCCCCGGAAGCGCCGGACTCGATCAGCAGCTGCGCCTGAAATCCGAGGGCGTGGCTTTTCGCGGCGGCAAGGTCCGCATGGACCTCCATGAGTTCAAATTCAAGCGGGGATGATATTATGGTAAAGCTCCTATGAAACAGTTTCTGACCATCATGTTTGTGTGCGGCGCTTCGTTCGCGCAGACCAAATCGACCACGGCGGCCAAGTCCACGACTCCCGCGAAGGCAGCGGCGCCGGCGCGCAATTTGCTCGATCCGTCGACGCTGAAGGCGATCGCGCCCGCCGTCTATAAAGTGAAATTCACGACCACGCAAGGCGACGTCATCGTGCAAGTGACGCGAGCCTACGCTCCGCTGGGCGCGGATCGTTTCTACAACCTGGTGCGCGGCAAGTTCTTCGATGGCTGCGCATTTTTCCGCGTCATTCCGGGATTCATGGCGCAGTTCGGCATCAGCCCCGATCCCAAGGTGTCGGCCGTGTGGAATTCGCAAAACCTCAAAGACGATCCGGTGAAGCTGAAAAATACGCGCGGCTTTCTGACGTTCGCCACGGCGGGTCCCAATACGCGAACCACGCAGCTGTTCATCAATTACGGGGACAATTCCGCGAATCTTGACCCGCAAGGCTTCGCGCCGTTCGGCGAAGTGATCGAGGGGATGGAAGTCGTCGACAAGTTCTACTCCGGCTACGGTGGCAGTCCCGATCAGACCTCCCTCCAGCAGCTTGGCAAGCCCTGGATCCTGAAAAACATGCCGAAGGTCGACAGCATCAAGATGGCCGTGCTTATCCCGCTGACGCCCCCTGCTCCGGCGGCGACGAAATCGACGACCGCACCGAAAGCTCCGGCAGCCAAGACCACCACAACCACCACCAAGCAGTAAGCCCGTTTTTGTTGTACAAACAATTTAGAGGGTTTCTGTTTTGAGGAAAACTTGGGGCGCGTCCTTTCGGTTCATCGCGATAGGGCGAGGACGCGCGTCACAGGTTTCCCACAGGAATTTTCAGAGGCTAACTGCGGCAGACAAGGGCCGAAAAAGTTGATTGTTACGCGACGATGAACCCGTTATGGTGGTACGGTCCTCATGACATCGACTGAACTGGCGTACGAAAAAGGTCTACCGGCAAATCTGGATGCCGAGCGTTTCGTGCTCGGCTCCATCCTGCTGAACGACACCGTCTACCTGCAAGTGGCGGGCGCGGTGGAGCCGGACGACTTCAGCCTGGAAAAACACCGCCGCATTTTCGCCCGCATGAAGGACCTGTACGATCGCGGCGAGCGCCTGGACCGCGTCACGGTGGCCAACGAGCTGATGAAGCAGGGCCAGCTCGAATCGGTGGACGGCCTGGGTTACCTGGTTTCGCTGGACGACGGGCTGCCGGAGATCGCGAACCTGGAAAGCTACATCCGCATCGTCAAGGACAAGGCAACATTGCGCAAGCTGATCTTCGCGGCGCAAAAGGTCATCAACCGCTGCCTGCTGGGTGAGGATGAGCCGGACGAAATTTTATCCAATGCCGAGGAATCGCTGCTGAAGCTGGGTGAAGCGCGCTCCGGCGAGCAACTCCTTTCGCCGAATGACGTGATCAAGACGTTCCCCGGCGGCATCAACGCGTTTCTCGATCCCACGCAGCGCATCAAAGGCATCAGCACGGGCTTCACGAAATTCGACGAAATGACCGGGGGCCTGCACGGCGGCGAGCTGATCATCCTGGCGGCTCGTCCGTCGATGGGCAAGACGGCGCTGGCGCTGAACATCGCGCAACATGTGGCGACGCATCCGAAGATGCGCAAGCCGGTCGCGGTCTTTTCGCTCGAAATGTCCTCGTCGAGCCTGCTGAACCGGCTGGTGTGCTCCGCCGCGCGCGTGGACCAGCACAAGTTTCGCGCCGGATTTCTGAATCACGAGGAACGCCGGAAGCTGCAAGTCGCGCTGGCCGACCTGACCGAATCCCCCATGTTTCTCGACGATACGCCGGGCGTGCATCTGATGGATGTCCACGCGAAACTGCGCCGGATGCAGAGTAATGAGGGCCTGAGCCTGGTGGTGATCGATTATCTTCAACTGATGAGCAGCCGCGGGCGATCGGAGAATCGCAACCAGGAAGTCAGCGCGATCTCGCGAGGCTTGAAGCTGATGGCCAAGGATCTGGACGTGCCCTTTCTGGTCCTCTCGCAGTTGAGCCGCGCATCGGAAACGCGCGTCGGGGATCACAGGCCGCAGTTGAGCGATCTGCGCGACTCCGGTTCCATTGAACAGGACGCGGACCTGGTGGCCTTCATTTTCCGCGAAGAAGTTTATAAGAGAGATCGCGAAGATGTGAAGGGCCTGGCGGACCTGATCATCGCCAAGCAGCGCAACGGCCCCATCGGCACGGTGCCGCTTCGTTTCCTCGGCCAATACACGCGCTTCGAAAATCGCGTCGACGATTTGCCACAAGAACCGGAATAACGTGACCCGATGGAGGCGACGGCTGTCCGCATGGTTACCACAATGCGGAAAAATGCCCCCAGGATTCGGGAGCCCCATGCGCCAGCTTGGGGTTAGGTCGGTGACAGGAATAGCCCCAAGCTCACGCATGGGGTTCCCTGGCACGGCGTCAGGCATGGCGGTTCCGTAGCCATGTGAAGAGGATATCCTATTCCTTACGTGCTTCTTCAACTCGATTCCATTCAAAAACGCTTCGGCGGCGTAACCGCCCTCAAAAACGGCTCCTGTACCGTTAAAGCCGGAGAGGTCCATCTGCTGATGGGCGAGAACGGCGCGGGCAAGTCGACGCTGATGAAAATCGTCGCCGGCATGATTTCTCCGGACGCGGGCGAGATGCGATTTCGCGGCCAGCCGGTGCGCTTTCGCAACCCCGCCGAATCCGCCGCCAGCGGAATTGCGATGGTGCATCAGGAGTCGCTGCTGGCGCCGCACCTTTCCGTAGCCGAAAATATTTTCCTGGGACGCGAAGACCGGCACGCACTGGGATGGATCAATCGCCGCGATATCGAAGCTCGCGCGCGCCGCCTGATCGAGCGGCACACGTTTCCGCTCCAGGCCGGGGCGATGGTCGGCAAGCTCAGCCCGGCGGGAAAGCAGATGGTCGAAATCTGCCGCGCGATCCAGCAGGGATCGAGCCTGCTGATCTTCGATGAGCCGACGTCTTCGCTTACAGAATCCGAGACTCGCGAAGTTTTTCGCATCGTGCAGGAACTGCGTCTGCGCGAAGTGGGCGTGATCTATATTACGCATCGTCTGGAAGAATTGCGCGCCATCGGCGACCGTGTAACGGTTCTGCGCGACGGCGAAACGGTACATTCCTGCATGCTCTGCGACCTGACCACGGACCAGTTGATCCAGCACATGGTTGGCCGCGCGGTGAACTCGCTCTATACGCGCGAGCCTTTGCCGCCGGGCGAAGAGATGCTGCGCGTGAGGGGACTGACCAGCGAGCCTCTGCTCAAAGACATCAGCTTCACGGTGCGGGCTGGAGAGATCGTCGGCATGGCCGGACTGATCGGCGCGGGGCGAACGGAGTTGTGCCGGGCTTTATTCGGAGTCGACCCGATCGATGCGGGCGAAGTGCAGGTGGGCGGAAAAACGGTGCGCATTCGCAGCCCTCGCGATGCGGTTCGCGCCGGGATCGCGCTGGTTCCGGAGGATCGCCAGCGAACTGGGCTCGCGATCAACCTGCCCATTGCGCCGAATGTGACCATGGCCAGCCTGGGCGCGGTCAGCAACATGGGATTTCTCAAACTGCGCAGCGAGCGGTTGCTGACCATCGAACAAGGGAAGCGTCTGCGCCTGAAATACGACTCGCTCGCGCAGCTCGCGAAACGGTTGAGCGGAGGCAATCAGCAAAAGGTAGTGATAGCGAAGTGGCTGGTGACCGGAGCTCGCGTCATCCTGTTCGACGAGCCGACGCGCGGCATCGACGTGGGCGCGAAAATGGAGGTTTTTGAGACGATGGATCAGCTGGCGCGAGCGGGCGCGGCGATTTTGATGATGAGCTCGGAGATGGCGGAGATCCAGGCCGTCGCCGACCGCATTCTGGTGATGCGGCAGGGCAGCATCGCGGGCGAGCTTCCTCGCGGCGCATCGCAGGAAGATATTTTGCGGCTGGCCGCGTTTGAAGAAAAGGTCGCGCCGTGATTCAACGCCTGCTGCCGTTCGGAACGCTGGTCGCGCTTTTTGTCGGTCTCGCCATCGCCTCGCCGCATTTTTTGACCGGCCCGAATCTTTCCACCGTCATTCGACAGACCACGGTCATCAACATCATGGCGCTGGGGATGACGCTGATCATTATTTCGGGCGGCATCGATCTTTCGGTCGGGTCGATTCTGGCGTTCGGCGGATTCATGGGCACGCTAGCCATGCAGAAGGGCTATGCGATTCCGGTCGCGATCGCGGTCGGCATCGCCGCGGGCACCATGTGCGGATTGCTGAACGGCGTGCTGATTACCCGGCTCAAAGTGAATCCATTTATCGTCACGCTGGGGACGATGGGAATTTATCGCGGCGTGACGCTGCTGATTTCGAACGGGCTGCCGGTGCACGAGATCCCCTTGAAGTTCGCCGTGCTCGGCTCCGGCACGGACATGTTCGGAATTCCGATCGTGCTGTGGATTTTGCTGGTCTGCGCGGGCGCGATGCACGTCGTCCTGGAACATACGCGGCTGGGGCGCTACGCGTTCTCGATCGGCAGCAATCCGGACGCGGCGTTTTATGCCGGCATTCCGGTGGCGTTCAACATCACGTGCGTTTATGCGATCGCCGGCGGATTGACGGGACTGTCGGGCATGATCGAAGCCTCGCGCCTGATGAGCGGACAACCGACGGCCGGCCAGGGCTACGAGCTGCAAGCGATCGCCGCGGTGGTGATCGGCGGAGGTAGTTTGCGAGGCGGCGAAGGCACCGTGCTGGGGACGCTGATCGGGGCGTTCATCATGGGCCTGCTGTCGGACGGCAGCGACCTGCTGGGCATTAATCCTTACTGGCAACAGGTGATCATCGGCGCGGTGATTATTCTCGCGGTGTGGCTGGACGAAGTGCGGAAGCGGCGAGGGGTGAGTTAGGCTTGTAAGTAGAGGCGGCAAGAATGCAGGAAATCGACACCATCCAAATAAGTGACGAAGGAATCGTCGCACTCCCCCAATCTGTTACGAGCGCTCTCCGCCTTCAGGCGGGCGATGAGGTCATGGTCCAACTAGAAGGAACGAAGCTCGTTCTGCATCCCATGAACGCCAAGCGCGTCGGTCGATTGGAGCCGCGTCCGCTCGGTCACGGGAGGGGCGATTTCGAGTTACCCGAAGGATGGGAGGCCCCGATGACCGACGAAGAAGCGGACGACTTCCTGAATGGGCGCTGAAGAAATTGATCTTGAAGAGGATGCTCGCCGCTACGCTCCGAAGCTTTATCTTCTAGACACGTGCGCGCTGCTTTGGGCGACCAACAAGCCGGAACAACTTTCGGCCCCGCGCGCGCCATTTGGCGTGAGCCCGACGGAATGATTGCCGTGAGCGTTATCAACTACTGGGAAATCGCGAATAAGGCAGAAAAGCACGGCATCGCCGATATTGGAAAATGGTGGGAGCATCGGGTGATACCTTTCGTCGATTTGGAAACGATTCAAGTGCGCGAAGAGCATGTCACCGAAATGCTGCGTCTTCCGAAACGTCATAAAGATCCATTCGACCGGATGCTGATCGCGCAGGCTCGCGTTGAAAACATGATACTCGTCACTCCGGATAAATACATCCGGGCGTATGACGTCCGCACGGTTTGGTAGCCGCTAATTCTGCACCGCTGTAAACTTAACCTCCACCGACCGCGGAGGGATCTGCCTTACCGTCGACGTCACTTCCATCCCGCGCCGGCCTTTTTCTTCCAGCAATTCCTGCAAGACTTTTCGTGCCGACGCGACCTGTTCCGGTTCGTAGAGCTGCTCCACGCTGACACGGACTCCACGGTCTTTCAGACGATGGGTCACGTCGTCCATGGAGATGCCTTTGAAATTTTCGAATTTGACTGAGCGGATGACTGTTGTCTGCACCTCGGGTTGAGCGAACAGCAGCGCCGCACCAAGAATGAGGGTTTTCATGAAATGGTCTGATGCAGTTCAGTGCCCACGCGGAGCGTGCTGGAGTTACGGGCGTAGTGACGGGAAATCCGGTCACACCTGTGCGAAAAATTCCTTCATCGCGTCCGCCGTATGGCGAATATCGTCTTCGCTGTGGACGGCGGAAATGAAGCCTGCCTCGAACTGCGATGGCGCCAGGTAGACGCCGCGTGCCAGCATGAAGTGGAACAGTTTCGCGAATCGAGCCTTGTCGCTGCGTTCGGCCGACTCCCAATCCGTCACCGGGCCGGGCGTGAAAAAGAAGGTGAACATGGAGCCGACGCGATTCACCGTGACTCCGGGAGGAACCCACGCGGTCAGTTGCGCGCCGCGCGCTTCGAGAATCTCGTACACCTCCGGATGAGCGACCAGATAGCGCAGCATTGCGAGGCCGGCCGCGACCGCGAGCGGATTGCCGGACAACGTACCGGCCTGGTAAATCGGCCCGACCGGCGCGACCTTTTTCATGATGTCGGCGCGGCCACCATAGGCGGCCATGGGCAGGCCTCCGCCGATAATCTTGCCGATGGTGGTCATGTCGGGATGGATGCCGAAGCGCTGCTGCGCGCCGCCCAATGCGACGCGAAAACCGGTCATCACTTCGTCGAAAATCAGCAGCGCGCCGCGACGCGCCGTCAGGTCGCGCAGAGCCTCCAGGAATCCAGGCGCGGGCGGAATGCAGCCCATGTTACCGGCCACCGGTTCGACGATCACGGCGGCGATGTTCTTCCCGTGCGTGGCGAAGGTCCGCTCGACGGCGGCGATGGAATTGTACGGAAGCGCGATGGTGGTCGCGGCGAACGATGCGGGCACCCCCGCGGTATCGGCTATGCCTAGCGTGGCCATGCCCGATCCGGCCTTGACCAATAGCGAATCGACGTGGCCGTGATAACAGCCTTCGAATTTGACCGAGATATCGCGGCCGGTGAATCCTCGGGCCACGCGCAGCGCGCTCATGGTCGCCTCGGTGCCGGAATTAACGAGGCGCACCATCTCCATCGACGGAACCACCCGCGCGATCAGTTCGGCGAGCTCGACTTCCTGCCCGGTGGGCGCGCCAAAACTGGTGCCGATTTCAAGTACCCGCTCTAACGCTTTAATGACGGTCGCAGGACGATGCCCTAGAATGAGAGGTCCCCAGGAACAGACGTAATCGATATACGAATTGCCGTCGGCGTCGACCAGGCGCGAGCCTTCGCCGCGCGCGATAAATAGAGGCGATCCGCCTACGCCCTTAAATGCACGTACCGGCGAGTTGACGCCGCCGGGAATGGTGGCCTGCGCCCGTTGAAACCACTCTGCGGATTTTGAGGTGTTCATAGAACGACGCGCGAATTTTCAGGGATCACGCGATGGAGGAAGAAGTTCATGAGCACTTCTTGCAGAGTGCCGTTCAGATTGCGCAGCAGGCGGCTCTTTAATTGGCCGTAAGGCTGGGTGCCGGCGAACAGGTCCTGCATCAGCGAGCGGAATCGAGGACTGCTGCGCATATACTGCACCATGCGCGCGGGTACCGAACTGAACAGGAAGCTGCCGAGGAACACACGTTTGGCGAGCGTGGCCGCGAACTCCAGATCCAGCGCGAATTCACGCGCCAGAATCGCTTTATACGCGGCGGCTTTTTCCACGATGCCGTGCGCATCGTCGATCACCACGCGGCTGGCCAGGTCGCCTGAGCGCATCGCGTAATAGAGACCTTCGCCGGTGATGGGATCCACCAGCCCGCCCGCGTCGCCGACAGCCAGCCATCCTTCGCCCGAAACACGATTGCCGCGCCAGCCCGGCGTTTCGAGCGACGGCAACATGTGGCTGTAGAATTTCCCCTCTTTATAAGAGATGCCGCGTTCGGTCATGTAAGCTTCGAGGCGCGTTCTGAGCGCGGACGCCGGCTCGCCTTTTCCGCAGATTCCAACGGAAAGATGGCCGCAGCGCGGGAACACCCAGATGTAGCCTTCGAGGCGCGGCAGAAATTGAATATCGATATGATCCTGCGACGAAGGAACGTAGTAGCCGAGCGCGGTCATCGTATCCTTGGCGCCCCATTCGGTGCCGACCTCGCGCAGAGGATTGCGCGCGCCCGTGGCGACGATGCAAAAATCCGCCTGCGCCGTGCCGCAGCGCGTGCGCAGGTTCCAGCCTTTTTCGCGGCGCTCCAAGGCCATCACGCGCGTCTGTTCGATAGCGGCGCCGGATTTCTCGGCCCGGTCCAGAAGCATGCGATTCAGGTCCATGCGCGAATAAATCACCAGCGGACGCTCCAGCCGCATCTTCACCACGCCGGCGCGCGGCGCGGAGAGCGTAGTCTCAGTGACAAATTTCTTGGGCGTGTCGTTGTTCACCAGAAACGGATATTGATTGTAGGCTTTGTACGTCAGGCCTCCGCCGCAGGGCTTTTCCCACGCCAGCTTTTCGTCAAAAAGAATTGTTTTGAGACCAGCGCTTGCCAGGCGTTCCGCGGCAAACGCCCCGGCTGGGCCGCCGCCCAGGACGGCAACGGTTTTCATGGTTGTCTATCCACTGGAGGATGACTCGGCGGCAACGCCGGCAGTCCCGCCGCGCCGTGCGGATTTTCGCCACCTTCGGCGTGGGGGCGCACCACCCACTTATTTCCATTGCGGTCCAGCGTGTAGGGCATATCCATTCCCGGGCCGCCCGCCTTGGGCGTGAACTTCACGGTGGCGTGAGCTTCGTCACCGCTGGAACTGAAGGTCATGGTGGAAACTTCTACTTGCATCATGTCCATCTTCAGCCCGGTTTTGGCTTCCCGTGCCTGCAAATAATCGACAATCGCGCCGCGGACCGCGTCCTTGTTTTGAATATCCTTCGTACACGCGGTCAGCAAGGAAAGGACCGCCATGAAAGCGAGTTTTCGCACCTTCCGATTATACTTGACCCGGAAGAACGCCGAACCTCCGGCGAGTGGTGGGGTCGGAGGCCGCGGCTTGGTCCCGAAGGGGTCCGATTTGCGCGCGAATCGCCTGTAATGCGTTCTGTTCGGCGGTGGGTTCAGCCAGCGTCCGCGCGCTAAGCGCGGCGCTGAGCCATACATAAGCCGCGCGCATGCGCGGACGGAACGTCGGGCCTCCATGATCGGCGCCGCGCACCAGGTGGTATTCGTGCGAGATGTCGAGATCCCACAGCACGCGATGCAGGAATTCGGTTCCATCGTGCGCGTTGACGAAATCGTTGTCGCCGGCTTCTATGTAGATCGGCAGACCGGATTCGCGAATGGGGACTGCGTTCGCAATCGCGCGATTGGCGGGATTGTTCGCGGCAAAAAGTTCCGGATCGCGCGACGGGCCGATGAGGCGCGCGGGTCCTCCCGATGCGTGATGGATCCGGTTGCGAGCGCCAACGCGCGAGTCGGTCAGGCCTGGCTCGATCATCGGATTCATGGCCGTGACCGCCGCGAACAGTTCAGGATGCGCGAATGCGATTTTGAGCGCTCCGTAGCCGCCCATCGAGATTCCCGTGATCGCGGTAACGCTGGTGTTGAAGGCGGCGCGCAGGTGCGGAATAAAATGTTCAATGACGAATGAGTCCCAGCGGTCGCCGTGAGGATCTTCGATGTAGTAGCTCATGCCGGCGCTGGGCGTGGCAAAAATCATCGGCGCAAGCGCGCCTTCTTCCCACCATCGATCAAACAGGGGCTGGCAATCGACCAGGCTCTGCCAGCTGCCTCCGCCGCCCATCAGCAGGATGCAGAGCGGCAGCGGACCGGCATCGCGCGCAGCGATGGTCGCGTAGGGGACGACTTCTGAAAGATAGGTTGACGACAGTTCGGCTAATTCCACATTCGACGACATAAACTTAGTATGTGGGCCGCCAATTTTGGCGGCAGCCCGCCCTTTTCGAGGCGGCCCTGGGGCAAGGCGACCAGCGCCGGCCGAAAAGCCGGCTTGCCGCCAAAATTGGCGGCCCCACCCGGGCGCTAAGGCCCGCGGGGGCGTCGGCCGCCCTACTTTAACAGCGCCGCTATCCTATCCGGATCGTTCGGGACGACGATGGGCTGGTTGCCGAACGTCGACTGAATTTTCCGGCCACCCGGCGCTTCCAATTTTCCGGTGTGATAGCGATAAATATAATCGGTGTCCTTCAGCACGTTGCCGGTGAGCACGGCGACCACATCCGCGTCGCGCGCGATGATGCCGGACGCGGTCAATTTGCGAATCCCAGCCAGAGTCGCGGCGGACGCGGGCTCGCATCCGATGCCGCAGAGGCCGATCTGCGCCTTGCCGTCGGCGATCTCCTGCTCCGTGACTTTTTCGACCACGCCGTTCGACGCCTGCACTTCATGCCAAGCCTTGGGCCACGAGACCGGATCGCCGATGCGGATCGCGGTGGCCAGCGTTTCCGGCTTCGCGATGGCCTGAAACGCGCCCTCGCCGCGGCGCTGGCTGAATTCGTAAAAAGGAGCCGAGCCCTCGGCTTGAATCACGCCAATTCGCGGCATTTTATTGATAAAACCCAGTGTGTGCAACTCTCGAAGTGCCTTGCCGAAGGCCGAAGTATTTCCCAGATTCCCTCCAGGCAGAACGATCCAATCCGGCGCATGCCAATCGCGCTGATCCATCATTTCGATGACGATGCTCTTCTGCCCTTCGATGCGGAACGGGTTCATGGAGTTGAGCATGTAGATCCCCAGGCGTCCGGCCAGCACGCGCACCAGCGCCAGAATCTCGTCGAAGTTCGCTTCCACCTGTAATGTTCGCGCGCCATATTCTAGGGCCTGCGCGAGTTTGCCGAATGAAATATTTCCGTGCGGAAGAAAGATCAGCGGTTCCAGGCCGGCCGCCGCGGCGTACGCAGCCATCGACGCCGACGTGTTGCCGGTGGAGACGCAGGCCACGCGCGTCATCTTCAACCGACGGGCTTGCGCGACGCCGCAGGTCATCCCGTTATCCTTGAAAGATCCTGTCGGATTGAAGCCCTGATGCTTGAACGTCAGCCGGTCGAGGCCTCCGTAGGCTGCGGCGATGGGTCCGTCGAGCAACGGCGTGTTGCCTTCGCGCAGCGTGACCACGTGAGCGATGTCGTCGAGAAACGGGAACAACTCGCGATAACGCCACACGCCACTTTGTTCGAGCGGAGCGTTGCTCAGCCGGCGGTTGCGAAACGTCTGCTTTAGTTCATCGGCGGACGCAAAAGGGCCGCTGTAGAAAACCTCCAGCAGCCCGCCGCATCGCGGGCAGTTATAGAGAACCTCTTCGATGCCGAAATGCGCGCCGCACGATTCGGTGATGCAGCGCAGGCTAGCCGGCATTGCCGCTCGTTTCCGAAAAGCTGACGGCGCTGCCGCCCGGCTCGCGCACGGCGTATTCCGTCGCGCCGTAGAACGTGGTGCGTTTGGGGATCAGCACCGGTGCGCCGGCCACGGCCTGGATGACTTCGTCGAGATTGGTGACGTGTATATAAAGGAGGCTGGACGACGGGAACTCGGTCATGGAAGGAACGTCGTTCGCCACGCTGGCGCGGGTCTGATACATCACTTCCACGGGCCCGTTTTTCAGAATGACGAAGCCGATGACGTCGCCCTCGGGCACCTGCACCGTTACCTCAAACCCCAGGCGCTTCCAGAAATCGAGGCAGGGCTCGATCGCGTCGACGAGCAGAATCGGCGTCAACGATTGCATTGTGAAAGCCATATCTTCTAACTTTAAACGAATGTTATCGGTTCATCTGGAAAACGGAATCGTCGAAGTGAAGAAGCAGCCGCTGCCTCGCGTGCCGCAGGGGTTCGCGCGGATTCGCCTTCTGGCCGCGGGCATCTGCTCCACCGACCTGGAATTGCAGCGCGGCTATTACGGATTCTCCGGCACGCCGGGGCATGAGTTCGTGGGTGAACTGGAGGACGGCTCGCGCGTCGCGGGCGAAATTAACCTGGCGTGCGGCCATTGCGAATGGTGCGCACGAGGACTGGGGCGTCATTGCCCGAATCGGACTGTTCTTGGCATCGTTAAGCACCCTGGTGCTTTTCGCGAATTTCTGACGCTGCCCGTCCGGAATCTGCACCGCGTTCCGAGGTCGATTCCGACGCAGCACGCGGTGTTCATCGAGCCGGTCGCGGCGGCGTGCGAGATTCTCGATCAGGTCAAGATCGCGAAGGGGACGCAGGTCGCCGTGCTGGGGGATGGCAAGCTCGGGTTGCTGATCGCTCAGGTTTTGCAAGGACACGGCGCAAAGGTTCTGCTGCTCGGCAGGCATCGCGAGAAGATGCGGCTGGCGGAATGGGCCAGCGTCACGACGGAAGTTTTGCCGGAAAGACTGCCGGATCGCGCGTTTCCGATGGTCGTCGACGCGACGGGTTCGCCGGAAGGGTTACGAGCCGCGATCGCGATGTGCGAGCCGCGCGGGACGGTGGTCATGAAATCGACGGTGCACGGGCTGGTGGCGATCGACACTGCTCCGGCAATCGTGAATGAGATCACGCTGGTCGGGTCGCGCTGCGGGAGGTTTGAACCGGCGCTGCGGATGCTCGGGTCGGGGAAGGTACGCGTGGGGGAGCTGATTTCTGAAGAATTTCCGCTCGATCGTGCGCCGGAGGCGTTCGCGCGCGCCGCGACCAAGGGCGTTCTCAAAATTTTGCTGCTCCCCCCGAGCTAGTGGCTTGTCGCAGCCAGATCGTTACTACGATCCCCTCCATCACTGTCGGGGTTCCACACACCAAATGGAACCCCGACAGTAATGGAGGGGATGGCACAACGCGACAAGCCACTAGTCCCCGCACTGACGTGCGGGGTTATAACCCCGTGGCGTAAGCCCGGGGATCCACTTCAGTGGCAGAGTAAACTAACTGTTGATGAAGCGACTGGTCCTGTTCTCCGCGCTGCTGCTCAGTTCGTGCTCTGTGAAGAGATACGCGATGAATCAACTCGGCAATGCGCTGGCCGGCGCGGGCACGACGTTCGCCTCCGACGACGATCCGGACCTGATCCGCGCCGCGGTTCCCTTCAGCCTGAAGCTGATCGAGAGCCTGCTGGCGGAAAATCCCCGGCACGAAGGACTGCTGCTCGCGGCCGCGCAGGGCTTTACCGAATACGCCTACGCGTTCGTGCAGGAAGACGCCGATGAGGCGGAGGATAGCGACAAAGTGAAGGCCACGGCGATGCGCGCCCGCGCCGCGAAGCTCTATTTGCGGGCGCGGAATTACGGACTGCGCGGCCTCGAGGTGAAACACGCGGGCTTCGCCGAGCGTCTAAAAGCGAATCCCAAGGAAGCGGTGAAGGAGCTGAAAAACTCCGAAGCGCCGGTGATGTACTGGACGGCGATTTCCTGGGGGGCGGCGCTCTCCGCGTCGCACGATTTCGCGATGATCCCGGAAATTCCGCGTTTCGAAGCGCTCATCGACCGCGTTCTGGAGGTGGACGAGGCTTTCGACGAGGGCACCGCCCACACCTTCATGATCACCTACGAAATGTCGCGGCTGAACGCCAAGCCCGATCGTCTGGCCCTTGCGAAAGTGCATTTCGATCGAGCGGTGGTCCTCGGGGGAGGCCATCAGGCGGGTCCGCTGGTCGCGTATGCGGAAAACGTTCTCGTCGCGCAGAAGAATAAGACTGAATTTCAGAATATGCTGCGACAGGCCTTACGGCTGGACATTAACGCGTCGCCGGCGAATCGGGAGTTGAACCTCGCAGTCCAGCGGCGAGCGCGGTGGCTGCTATCGCGCGCGGACAAGTTGTTTCCGCCTTCATGAATCCCCGGGCTAACGCCACGGGGTTATAACCCCGCACGTCAGTGCGGGGATCGGCTACCGTGGATGCAGTTTCAGGAAGACTTCTCCGTAGACCGCGACGGCCAGCGCCGCGACGCCTAAAAAGCTTCCGAAAGGAAGTTCGTAGGTCCCGGCATCTTTGTCGGTCAGGCGGATGTAGAGCAACCCTCCGATGGCGCCCACCAGCGATGCGCCGATCAGCGTCAACAGCGCCGCCGGAAGGCCGAGAAACGCGCCGATCATGAAGATCATCTTGACGTCGCCGAAGCCCAGTCCTTCTTTGTGGCGAACTTTTTCGTACAGCCAACCGGCCAGCCAGATGGAGCCGCTGGATACGCAAGCGCCGATCACCGCTTCGCCGACCGAAACCCATCGCGGCCCCCACGCATAGGGCACCACGAAGAGCGCGAACTCGCCGTGCATCGGCACGAACCAGGCCAGAATTAGCCCCAGCACGCCGCCACCGATGGTAAATTCGTCGGGCAAAATACGCTCTTCGAAATCGGAGGCGATCAGCGTGATCATGATCGCAGAAAAGATCGCGTACTTCAGCGCGGACGCCGTGACGCCAAAGTAGGCGACGCAGATCGCGAACGCAATCGCGGTCGCAAGCTCGACCACCGGATAGCGCAGAGGGATGTGCGCGCCGCAGCGGCGGCATTTCGCGCGCAGCAGAATGTAGCTCAAAACCGGAATATTGTCATACCAGGCGATGGTCTCTTCGCAAAACGGGCAGAAGGAGCGCGCCGGCGTGATCACCGAAAGATCGCGCGGCAGGCGGAACACGCACACGTTGAGAAAACTGCCGATCAGCAGGCCGGTCAGGAATGCCAGAAGGATTTCGATCATCGAAGAATCTCATTGTACGCGTTGATGGTCGATTCCACCATCGTCTCCACTGAAAATTCGCGCATCGCTTTTTCTCGCCCGGCCGCTCCCAGTTCCGCCGCCCATCGGGGATCGTCGAGCAAGCGGCGAACCGCGGTGGCATAGTCGCCGTCGCGCACGATCAGGCCGGTGCGTTCGTGTTCCACCACCTCTGTCAATCCGCCGACACCGGAGGCGACCACCGGCACACCCGACGCCATCGCCGCAATCGCCGCCGAACCGAGGCCTTCCATTTTGCTCACATATAGGAAGACGCTGGCCGTCTGTAAATCGTCGAACAGGTTTTTCGTTAAATGAACAGGAACGCCTGGAATTTCCTCATATTTAGTGGGCAGGGCCACAACGCGGCCCGGTTTCGGCTGCGCGGGCTCCGCCGGAATCGGGATGCCGTCGTACACCACGCGGATGACGCCCTTGCCCACGCCTGCGTCGCGCAATTTGCCGGCGGCGTAGCGCGACACCGCCAGATACATCGTCGCTTGCAGATATTTCCAGCCGGAGACGATGGATTGCTTGACGGGAAACGCGACCCGGCGCGATACGACGAGAGGACTCGCGGATCGTCCGAGATTGGCGATGGCTCCGTAAGTGTGCGCGCGCGAATCGTGGGCGTGAATGAGATCGATGCCCGCCAGTTCGCCGATAAAAGTGGCCAGGGGCCGCGCATCGACGCCGCGCTTGCGGGCTTCGCGGAGCAAGGGAGATCCCGCCGGCGCCAGCAGCCTTGCGCCTTGTAAGCGCTCGACCAAATAAAGCACTTGCCATTGGCCCCCTTGCATGGTGCGTCCGGTATCGATGTGGAGCGTGCGCATATTGCTGGCTGCCTAGGTCAACGCATCGTCTTGTAGGGCGGCCAATTTTGGCTGCAGCCTGCTTTCGGGCAGGCTTTCTTGACAATCAACAAGAGCCGCCTGAAACGCGGCTGCAGCCAAAATTGGCCGCCCTACAAGACCCATTCGCCGAGTGAGCGATATATCGATTCGGTTGCGACGAGCCACTCCCTTCACTCACCGCCCCGGGCTCATGAAACGGGCTTTCGCGTACTTCACGAAGTTGTACAACGCCGCCATATTCGCGATCGCGAGGCCCTCCACGCCATCTAAAAATCCGAGTTTCAGCACGTACGTCCGGTAAAACGTCCACGGAGGATCCAGCAGCATCCGCGCGAAGCTTGGTTTTTCTTTCGCTGCGAGCATCTGCTCCGCCGCCAGCGTGGTGTACCGGTCCATGGTCTTCAAGTGCTCCGAAAGCGAGCTGCACGTGAAATGCAGCAGGTTCGATTCCAGGTCCCCCACGCTGCCTTCGGCCTTGACCGATTCGTGCACAAATTCGCCCACCCACTTCGCTTTCGCGCGGTGATAGAGACGCACTTTGCGATCCGGGTACCAGCCTGAATGCCGGATCCATCGGCCCAGATACTGCGCCATGCGGGGCATGGTGTACGCGTCAAACCGCGGGCCGTTTTTCTTCAGTTGCCAGATCTCCGCTTCCAGAGATTCGCTCAACGATTCGTCGGCGTCGATCGATAGAATCCAATCGTGGGACGCTTCCTCGGCCGCCCGGTTCTTCTGATTCGCGTAGCCCGCCCAGGGGCACTCCACCACGCGCGCACCCAGCTTTTCCGCGATCTCCACCGTGCGGTCGCTCGACCCGCTGTCGATCACCACGATTTCGTCGGTGCAGCGCAGGCTTTCTATTGCGCGCGGCAGATTGCGCTCCTCGTTATAAGTAATGATGGTCGCGGAGATTTTCACGGGCCCGCGGTGCGGATCGGGGCCGCCGTGAACGAGAGGATGAAGATCGCCAGCGCCAGCACGCCCAGCCACGCCCGCGTGCGGCCCACCGGGCTGGGATCGACAATCGCCGGATGGCGCATGCCGAAGAAAATGATCAGAGCCGCCCACAGCAGCCAGCTATAGGCGACGAAAATTCCCATCAGAACCAGCACGCCGACAAAGAATCGCGACAGCCATTTGGCGCGCTCGCCTAAAAACGAGTACAGCACGTGCCCGCCGTCCAGCTGTCCGATGGGCAGCAGGTTCAGGGCGGTGGCCAGCAAACCAACCCACGCACCGCGCGCCACGGGATGCAGATAAATGTCGCCCGTCGCCACGCCCGGAAAGAAAATCGCTTCTAGCAGTCGCAAGACGAGAGGGGTCCCGAACACCAAATTTCCGTGCGACCCGATGCCGGGCACTACCTTCGACATCGATACGCCGACGGCCAGAGGCACGATCAGCATCGCGAACCCCGCCAGAGGCCCGGCCACGCCGATATCGAACAGGATGCGCTTCGAGAGGATTGCCGACCGGATGCGGATGAAAGCGCCCAACGTCCCGATCAGCGTCGGCGCGGGCAGAAAGAACGGCAGCGTGGCGTCGACGTGGTAATAACGGGCGGCGAGAAAATGACCCATCTCGTGGGCCATCAGAATGGTCAGCAGAGTCAGTGAGAACGGCAGGCCGTCCAGGAGAAAGGACGGATCGTGCCACAAGCGCACGTAACCCAGCAAGTCGGTTTCAAAATCGAAAGGACGCTTGGCGGCGAAACTGTGCGCCATCTCCGCTCCCACGATGGTGGTGGTCAGCAAAGTGGCCAGCAGCAGCAGCGCGTGCAGCCAGTAGCGATGCTTGGCGCGCGCACGCGCCCACACCGCGTCGAGAACGTCGTGATGCGGCAAAGCCGGCGCCGGGGGATATCCGTTTGCGGACAAGTGCCGTCCTACTGAAGCGTTTGCAGTTCCTTGCCGGGTTTGAAGCGCACCGCCTTGCCGGGAGGAATCGCCACTTCGGCGCCCGTGCGAGGATTGCGGCCAATGCCCGTTTTGCGCGGGCGAACGTTGAAAATACCGAAGCCGCGCAGCTCAATGCGCTCTCCTTTTCCCAACGCCCGCTTCATGCTTTCAAAAACCGTCTCGACGGCCATCTCGGCCTTCGTCTTGGTAATCCCGGTCCTGTTGACCACTTCGTTAATGATATCCAGTTTGATCAAAGCCGCCTCCCATGCCTTTAACCCAGCCTGAAACCCCATGATAGGATTAGGGTTATCCCTATGTCAAGCGCAGTCGTCTCGCCTGAGCTGTTTCGCCGCGCCTGCGCGCTGTTTCCCACCGGGGTCGCCGTGCTTACCACGCGAGCCCCGGACGGCACTCCTCACGGCCTTACCGTGAACGCCTTTTGTTCACTATCGCTCGATCCGCCGCTGATCCTGGTTGCGGTCGACCGCGCTTGCAGTCTTTTAGATACGTTCGAGAAGGCCGAACGTTTCGCGATAAATTTTCTTTCCGCCAGTCAGGAGGATTTGTCGGTACGCTTCTCGCAATTGCCGGAGGGGCGTTTTGCGGGAGTCCCCTGGACGCCGGGCGCCGACGGCGTTCCTCTCATCGAGGGAACGATCGGATCGATCGAGTGCCGGACCACGACCGTCATCGACACCGGGGATCATCGGGCGCTGATCGGAGAGGTGGTCGCGGCCACCGTGGGCGAAGGCGATCCGCTGGTGTTCTTTCGCAGCGACTACACAGCCATCGGCACTCCCTAAGCCTGGTCAGCAAGCGTGGCGCACGCCCCCGGCGTGCCGCGTCGAGACTCGTCTCGATGCATGTCTTATGAGCGACAATGATTCAATGAAACGCCGCGATCTTCTCACCGGACTCGCTTTGGCAGGCATGAACGCCCGGGCGCAAGCGCCTGCCGCCGAATCGCTATACATTCCCAAACCGCAACTGGTGGACGACCGCCGCTTCCTGCACGACTTCATGGACGAGTTTTCGTTTGTCGACCTGGTGACGGTCTCGCCTACGCTGCGCATCACGCACATTCCGGTTTTTCTCGAACGCGGCGCGGGATCCTACGGAACGATTCATGGTCACATCTCGCGGCAGAATCCGCAGCATTCGACTTTCGACGGCCGGCAGACCGGGGTGATCGTGTTCCACGGGCCGCACGGGTACATCTCGCCGACCTGGTACGCCAAGACGGGAAACGTGGTGCCGACTTGGAATTTCGCGGTCGTTCACGCCACCGGAAAGCTGCGGCCGGTCGAGGGCAAGAAGGAACTGAACGACCTGCTCGCCAAGCTAATCGCCAAATTCGAAAGGTACGAAGGAACGGGGTACGATTTTTCGAAGATCGACGACACCTATAAATACGGCCTGATGGCCGGCATCATCGGCTTCGAGATGGAAATCGAACTGCTGGAAGGGAAATTCAAGCTCGGCCAGGATCGGAGCCCGGAGGATAAGCAGAGCCTGTTAACAAAACTGAAAACCGGCAAGCGCCCGCGCGCGCTGCCCGAGTTCACGGCTAGCTTCTTCGAGCGCCCGAACAAAGCCTGAGTGGCCGCCTGTAGCGCACGCACCCTCGAAAACAGTAGAGCCTGCGAAAAATTGGGGACTGCCTACTCTGTCCCAAGGCGCCCTAATCGCTCTGAGAAAACGCACTCCCTTTCGACGCCGCGTGGACAGAGCGGGCTGTCCCCATTTTTTCGCCCCCTCCACTAGAGCCAGATGTTTTCATAATCCATCGTTATGCGGAACGCAATGGGAACACTTGTGCGTGCCGTGTCGACACTCGTGTTTTGGATGCGTCCTCGGCGCGCCGCTAGCGATGAAAACCGTCACCAGCCCCATTCGTCTGTGTGAAAAGTCGACTTAGACCGCTCCTGCTAGTCGCGGCTCTTTTTCGAGTCCTGGGGATTCAACCAGATAAACAGAGCCGCGACCAGCAGGAGCGGTCCAATCCGACTTTTCCCACAGACTCTGACGTATGGCGCTAACCCGCCGCCCGGAGCGTTTCCACTGAACCACTCCTCTTTCCCGCCCCCTTTCAACAACATCGCACCTTCACCCACCTTCGCCCGCACAATCTCCGAATAATTTATAGGCAGAGGAGTTCATGAGCTCTGCCAACGGAGAACGGAACCGGCCAGGAGGGGCAATTCTAGACACCTGCTCTGAGGGCCTGCGTGCGTTGGATGTCCGCCGGTACACGACCGGATCTTCCCGCCAGACGAAGTAAAATCCTGGCTAAAGGGCGCCCGATAAATTTTTAGCAGTTCTTTGAAAACCAAGCAGGGCAGATGAGGCGCAGGCAGAGCCCCGCCTCGCGATAGCTCCCTGCGAGCGCCTGGAGCGCGCCTTGGGACAGAGTAGGCTGTCCCCGATTTTTCGACAACCGTTGAGTTAGGCTGAGCCGGACCGGAGGGCTCGGCGAATATTAAATGGTTCTACGTGGACCAGGACGTCTTCTACCCAATCGACATCCTTGCGAAGGGCGGTTCTGACAGCCGTTGCGATTTCGTGGCTGTCGCGGACGGTGAGGTTGGGGTCGACTTCCAGATGCAGGTCGACGTGGTAACGCAGGCCGGTTTTACGGGCGAAACATTTTTCGATGCCGAGGGCTCCGGGGACGCGCAGGGCGACCTTGCGAATTTCGTCCATGCGGTCGCCTTCGGGCATGGTGTCCATCAACTGCAAGGCGGTCTCGCGGACCACGCGGAGGCCGAAAAAGATGACGAAAAGGCCGACGGCGAAGCCGCCCCAGTGGTCGGCCGCGTGCATGCCGGGGATGAACACGGCGATGCCGACGGCGATGAGGGCGACCATGCCGGAGCACATATCGACGGCGTCGTTCCAGGCGTCGGCGGAGAGCGCGACGCTGCCGGATTTCTTGCCGATGCGCATTTTCGTGGTCCAGAGGACGGCCTTCAAAACGACCGCGCCGAGCAGGGGCCAGATGGCGTAGGCTTCGGGCGTATGTTGATCGTTGCGTTCGGCGATGGCTCGCCAGGAGATGCCGGCGCCGGCGGCGGCGAGGATGGCTCCGATAGCCAAGCCAGTGAGGATCTCGAAGCGGCCGTGGCCGTAGGGGTGGTCGTCGTCGGCGGGCTTGGCGGCGACCCAGAGGCCGAACAGGACCAGGCCGGACATCAGGATGTCGGCGGCGGATTCGAAGCCGTCGGAGACGAGGGCGACGGAGTGGGCCGCGAGGCCGACTACGATTTTAATGGAGGAGAGAGTGACGCTGATGGCAATGCTGGCCATCGCGGCGCGGCGGGCGGTCTGTTCGGGACTCCTCACGCTTCAGGGTACAATGATCGCGCGAGGAGGCGATTGCTTTAGACTTGGGCAATGCGCCTGTCCCCATTCTCCCCCCAAAAGGGACAGACGCATTTTGTCAAGAATCTCGTTTTCGCCAAAGGTGCGTCCCTCGCCGACGTTCTTGGAAAACCTGGTTTCCGCCTCCTCTCAATATTTCGGCGCTTCAAGCCGCAGGCCTTCGATCATCGCAAAGTGTTTCCGGTTCCTGCTGATGAGCGCGCAATTCTGCTCGATGGCGGTGGCCGCGATCAGAGAGTCGAATGTGCGCAGGCCATCCGATTTCGCGTATCGCTTCAGTAACTCATACGCACGCTGACCAATCGCGGCGTCAATGTGAATCACCGGATACGCGGATACGAGCGAATCGATTGCATGCAGATCTCGTTTATCTCTTGCCCCAACGATCAGTTCCTGGGCGGTGACAATCGAGATCGCTGGGTCACTCAGAGAATCGAGGTAGCCGGCGGCCTCGGCATTCTCGCGCGACAGATTACATCGGTGTCGATCAGTGAAACCATCGATGAGCGCCGGCTAACCGCGAGGATTGTCTCTGAGCTTGTTCACGTAGTCGAGGCCGTCTCCGATATCGGAGCGGTCCTTCCAGATGCCGTAGAAGGGAAGATCTTTGATAGAGGGGCGCTTATTTTCCGCCTGTTGTTCCACGGGAACAAGCACCTCGACCACAGTCCCTTCCTTGATCTTGACGTCCTGAAGGGGTCGAAAGACGCCATTCTCGTATTTGGCCGCGATGCTCATGGACCTAGACTAATCCTAGCACCGAGCCGGTCCGCGTCTGTCACCTTTTCTCCCTCTCGCGCACCCGGACTTAGTGACGAGAGATTAGCGCCACCAGGAATCGCGCATGGCTTTGGCTACGAACGCTTTCGCGTTTCTCACGTTGGTGAGCGACGCGTTGCGCCATCCGGCGGCGGATCCGTTGGTTTCGGCTTGCGATAGATCCCGTTCGGCGGAATCAAGAAGCTCCATCGCTTTGCGGAAACGGCCTTCCCAGCCGAGACCCCGGTCGATGGGGGGATGGTCGTCGGGATTTTTTCCGTCGTCAATGGCGGCGCGTTTAGCCTCGCCGATGGCGTGGTCGATCTCGTCGACGGCGGCCCGCTGGTCGCGCATGACGGGACCCCAATCGGGGCGATAGAGCAGCGCGCGGGCGTAGCGCAGGTCGGCGATGGCGCGCAGATAGGCGGGATGGATCGCGGGCATGGGCGGAGGAGGCGGGGCAGCGCCCATTTCGTCGCGGAACTTGTCGTAGCCGCCTTTGCGAATAAGCGCCATGGCGTCGTCGAGATTGCGGAATGCTCGATTGCGCCATTCGCGGGCACGAGGGTTATCCTCTTCGCGCTCGATATCGTGGCGGGCGCTATCCAGGAGGCGCAGGATTTCCTGGAAACGGCTGCCGCGGCCCAGGCGCACGTCGACGGGCGGGTGGTCGTCAATATCCTTGCGGTCGAACATGGCGGCGTTGTCGAGCTCACGAATGGCGCGCTCCGTGAAGTCGGCGGCCATGGCCATATCGCGATTCACGTTCGGCTCATCGGGGATGCGCATCAGCAGCGTCGCGCGGCGCATGTCGCTGCGGGCGTGGAGATAGGCGGGATGCCGGAACTGGGCGGTCGCAAATGGGGCCAGCGACGTGGCGGCGAGCGCCATGAAGATCGGGGCGTTTTTGAAAAAGGTCATCATCCTAATTGTAGAGAACACGGGACGGGGCGGCATGTTTCTATTAATCATTTGTCACGCGGGGTTCGCGCGCGGGGCGAAAGCCGGGACAGCCCGCTCTGTCCACGCGGCGTGCGGGCTTAGAGCGTTGAGCGGGGGACGGAGGCGCCTTGGGACAGAGTAGGCTGTCCCGGTTTTCGCGCGCTGTGGGCGGGCAAAAAGTTACCCTTGAAGGGACATGCGCGCGCCGCTGATTGCGAGTCCTGCCGATCTCGATTCGATTCCCGATGTTCCGGCGGTGTTTCTGTTGTGGGCGGGCGTAGGGAAGCCGTACCTGGCGCGGACGGCGCTGCTGAAGAGGAGGCTCAAACGGCTGATTTCGGACCGGGACCGGGTGTCGCGCCTGCTGAATTTGCGAGGGATCGCGGAGCGGATCGAGTATTGGCCGATGGGGTCGCGCCTGGAATCGTCACTGCTGCATCTGGAGCTGGCACAGAAACATTTTCCGGAGGATTGGCCGAGGATCGTGCGGCTGCGTCCGCCGGCGTTCGTGCGATTGACGATCGACAATCCGTTCCCACGGACCATGGTGACGACCAGACTGGGGCGAGGGTTGTTTTACGGGCCGTTCGCGAGCCGGGCGGCGGCGGAGAGATTCGACGGGGAAATGCTGGACCTGTTTCAGATCCGCCGGTGCGAGGAGAATTTAGTGCCGTCGCCGGAGCATCCGGGATGCATTTACGGGGAGATGTCGAAATGCCTGCGGCCCTGTCAGGAGGTAGTAACGATCGAGGAGTATCGAAGCGAGGCGACGCGCGTGGAGCAGTTTTTGCGGACCAGCGGAGGGTCGCTGCTGGAGACGGCGGAAGCGGCTCGCGACCGGGCGAGCGCGGAGATGCAGTTCGAGGCGGCGGCGAGGCTGCACCAGAGGGTCGAGAAGATTGTGGAGGTACGGGGGCTGGGAGGGGAGCTCGCCCGGGCTATCGACAAGTTGAACGGCGTAGCGGTGGTGAGGGCTCCGGAGATCGATGCAGTGGATTTGTTGTTTTTGATGGGAGGGCGGTGGCTGGAAGCGGTGCGGTTTACGTTGGGGGACGCGGGAGAATCGATGGATCATCGATTGAGGGACGTGACGGGCGCGCTGCCCGGTGGAGGGCCGCCTAATATGGAACATCTTTCAATCTTGACGCGGTGGCATGGGTCGAGCTGGAGGGATGGGGAGTGGATTGCATTCGAATCGGTAGAGAAGATTCCATATCGTAAATTGGTAAATGCGATTGGGAGAGTGCATGGGTTGAAGAGCGCCGGCTGAGAGCCGGCGGCAGGGCATGGCCCTGCCCCACATGAAGATGGGAAATGGGACGTGATTAAGTCGCTGCATGATTCGTGGTTGCCTCGGGCGTGGCGGAAGTTTCGCGCCGTCTGGACGCAAGGGCTGCGCCAGCAGGTGACGGGCACGGGCGTGGCGTACACGGCGGCGTTGGGCGTGGTGGGCGCGGGCGCGTTCATTTCGGCGAACAATTTACTGTTCCTGATTTTCGCGGCGATGCTTTCCACGCTGCTGGTATCGGGGTTCATCAGCCGGCTGGGGATCGCGGGACTGGAAATTAACCTGCTGGTGCCGGAACATATTTCGGCGCGGCGGAAGGTGCGCGCGGGGATTCGCATCCGGAATTTGAAGCGGGTGATTCCGTCGTTCAGCATCCACCTGGCGGGGTCGAAGGAGAGCGGGTTCGACGCGATTCTGTATTTCCCGGTGATTCCAGGCGGAGCGGTGCTGGAAGAAGCCGTCGAGTTGTATTTTCCCAAGCGCGGGGCGCAGCGCGAGAGGACGTTTCAATTCTCGACGCGGTTCCCGTTTGGATTTTCCGAGCGCCGGGAGATGGTGACGGCGCAGCATGACATCCTGGTCTATCCGTGCGTGGACGCGCAGCCCCGGTTTGAAGAACTGCTGCAAGGGGTGCGCGGGGAGATGGAGGCGCAGCATCGCGGCAGGGGTTACGATTTTTACCGCATTCGTCCGTATGAGGCGCTGGAGAGCGCGCGTCACGTGGATTGGAAGGCGACGGCGCACACCGGCGATTTGCAGGTGCGGGAGTTCGCGCGGGAGCAGGATAATCGCGTGGTGATTTATTTCGATCTCGACACGGACGCCGGTCCACATGACGACACATGGTTCGAAGCAGCGGTGGATTGCGCGGCGTTCCTGGCATTCCGGCTGGCGGAGCGCGGCGCGCAGGTGCGATTCTGCACCCAGGAATTCGACGTGAGCTTTCCAGAAGAAGGGGACATTTATACTATCCTCAAATATCTGGCTTTGGTATCCCCGATGAAGGGAAAAGCTCCGGCGGCTCCTGATGATCCTTCCAGTTTCCAAATTGTGTTTAGCGCGAACCCGCAGAGAATGTCGTCGCTCGGGTGGGGAGTGGGCGAAGAACGGGGAGCGCGTATACTTGGTCCCGATGCGTTCAGCGGCTCCGATTAGCGTCCTGATCTTTCTCGCGATGCTGATCCTGCCTGTGCACGCGCAGGTGGCGGCCGCGATTTCCGGGACGGTGGTGGATCCTTCGGGCGCGGGCGTGGGCACGGCGAAGGTGATTGTCACTAACGACGAAACCGGCGCGACGCGTACGGCTACAACCGATGAATCCGGCAACTTCAGCGTGCTGTCCCTGGCGCCGGGACTGCACGAGGTGAAGATCGAAAAGAATGGGTTTAAGGCCGTGGTGCGGACGGGGATTCATCTACAGGTCGCACAACAGGCGGTGGTGAATTTCAAGCTCGAGATCGGCGAGTTCGTGCAAGCGGTGACGGTGGCGGAGGATGTTCCGGTGGTGAACACGACTCCTTCGGCGACTTCCGGCGTGGTCGGCGAGCGCGAGGTGAAGGATCTGCCTTTGAACGGGCGCAGCTTCGATAATCTGATCGCTCTGAATCCCGGCACCATCAACTACAGCGCGATGAAGAGCGCCAATACCAGCACCAGTGACGGCAACACGTTTTCGGTGGCGGGGCGGCGGACGTCGGAGAATTTGTTCCTTATCAATGGCGTGGAATATACGGGGTCCAGCCAGTTGGCGATTTCGCCGGGAGGCGTCAGCGGCGAACTGCTGGGTATCGACGCGGTGCGCGAGTTTAACGTCCTGACCGACACTTACAGTGCCGAATATGGGAAGAGGGCGGGCGCGCAGGTGAGCGTCGTGACGCAGTCAGGCACCAATACTCTGCACGGAACACTATTCGAGTTTTTGCGCAACAGCGACCTGGACGCACGCAACTTTTTTGACAGAGCGTCGGTGCCGCCGTTCCGGCGCAATCAGTTTGGTGGGGCGCTGGGTGGTCCGGTGAAGAAGAACAAGTTGTTTTTGTTCGGCAATTACGAAGGATTTCGGCAGGCGCTGGCGCTGAGCAGCCTGAGCGTGGTGCCCGATGCGCAGGTCCGGCTGGGTTTGATTCCGAACGCGACGACGGGAGTTTACGCGCAGCCTGCGAATGTGAATCCGGCGATGTTGCCGTTTTTCAATTTGTGGCCGCAGCCAAATGGCGCCGAACTGTTATCGAGCGGAGTCGCGAGCGGCAACGCATTGTCGTACAACAATCCGAAAGAGAATATTCACGAGGATTTCGGGACGGCTCGGGCGGATTATACAGTGGGCGAGCGCGATTCGCTGTCGGTGGCGTACACGGTCGACAACGGGAACAGTCTCATTCCGCAGGCCGATCCTTTGTTCGCGTCGTCGGAAGCGTTGCAGAGCCAGGTGGCGAGCATTCAGGAGACGCATGTGTTTTCGCCGCGAGTGTTGAACATCGCGACGGTCGGATTTTCGCGGGCGGAATTCAATTTGGGATCGGTTCCGCTGGCCTCATTTCCGGCGAACGAATCGTTTGTGACCGGAGGCGGGCCGGGAGGGGTGGTGGTGAACGGAGGAGTGACCACCACGGGAATCTCGGGCATCACGGCGGCGGGGCCGAACAACGCGGCGGGATCGTGGAATCGCAGGAACCTGTTCACGTATGCGGATGAAGTGAAGGCCACGAAGGGGATGCATCAGATCAGCATCGGCGTGTGGATTCAGCCCATTCGCGACAACGAAGACAGTGCGTCGCGGCAGCTGGGGCAGGCGACGTTCACCAGTTTGACGACGCTTTTGCAGGGCACGGTAAGCACGTTTCAGGTAATTCCCGATCCGAACGAGCTGGGGTGGCGCAGTTTCGAAGGCGCGTGGTACGTGGAGGATTCGATCCGGCTGCGGCCTAATCTGACCATCCGGCTGGGCGTGCGAGACGAGTTTACCAACGGGTGGAATGAAGAGTCGGGGCGGGCGGCGAACTACATCACGGATGCGAACGGGGTGCTGGAAACCAACGTGATCGCCGGCAATTCGGCGTTCACGAAAAATAATGCCACGCATCTGTTTGCGCCACGCGTGGGGCTCGCTTGGGATCCGTTCGGCAACGGCAAGACGGCGGTACGGGCGTCGTTCGGCACGTTTTATTCGCTGATCGACGATTTGAGTTTTCTGCTGAATTCGCTGCCTCCGGCAAACGGCGCGGTGTCGCTGGCCAGCACGTCGCTGCTGTCGATTATTCCGATCAAGCCGGGCGTGATGCCGGCGCCGCAGTGCAGCGCGACGGTACTGCCGCCGTGCACCACGTTCGCGCCACAGGGCGTGCAGCCGGACGCGAAGACTCCGGCGGTGAACGAATGGAATTTCACGATTGAGCATCAGCTTGACCGAAACACGTCGCTTCGCGCGGCTTATGTTGGATCGTTTGGGTATCACGGGTTTGTGAGCATCGATCCGAACGATATTCCGGCTCAGATTTGCGCTACGGCGACCTGCGTTTCGGGAGGGACGCCGGGGACGACCAAGGGCAGCGTGTTGCAGGGGCAGCAATACATTCCGGTGACAACGCGGCCGAATTCGTTCCTGGGCGCGGGGTTCTTCTGGTACACGGAGGGCAATACCAGTTACAACTCTCTTCAATTTGATGTCACGCGGCGGATCAGCCACGGCTTGCAATTTCGCGGAAATTATACGTGGTCGAAGAATCTGGACGTGAACTCGGGGCTGACGGGCGCGCAGGCCAATAATCAGGCGCAGATGGTGCTGGATCGCAACGACCTGAAGAGAGACTGGGGGCCGTCGGCGCTGGACGTGAAGAATCAGGCCAGCATTTCGAGTCTCTACATTTTGCCGGGACGGGGGCGTTGGCTGGGAGGGTGGCAGCTTAACGGGATCGCCACGCTGCTGAGCGGGTTTCCGTTTACGCCGCAGATCGGGGCGAACCGGTCGGGCGATGGGGATACTCGCAATCCAGACAGGCCGTCGCTGAATCCGGCGTTTAGCGGGCCCATCGTTTTGGGAAGTCCGAATGAGTGGTTTAACCCAAGCGCATTTGTGCTGCCTACGGCGGGGACTTACGGGAATCTGGGGCGAGGCGTGTATCGAGGGCCCGGCCTCGTGGATCTGGATGTGTCGTTATTCAAGACGACGAAGATTACGGAGCGGACCAATCTGCAATTTCGGGCTGAGTTTTTTAACGCGCTGAATCACGCGAATTTCGGGACGCCGAATGCGACGGTGTTTTCCGGGACGGCGTTCAACCCGTCGGCCGGCCTCGTGACGGCGACGACTACGACGTCGCGGCAGATCCAGTTTGGGTTGAAGTTGGTTTTTTAGGGACAGTGCGTGGGAAGAATCCTGCCAATTATGTGGCGTACGCACTCGTGCGTGCAGCGTCGAGACTCGTCTCGACGCCGTCTTCGGAGCAATGAAAACGCCGGCCAAGCATCGACACGAGTGTCGACGCGGCACGCATGAGTGCGCACGCCACCAAGGCGTTCCAGACTTTCATCATGTCGATTATCAGGCGTCGTCGGATGGGTACGAATCAAAAGTTCCGAATACGATTGCCTCTGGATCTGATTCCGCCTGGCGCACCAAGTCGTCAACCTCTTCTGTGGCAGTTCCAGCGCGGGCACTCAGCGGCTCGGCGTCGTCGATACTTGCCACGAACATATTAAGCCTTTTCGCGATCACATTTGTTTTGCCGTTGAAGGATACCGGGCTGTCGGCCCACGCAACGATGTTGGTGTACGCTCCTGCGAACTCAAATTCCCTTCGATCGAGAGGTTTCAGCTCAACGAGTCCTATCCACAGTTCAAATTGACTCATGAGTCTGTAGCTTGCCCTACTTCGACACCATAAACGTCGTGAACGGGTGCGAATCAAGGTCGCGAAGGGCTGGTTTTTCCCAGGCGAATTCGGGGTGCGCTTTCAGATGCTTCGCGGCTTTGAAATCGATGCCGCAGGAGTGGCCCATGGATGCACTGAAGGACATTTGGGCGGCCATCGTTGCATCGGCGACCTTGTTTTGCACTGCGCCGGCGGTGCCGTAGGACGGTTGCCAGGGTTTCGAGCCTCGGGCCGACAGTTCGATGTGGCCGCAGAGGGTGCGCTCGCTGGGTTCGTTCTTTTTCGCGAAGGTGTCGTAGTGGTCGCCCAGGAATTTCTGGCCCAGCGCGACGTCGATGCGGCCTTTATTTTCCGATAGCAGATTATCCCAGCGGAGGTGACGGGCGTTGGCGCTAAGGCTCATGTCGCTCACGTTGAAATCGGTTTCATCCTTGGCGAGCGCGGGGTCGATGGGATAATTCGAGCCGGCGAAATAGCCGTCTTTCGTGCGCCACAGGTTGACGTGCTTCAGGCCGAGTTCGAGGCTGGCGATCTCGCCGGTGTTGCGATCGGCGACGAGCCAGTCGTTGGCGTAGCCGCCGTTATTTCCTTCTTTCATGATGCGGGCGGAGTCGTCGATGGACCCGGAATACTGCATGGCTTTTCTTGCGCGCACGAATTCGGGGATGCCGTTGGGGTCGAAGCCGTTGAAACCGGTGATGGTCGTTTCGGTGATCATGATGCCGGCGGAGTTGATGCCGAAATCGTCGGCGGAGTGGATCAGGCCGGGCATTCCGTCCATGATGAAGCGGCTGCCGTGCTCCGGGGTGATGTCGAAGATGATGTTCCAGCGCGAGCCGGTCATGTAATCGGTCCAGTTATTGTGCGCGATGACGGGCTTGCCGTCTTTGGTATAGCTGCCGGTGGCGACGAAGGCGCTGCAATGTTCGGCGGTAGAGCGCGCGGAATTCTTTTCGGCCCACTTGACGTAATAAGGATCGAGCTCGAGCCACGCGTTGGCGGCGACCATGTCCCAGATATCGAGTTTGACGTTTTTGGCGTTCAGGCCGGCGACGATGCCGGTCAGCTCGTCGCGATATTCCTGTTCGATGTGCGGCCAGAGGACTTTTTCGGCGACGTTGCGGAAGTAGTTCCAGTCCTTCGATTCGTGCGTGAGGGCGAGCTTGATGGCTTTCTGCGCGTCGAGGATTTCGGGCGCAAGGAGGTATCCGTGCTGATAGCCGATCTCCGACGGCTTGCCTTCGAGGTGGACGAAAATCCAGCCGGCCTGGACGGGGCGGCGGAAGGATTTGTTTAATCGCGCATCAGCGGAATGGCCGGCGAACGCGACGGAGGCCAGGGTAAGCAGGAGGGCGGCACGTTTCATATAGATACACGCTTCATATAGATCATGATATATAATCCGAAACGTTCCGTTTGTGAGGCGCACGTATTTGTCATGAGCGACACTGGCGAAGTTACGAGATTGTTGGGCGAAATCGGGCGCGGCAAGAAAGACGCGATGAACCAGCTTCTGCCGCTGGTCTACGACGAGCTGCATCGCCTGGCGCGGTCCTATTTCCGGCGCGAGCGCGGCGAGCACACGCTGCAACCGACGGCGCTGGTGCATGAGGCGTACATCCGCATGGTGGATCAGAAATCGGCCATGGATTCGCGCGGGCACTTTCTGGCCGTGGCGGCGACGCAGATGCGGCGCATCCTGCTGGACTATGCGCGCAAGCATCGCGCGGAGCGCCGCGGAGGCGGCGGGCAGAAGGTGATGCTGGAAGACACGATGGTGATCGCCGAGCAGAGACCGCTGGACATGATCGCGCTGGACACGGCGCTGAATGGGCTGGAGGCGCTGGACCCGACGCAGGCGCAAATGGTGGAGCTGCGATTCTTCGGAGGGCTTTCGGTGGAGGAGACGGCGGCGGTGATGGGCGTTTCCGCGGCCACGGTGAAACGGAGCTGGAGCTCGGCGCGGGCATTTCTGCATCGCGAGATGACGGGAGGAAACACTGACTCCGGAGCGATGGGCGCAGATCCGGCAGATCTTTGAGGGCGCGCTGGAGCGCGCGCCGAAGGATCGAGCCGCCTATCTGCGGGTGACCTGCGCGCGCGACGACGTCATGCGCCGCGAGGTGGAAAGCCTGCTGGCCAGTCACGACGACGCCAGCGGTTTTCTGGCCAAGCCGGCGGCGGACCTGGGCTACACGCTGCATTATTCGGGCGAGGAATCGGCCGAATATCCGGCTGGATTCCGGGCCGGACCGTATCAATTGGAAAAACGCATCGGACGCGGAGGAATGGGTTCGGTGTGGCTGGCGAGTCCCATTGGAAACAGCCAAATCGGAAACAGCCAAAGAATCGGAAGCCAAAAAGTTGCGATTAAGCTCGTCCGGCGCGGCATGGACTCCTCCGAGATCCTGCGGCGGTTTCGCATGGAGCGGCAGGTGCTGGCGAGCCTGGATCATCCGAACATCGCGCGATTAATCGACGGCGGATCGACGCCGGAAGGCATGCCGTACCTGGCGATGGAATACGTGGAAGGCACGCCCATCGATCAATTCTGCGAGTCGAGGGCCAGCGCGATTACCGACCGCCTGAAGCTGTTCCGCGACGTTTGCGCGGCCGTGCAATACGCGCATCAGAACCTGGTGGTGCATCGCGACATCAAGACGGGCAATATCCTGGTAACGCAGGCCGGTGTCGTGAAGCTGCTGGATTTCGGCATCGCGAAACTGTTGCGGACGGATCTTTCGACGCTAGACATCGCTCAGACCAGGCCGGAGCTGCGGCCGATGACGTTGGATTACGCGAGCCCGGAACAGGTGCGCGGGGAGGCGATTACCACGTCGACCGACGTGTATTCTCTCGGCGTGCTGTTGTACAAACTGCTGACCGGGACGATGCCGTACGGAGTAAGCACGCGGGATCCCGAAGCCATCCGCAAGGCCATTCTGGAAACGGAGCCGCGGCGGCCGAGCGCGGTGATTCTGGCCGACGACTCGCACGCGATTCCGGAGGCGACGCAGAAGATCGAGTTAAAGATAGCGGAGACGCGCGCGCTGGCTCGCAAGAGGCTGAAGAAAAAATTGAGCGGCGATCTGGACATGATCATCCTGAAGGCGCTGCGCAAGGAGCCGCCGAGGCGCTACCTGACGGTGGAGCAGTTTTCCGAGGACATCCGCCGGTATCTGGAAGGCCGGCCGGTGATCGCCAGGATCGATACGCCGGGATACCGGTTCACAAAATTCGTGCGGCGCAATCTGGCGGGCGTGGCCGCCTCGATCGCATTGGTCGTGGTTCTGGCGGGAAGCACGATTTTTTTCGCCTATCGTGACGGCGAAGAGAAGCGCCGCTTCGAGGAAGCGACGCTCGCGCTGGAGCGGCAACTGCTGCGCGCGGACCTGGAAATCGGCAGTGCCGAGCGGGTTCGCGATGCGTACAACCTGGCCAGCGCCATTCTGCGGGCGCATCCGGAGCAGGAAGAAGCGCGATTCGACGCGGCGCAGGCCGCATCGCAGATGGGAGAGCTAGCGGCCGATCAGAATGCGGCGAAGTATTATAGCGAGGCGCTGGCGCAATTCGATTTGTTGGCGCAGCACGCGGATCATGGCGACGCGCAATTGGAACGGGCTATCGGATCGGTCGCGGTGAAGCTCGGCAGGATCGAGCTGGAGCGGAGCAATCTGCTCGCGGCGCTCTCAAATTTCAGCCGCGCCCTTCAGATCGCCGAGGGAATCGCCGCAGCGGAGGGCGCGAATGCAAGCGAGGAGACGCGCCTGTCGCTGGCCGCGGCCAACGCTCAGGTGGGCGAAGTGCTGCTGCGCAACGGAGCGCGCGATGAGGGTGAGGCCAAATTGAAAAAGGCGATGGGAATGTATCGCGAACTGGGCAAGAACGAACGCGCGAAGGAGTTAGAGGTCGAGCTGCGCCGGCAGTAGCGGATAGCGTCCGTGGCGCACGCCCCCGGCGTCCGCGTCGACACTCGTGTCGATGCAGGGCCTGGCGTCGAGATAAGTCTCGACGCGGCACGCACGAGTGCGTGCGCCACAAACACCGGCAATAGTATCCTTATCGTCATATGCTGAACAGCCAATCGGTTTTTCGCATCCGTTCGTGTGGGACCGTATCTAATTAGTTAAAATGTGGATCGTTAAAGTAGCGCTGAGTCGTCCCTATACATTTATTGTATTAGCGCTACTGATTTTGTTGATCAGTCCGCTGGTGATTTTGCGCACGCCGACCGACATTTTTCCAAATATCAATATTCCGGTGGTCAGCATTCTTTACAACTACACGGGACTGGGCGCGGAGGAGATGGAGCAGCGAATCACATCCGTCTACGAGCGCATTCTGACGACCACGGTGAACGATATAGAACACATCGAGTCGCAGTCTCTGAATGGCGTCAGCGTGGTGAAGGTGTTTTTCCAACCGGGTGTGCAGGTTTCGGCAGCGGTCGCGCAATTGACGGCTTCGTCACAGCCGGCGCTCCGGCAGATGCCTCCGGGGATCACGCCTCCACTGGTGATCAGCTATAGCGCGTCGAGCGTGCCGATCCTCCAACTGGCTCTTTCCGGGCAGGGACTTTCCGAACAGCAGTTGAACGATTTCGGCACCAACTTCATCCGGCAATCGCTGGCGACAGTGCCCGGCGCATCCGTGCCGTGGCCTTACGGCGGGAAGCAGCGGCAAATCATGATCGATCTGCGGCCGGAGGAGATGCAGGCGAAGGGTCTGGCGCCCAGCGACATCGTGAATGCGGTGAGCGCGCAGAATCTGATTCTTCCGGCCGGGACGTCGAAAATCGGGCAATTCGAGTACGACGTGGATCTGAACGCGAGCCCGAAGACAGTCGCCGAGCTGAACGATCTGCCGGTGAAGGCCACCACCGGCAACACGATTTACATTCGCGACGTGGCGCATGTGCGCGACGGATTCTCGCCGCAAACGAACGTCGTGCGGCGCGACGGCATGCGCGGATCGCTGCTGACGGTGCAGAAAGTGGGCGCAACCTCGACACTCGATATCGTGCAGCGGGTGAAGGATGCGCTGCCGGCGATCCGCGCGGCGCTGCCGCCGGAGCTGCGGATTGAGCCTCTGGCCGACCAATCGCTATTCGTGCGCGCGGCGGTGAACGGAGTGATTCGGGAAGCGGTCATCGCGGCATGCCTGACTTCCATGATGATCCTGCTGTTCCTGGGAAGCTGGCGCAGCACTCTCATCATTGCAATTTCTATTCCTCTTTCGATTTTGACTTCCATCGTCTGCCTGAGCGCGCTGGGCGAAACGATCAACATCATGACGCTGGGAGGCCTCGCGCTGGCGGTGGGCATTCTCGTCGACGACGCGACCGTGACCATCGAGAATATCGAGCGCAATTTCGAAGAAGGCAAGGACCTGCACGAAGGCATCCTGGACGGCGCGGCGCAAATCGCGGTGCCGGCGCTGGTTTCGACGCTGTGCATCTGCATCGTGTTCATCCCCATGTTTTTTCTGACGGGCGTCGCTCGGTACCTGTTTATTCCGCTGGCGGAAGCGGTGGTGTTCGCGATGCTCGCATCCTACGTGTTGTCGCGGACGCTGGTGCCGACGCTGGCCATGTACCTGTTGCGGGCGCACGGCGGCAGCAAAGGGAAGCCGGCGGCATGGAATCTGGCGGCACGATTTCAGCGCTGGTTCGAGCGGTCGTTCAGCGCAACGCGCGACGCCTACCATCGTCTGCTGACCGGATTGGTGGCGATTCCCTGGTTGTTCCTGCCGCTGTTTTTGGGCTCCTGCGTTGCGGTGTTCGCGCTGTTCCCGTGGCTGGGACAGGATTTCTTTCCGTCCACCGACGCGGGCCAGATCAAACTGCATGTGCGCACCAAAACGGCGATGCGCATCGAAGAAACGGCGAACGCCTGCGACCGGATTGAGCAGGCCATCCGGCACACGATCCCTCCGGAAGAGGTTTCGAGCATCATCGATAACATCGGGTTGCCCTATTCCTCCATCAACTTGTCGTACAGCACTTCGGCGCCCATCGGGACGATGGATGCGGACATTCTGGTTTCGCTCAACGAGAATCATCACCCGACGGACGATTACGTTCGCGAATTGCGAAAAACTCTGCCCAGGGAATTTCCCGGCGTGAATTTCGCGTTTCTGCCGGCCGACATTATCAGCCAGATTTTGAATTTCGGATTGCCTGCGCCGATTGACGTGCAGGTGATCGGGCTGGATATCGATGCCAATCGCGTATACGCGCGAAAGCTGCTCGACCAATTGAGGCAGGTTCCGGGCCTGGTGGATTTGCACATCCACCAGTTGTTCGATCAGCCCAAGCTGCACATCAATGTGGATCGCACCAAGGCGGCGGAAAGCGGATTCACCGAAAAGGACGTGGCCAACAGCATGGTGGTCGCGTTGAGCGGCAGTTTTCAGACCACGCCCGCGTTCTGGCTGAACTGGAAGAACGGCGTGAATTACAGCCTGATCGCGCAGTCGCCGCAATACTCCATCAGTTCGCTGGGCGATCTGGAAAATATCTCGATCACCGGATCGACGGCGACACAGCCGGAGATTCTGGGCGACGTCTCCTCCACCGAGCGAGGCGCCGGAATGGCGGTGGTGTCGCACTACAACATCCAGCGCACCATCGATATTTTCGGCGCTGTGCAGGATCGCGACCTGGGAGGAGTGTCGAACGACATCAACCGGATTGTCGACGAGAGCCGCCCGTCGCTGCCGCGCGGCGCGCAGGTGGTGGTGCGCGGGCAGATCGAGACCATGCGCTCCTCGTTCACGGGCTTGCTGGGCGGCCTGGCGCTGGCCATCGTGCTGGTGTACCTGCTGATCGTCGTGAATTTTCAAAGCTGGCTGGATCCGTTCATCATCATTACGGCTTTGCCGGCTGCCATGGCGGGGATCGTGCTGTCGCTGTTTTTCACGCACACCACCATCAGCGTGCCGGCGCTGATGGGATCGATTATGTGCGTCGGCGTCGCGACGGCGAACAGCATCCTGGTGGTCAACTTCGCGAAGGGAGTGCTGGCTGAAGAGGGCGACGCGAAAAAGGCCGCGCTGGACGCCGGATTCGCCCGATTCCGCCCGGTGGTGATGACCGCCCTGGCGATGATCATCGGTATGGTGCCCATGGCCCTGGGCGCGGGCGAGGGCGGGGAACAGAATGCCCCGCTTGGACGCGCGGTGATCGGAGGCCTGATGCTGGCCACGGTGGCCACGCTGTTCTTTGTCCCTGCCGTGTTCAGTCTGCTGCACGGGTTACGAAAGAAAAGCGCATGAGTGAAAATAAGAAGATGCTGCGTGGGACTATACGGGCGATCGTAGTGCTGGCCGTGCTGGCGCTGCTGGCCCTGGGCGTGTATCGCGGCATCAACACTCGCATCAAAGCCGCAGCCAATGTGAAGCAGGAAACCATCGACATGTCCGTGCCGACGGTTTCCGTGGTCCATCCCAAGCGCGGCGCGTTGAAGGATGAGATCGTGCTGCCCGGGAATATCCAGGCCTTCACCATCTCGCCGATTTACGCGCGCACCAGCGGCTACTTGAAGAAGTGGTACGTGGATATCGGCGGGCGCGTGAAGTCGGGACAATTGCTGGCGGAGATCGATTCGCCCGAGGTGGAGCAGCAGCTCTCGCAAGCAAGGGCTAATCTCGGCACCGCGCAGGCGAACCTGAAGCTGGCCGAGATCACAATGAATCGAGACTTGGGGCTGTTAAAGGACGCGATCGCCAAACAGGACCTGGATAACGCGGTGGGCGCGTATGAGGCCGATAAGGCGACGGTCGCGTCCCAGACCGCCAATGTGAAGTACCTGGAACAACTCGTGGCATTTGAGAAAGTCTACGCATCATTCGACGGCGTGATCACGACACGCAATACCGATACAGGTGCGCTGATCAACGCCGGCAACGGCGGAGTGTCGCAGCAACTGTTCACGCTGGCGGCCACCGACACGCTGCGGGTGTTCGTCAGCGTTCCGCAGATTTATTCGCGCTCCGCCGTGCCCGGCGTGATGGCGCAACTGACGCTGGCGGAATATCCGAACCGGCGTTTTTCGGGAAAGGTCGCGCGCAACGCGGAATCCATCGATCCGTCGTCGAGAACGCTGCTGACCGAAGTCGACGTCGAAAACAAGACGGGAGAACTTCTGCCGGGAGCGTTCGCGCAAGTGCACCTTACGCTGGCGGCCAAGACCCCTTCGCTGCTGCTTCCGGTGAACTCGCTGCTGTTCCGCTCGGAGGGCCTGCAAGTGGGCGTGGTGCGTGATGGCCGCAAGGTGGAATTGATGCCGATCGTCATCGGCAAGGATTACGGCACGGAAGTGGAAGTCGTTTCGGGCCTGCGGGAAGACGATAACGTCATCGTGAATCCCCCGGATTCGCTGGCGACGGGAAGCACCGTTCGCATGAACACCGTTAAGCGGTAACGCGCCACACGATCGCGCCGTTGACGATGGTCGCCACCGGGCCGCCGCGAAATGTCCTTCCATCGAAGGGCGAATTGCGGCTCTTGGAGAATGATTTGTTCACGTCGTAGGTCCATTCGCGATCGAGTGAAAATATCGTCACGTCGGCGGCCGCGCCTGGGGCGAGAGTGCCTCGTGGAATGCCCAGAATTCGCGCGGGGCCGGTGGTGAACAACTCGACCAGGCGCTTCAATCCGATTTTCTTGGGGTGCAGCAGGTGCTCGAAAGACACGCCCAGCGCCGTTTCCAGGCCTAGAATGCCGAACGGGCACTTTTCGAACTCCTGCATTTTTTCATCGCCTGGATGAGGCGCATGGTCGGTGGCGATCGCGTCAATCGCGCCGTTGGTGACGCCTTCGATCACCGCTGCCACGTCGGCATGCGACCGGAGCGGCGGCTTCATTTTGTAATTGCTGTCGTACGGCGGTATTTCCGAATCGACGATGGCGAAATGATGCGGCGTCGTCTCCGCCGTCACCTGAAGGCCTTTCGATTTTGCGAACGCCACCATCTCCACTGAATGTTTCGAGGAAATATGAGCGACGTGATAGCGCGCGCCCGTCACCTCCGCCAGAAGAATGTCGCGCGCCACCATCACGTCTTCCGAACATCCGGGAATGCCGCGCAACCCAAGCCGCACCGATTCGAGGCCCTCATGCATGTCACCGCCCGCGCTCAGGTGCAGATCCTCGCAATGATCGATCACCGGAATGCCGAAGCTGCGCGCGAATTCCATCGCGCGGCGCATTACGCGCGCATTCATGACCGGGCGTCCGTCATCGGAAATCGCGACGGCTCCGGCGTTGACCATCGATCCGATGGCGGCCAGTTCCTCGCCCGCGCTGCCTTTCGTAATCGCGCCGATGGGCCAGACGTTCACCACCGCGTGCTTGCGGGCCTTCTCTACGATGTAACTGGTGACGGTCGCGCTGTCGTTTACCGGAGCCGTGTTGGGCATGGGCGCGATGGACGTGAATCCGCCCGCCGCGGCCGCGCGCGCGCCGGATTCGATGGTCTCCGCGTGCTCAAATCCAGGCTCGCGGAGATGCACATGCATGTCGATGAAGCCCGGCGCGACGATCAATCCCGTGGCGTCGAGGACTTCCGCTCCGGATTTCGTCAGGTCCGTGCCGACGCCGACAACAACACCGTCCTCAATCAATAAATCGGCCACCGCGTCGTGACCCGACGCCGGGTCGATCACCCGGCCGTTTTTAATTAACAGCGACGCCACTTAAAACCCTTTCGAGTACGGCCATTCGCACCGCAATTCCGTTTTCCACCTGATTCAGAATCACCGACCGCTGCGAGTCCGCGACCTCCGACGATATCTCCCGGCCGCGATTGATGGGGCCCGGATGCATCACGATCACGTCCGGTTTGGCCAGCCGCAGATGCTCCAGCCGCAGTCCGTAGAATTGAAAATATTCGCTGGCCGGAAACGCCGATTCATGCTGCCTTTCCAGTTGCACGCGCAGCATCATGATGACGTCGGCGTCGCGGATGGCTTCCTTCATGCGCGTGGTCAGCGTGACGCCGGGGGCGATCTGTTTCAACTCCTTCGGCAGCAGCGACGCTGGTCCGCACAACACAATATCCGCACCGTACCTGGAGAGCAGGTACGCATTCGACCGCGCCACGCGGCTATGCGCGATGTCGCCGATAATGGCCACGCGCAGCCCTTCGAGCGATTTCCCGCGGTCGAGAATCGTGCGCGCATCGAGCAGAGCCTGCGTGGGATGCTCATGCGTCCCGTCGCCCGCGTTGATGATGGGCGTTTCCATGTGCCTTTGCAGAAAGTGCGGAGCGCCGGAAGCCGCGTGGCGCATGATGATCGCGTCCGGCCGCATGGCCGCCAGCGTGTTCAGCGTATCCACCAGCGATTCGCCCTTTGACACGCTGGATGCCTGCGCGGTGATCGAAACCGAGTCCGCCCCCAGGCACTTCGCGGCGATCTCAAAACTGGTGCGCGTCCTGGTAGACGCTTCGAAAAATAAGTTGACCACCATCCGCCCGCGCAATAAATCCAGCTTGCGGAAACCCTGCTCCGGCTTCGGTTGAAAATCCCGCGCGCGGTCCAGGATGGCCTGGATCTCGGCGCGCGTCAAGTCTTCAATTCCCAACAGACCGGCACGCATTCACTCTCCTGTCTTCTCGACCAACAAAACTTTCTCCATGCCGTCGATTTCCTGAAACTTCACTTCGATAATTTCATTCGCCGTGGTCTGCACCATGCGCCCGGTGAACTGCGCTTCGATGGGGATTTCGCGATGGCCGCGGTCGATCAGCACCAGCAGTTGCACGCGCGCCGCGCGGCCCTGGTCGAACAGCGCGTCGAGCGCGGCGCGAATGGTGCGGCCGGTGTACAGCACGTCGTCCATCAGGATCACGTCCTTGCCGGTCACTTCGAACGGGATGTCGGTGGCGTTCAGCACCGGCTGGTTCGAAACGGTAGACAGATCGTCGCGATAAAGATTGATGTCGAGAATCCCCACCGGAACGTTGCGATGCTCCAGAGATTCGATTTTTTTCGCCAGCCGCTGCGCGAGCGGCACGCCTCGGCGGCGAATGCCGATGAAGGCGAGCTTGTCAAGGTTAATGGTCCGTTCCAGAATTTCGTGCGCCAGCCGGACGAGTGTCCGGTCGATTTCAGAGGCGCTCATGAGTTGTGATTTTTCGCGAGTGGCGGGCATGGCGGGTAAACGTTTTGAGGGTAGCACAGTCAATATTTCTTCAGCCGTCCCCGAATAGCCTTGGTCAGCTTCTCGATCTCATCCAGCTTCTTCATCGTTTTCAGCGAATACACGAAACGATCGTCTTTCTCCAGATCCTCGCTCACTTCTTCGGCCAGCTTCGCCATCGCGGCGGCGTCGGCGAGGTTTTTCTTGTGATCCTGTTTGAGGATCTCCTCGGGCTGCGATTTGCCGTTGGGAAGCTGCGTGTCGGGGGGCGTGCCGGGGGGCGTGTCGGCCGGTCGCGCCGGTGGCTGTCCGCGCTGCGCGCACAACGCCAGAGTAAAAAACAGTGTGAGGAGATTGCGTGCCATCACCTACAATGATACAAACGCGCATGAGAGCCGGCATTTTTCTGTTCCTCGCCGCGGTACCGTGCTGGGCGGCCGAGATCGAATTGAGGTTCGATGCGCTGGAGCGGATTATCTCGGAGCAGGTCTTCACGCAGGACGGGCGCAAATACGTGCGCGGCACTCCGGCGACCAAATGCCAGTTCGCGTACCTGGAAAAACCGCATATTGGAGCCGATAACGGGCTGTTGCGCGTCAGCGCGCGTTTCAGCGGCCGCACCGCGCTCGATTTATTCGGAGGCTGCATCGGCCTTGGCGATTCGTTCGATCTATCGATCGCCGCCACGCCTGTGGTGCGCAATGGCGCGATGGGATTCAAGGATGTGAAGGTCTCGACGACGAAGGATTCCTACTACATCCGCCGCGTCCGTCTGGCATTGACGCGAAGCTTCGATAAGGACGTGAAAATTGAAGTGAAGGATCAGGCGCGGAAAATTCTGGAGCAGACGCGCGAGGGCGAGTCCTATAAAGCCGAGATGGCCTCGTTCGATTTGACGCAGGTTCGCGTCAACCCCGACGCGCTGGTGCTGGTAGTGGAGTTCCGCCTCATCGTACATTAGAAAAGACTACATGCAGCCCGTTAATATCGGCATCATCGGACTCGGCAACGTCGGCGAAGGCACCATGACCATCCTCACGGAAAACGCCGCGCACATCGAGGCGAAGCTCGGCTTCCCTCTGCGCATCGCGGCGGTGTGCAGTCGCGGCATCGCGAAAAAACATCTTCCTGCGGCGCTCGGCTCCGTTTTCAAAACGGCGGACTGGCGCGAAGTCGTCAATCATCCCGGCGTCGACGTGGTGGTCGAACTGATCGGCGGCACCACCACCGCGCGCGAGATTATCGAGGCCGCCATCGCCAACGGAAAATCTGTCGTCACCGCGAATAAGGAGCTGATGGCGCTCGCCGGAGCTGAGCTGTGGGATCGCGCCACGGCCGCGCAGATCAATCTTGCGATGGAGGCGAGCGTCGCCGGGGGCATCCCGATTCACGCCGTCCTGCGCGAAGGAATTTCCGGCGACCGCATCAATACGCTCTATGGAATCTTGAACGGCACGTGCAACTTCATCCTCACGGAGATCGAAACGCGCGGCGCGTCATTCGACGACGTTCTCGTCGAAGCGCAGCGCGCCGGCTATGCCGAAGCCGACCCCTCGGCCGACGTCGACGGTTTTGACGCGCGATCGAAACTAGCAATTTTGACGGCGCTCGCGTTCGGCGAGAGGATCATCCCCGCCGATATTTACACCGAAGGCATCCGCCGCATCACTCCCGTCGATTTCGAATACGCGCACCAGTTGCATCACACCATCCGGCTGATCTGCGCGGCGCGCCAGACGCCCCAGGGCCTGATCCTCTCCGTGCGCCCTTCGCTGATTCCTCAATCGACCATTCTGGCCGGCGTGCGCGGCGCGTACAACGCCGTATGGGTCAGCGGACAATATGGCGCCGATACGTTTTATTACGGCCGAGGCGCCGGGGCGCATCCCACTGGAGTGGCCGTGGTCAGCGATCTGATGCGCGTCGCGCGGGAGATTCGCTCCGGCAGCCCGGAACGCGTGTCGCCGTTCGCGCACGCGAACCTCGGCGAATATAAACCCGTGCCGATCACGCTCAGCAAGGCGGCCTATTATCTGCGATTCCGCGTCGAGGATCGCCCCGGAATCATCGCGCAACTGGCCACCGCGCTCGCCACCGAAGGCATTTCCATCGACGCTGTGTTACAGTTGCCCAAAGCCGACTGGCGCGATCTGCCCTTTGTCATCACGGTCGAGCCGGCCACCGAGAAATCGATTCGTGCGGCGATCGCGCGTATGGTGGCATTGAATTTTCTGATCGAACCGCCTCTGGCGATGCCCATGGAGTTACCGCTATGAAACTTTTCGCCGCATTGATTTTGACGCTCAGCGCGTGGGCGCAAGTCGCCGACGACGCCAACAAGGGATACAAAACGAAGGAGGGCCGCGATAAGGTTGCGGCCACGCTCGACGATCCGCATCGCGACGGGAGACAGAAGCCGCAGGAACTGATTGCCGCGATGAACGTCAAGCCGGGCATGACGGTGGCCGATATCGGTACCGGAACTGGTTACATGCTTCCGTTTCTGGGAAAGGCCGTGGGCGCGAGCGGAAAGGTATTCGGCGAGGATATACAAGCCGATTTTCTGGAGCGCGCAAAAGCCAAGAAGGTCCCCAACGCGGAGTTGATCCTGGGCACCACGACCGATCCGAAATTGCCGTCCAACTCTATCGACATCGCGCTGGTGCTGGACGTCTATCATCACTTCGATTACCCGGATAAGATGCTGCAAGCGATTCGCGGCGCGCTGAAGCCGGGCGCGCATCTCGTTATCGTCGATTACTACAAGTCGGCTAGTCCCAGCCCCGGCCACATCCGCGCGGAGCGCGACGACGTGGCGGCCGAAATCGAAGGCAACGGGTTCCACCTGCTCGCGAAGCGCGATCACATTCCGAATACGCAGTACATGCTGACGTTCGAAAAGACGAAATAAGCTGTGTTCAGACTGCCTCGCGCCGTACTTGTCATCGCCGCCCTGTTTTGTGCAACCGCCCGGAGTGAAGACCGGCGAACGATCACCGTCAGCGAAGCCTCCGGGCTGGTGGACGCGCTGCTGAAACCCGATGGTTGGACGAAGCTCAAGGGATTCGTGCTCTACCAGGCGCTGTTCGACGCCGAGTTTCAGGGTTTTTATTTCATTCACGCCGAATGGGACAGTCCATCGCACAACAGCGCGGCCATCGGACATTTTGCCGTCGAGCGAACAACCGGCGATGTTTGGGATTGGGTGGTCTGCGGACAGTTCAATTCTCCGTCGTTAACCGCGGCGCAGCAGGCTCTTCGGAAAAGAATCGGCCTCACCGACGGGGAGTATCAAAAGATCCGGAAGTCGGGACCATTCTGCGAGCCGGGAGAAAAGCCGCAGGCGCTCAGGATGGGCAAGCCGAAGCGCAAGTGAAGGGCGTACGCACTCGTCGAGACTCGTGTCGACGCATGTGTTTCACGGGTCAGGCATCGAGACGAGTCTCGACGCGGCACGCACGAGTGCGTACGCCACCGGTAACGAGCATCAAGTCGTTCGATATAAAATGAGACGCCTACTGATCCGCCCCGGCGCTATTGGCGACGTCATTCTATCGCTCCCTGCACTGGAGGCGGCGAAAGCCGACTACACGGAAGTCTGGGCGCCTCGCGTGACTCTGCCTCTGATCCGCTTTGCCGACAAGACCAGAGCAATCGCCGACACTGGACTCGACCTGGTCGGCGTTACGGGCGCGAAGTGCGCTGCGCTCGAAGCTTTCGATGAAATTTATTCCTGGTATGGGACGAACCGTCCCGAATTTCGAGAAGCTGTCGCGCATTTGCCGTTCACGTTTTTCCCGGCGCAGTCGTTGCCTGCGATTCCGCCTCGCATCCAAGTCCCACCTGCCCCGCGAAAAAATTTCGCCATCATTCATCCTTATTCCAGCAGCCCGAAGAAGAACTGGCCGCTTGAAAATTTCCAGGCGGTCGCCGCGCAGCTCGAAAACGTGGAGTGGTGCATGGCGGGCAAAATCGAGGATCTGTACGAGCTCGCCTGCTGGATCTCAACGGCAAGCTTGTACATCGGGAACGATTCCGGCATCAGCCATCTGGCCGCGGCGGTCGGCACTCCGGTCATCGCGATTTTCGTCTCCACCGATCCCCGCGTCTGGGCTCCCCGCGGGGACCATGTCGCCGTCCTCGAAAACCCCACCGTCGGCGAGGTTCTCGATCGTTGTTTGAAGCACGGCGTCCTGAAGAGCCGCTGAATCGAGGCCCAGAACCCGCGCAGCGCGCACCACCGCCTTCACGAATCGTTTCTCAGCGCGAGCGTCGCGCCGGGTTCCAAAATCGATCAACGCTGCGGTCATCGCGGCTTCCCGCGCCAGCAGTTCGATCAGCGTTCGCGGCTTCTTCTGCACCTGATGCAGGATGTCGACATGCCACACCGGCAGGAAGCGCCGCTTCAGCCGCGCCTCGCCTTGGAAGCTCTCCGAAATTTCCGAAAGGCGCGCCTGCATGGAGCGTCCGATGAGGCGCAGAGGCGTCGAAAGCGTGGCCAGCTCGCAGATATCGTAGGTGAAGTCCATCGGCCGGCGCCCGTAGCAGGGTTGGCAGGACGAATAGACAACCATGGTGTATGCGCTGTCCAGATTGACTGCGGCGGGCGATTCCCCGGCGAAAAATGTTCGCGCCGCGAGCGTGCGCACGTCGCGCTGCACCTGGACAGAAACCCTCTGCCAGGTACGAAAATGCCGCGCATCGCGCTCAGGTGGCGTGCCAGCCGCTAAATCGACGAAACTTTGTAAGCGGGTCATATATGACTTGGCCACATGCTACCCCACGCGTCCAATGATTCCGTGCCGTTCTTCGCTAACTCGGTGTACGATAGTCGGATATGCGACGCAGAGAGTTTGTGACCGGCATTGCCGCCGCCCCCATCTTCAGTCCAATCGCCGCTCAAGCGCAACCGCAAAAAGGCCGCCTGAAGCAGTGCGTGACGCAAGGCGTTTTCGGCCGCGGAATGCCTTTTGAAGACACCTGCCGCGAAGCCCAAAAGCTGGGCATCGTTGGCTACGATTTGAAAGGCCCGGCAGACTGGCCGACGCTCAAGAAATACGGCCTGATTCCGACCATGTATCAAGGCCCCGGCGGAACCATTCCCGACGCGCTGAATCGCCTGGAAAATCACGATCGCCTGGAAAAATCGATGAACGCCGGCATCGACGAAGCCGCGGCCAACGGTGTGCCGAATATCATCACGTTTTCCGGCAACCGGCGAGGTATGGCCGATGCGGAGGGCGCCGATAACTGCGTGAAGTTTCTGAACAAAGTGAAGGCGCACGCCGAAGATAAAGGCGTCACGATCTGCATGGAGCTGTTGAACAGCAAGGTGAATCACAAAGACTATATGTGCGACCACACGGCGTGGGGCGTCGATGTGATGAAGCGCGTCGGTTCGCCGCGTGTAAAACTGCTGTACGACATTTATCACCTGCAAATCATGGAAGGCGATATCTGCCGCACGATTAAGGACAATTTTCAATATTTGGGCCATTTTCACACCGGAGGCAATCCCGGCCGGCATGAAATCGACGACACGCAGGAGCTGAATTACCACTTCGTGGCGAAGACTATCGCCGATCTGGGATACGCGGGGTACGTGGCCCACGAATACTCCCCGGCGCAGGGGCGCGACGCGATCGCCAGCCTGAAGCAGGCTATGGAGATTTTTGACGTTTAGCGTGCGGCGCATACCCCCTTCCTGACGGTCGCGGCTCCGTGACTGCGGAAAAGTCGTAAGAGCTCTTTTTTGGGCAGCGCATGGCGCCGCCCCACAACGGCAAATCAATAACTTGGGGTACTTCTCCTCAGCCTATGGGGTCGGCTGGAGCTTTATGTACTGATCGTGAACCCATTGCGGCTCATTGGCCTCGTAGGTCTTGAATTTCAGCTTCTGGGTGATTGCCCAATGATGAATCCACGAAAATCCTCCGCGTCCGGCATAAGTATCGTCGAGCGAGTAGGCGGGGTCCTTTAGCGCCTCTTTGAGGGTTATAAACGAGTAGCCGCGCGCGCGGAACATTTCCAGAATCTGCGGCATCTGGTCGGCGTTGAGCTGGCTCGCGTGAATCAGAAGGATCTGCGGGATCTCGTGGCCCGTCACCTCCACCGCGCGTTGTTCGAAAAACTGAACAATTAGGGACAAATAAGGCACGTAATCGTGCACGATTCGCGCCTTTAAAGGCGAATAAGAGTAGACCAGCGCGAACATGTAGTCGGAAGTGTCCAACGTGACGGGCGCGACCTGGTATCCGCGGGCGGCGAGGAACTTTTCGAAAGCCTGCCTGGTTTCCAGGTTCGGACCGACGTTCAAGAACGGGTGCCGGAAGTATTCGAGCTTCTTGCCGCGAGCAGCCAGCGCGGCGCGGGTGACGGGTTCGCCGTCGATCACCTCTTTTTCGAACTGTTCGAGCGGCGTAGAGAAAAAATTCGGGTGCGAGTAGGTGTGGTTGCCCAGATCGGCGCCGGCGTCGAGCCACAGCTCCAATATCTTGCGTAGTTCAGGCGCGGGAATTTTCCCTTCATTGACGAAACCGATGACGGGGATTTTTTGCTCTTTAAAGGGCGCGAGCAATTTTTCAGTCATCGCGCGCAGGGACTCGTAGTCGCGAGGGCCCCCGTCGCCCCCGCGGGGCAGGTCGTCGATGGTGATGGCGACGCGGCGGTCGGCTGCGGAGCAGAGCGCAAGGCCGAGTAAACACGCCAGGTACTTCACGCGAAGGACTTTCGTATGAGGCCGATCTGGCCGGTGTGATAGGCATAATGCAGCACCAGGCCGTGCAACAGCCAGTAATAGTTGAATTCCTGGCCTTCCGGATTGGTCCAGAGGGTGTCCTCCTGCACTTCGCCGACGGCTCCGCAGAGCGCTTCCTGCGAGCTGTCGAGAATGCCGAGAGCGGCCTGCCAGGCATCGTTGCCGGAGCCGATGGCGGGCCAGTCCTGTTCGGGAGTGAGAACGGCGTATTGTTCACCGTCCAGTACGTTGATTGCTTCGTTGATCCAGCCGGTGAGGTGCTGCACGATTTCCCAAATGCAGTGGCCGTTCGGAATCGGTTTCATGACGGCCTGTTCAGCGGTGACGCCGTCCAGATTGGCCATCAGCGAAGGGCCGTGCCAGGGGGCGCCGTTATAGGAGACTTGCAGAAGTTCGACGATGCGTTCGATTTCAGACATAGTAAGATTCTACGCGAGGCGAGCGTCGCACAGTTGTACCGCTGGAGGAAAAGAATAAAACACTAAATTAGAAATTCTTTTGTCATAAATAACCTGAATAAATTCTTGACTTGCCATAGTGTTGGCTATACGATAATTTCACCAACCTCATTCCAAGGAGGGATTTGCGCATGTCTCCGAAACCGTTGAGCAGAGTCCGGGACCTGAACCCTTTGAAAAAGGAGTCGGCCGATAAAGTAAAAGCGGCCGCGACCGAAGCGCCGGTGTCCATCCAGGAGGCGCGCGCCACTCCGGCAGCGGGCGAGCATCCGGGCGTGGAGCGGTGGCCGGTCAAAACGGGGACGGACGCGGACGTCGCCAAGGTGGGGCAGAACTCGGTCAAAGGCGAAGAATTAGGGCAGGGGATCGTCGCTACCACGGTCGAGGAAATGCTGACTTTTAAGCGCGCCGCGGACATGCCGGCGGTAAATAAGGCGTTTACGAAAAATTCCTTTTATCAGGACCGGCGAGCAGTTCCCACCGAGACGACGATCTGGCGGTTGACGGCGCTGATTACGGGAGTGAAATTGGAGCAGGACGGCGACTACCACCTGGTGCTGCAAGGGCAAAACGCAAAAACGACCATGATCGGTGAGATTCCGAATCCCGATCCGGCATACGTAGGAAATCCGGAGTGGCTGGCCGAAATCAAGACGGCGCGGGACACGATGGATAAATTCCTGGGCGGGCCGCTGGCGCCTGTGGATTTTGCGCCGGAAGATATGGGTCCTCCGACCGAGGAACGGCCGAGCGGGGCGGAGCCGGACGAGGCTCCTTCCATGACCTCGGTGGGGAAGAAAGCCACGATTACCGGCGTCGGATTTTTCGACAGCAGTCATGGTCAGACGGGTGTAGCGCCGACGGCTATCGAACTGCACCCGATTTTCAGCATCGTTTTCGAATGAAAAAGAAGCGCTCGCGTCGGGAGATAAAACCGGAAGAAGGTGCCGCGCCACCCGGCCAGAGCATCGATCCACTGCAACTGCCGGAGGAGGCAGAAGCCGACAGCGGGTTATTACGGATCGCGCCGGGGCCCGGCGTGCCCATTTCCGATGAAGAGTACCGACGATTGAAAGAATCGGCTGCGCGTCCGAAGGGGCGAAACAAAGCCGGCCGCTGACGCACGTTCGCTCAAAGGAGAAGAGTCATGGCAAAAAAGAAAGCAGCCGCGAAGAAACCCGCCGTTAAGCCCGCGGCCGAAGTCACGCTGAAAGCACTGGCCGGGAAATCCGGAAAAGGCAAGGACTTCGAACCCAGCCAGGCATCCATGGATGCGCTGGCGGCGACGCTCGTGGAACGAAACGAACCCAGGCCCTCTCCGACCCGGTATCCGATTTCCGAAGAGCGGTTCAAGACACTGAAGGAAAACGCGCACAAGCACAAGCTGGCCAAGGGCCAGGCGACCATCGCCAAGGACAGCGGGAAGAAGAGCGAAGCGTCGATGTCGGCGGTGGCGGAGTTTGCCGCGGCCGCCACTCCGCCAACCGCAGCGCCTGCGGCTTCGACGAATTTCGGGGGAATTGCCGCCACGGGCTGGATTCCGCCGGACTGCACCATGGCGGTGGGACCGGGTCACGTGGTTCTCTCCGTGAACTCGTCGATCGCGGTGTACAACAAAACCGGCGGAGCCGCACTCTTGCAGCGCACACTTACGGTGTGGTTCAGCAACGTGGTGCAGGGGCTGACCATATTCGACCCCAAGCTTTTGTTCGATCAGCAAGCGGGGCGCTGGGTGCTGCTGGCCGCGGCGGTGAGCGCGGCAGGCGCGGCGAACAAGTCGATGTACCTGCTATCGATCTCCTCCACCGCGGATCCGATGGGCCAGTGGCGAAACTATAGCCTGAATGCGATGGTGGACGGGAGCAAGGCGACCAACAACTGGTCGGACTATCCTTCGCTGGGCGTGGACGCCAACAATCTGTACATCACCTCCAACCAGTTCGCGTTCGGCGGAAATTTTCAGTACGCGAAAATCCGCGTGGTGCCGAAAAAGGGTCCTTACTCCGGAGGGACGGCGGTGTTCTTCGATTTCGTCAACATGAAGAACGCCGACAACACCACCTGTTTCACGATTCAGCCCTGTCACACGTTCGGAGCGCCGCAGGTGGAATACCTGGTGAACGCGGGCTTTCCGAGCGGCAGCTTCCTGACCGTGTGGCGCATTACGCCCTCGGGCGCGGCATTTTCGTTGACCAGGACCAGCGTGACCACGGCCGCGTACAGCCTGGGCCCGAACGCCGATCAACAAGGCAACAACGCTCCTTTGAACACCGGAGACGTGCGCGTGATGCATGCGGTGTTCCGCGGAGATTCGATCTGGTGCGCGCTGACGACGGTGCACAACTGGACGGCGAGCGCGGGCCAGGCGTCGATTCACTGGTTTCAGATTCGGGCCGCCGTGCCGGCGCTAGTGCAGCAGGGGATCTTCGGCGCCTCCAGCGTACACTGCTTCTATCCGGCGTGCTGTCCAGACAACAACGGGAACCTGATCATGGTGTTCTCCAGGAGCGGGCCGAATGAGTTCGGGTCGATTTACTACACCGGGCGGAAATCGACGGATCCGCTGGGCTCGCTTCAGCCGAGCGTTCTGCTGAAGGCGGGGACAGCCAATTATGTCGCCCTGGACGGCAGCGGCCGGAATCGCTGGGGCGATTACAACGGCGTCTGCGCCGATCCTTCGAACCCCAAGGGCGTGTGGTTCTACAGCCTGTTCGCCGCGGCGGTGAACGTGTGGGGAACCTGGGTAGGTTCGGCGGCGTTCTGAGCGGATGCGAAGAAGGTGTTCAGAACGATCGCTCCCTGCGGTCGCGGCTCGGAATCGGGGTTATGCGAAATCAACTGCTCACTGAGCCGCGACCGCAGGGAGCGATCATCTGAAGGTCTCTTTACTTGCCGCGATCCGCCTTAGCGCGATACGCCAGCGCCAGTTTCAGGTCGCGGACGGCGGCTTTGGAGGACGCGATGGCTGCTGCCTTGTGCCCGCCGAAGTCGTGCGGAGCGGCCTCCATATAAGCGATCGCATCATCGATCGAAGCGATGGCGGCGGCGATGCGCGGGTGATTCGCTTTTTCGCTGGCGCCGTTCTGAGCGATTCCGAAGGTGGCGGCGGAGCCGATCAGGACGCCGATGACGATGTTTCGAAAGGTCTTCATGTTTGAAAGGATACTGTGGAATCGGGGAAGCTCCAAGTGTTTTAACGAAAGTTTCATCAGCGTGCTAGCATGACTGAAATGCGCGCCGCCCTTTTTGTCGCCGCTTATGCGTTGCTGGGAGCCTGGCCGGCGGACCCGTTCGATCAGCTGAAGTCCCTGGCGGGCGAGTGGGAAGCCGACCTTCCGGGATTCGGGAAGCTGACCGAGTCGATTCGCCTGGTTTCCAACGGCAAAGCCATTGAGGAAACCCTTGGCTCTCCGGCGGACAATGAGGTTTCGATTTATACGCGCGACAACAATAGCATTCTGCTGACGCACTTCTGCGCGATGACGCCGGACGGGCACGTGGCGCGTCTCGAAACTGGCGCGCTTAGCGGCGGGCAGGACCGGCTGACCTTCGTTTTCATCGGCAGCGCTGCGCCGCACATGCGGTTGGTCGTGATGACGTTTACCGATCAAGACCACTTTTCAGAGAAGTGGACCAAGATCGAAAACGGCAAAGATACCGTCTTCGATCTTACCTTCGTGCGTCGTTGAGAAGACTTATTTTTTGCCCTCTCTGACGTGACCCCGTCCGTCGCGAGATTCATTTCCCTGGAAATGCGCGCTGTCGACACGTTTCGACGGCTCGGCTTTCTCGCCGCGCTTGGGCATGGGCCCCTTATAGCCGTGTTCCGGATGCAGGCGGTTATTTACGTTGCCCTGGAATTCACTAGCGCCGTGAAACCACGGGCCCGCACCGATGAAACCGTCGCCGTTAAACCATTCCGGACCATAGTATCCGGTGGGAGCACAGTTATAAGGGGCGACGTCATAGTAACCATAGGGACATTCGGGGGCCACTCCAATTTCGACGCCGACCTGGGCCTCCGCTTTAAGGGCTGGCGCGCTGAAGCCGATTCCGGCGGCAGTGGCCAATACTAGAAATGCAAATCCTCGCATAAGTTCACCTCACGATTGCTAAGGCACCTCCCTGGCCGTCTCTGTTTCAGTGGAGAAAGCTGAGATGGAATACTCGAGGCGGTTCGGCGGGTAACGATATCCGGTCATGTGACCGGATCCGGTCACTACCGTCTGAAGCCGGTGCCCGAGGTATGATAACGGAAATATGCGCTTACACGTTCTCCTGGCTCTGGTTCTCGCCGCGTCTTCGTTGCCGGCTCAGAGAACCAAGAAAACGCCTCCACCGGCTCCCGTGGTTGCGGTTCAGCACAATGACGACGATTACACCTCGAAGATCCTGAAGGACAGCACGGAAAAGTTTTTCCTGACCGAATTGGTGGATCACCTGCCGGCGTCCGACACGGTGCCGACGCCTCTCAAGACGAATGGATATATTGCAGGCGCCGCGAATCATTTGACCTATTCGAAAGATATCTACAAGTACATGACGGAGCTCGAAAAGTCGAGCAAACGGGTCAAGATTTTTTCCATCGGCAAGACGGAGGAGGGGCGCGACACGATGCTGGTGGCGGTGTCCGACGAGGCCAACATCGCCAAGCTGGACCGCTATAAAGAGATCACCGCGATGCTCGCCGATCCTCGCAAAACAGATGACAAGAAAGCGGCCGAGCTGATCGCGAACGAGGCGCTGCCGTTTTACTGGGCCTCGGGGTCGATTCATTCGCCCGAGACAGGGTCGCCGGAGATGCTGATGGAACTGGCCTACCGGCTGGCAGTGGAGGATTCGCCGCTGATTCAAAATATCCGCAAGAACATGATCGTGCTGATCACGCCTTGCAGCGAAGTGGACGGGCACGACCGCGAAGTGGACGTGTACAACTATCGCAAGGAGTTTCCGAGAAAGCCCGCGCCGAACCTGGTTTATTGGGGCAAATATGTGGCGCACGACAACAATCGCGATGGGATGTCGATGGCGCTGGCGCTTTCGCGCAATATGATGGGCGCGTTTTTGACGTGGCATCCGACGGTGCTGCACGATCTGCATGAATCGGTGCCGTTCCTTTATACATCGACCGGGATGGGTCCTTATAATGCGTGGCTGGATCCGATTGTGGTCGACGAATGGCAGAAGATGGCGTACGTCGAGATCGAGGCGATGACCAAGCGCGGCGTGCCGGGCGTATGGACGCACGGATATTACGACGGATGGGCGCCGAATTACATGTTTTACATCGCCAACGGGCATAATTCCATCGGGCGGTTTTACGAAACGTTCGGCGCGGGCGGCGCGGATACGGCGATTCGAAATGTTCCGGCGAATTCGACTTCGCGGACGTGGTTTAGACCCAATCCGCCGCTGCCTCGGGTGAACTGGTCGCTGCGCAACAACATCAATTTGCAGGAGAGCGCGATTTTGTTCGCGATGGATTATACGGCGACGAACCGGAAAGATTTCCTGAGCAATTTTTATTTGAAAAGCAAGAGGTCGGTGAACAAGTGGTCGAACGAGGGTCCGGCGGCGTGGGTGGTGCCGAGCGACGACACTCGTCCGGTGGGCGCGGCGAATCTGATGGATCTGCTCGAAATCCAAGGTGTGGAAATTCAGAAGACGACGGCCGATGCCGAGGTGACTCAGAAATCGGGCAAGGTGAAGATTCCGGCGGGGAGTTACGTAGTGCGGATGGATCAGCCGTATTCGCGCATGGCGGACATGCTGCTGGACACGCAGTATTACAACATCAACGATCCGGCGCCGTATGACGACACCGGCTGGACGCTGGGCGCGCTGCACAACGTGAAGACGATTCGCGTGACGGACGCGTCGATTCTGAAAGCTCCGATGTCGTTGGTGGCTGCGCCGGCGAAGTTCGAAGGCTCGGTGACGGGCGGCGGAACGCGGGTGGCGTACCTAGTGAACAACAATACCGACAACACTCTATTCACGTTCCGGTACCGGTTGAAGGACGTGCAGATGTCGGCGCTCGAAGCGCCGTTGACTGTGAGCGGACAGAAGTTCAACGCGGGAACGTTCGTCATCAAAACGCAAGGGGCACCTGCCGATTTGCGGACGCAGCTGGAGTCGGCGGCGAAGGATTTGGGATTGAACATGGTGGGGGTCGCGGAGATGCCGAAGACCGCGATGCACGACATCCCCGCGCCTCGCATCGCGCTGATTCATACCTGGACGAATACGCAGAATGAGGGCTGGTATCGCATCGCGCTGGAGCAGTTGCACATTCCCTACGACTACATCGCGGATCAGAAATTGAAGACGATGACCGATTTGCGATCGAAGTACGACGTGGTTTTATTCGGGCCGGTGGGAGGGTCGGCGCAGTCGATTATCAATGGCCGGGCGATGGTGGGTGAGGCGATTCCGTTCAAGGCGTCGACGATTACGCCCAACCTGGGCGGCGCGCCGGACACCACCGACGATATGCGCCCGGGCATGGGTTTTGAGGGGATTTTCAACTTGCACAAATTTGTGGAAGAGGGCGGGCTGTTCATCACGATTACCGGGAACGTCACGATTCCGATCGACTACGGCTTTGTGGAAGGAGTCTCGGTGTCGGATTCGAGCACGCTGCATGCTCGAGGGAGCGTTCTCAATGCCGTGTTCGCGGATAAAAACAGCCCGATCGCGTATGGGTATGGCGATAATCTGGCTGTTTATTTCAATCAGGCTCCGATTCTGACGGCGGGCGGCGGCGGAGGATTCGGTGGCCGCGGCGGCGGAGGAGGAGGACGCGGCGGTGGTGGCGGAGGTCGCGGCGGCCCGGGCGATACGGGTCCGAACAGGCCTTCGGGCCGAGGGACGATGGACGACCCGGATATTCCGCAAGGCCGGCCGTTGTTCGCGCCTCCGACGGGTGCGGCCGTCGAGGGCGGCGGGCCTGACGACGATGCCAATGCCGGCGGCGGTCGCGGCCGAGGCGGCGCGGCAGGCCCTCAGCCTCGCGTGATTCTCCGGTTCGCGGATGAAAAGGATCTTCTCGTGTCCGGAATGTTGACCGGAGGCAGCGCGCTGGCCGGGCATCCGGCGGTAATCGATTGCCAGAAAGGGAAGGGGCACGTGGTGATGTTCGCCAACAATCCGATGTGGCGGAGTGAGACGCATGGGAGCTATTTCCTGCTATTCAATGCGATGCTGAATTTCCAGCATCTGGACGCGGGGAGGCAAGTTGGGACGGGCCGGGGCGGTCGGGGGGCTCAGTAGGACAAATTAACGGTATGCTGGCGCACCGAGTTTCCCTCTCATATTTGCTTGTATCTGGATGTGTGCTTTTGGGCAATCAAATGACGATGCAGGTGGTTAGGGGTGGCCGATCGAAGCCCGTCGGTGTGGTTCTCGACAGCCCTGGGGTGAGGCAGATGATTGCAGTGGCGGGGATGAGAGACCAGAGCCCAGGCGAGTTCCGTAAGGAGTTTTTCGAGGCCATGGATCGGTCGCCCCATATTTCGGTTATGGAAAACACGCGCGTCCGAGTGGTCGAAATCTCGAGGGCGCGCTGTGACTACGCCCACCCGGAGGCGACGATCACTTTTGTTAGAGCGGTTGTCCTAAAGGGGCGTTCGAAAGGGCAGCAGGTGTGGATATGCCGCAGCACCAATTCGCTGCCATTTGAGCATCCATAGCTCTCGAACCGGGCCGCCCGGGATCGGATAGGTGTACGCTTCGTAGCGGGGTCGTACGCCAAAAATATGCATTGTGTTGTCCTTCAAAAAGAACAAGATGCGGCAGTAACCCGCGCGAAGGCGCAAGGAGTTGTCATCTTGCGATGCAGGGGGGTAATGTCGCCCGTAGAGTTTCGCGCGATGTGAAGGACTGTATCGAAGACTCGCATCGCCGAAGGCCGATCTAGTTTTCGGATTTCAAGTTTGGACGTGTCAAGCTAATTGAGGGTACTATCACTTGTCGAGCTGAAAGTCAGCCATTGTCAAACCGAACTCAGCTAATAGTTCTTCCATCGATGTGCCTTTGTCGCCGCGTGCGATTGCTGCTTTCGCCTCGCGGAGGCGCTGGATATCTTCCTCGGTCACCGGCTCATCGTCGTCAGGGGGAGTGAGCATCGAACGAAGAAGCGTGGCCGCTGCTGGAAGTTGTTCCGGCTGTAGCTGGTCAACCAGATCGTGGACTTCCTGTTTGTCGATCACCTGGGCCATGAGCACCACTCCTCTATTGACAAAGTATCACTCAGACCATCGCAGGCGCTATCGATACACTTCGCTCCGGTGTCTGACCCGGTGGATGCGCAGAATCTCGTCCGTTTGAGAAAAAGTGACCCGGTAGTCTCCGACACGCAATCTGCGCTGCCCGGAGAATTCTCCTTGTAAGTCCTTTACGTCGCCGCGCCCGGTGTTCGCGAATTTCAACAAATTTTCGAAGATGCGCATGGCAGCGGGCTGGTCGAGGCGGCGGATATCCGCGCGCGCCTCGGGAGACCAGTCAATCGTGGGAATCGCTCCCGTGGTCTTTCAGGGGGAAATCGGCCATCGTGAGGCCGAAGTCCGCGAGAACTTCCTCCATCGGGATACCCCGGCCGCCATGTTCCTTGAACCACGCCTCCGAACGCAGGATCGCCTGGCGATCTCCCTCCGTCACTGGCTCATCGTCGATATTTGCGTCGAGCATCGATTTCAGGAGCGAGGCCGCCGCTGGAAGCTGGTCGGGCTGTAGTTGGTCGATCAAATCGTATACTTGCTGTTTATCGATCACCTGGGCCATGAGAACACCACCCCTCTGATGTTAAAGTATCATCCAGCGCCATGAAATATCTCTCGCGAGTCGTGTGGTCGGAAGGGATGTATCTGGGGCCGCACCATTTTCAGGCTCAGGCCCGGTATTTTGAGGATGCGGCTAGGTTCACCACTTCTTCGCTGTGGTTTGAGCCCTGGGGATTGGTGGCGGCTCATCTGGATGCGGAGGCGCTGAAGAACGGGACGGTTTCGCTGGTCCACGCGCGGGGGATTTTTCCCGACGGGCTGGTTTTTCACATGCCGGAGAGCGATGCGCTGCCGGAGGCTCGCAACATTGCCGACCTTTTCCCGCCCGCGCAGGATCGAGTGACCGTGATGCTGGCCGTGGCGCCGCGGAGGGCCGAGGCGGTGAACGTCGCCGGGGAGCAGGCCCGGTACAGCGCGGAGACTCGCGTCTTGTATGACGAAACGACGGGCCGCGATGAGAAGCCCGTGCAGGTGGGGCGGAAGAATATTACGCTGCGCATGGATACCGAGCCTCTTGACGATCTGATCACGCTGCCGATTGCGCGGGTGATGCGCGACGGATCGGGGCATTTCATTTTCGATCCGGATTTCATTCCGCCTTGCGTGGAATTTAGCGCGAGCGAGAGAGCGATGACGCTGGTGGCGCGGTTGATCGAGATATTGGAGGACAAAAGCTCGCGGTTCGCGCGGTCGGGACAAGGGAAGTCGTGGGCCGAGTTCTCGACCACGGAGATCGCCAATTTCTGGCTACTGCACACGGTGAATTCCGCGCTGGCTCCGCTGCGCCACCATTATTTGACACGCCGGGGCCATCCGGAAGCGCTGTATATAGAGATGCTGAAGCTGGGCGGCGCGCTGTGCACGTTCGCGTTCGAATCCCACCCGCGAAATCTGCCGCTTTACGAACATAGAAATCTGTCGAAGTGCTTTAGCGCGCTGGACGATCACATCCGGGTGCACCTGGAAACCATCGTGCCGACGCAATACATCAACATCCCGCTGGTGAAACGCGCCGACTATTTTTATGAGGCCGAGGTGAAGGACCAGCGCTGCCTGGACAAGGCGCGGTGGATTTTCGGAATGCGGACCAAGATCAGCGAGCCGGAACTGATTGGAAAAACGCCGCAGATCGTGAAATTGTGCTCCAAGATATTTTTGCCGCAACTGGTGAAGCGCGCTCTGCCGGGGATGGCGCTGACGCATCTCCCGGTGCCTCCGGCGGCGATTCCGGTGCGGGCGGATTTCCAATATTTCAGCGTCAGCCGAAACGGTCCGTGCTGGGATCACATCGTACAGACGAGGCAGATCGGCCTGTATGTGCCGGGAGAGCTGCCGGATCCTGAGGTGCAGTTGCTGGTCGTGCTGGAGGCCAAATGACGCCCGCGGGTCCACCTCAAACGATGGCAACCAGGCGGGCGGAAAATCTGGCGTTCGTGTTTCAGGAACTGCTGACAGTGGGCGAAAGGCTGCGGTCCAACCGGCAGCAGGTGGCGGACGCGGTGTCGTTCCGGGCGCAGATCTGGGCCGCGGTGCGCCAGGCCGAAGACGACGCCCGCCGCCGGGGCTATGCGACCGCCGATATCGAACTGGCGGTGTTCGCGGCCATCGCGTTCGTGGACGAATCGATTCTGCATTTACGGTCGCCCGTGTTCGTGGACTGGCCGCGGCAGCCTCTGCAACTGGAGCGGTACGGGCACCAGATCGCCGGCGAGATTTTTTTTGAAAATTTGCAAAAGCTGATGACGCGCACCGATTCGCAGGAGCTGGCCGACCTTCTGGAGATCTACCAGTTGGCGCTGCTGCTGGGGTTCGGCGGGCGGTACAACCTGGGCGGGCGCGGCGACCTGCGCGGCATAACCATGCAGACCGGCGAGAGAATCCAGCGCATCCGGCAGATCACCGGGTGGCTGGCGCCGGGATGGCGGTTGCCGCTAGAGGGCGCCGTGCGCACCGGCGGCGATCCGTGGGTGAGCCGGATGCTGGTGATTACGATTGTCTGCTTCATATTCGTCGTTCTCCTGTTCATGGCGTTCACGCTGATGCTGAATTGGGGATCGAATGACATCGGCCGGATGGCGGGCGCATGAATCCAATCGTCATCGTCAGCACGATTGTGATGGGCGCGGTGGCGCTGGTCGTCGCGGCGATCACGATGTATGTACAGAAAAAGACGCAGGACAAGATCGCGCAGGTGGGACAACCGGCGCAGGGCGGCGCGCCCGCGGCTGCACCTGCGGGCGGAGGAGATGCCGATCCATTGATCCGCGAGGCCAGCGCGCGCCTGGCGCAATCGAAGGCCGGCGCGGGCGTGGCGAATCTGCCGATGATTTTCGTAATCGGCGACAGGGGCACGGCGAAGACCAGCACGATTCTGAATTCCGGGCTCGATCCGGAATTGCTCGCCGGGCAGGTTTATCAGGACAACGCGGTGGCGCCGACGCGCGCGGCGAATATTTTCTTCGCCCGCGGGACGGTGTTCGTCGAGGCGGGCGGAGCGCTGATGGCGAATCCGCAATCGTGGACGGCGCTGGTGAAGAAGCTGCAGCCGTCGCGGTTGAAGTCGATGGGCGCCAGCGGACAGGCTCCGCGAGGCGTGCTGCTGTGCTTCGATCTGGAAACGTTCACCAAGGCGGGCGCTTCCGAGGCGATCACCAACGCCACGCGTTATCTGCAAGCGCGGCTGGGCGAAATCTCGGAGATTTTAGGAATCAGCTACCCGGTTTACGTGTTGTTCACGCGCGCCGACCGCATTCCGTTTTTCGCCGAATTTGTCCGCAATCTGAATCCGGAAGAGGCGGGGCAGGTGGTGGGCGCGACGGTGCCGATTCGCCTGACGGCGGCAGGCGTGTACTCGGAAGAAGAGACCCAGCGGCTGACCTGGGCGTTCAATCTGCTGTTTCATTCGTTCTGCGATCAGCGGCTGCTGCTGCTGCCGCGCGAAGGCGACGCGATGAAGCTGCCGCAGGCTTTTGAGTTTCCGCGCGAATTCCGGAAGCTGCGGGCTTCGCTGGTACAGTTCCTGGTGGACGTGTGCCGGCCGAGCCAGTTGCGCGCCGGTCCGTTTCTGCGCGGGTTTTACTTCTCCGGCGTCAGGCCGGTAGCGGCCGCGGAGGCTCCGGTGGCGCCTCTGGTCGCGCCGTCGACTCCTGCCGAGCAGGCCGAAGTGGGCGGCGCCACGCGCATGTTCCGGGCCGGATTTCAGGCGGAGCAGAAGGCCCGGCTGGCGGTCGCGTCGGCGGGCGGCGGGGGTAAACGCGTTCCGCAGTGGCTGTTCCTGGGACACCTGTTCAACGACGTGGTGCTGGCGGATGCGAATGCGCGCGCGGCCAGCGGGTCCAGCACGAAAACCAGTTTCGTGAAGCGGCTGCTGCTCGCCACGGCTGCGGCGTTGTGTCTGATTTATGCGGGCCTGCTGATATGGTCGTACTTTGAAAATAACGCTCTCCAGCAGGATGTTCTGGCGGCTGCGAAAGCCATTCCACCGACCGAGGGCGCTGGCGGCGCGGTGCCCGGAATCGATTCGCTGAAGAAGCTCGACCAGGTGCGGGGCACGCTGGCGGACTTGACGAAGTGGCGGGACAGCACGCCCTTCCGGCTGTGGTTCGGGCTTTACAAAGGAAACGAAATTCGCGACGATGTCCGGAAAATCTACTACGCGAAGTTCTGGCAGCTGCTGTTCGGATCGACTGAGGGGCAGATGCTCGGGTCTTTGCGGCGCTCGCCGGCGGCGCCGGGGCCGAATGACGATTACCGCGCTTCGTACGACACCTTGAAGTCGTACCTGTTGACGACTTCGGAGTGGAAGCGGACCTCGGACGCGGGTTTGCAATCTTTCCTCGGCTCCAAGCTCGACACGCGGTGGGTGAATCAGCGCGAAAGCGAGATCGGGAAGGAACGCCTGGATCTGGCCAAGGCGCAGTTCGACTTTTACGCATCCGATCTGCACAACGGGAATCCTTATCCGCAGCCTCCGGATGAAGGCGCGGTGAAAAAATCGCGAGCCTACCTGGCTGGATTTCCGGGACTGCAGCGCAACTACATGGCGGCGCTCAGCGCGGCGGATAAGCAATTTCAGACGGCCAGCTTCAATCAAAAATTTCCGGGCTCGGCGCAGTGGGTGACCAGCACGGAGCCGGTGCGCGGCGCGTTCACCAAGGACGGCGCGAAGATAGTTCTAGACGCCATCAAGAACATGCATTTCGACGACGAGGTGTGGGTGCTGGGTGAAAACAACAAAGAAAAAATACTGGACAAGGCAACCATGCAGCAAGGGCTGATGGACCTGTACACGAAGGAGTACATTGCGACTTGGCGTGCTGTTCTGAAGAAGAGCAATGTGAACGGTTATCGCGGACTGAAGGACGCGGCCGGCAAGCTGACTACCCTATCCAGTGGCAGCTCGCCTTTGCTGAATCTGTTCTCGTGGACGTCACAAAATACCTGCGTGGAGGTGCCTGGCGTGAAGGAAAAATTCCAGGCGCCGCAAACGGTGATTCCCTGCGGCGGTCCGCCGAACCTTGTCGTCGATGCGAACCGCCAGTACGATAGCGGACTAATATCGCTCCAGCAGGCGGTCGATCGAGCCGCGGATACATTGACCTCGGCGAACAAGGAAGACGCGGCGCGCAGCATGAGAGACAGCGCCAGCCAGGCCACCATCGCCGCGACAACGCTGGGCTCGAACTTCGCTCCGGACCAGGAAGCGCAGATCGACAAACGATCGCTCGACCTGCTGCTCCAGCCAATCAAGAATCTGGACGGGCAGGTGTCGAGCGATTTGAAGGGCGCGGGGGAAAGCTTCTGCAAGGCATTTCTCCAGACGACGCAGCACAAGTTCCCGTTCGATGCGCAATCGAAGGACGATGCGAGGCTGGACGAGCTGAATGCGCTGCTCCAGCCGAAATCGGGCCGTTTGTGGGTGTTTTACGAGTCAAGTTTGAAGAGCGTTTTGCAGTGCTCGCACGGAGAATGCTCGTCCACGGGCGGCGCGACGCTCGACCCGCGGTTCGCGCCGTTTATCGGAAATCTGATGAAGTTCTCGCTGGCGATCTACGGCGAGTCGGGCGGCGACATGAACTATCAGTACACGCTGACGCCGAAACAGACCGACCAGGTGGAGGAGTTCGAGATCACCGTGAACGGCGACACGTCCAAGTTGAAGGGCGGCTCGCAGCACGGCTTCGTGTGGCCGGGTTCCGGCGCGAGGAATTTCCGGCTGTCGCTCAAGCTGAACGGAGGAGCCTCGGTTGGCATGGGAAGTTACGAAGGGCCTTGGAGCGTGTTCCATTTCTTCAACTACGCCAACCGGAACACCGGCACGTCGTTTAGCTGGTCTCCCACCACCGGCCTCGATTTACAACCGGTGATGAGCCTGGGGCGGCCTTTGACCTACGACCTCAGCGTCTCGGCCAACGGCCCGGTTGTATTCAGCAAGGAATTTTTGTCTAAACTGAAGTGTGTCGTTCCGGTGGCACGTTAATGGCGGAAAAACCTCCCAACACTCGCATCGGTAAATATGAGCTCGAAGAGTTCCTGGGCGGAGGCATGTCCCATGTCTACCGCGCCAAGGACACCGTGCTGGGCCGCCGCGTGGCGGTAAAAATCCTGACCGAAGCGGGCGTGCAGGATGTGGAGACCAAGGCTCGTTTCCTGCAAGAGGCGCGGACCGCGTCCAACATCAGCCACGAAAACATCATCAGCGTTTTCGATTTTGGCGAGGACCAGGGCCGGCCGTTCATCGTAATGGAGTTTCTGGAAGGCGAGAGCCTGCGCGACGCCATCAAGCGCGGGCACCTGGGCGATATTCCCAGCCGCCTGAAGATTGCCGTGCAAGTGGCGCGCGCCATCGATTACATCCACACCAAGAAAATCATCCATCGCGACATCAAGCCAGAGAATATCAATCTGGATTCGACGGGTAAAGTGAAGCTGATGGATTTCGGCATCGCGAAGTCCGAAGGGATCGCGCTGACGCGAGTCGGCTTCACGCTGGGAACGCCGTATTACATGGCTCCGGAGCAGGTGCTGGGACAGCCGGTGACGCCCCAGGCGGACGTCTACGCGTTCGGCATTCTGTTGTTCGAAGTGCTGACGGAGTTGAAGCCGATAACGGGCGACTCGGTGGAGAAAATTTTCAACCAGATTTTATATCAGCCGATCGATCTGGAGCCGTTGCGGCCTCCGAAGTGTCCGCCCGGGATTGCCGGTCTGATTGAGAGATGCACCGCGAAGCAGCCGGCGCAAAGGCCGGCCGGCCTGGGGCCCGTGGTGGAGGAACTGGAGCAGATTCTCGATCCGTCGCGTCCGGTATCGGGGCGAGGGCGAACGGCACAGCGTGCGGCGGGGATTCCCCCTCCTCCCGAAAGGCCGCCCGAGTCCCCGCAAGGGCGCGGGTCCATGACCTCCACTGTCACCGCGATGTCGCAAACGTCGGAGCCGCATCGCGCCGCGAATCGGCAAGGCCTGCCCGGGTTCGTGCGAATCCTGCCCCGGCTGCTGCAATCGCAAACCGGCCTGATGATCCTGGCGGGCGCCGCGGTCGTAGTGCTGATGACACTGATCTACGTCGGGCTGTATCTGGCCCACCTCGTCTGAGCATGCAGCTTCCGGCGACCGTCGGCAAATACGCGTTGCTCGAATTTCTGGGCGGGGGCATGTCCCACGTCTATCGCGCGCGCGATACCGTGATCGACCGCCCGGTGGTGGTGAAGCTGCTGACCGTCGAGGCTTGCCATGACGCGCAAGCCAAGGCGCGATTCCTCCAGGAGGCGAAGCTCGCCGGAAATATCCAGCACGAAAATATCGTCAGCGTGTTCGATTTCGGCGAACACGAAGGGCGCCCGTTCATCGTGATGGAGTATCTGAAGGGCGAGGATCTGCGCGACGCCATCCGCGCCGGCCACACCGGCAGCATCGTGGACCGGATGAAGATCGCATTGCAAGTTGCGGAAGCGCTGGAATACGTCAACGGCCTCGGCATCGTGCATCGCGACATCAAGCCGGAGAACGTCCATATCGATCTGAACGGCCGCGTCAGGCTGATGGATTTTGGAATCGCGAAATCCGCCGATCTGTCGCTGACCAAAACCGGAATGGCGTTGGGGACCCCGTATTACATGTCTCCGGAGCAGGTGGCGGGGAAGCCTGTATCGCCGTCGATGGATATTTACGCCTTCGGCATGTTGTTCTACGAACTGCTGACCGGCGTGCGCGGGGTGAACGGCGACGCCATTGAAGCCGTGATGTACCAGATTCTGAATGTGCCTCTGGATCCAGCGCCGATGGTGAACGCCGGCGTCCCTCTGCTGGTGCGCGCGCTGGTGCTGCGATGCGTGGAAAAGAAAGCGGAAGACCGTCCGCAGAGTTTCGATGTTGTGGTCCAGGAGTTGCGCGGCCTTATCTCAGGTGGAGCGGAGAAGACGCAGCCCTTCGCGGCGAAAACATTGCCTCTTCCATTAAACGCTCCCGTGTCCGCGCAACCAGAGTCCAGGCGATCGATTGCAATATGGGCCGTGCCTGTTATGCTGCTCGCCGTGATTGGCGCGGGAACAGCCTGGTGGGTCGCTCAAAAAAAGCCTCCTCAAAAACCTCCAGAAGTTCAGGAAGTGAAGAAACCTGCGGAACTTCCGCCCCCGGTGATTCCAGGCATGATCTACTTTCCCGCGGGAAGTTTTTTGTCTGGCGAAAAGAACACGTCAACTTCGCTCCGGGCGTTTTACATCGACGAAGCGGAAGTGTCGAACGCCGACTACACAAAATTCTGCGCGGCGACCGGATGCACCGCGCCCACCGCCGTTCCCGATTTACCGGTGGTCAACGTGACCGTCACGGATGCTCGCAAGTACGCCGCGTGGAAAGGCAAGCGCCTGCCGAGCGCGCTCGAATGGGAACGGGCTGCACGCGGAACGGAGGGCGCGAAGTATCCGTGGGGCGATGCCGAGGATGAATCCAAAGGGAATATCGCGGGAACAGCACTGAAGCCCGTGAAATCCTACGATCCGTATCGGGGTGCGTATCAGATGGCCGGCAATGCATGGGAAATGGTGGAAGGCAACATCGAGCCCAGCGAAGGCGCGAAGGCAACATTCACCAAACAGAAGAAGCTGACTCCGCCTCTCACGACTGAAGATAAATGGATCACCATTCGCGGCGGGTCGTTCGAATTCCCTCTACGGTTCGCGATCGCGTGGGACTTCATTTCAATCCCGGAACGCTGGTCGGCGCCCGATATCGGATTCCGCTGCGCAAAATCGGCTCCATGAACGCTTGGGACGCAGCGCGCTATCAGACCCGCCACTCGTACGTCTTCGCGTACGGCGAAGATTTGATCGGCCTTCTGGACCCGCGCGCTGGTGAAAGGATTCTCGATCTTGGATGCGGGTCGGGCCAATTGACGGCGAAGATCGCAGAGCGCGGCGCACAGGTCACTGGGCTCGACCGTTCCGAGGAAATGATTGCCGAGGCTCGCCGCAATTTCCCGTCGTTGGCGTTCGAACTCGCGGACGCTGCGAATTTCGCCGTCGATGCTCCGTTCGATGCCGTGTTCTCGAACGCCGCGCTGCACTGGGTGAAGGATGCCGACGGCGCAGCCGCATCGGTCGCGCACGCATTGCGGCCCGGCGGGCGATTCGTGCTCGAAATGGGCGGAAAAGGCAACACGGAGGCGGTGATGGAGGCGGTGCGCGAGGTCGCGGGTCCGGTCGAGACGCCCTGGTATTTTCCGAGCGTCGGCGAATACACGTCGCTATTGGAACGGCACGGCTTCGAGATCGCCTTGGCCACGCTGTTTGATCGCCCGACGCGCGTCGACGGTGAGGATGGTCTGGAAGACTGGCTCACCATGTTCGCCGGTTCGATGCTGGCGTCGGCGGAAGCCCGCCGCGAGGTCGCAAACCGGCTGCGTCCAAGAATGTTTCAGGACGGCGCGTGGGTGGTGGACTACCGCAGGCTGCGGGTGATTGCAAAGTGCAATCATTGAGATCAGTGGTAAACTCAAAGCATGGCAAGCATCACCATTCGGCGGCTGGAGGATTCCACGAAGCGCAAGCTTCGTGTTCGCGCTTCCCGCAACGGCCGATCGATGGAAGAAGAAGCCCGGCAGATTCTCAAGGTCGCATTGGCTGAAAAGGTCGTACCCGAACTGAACCTGGCGGAGGCAATACGAAGGATCATCGCTCCCCTTGGCGGCGTGAATTTGCCCGACGCGCCGCGCGGTCCAATGCGCCCCCCTCCGGATTTTGGTGAATGATCGTTCTGGATACGAACGTTCTCTCAGAGGCGATCAAGCCCGACGCCTCCGCAAGCGTTCTCGGCTGGCTGGCTCTCCAACCGCGTTCCAATCTTTTCACGACCGCCGTCACAAAAGCTGAGCTGTTGTACGGAGTCGAACTAATGCCGAAGGGACGGCGCCAGTTCGCGTTGCACGCTGCGATTACGAAAATCCTGACACAACTCCTCCTCGATCGCATTCTGCCGTTTGACAGCGATGCTGCTGAAGTCTACTCCCGGATTGCCGTGTCGCGCCGGGCGATGGGAAGACCGATTTCGGAAGCGGATGCGCAGGTCGCCGCGATTGTACATTCCAGAGGCGCGGCCCTGGCCACCCGCAACACTGCCGATTTCGAGCACTGCGGCATCAAGGTGTTGAATCCCTGGACCTGAGTGCTACCCTCGAAGTATGGGGCTTTCCCAATCCTTCTTCGCCGAGCGATTCGGCATCACCGAGCGCGACCTTGAGTCGTACCTGAGCGAAGCGCTCTCCGCGGGCGGCGAATATGCCGACCTTTATTTTGAGTATCTCGCCACCACGTCGATCGGCATCGACGAGGGCATCGTCAAGAGCGCGACCGAGGGTGTCAGCCTCGGCGTCGGTGTCCGCGTCATCGCGGGCGAGCGCACCGGCTACGCCTACAGCGACGATTTAAGTCCCGAAAAAATCCGTAAGGCGGCGCGCGTTGCCGCGCACATTGCCAAGGGTCCGGCGACCATCGTCAAGACCGGGTTCGAGGAATCGCACCGGCACAATTTATATCCGATGCTCTCCGCGCCCCATGAAACCGGGCTCGCCGAGCGTGTCGACCTGGTAAAGCGCGCCGATCTCGCCGCTCGTGCGTACGACTCACGGGTGTTTCAGGTGCAGGCGTCGTATGCCGATAGTCTGCGCAATGTTCTGGTCGCCACCAGCGAGGGACGCCTGAGTTTCGATCGTCAGCCGATGGCGCGCATGAGCGTCAGCGCGATGGCTCGGCAGGGCGACGGCGCTCCGCAGCACGGCCATTCCGGCGGCGGCGGCCGCGTCACGCTCGATTTCTTTCACCAGGAAAAAACGCCGGAGCATTTCGCCAGAGAAGCCGCGCGCCAGGCCATCGTGCAACTCGACGCCGTCGAGGCGCCGGCGGGCGAAACGACGGTGGTGCTTGGTCCCGGCTGGCCGGGCATCCTGCTGCACGAAGCGGTGGGGCATGGACTGGAAGCCGACTTTAATCGCAAAGGCGTCTCTGCCTTCAGCGGCCGCATCGGGCAGTTGGTGGCGAGCCCTCTTTGCACGGTGATCGACGACGGAACGATCGGCAGCCGCCGCGGTTCTCTGAACGTCGACGACGAAGGCATGCCGACGCAGAAAAACGTGCTCATCGAGAACGGTGTTTTGCGAGGTTACTTGCAGGACAAGTTGTCGAGCCGTCTGACCAACAACACTTCGACCGGCAGCGGCCGCCGCGAGAGCTATCAGCACATCCCCATGCCGCGGATGACGAACACCTACATGCTGGCCGGCGAAAGCGATCCCGAAGAGATCATCAAATCGGTGCAAAAAGGCCTGTATTGCGCCACGTTCAATGGCGGGCAGGTGGATATCACCAGCGGCAATTTCGTGTTCTCCGCGACGGAGAGTTATCTCATCGAGAACGGTAAATTGACCAGGCCCGTCCGCGGCGCGTCCTTGATCGGCAATGGGCCGGAGGCGCTGAAGTACGTCAGCATGGTGGGCCGCGATCTGCTTCTCGACGAAGGCATCGGCGTGTGCGGAAAAGAGGGGCAAAGCGTGCCGGTGGGCGTCGGCATCCCGACGGTGAAGATCGATCGCATGACGGTGGGCGGAACCGCGGCATGATCGACCTGGAAACAATGGCCGCCGAAGCGGTGAAGCGCGCCATCGATCTTGGAGCGACCGACGCCGAGTGCACCATCATGGAAGGCGAGGAATTTTCGGCCGCTATCCGCATGCGCGAAGTGGAGAGCCTGAAGGAAGCGGGATCGCGCGCGGCGGGAATTCGCGTTCTGGTTGGAACGCACGGTGGATCGTCCTACACTTCGGATTTGACGCCGGAGGGCATCGCCACGATGGTGCGCGGCGCGCTAGATCTGGCGAAGATCACCAGTGAAGATCCGTTCGCGGGGATGCCGGACACGTCCGAATTAGGCGCGCGTCCGGAGGACCTCGGCCTCTACGATGACGCAATTGAACGCATGGAAACGGAGTGGAAAATCGCGCAGGCGAAACGCGCCGAAGAGGTCGCCTTCTCGACCGACGTGCGCATCCAGAACTCCGAAGGCGCGGGATTCGAATCCTACGTCGGGCGACGGGTCTTTGTGAACTCGCGAGGCTTTTGCGGTACGTATCGTACCTCGAGTTGTGGTCTTAGCGTCTCGACAGTGGCCAAACAAAACGGATCGATGGAGCGCGATTACTGGTACACCTCGGCGCGCGCGGCGTCGAGGCTTGAAAGTCCCGAAGAGGTCGGCCGGAGGGCCGCGGAACGCGCCGTGCGACGCTTGAATCCCCGCAAGATCCCTACGCAGAAGGCGGCGATTGTATTTGAACCGCGCACCGCGCGGGCGCTTCTTGGCGATCTGTTCGATGCCGTCAACGGCGGCGCGATTTATCGCCACGCGTCGTTCCTCGCCGGCAAGCTGGGCGAAAAAATCGCCGCCAAATCCTTGACCGTGATTGACGATCCGACGTTGCCCGGCCTGTTCGGCAGCCAGCCGTTCGACGATGAGGGCGTGGTCTGCCGCCGCACGGTGGTCATCGAGAAGGGCGTCCTCAGGAGCTACCTGTTGAACTCGTATTCGGCGCGAAAACTCGGTTTGAAGACGACCGGCAACGCCTCGCGGGGCATCACCGGAAACGCGGGCGTGGGCCCCGGCAACTTTTTTATCGAGGCGGGAGAGCAGTCGTCGGAGTCTATAATAAGGAGCCTTCCGTCGGGCCTGTACGTCACCGAACTGATCGGAGCCGATACCAACACCGTTACCGGCGACTATTCGTCGGGCGCGGCCGGCTTGTGGATTGAAAACGGCGAACTGGCGTATCCTGTTTCGGAGATCACCATTGCGGGTAATATGAAGCAGATGTTGATGGACTTGGGAGTTGCGTCGGACCTGGAATTTCGCGGCTCCATCGCGTCGCCGACGCTTCTCATTCCGGAGATGACCATCAGTGGCCAGTGAGACCTTTGCCGCGCGGCAGGCGAAAAAGAAGCCTCAAATCGGCGTGCCGGTGTACGTCGCAGGTGCGTGCGCGGTGCTTGGCCTCGCGGTATTCCTCTACACGCAATACGCGGCAAAACACGCTCCCCAGGACGCTCCGCTGACGCCCGAAGCCAAGGCCTACGTGAAACATCTACAGTTGAGCGACGTCGAAATCAAGGCCAACAAGAGCTATCTCAATCAGATGGTCGTCGAGATCGACGGCAAGATCGGCAACGCCGGCGACCGCGCTCTGGACACCGTGGAAATCTATTGCGTGTTCTACGATTCCTACGGCCAGCTGGTCCTGCGCTCGCGCGTTCCCATCGTCAGCCCGCGCATGGGCGGATTGAAACAAGGCGAGACGAAAACGTTCCGGCTGCCGTTCGACGAAATTCCGGAGAGCTGGAACCAGCAGATGCCGCAACTGGTCATCGCCGGCGTAAAATTTATCTGATGTCGCGCGTGCTGCTGGTGGATGACGACGCCGATGCACTGTCCCTCCGCAAACTGATTTGCGAAAACGACGGCCATCAGGTCGTTGCGGCGTCCAGCGTGGGCCGCGCCCGGGAGCAATTCCGCGCCGAGACTCCGGACAGCGTGATTCTCGACCTGCGCCTTCCCGATGCCGAGGACGGCCTCGCTCTGATACGGGAATTTCGGGACGCCTCGCTTAAGGTGAGGATCGTCGTGCTCTCGGGCTGCGCGAGCGATCTCGACGTCCGGGAGGAGAGCGCGCTCGTGGACCTCGTCTTGTCAAAGCCCGTGCGATCCGAAGTGCTGCTCCACGCGATTCGGGTCTAGGTGGGCTATCCGCGAGCTTCCTTTAATGGCAACATGTACCCAGGGAGCCCCATGCATCAGCTTGGGGCTATTTCGGTGAGTGAAATAGCCCCAAGCTGACGCATGGGGCTTGTGCCGTCGATACATCCCGACGCTAAATATTCTTCGCGTACAGCCGACTAGGTGGAAGCCCGCCGCCCGTTGAGGATCTTCACGAACGACGCCGACCGCAGTTCTTCGAGCGTGAGCCCGGTAAGCTTCGGCGCCTCTTCCTCCGGAATCGCCCCGCAGTTGATCGCGCGCAGAAAATAATTCAGCAATCCTTGCCCGGTGGCCGCATCGTCAAACACGTCGCCGACGATCGTCGCCTGCGCGGCTTTCGAAATGAAATTCCGCAGCCGCTCGGACGCCGCATCCAGGCCTTCCAGAAAAAACGAATAGACGGTCGCGTAGCGGGTCGGCAGTTGCGCCGGATGCAGATCCCAACCCTGATAAAACGCATTATCCAGGGAATGGCGAATATGATCGTGATGCAATTTCCAGGCCCGGTGCACCACCATGCGGTTCTCCAATATTTCCCGGTGCGACAGCGTGGCCCCTCGATGCGGAGCGACCGGCATAATATTGGTCGCGCCATCCGAAATCCACAAGCCCGTGCCGGCCAGCGACGCCTGCATCATCGACCGCGCGAAATCGCACGCCGGATGCAGCATGTGTTGATGCGCCGCCGTGATCCCGAGACTCGCGGTGTAATCGTAAATTCCAAAGTGCGCCGCGACGCACCGTCCTCGCGCCGCTTCCACTAATTTCGGCAGCAGGAAAATCGATTGCGGAGTCTCGACCATCATCTCCATTTTCACGAGAGAGCCCAGTTTTTCCAGCACTTCGATGAGCGCGGAAACCTGCTCCGGCACCGTGATTTTCGGCAGCGTGACGACAAAATGTTCCGGCACGCGCGAGCCGACCGCGGCCAGGAACCGAGTCAGCGTCCGCACGCTGCGTTCCTTTAATTCTTCACTGAAGCACTTGATACGTAGCCCAAGAAACGGCGGCAATGAGCCCTCCGCCAGCCCCTTCAAAACTTCTTCGGCCGCCGAATCGGCGGTGGCGTCTTCCTCCGCGTCGGAACGATTGCCGTACCCGTCCTCGAAATCGATCCTGAAATCCTCCACCGGCTCACGCTTCAGTTTCTCGATGACGCGCGCGTACACCGTGTCCGCAAGATGATTCGGAATCCCGATTGCCAGCGCCAGCGTCGCCGCATCGGGAGCGAACTCGGCGAGCGTCCGCTCCGCGATCGCGCCCATTTTCCCGCACAGGTCCGCCCTGAATAAATGCGCACCGCCGTACACGGTATGAACCGGCTGCCGCGATCCGCTGTCGCCCGGATAGCGCCGGGAAAACTCGAGATTCGCCCGCGTTAGGGAGTCTGGCAGCATTAGTAATCGATCCGATCCTGTTTTTCCGTCCACGCGCGGAAGCATTCGAGAGATTCCTCCCGCATCAACTCCAGAAACGGAATCTTGCGGTCCGCAAGAGGCAGCGCGATCTGTTCATAGATGAACGTGTCGTCAAATCCGGCTGCCGCCGCGTCCGCCGCCGTCGACGCGAAGTAGACGCGCGACGGCCGGGCCCAGTAAATCGCGCCCAGGCACATCGGACAAGGCTCGCACGTTGTGTAGAGATCGCATCCGTCGAGCTGAAAACCGCCCAAAGCGGTGCACGCCTCGCGGATAGCCACTACCTCCGCATGCGCCGTAGGATCGTTCAACGACGTGACACGATTGGTCCCTTCGGCGACCACGCGTCCGTCTTTCACGATCACGGCCGCGAACGGTCCACCGCGCCCGGAACGCACATTCTCGATAGCGAGCTCGATGGCTCGCGCCATGAACGCCTTGCTCACGTTAATAAGTCTAGAACAGGAACTTCAACGCCAACTGCGTGCGCCGCGGATCCTGCGCCGAAGTGACCTGCCCGAACGTAGCGTCGCCGAGGAAATTATCCGGGAGGTTGAAATTGGTCCTGTTCAGCAGATTGAAAAACTCCGCGCGAAACTGGATATTCAATCGTTCCGTCACACGCGTATTTTTCACGATGGAAAAATTCACCGTCGCCAGGCCCGGTCCATTGAGAATATTGCGTCCCGCGTCACCGAACGTCCCGTACGGCGCGACCGCGAACGCCTTGGTGTTGAACCATTCCGCCGCGCTCGGATTCGAAATGTTTGGATTGCCCACCACGTTTGGACGGTTGTTCGCGCCGTAGCCGAGATTGCTGAATCCGGTATTGGAATTGTCGTTGTCTTCCGTCAGCATGACGGTGAATGGCTGTCCTGTCTGGAAGGTCAGAACTCCGAAACTCTGCCAGCCGCCCAGCCAGCGGTGATGAATCGCAATCGGCAGATCGTACGCGTAGCTCAGCGTGAAGCGATGGCGAATATCGAAGTCGGACCGGCCGCGCTCCGCGTTCAGGTTGTAACTATTTTGAGGAAAATTCGGATCGCCGTTGGTGGTGAAAAACCCGGAAGCGTCGTCAATCGATTTCGACCACGTGTAAGACGCAAGCGCGGACAGCCCGTTCGATAGACGCTGTTCAAACCTGGCCTGCAAGCTGTGATAATTCGAGTTGGCGTTCGATTCGATAATATCGACGTCGGAAAAATAAGGGTTCGGCGGCAGATTCTCAGGGTTGGTCGACGGCAACGCCTGGTTGATATTGCGCGAGTCGATCAGCCGCGTGCCTTTCGATCCGACGTACGCAATCTCCGCCACGCGCGATTTTCCAAGCTGCCTCTGGACGCCGAAATTCCATTGCTGGATATACGGCGTGCGCAGGTTGCGCTCGAAGGCCGTAGCTGACGCCGGATAAGGATATGGAAAATTGCTCGGAAACGGATTCGAGAGCGACAGGTTGTAGAGGCCTTCGATCGGGTAAAAAACGTTCAGATTGTAGTAAGGCGCGCTGAAGTACAATCCTTCGCCGATGGCCAGCGACGATTGATCGTAATGGATCCCGTACGCCCCGCGAATCACCGTCTTCCCGCTGCCTCCTGGCGACCACGCGAGCCCGATCTGCGGCGCAAAATTGTTCAGATCCGCGTTGTAACCCGCGCGCGGGAATCCGTTCATGCCCACCGCCGCCAGCGTGCCCGTCGCCGGATTGTAGACATTGGCGCGATTCGCCGCGTCAACGCCGGGCGAATTATATTCGTATCTTAGTCCCAGAGTCACCGTAAAATCGGGACGCACGCGCCACGTGTCGTTGACAAAAAAATCGACGCTATGCGTGCGCAGATGCTCAGGATTATTCATCGTCGCGCCGCCGGACTCCGTGGGCGCGCCCAGCAGCAGTTCTTCCAGCGCATTGCCGATCAGAAGCCCCGTGAAATCGATAAACCCGCGGGATTGCACGTCGCGATAGGCGTTCTGTTGCAGAATGCGCGAATCAAATCCGAACTTCACCAGGTGACGCCCGCGTGTCCACGTCGCGTTATCGCCGATCTGATAGGTGTTCGTCGTCCCATGCTCCGGACTCGTGTATTCGTCGCCCAGTGGCGAATATCCGTTGACCGAAATCAGGCTCAATCCGAAATCGCGAGAATTGGTCGACAACTCCGGCAGCCCCACCTGGTGATTGACGCTGGTTCCCTGGTTCTGCTGATAGTCTCCGTTCGAGACTCGATTAAACCCGATCCGCACCTCGTTAATCAGCGACGGCGTGAAGGTGTGCGTCTCGCCCAGCGACGTGTTCTGCGACCGGCTGGGAATGTTCAGCCCGTAATTCGGAACCGCCGAATAGCCCGCGCCTCCAAACGGATCGAAGAACTTGTCGTCCACGATGCTGTAGCGGAAGAACAGATTATCGGCATGGGACAAGGCGTGGTCGATGCGAATATCGCCGTGATTCTGATTGTCGAACTGCGCAGGCGACGAGACGAAGTTCGCGCCAGCCACGGTGCGATTCGGCAGAGGATACAGCGCCGCAACCGCCAGGCCGATCGGATTCAAATAATAACTCGGCAGCGCGCCACCCGGAATCGGCTGGCCAGTGGTTGGATCGATGGCAGGAATCTGGGACTTCGAAAAATTTCCCACCCGCTCTAGAGCCGTCGGAACGTTGGTCACCAGCGTCTCTCCCGCAGCCAGCCTGGTGCCTTCGTAATCCATAAAAAAGAACGTGCGATTCCTCTTGATCGGCCCGCCCAGCACGCCTCCGAACTGATTGCGCTGATACTTCGGCGAAGGCTGGTCGGACGGGGCGAAATAATTGTTCTGGTCCATCGCGCCGTTGCGGAAAAACTCGTACGCCGTGCCGTGCAGCTGATTGCCGCCGCTGCGCGTGACGACGTTGATCTGTCCGCCGGCGTTGCGCCCGAAACTTGTGTCGTAAGTCGACGTCGCCACTTCAAACTCGCGAATGGCATCCACGGGCGACGTCACGCTGACGCCGTTCAGCTTCGGATCGCCGTTATACGCGCCGTCAAGAAGAAAATTGTTCGAGTCCTCGCGCGCGCCGTTGACGTTGATCGTAAACGCTCCGCGCACCGAACCCGCCGACCCTTGCGCCGGAGGGACAACGCCGGGCAGCAGCAGGCTCAACTCATAAAAATTCCGCCCGTCGAGCGGGAGTCCGACGATTAGTCGATTCTCGATCACGCCGCCGAGGGCCGAGGAATCCTGGCGGATCAGCGGGGGCAGGGCAGTGACCGTGACCGCGTCACGGATAGTCAAGCTTTCAGCGCGCAGTTGTAGCTCGACCCGAATCTCCTGATCCACCTCAAGCGCTACTCGCGCCATCTCGCCATCAAAGCCCTTCGCAGTCACCTCCACGCGATAGACCCCGGGCACAAGCGCCGCGGCCGTAAACTCGCCGTGCGAATCCGCGGTTATTGAACGCTTCTCGCCGGTTTCTTCATTGGAAACGGTGATCGCGGCCGACGGAAGCGCAGCCTTCGTGGGGCCCGTAACCACTCCACTAATCACCCCGCGCACCGTCTGCCCCTGCGCGACGGCAATAAGTATGAATAAAGCTATGGCGAGCCTGATTTTCACGAGAGACCTCAAGCGTTGGGATAACCTCTAATATAGCGTGATCGACGTTCGAATCTGAAACTGGTTAGTAGCTGATCGCGCTCGAGGACTCGCTTGACGCCTGATCCATTCTTTCGCACCGGTGCTCTTGAATGTGGCGATCGATGGAGCTGCGCGCCGCGCCTGCGCGCTCCCGCAGCGCTGAGACTGTTTGGCAAAGCTGCTCGTACTCGTGTTTGAGCGAGATACCGCTTTTCTCCTGAAGGCGGTCACGCGCGGCGCTGAAGGCCGCTTCCGCCTCCGTGTGTTCGTTTTCCAGGCGTTCCCGTTCTTGACAGGTCACAGGCAATAATCGTTAGATGACAGTCCGCCCGAAGCATTTCATGTTGCCGCGCGGAATTTTAGCCCCACCTTGTGGCGCGTTTCCAGCAGATTAGAGTTACAATAAAAACAAGAGCAATTCTACCCGTCATGGAAAGATTCTGGTTACACCGTTACGCGGTCCTGCTTGCGGTGTGTACATTGTTCCTGGTAGTCGCCGGCGCTTCGGTCACAAGCAAGGAAGCCGGCCTCTCCGTCCCCGATTGGCCTTTGTCCTACGGCCAGGTGATGCCGGAGATGACGGGAGGGGTGTTTTTCGAGCACGGCCATCGCATGGTGGCCACCACGGTCGGCTTCATGACGATTATTCTCGCCGTCTGGGTGGCGCTCGTCGAAACCCGTAGTTGGATGAAAAAATTGGGTTTTGCCGCTCTCGGCGCGGTGATTTTCCAGGGCCTGCTCGGCGGCCTGACCGTGAAAATGATGCTTCCGCCCGCCGTCAGCATTTCGCACGCGTGCCTGGCGCAATTATTCTTCGCGACCACCGTCTCCATCGCTCTGTTCACGTCGAAATCCTGGATCGCCGGACCTGAAATGGTTGAGGATCACGGCTGGCCATCGCTCCGCAGCCTCGCGCTGATCACTCCGGTGATGGTGCTGGCACAGATCGCACTGGGCGCAGCGTTCCGGCATCGCGCCGTAGGAGTGCTGCCGCATGTTCTTTTCTCGATGGTAGTGACGCTCTTCGTTCTCTTCATCGCGACCTTCGTCATGCACCAGTTCCCCGACCATTACGCGCTCAGCGCATCGGCGAAGGCCCTTTTAGGAGTCACATTTTTGCAAGTCACGCTCGGCGTCGGGGCCTATTACACGCGATTGCAGGCCAGCACGCAGCCTCTCGCGATGGTGCTGACCACCGTCGCTCACGTGGCCACCGGCGGCCTGACGCTGGCCTCGAGCGTCGTCCTTTCGATCCAGATTTTGCGCAACGTCCGCGCTCACGGCAGCTTGCATGCGCACCAGGCGGTGACTTCGTAATGGGCCGTTATCTCGAACTCACCAAGCCGCGCATCACCTGCTTCATCCTGATGAGCACGGCCATCGGTTTCGTCTGCGGTATGAACGCGGGAACTGCATGGACCTGGGTCACGCTAGTCCATACGCTCCTCGGCACCGCGCTGATTGCCAGCGGCACGGCGGCGCTCAATCAGTGGTATGAACGCGACGCCGACGCGAAAATGAATCGCACCATGTCGCGTCCCATCCCTTCCGGACGCATCACCGGACCCCACGCGCTGCTGTTCGGAATTTTTCTTGCCGTCGCCGGATTTCTCGATCTCTGGCTGGGCGCGAACCTGCTCACCGCGCTGCTCGGATTGTTCACGCTGGCCAGTTATCTGTTTCTGTATACGCCGATGAAGCAGCGCTCGCGCCACTCTACCACCGTCGGCGCGATCCCCGGCGCCATGCCTCCGCTCATCGGCTTCGCCGCCGCCAGCGGCACGCTGAACTGGAACGCCTGGATCCTCTACGCGATTCTTTTCCTGTGGCAGTTTCCGCACTTTTATGCCATCGCCTGGATGTACCGCGCCGATTACGAACGCGCCGGCATCCAGATGCTGCCCGTGGTCGAACCGGACGGCGAATCGACCGCGCGCGGCATGCTGTGGTTCTCACTCGCTCTGCTGCCCATCAGCATGCTGCCAAGATTCTTCGCCATGGCCGGAAATTATTATCTCGCCGGCGCACTGGTTCTGGGCCTGATTTACGCCTATGCCAGCTTGCGCTCGGTGTTCGATTGTTCGGTCGCGCGCGCCCGCCAAGTGTTGCTGGCCAGCGTTCTCTACCTCCCGTTTTTATATGGCCTCCTGGTTCTGGATCGCATTCGCTCTTAGCGTTCTGGCCCTCGCCGGATGCACGGCCACGGCCGGCCTGCCGTCATATGGAGTCGTGCCCGATTTCACGCTTACCGATCAGACCAGCCAGCCCTTCTTAAGCGCCAACACGCTGCGCGGAAAAGTCTGGATCGCCGATTTTATCTTCACCAACTGCGCCGGCCCCTGCCCCCGCATGAGCGCGCAAATGCGGCAAGTCCAAACGGCGCTTCACGACATGCAGGACCTCCGCCTGGTCTCCTTCACCGTCGACCCCGCGCGCGATACGCCCGCTGTCCTCTCGAAATACGCCGAGCGCTATCAAGCCCGGCCCGGCCTCTGGTATTTCCTCACCGGCTCGCAGGTCGACCTTCACAGACTTGCCCGCAACGTCTTCATGTTGGGCGATGTCAACGGCGACTTGCAGCATTCTACGCGCTTCGTTCTGATCGACAAACAGTCCCGCGTTCGTGGCTACTATTTGACGTCGGAAGACGACGCCATCCCCCGCGTGATCGCCGATGCGCGACGTGTGTCCAAGGAGCGATTCTGACCGTCCACGACCTGCCCACCCTCAACGCCGTTCTCAACGGAACGGCCGCCATTCTGCTCGCCATCGGCCTCTATCTCATTAAGAACGGCAAGCGCGAAGCCCATCACAAGGTAATGGTGACCGCGTTCTTCACCTCGGTCGCATTCCTGATCTCGTACGTGACCTATCACGTAAGTATCGGAGGATCGAAGCACTACACCGGGCCGGTCCCCATCGTCTATTTCACGATTCTGATTTCCCACACTCTGCTCGCCGTCACCGTGCCGGTGCTCGCCATTATGACTCTGCGCCGCGCGTTGAAAGGCGAATTCGCCCGTCACCGAAAACTCGCCAAGTGGACCTGGCCCATCTGGATGTACGTCAGCGTCACCGGCGTGATCGTGTACCTGATGCTCTACCAGTTCTGATGTGTGACGCGGCGTACGCACTCGTGCGTGCCGCGTCGACACTCGTGTCGATGCCCGCGACCCAGCTCACGCCGCCCTCTTAAAAAACGTATACAATTTAGATGGAGCGTTCCATGCGAATCATCCTGTTGACCGCGCTCTTGACAGCCTCCGTTTTCGCGCAAAGCCGCGGCTCGGCCCCGGCGAGAGGGCACAGCGCACCCGCGCCAAGCTTCCGTCCGGTTGGACCGCCTCCCGGCGCCCGTCTGCCCATCGCTCCGCGTCCCGTCTATCCCATTTATCCGCGAACCTACGCTGTCCCCTATCCGGTTTTCATCGGAGGCGGCTATTACGCGCCTCCCGTCTCCGGCTATGATTACGGCTACACCGATCAGGCCCCCGTCGCGGTGGTCAATCAGAATTTCCAAACCGACGTCGGCACTCCTTCGTTAATTGATTATTCCAACGTCCCTCTCCCGGAAGCCGCGGCGGCGGACGACAGCAACCCAAGGGACGACCAGCCGACGATCTTCCTGATCGCTCTGACCGACCATAGCGTGGTGGCCGCCATCGCCTATTGGGTGGAAGGCGATACTCTGAACTGGGTCAGCCGCGACGCTAAACAAAACCGCATGTCTCTTTCTCTGGTCGATCGCGACTTCTCCAAGCAGTTGAACGACGAGCGTCACGTCGAATTCAAGCTCCCTCCCGCAAAATAACTGATGAAACAATTTCCGCCTGCGCCCGTACTACATGCATGGACCGTCTATTCCAGGACCTGATCGTCTCCTTCCGTCGTCTGCGCTCGAGCCCCGGTTTCACCGTAGCAGCGATTCTGACGCTGGCCCTCGGCATCGGCGCCAACACCACCATTTTCTCGCTCGTTAACGCCGTCGTCTTCCGTCCCTTCGGCGTGGAACGCCAGAACGAGCTCGCCTTTTTCAACACACGCACCAACAAGGCCGAATTTCCCGCGCTGTCTTATCCCGATTACAAGGATTATCGCGACCGCAACACCGTTTTTAACGGCATGGCGATGTACCGCATCGTGCCCATGAACCTGAGTCGCGGGAGCGGCGAAAATTCCCGCCTCTGGGGATATGAAGTCACTGGAAATTACTTCGACCTCCTCGGCGTCAGCGCCATCCGTGGACGCCTTCTGCACCCTGAAGACGACGTCAACAAGGGCGGCCATCCCCTTGCCGTCATCACCTACAACTGCTGGCAGCGCCGTTTCGCCGCCGATCCCGATATCGCCGGGAAAAAAGTAAAAGTGAACGGCCTCGACTATACGATTCTTGGCGTCGCACCCGCCGGATTTGTCGGCACGGAGCTGGTCTACACTCCCGAGATCTTCGTTCCCATCGCCATGGTCACGCAGATCGAACCCGGCTTCGACTGGACTGAGGAGCGCCGCGACAGTAATGGATTCGTGATCGGCCGTTTGAAGCCCGGCGTTTCGATGAAGACCGCCGAAGCTGCCATCAATTCCATCACGCAGCAGCTCGGCCGCGAGTATCCTGAGGCCGACGCGGGCATCTCCATTGTCCTCTCGCCCCCTGGAATGGCTGGCACCTTTCTGCGCGGAGCCATCACCGGATTCTCCGCCGTGCTGATGGTCGTCGCCGGCATGGTGCTGCTGATCGCCTGTGTCAATCTTGCCAGCCTGCTGCTGGCGCGCGCCGCCGATCGTCGTAAGGACACCGCCATTCGCCTCGCCCTCGGCGCAAGCCGCGGCCAACTGGTCCGTCAGCTTCTTACCGAGAGCTTCGTTCTCTCCGTTTTGGGCGGCGCCGCCGGCATTCTGCTGGCCTTCTGGCTCACCGATCTGGTTAACGGCTGGACGCCTCCCATCGATATGCCGGTGATTCCCCGCGTCGTGATGGATGTGCGCGTGCTGCTGTTCGCCGCCGCCGTTTCGCTTGTTACCGGCCTTGTCTTCGGGCTGGTGCCCGCGCTGCAATCCACCCGCTCCAGCCTCGCTGGAGCCATCCGCAACGACGCGCCTTCCGATAAACTCCGCCGAGTGAACCTGCGCGACCTTCTCGTCACCGCGCAGATTGCTCTCTCGGTCGTCCTGCTGATTGGCAGCGTGCTGGTCGTCCGCAGTTTGCAGCATGCCCTCAGCCTGCACCTTGGATTTGAGCCGCAGCATGCCGCCGTCGTCTCTTTCGACACCGGCCTGCAAGGCTACAACGAGGAGCGGACGCACGAATTTCAGCGCCGCCTTCTCGATAAGGTCCGTTCCATGCCCGGAATCGAATCCGCCGGAATGATCGACGGATTGCCTCTCACGTTGAACATTTCCTACAGTACGATCTTTATCGAAGGCAAACCCGAGGCTCGCCCCGGCGATACCCCGCAGGCCAACATGTACAACATCACTCCCGGTTACTTGCGCGCGGCTGGAACCAAGCTCGTCGCCGGCCGTGACGTCGATGCCCGGGACACCAAAGACGCGCCACCCGTGGTGCTGGTGAACGAAGCGTTTGCCAAGCAGCTGCTGCCGGGCGAAGATCCCGTCGGCAAGCGATTCCGATACGACAAAAAAGGTAGATGGATGCAAATTGCCGGCGTGGTGGAGGACGGAAAATACCGCTCGTTGGGAGAGAAGCCTTCGCCCACCGTTTTTCAGGACATCGTTCAGGAATACCGCAGTAACGTGACGCTGGTCGCCCGCTCGCCACTGCCTGAAGCGGAAACCACGCGCCAGCTTCGCCGAGCCGTCGCCGAACTGGACCCATCGCTCACCATCTACGAATCGGGCAGCGTTACTAGTCGTCTGGCGCTGGCATTGTTCCCGGCACGCCTGGTCGCCGTGGTCCTCGCATCCTTCGGCTTGCTGGCCGTGGTCCTCGCCGCGACTGGAGTCTACGGCATCATGGCCTACGCCGTGTCGCGGAGGACGCGTGAAATCGGCATTCGCATGGCCTTGGGCGCGGCTCCCTCGCAAGTCCTGCGAGTCGTGCTGATGCGGACCGCGGTTTTGCTGGGAATCGGCACAGTGCTTGGTTTGGCGATGTCGCTAGCCGGGGGACAATTCTTCGCTCAAATCCTGTACGGCATCAGCCCGCGCGATCCTCTCACGTACTTTTCGGCAATCGGACTGATGGCGTCGGTAGCATTTATCGCATGCTGGGTCCCCGCGCGCCGCGCTATAAAAATCGACCCTCTGACCGCGCTCCGCACGGAGTGAGATAATCCGTCACATGACACACGATTTAGTAACGACAGCTTTCACCTTCGACGGCTTCAGAATCACGCGCAACTTAGGGATGGTTCGCGGCATCATTGTCAGATCGCGCTCGATCTTCGGCACCATCGGCGCAGGCTTCCAAACCATCGTCGGCGGCAACATCACGCTGCTTTCGCAGCTCTGCGAAAAGACTCGCGGGGATGCGTATGAGTTGATGATCCAGCACGCGGACGCAATGGGCGCCAACGCCATTATCGGGTGTCGGTATGATGCGACGGAGGTCATGCAGGGAGTGACGGAAGTGCTGTGTTATGGCACCGCAGTCGTGGTCGAGAAGATCGTGTAACGACTGGTGTACAATTGTACACGGGAATATTTGAATGGGATCGCCGGAAAGCTGCGAGCAACGCCCGCAAGCATGGAGTCCGTTTCGCAGACGCTACCTCGGTGCTCGAAGATGACGGTGCTGTTACAGTTTGCGATGATGCTCGTGGCGAAGAGAGATGGGCCACTATGGGGCTCGATGCCCTCGCGCGAGTGTTGGTAGTGGTCTATACCTGGCGAGGAGAAAACATTCGTATCATTTCCGCTAGGCCTGCGACGCCGCGCGAATGCAAGCAGTACTTGGAGAATTTGTGAAACGGGAATACGACTTCAGCAATGGAAAGCGTGGAGCGGTCGCCACAGTGCCCGCGGGAAAGACACGCGTCACCATCCGGCTGGATGACGACGTTCTGAACTGGTTTCGCGACCAAGTTGAGAAAGCCGGCGAAGGCAACTATCAGAGTCTGATCAATCTTGCGTTGCGCGATTTTATCGGACGGCAGAGAGAGCCTCTGGAAAAGACTCTCCGCCGAGTCATCCGCGAGGAACTGCGCCGGGCCGGATAGGCCCAAAATGGCGGCTACTCGGCGTTGTTGCCAGGCCTGAGATGTGGGAATTCTTCGTAGAGCTTCTTCATCACGTCGCGCGAGCAGTAATTTGGCGCGCGTGACTTAGCGATTGGGCGAAAAATACCAAGTTCATCGTTCGGCGTCACCCATTTCTGAATTGCAGATTCGTCCATCTCCAAGTCTTCGCTGAATATGATTTCGGCTCCGTGCTGCAGCTCGTCCTGTATGACGTTCAGGTCGTGTAGCCCCCTGAAGCGTATCCTGACTTGTTTTCCGTCAGGATTCTCATACGACGTGTCGCCCTCGGTGCCTAACTCCGTAGCCTTATGATAGGCTTCGTCCGGCGAATCTGCGCGAACTAAGACAAGATTTGTATGAACGACATTCCGAGGATCGCCTTCAACTGTGATCTGTTGAACAATCTCTGCCAAATACCACTTGGCGTCCTCGGGAATGTAGCCCACAAAGCAGTTACCCCTTCGCGACTTCTTCCTTCTTGAGCTTCTCCCGCTGCTCCTTCAGGATCGCCTTGCGGCTCAGCTTGATTTTGTTGCCTTCGAGCGCCAGAACCTTTACCAGGATCTGATCGCCTTCATTCAACTCATCGCGCACCTGCTTGATGCGGCTTTCGGAGATTTCGGAGATGTGCAGCAGCCCGTCGGTGCCGGGGAAAATCTCGACGAATGCGCCGAAATCGACGATGCGGACCACTTTGCCCAGGTAAGTCTTCCCAACTTCCGCCACCGCGCAGATGTCGGTGACCATCTGGATAGCCCGATCCGCGGCTGCGCCGTCGGAGGAGTAAATCTTCACGCTGCCATCGTCCTCGACGTCGATTTTGCAGCCGGTCTGCTCGACGATGCTGCGGATCATCTTGCCGCCCGGTCCGATCAGCTCTCGAATCTTGTCGGTCGGAATCTTCAGGCTGAAAATGCGCGGCGCGTAGGGCGACATCGTTTCGCGAGGCGTCGCCAGCACGGCGTTCATCTTGTCGAGAATGTGCAACCGGGCCTTGCGAGCCTGCTCCAAAGCCTCGGTCATGATGGCATGCGTCACGTTCGGGACCTTGATGTCCATCTGCAGCGCCGTGATGCCGTCTTTCGTGCCCGCGACCTTGAAATCCATGTCGCCGTAATGATCTTCCGCGCCCGCGATGTCGGTCAACACCGCGTAATCCTTGCCTTCCAGCACCAGGCCCATGGCGATGCCCGCCACCGGAGCCGACAACGGCACACCGGCGTCCATCAGCGAGAGAGTCGCGCCGCAGACCGATGCCATCGAACTGGAACCGTTCGATTCCATGATGTCGCTCACAATGCGCATCGTGTAGGGGAATGCTTTGTCGTCCGGAACCACGGCCGATAACGCGCGTTCCGCCAGCGCTCCGTGGCCGATTTCGCGACGTCCCGCGCCGCGCATGAAGCCGACTTCGCCGACACTGAACGGCGGAAAATTGTAATGCAGCATGAAGCGCTTGGAGGACTCCGAAGAATCCAGCAACTCAATCCGCTGTTCGTCGTCCTTAGTCCCGAGCGTGGCCGTAACCAGCGCCTGCGTTTCGCCGCGGGTGAACAGGCTGGATCCATGCGTGCGCGGCAGGATGCCGACCTCGCATTCGATCGCGCGCACCTGGTCGAACTTGCGCCCATCCGGACGGCGGCGGTCCTTCAACATCTGATCGCGGAAGATGCGCTCTTTCAAAGCGTCGAAGCATTTTCCGGCTTCCGCCTTCAGCTCGTCGGCGATCGGCTCGATTGCTTTCTTCTTGCACGCATCGATGCGCCGGTAGCTGTCGATCTTTTCGTGCTTCTCCGTGTTCATCGCGTCCGTCAGTTCAGCGCGCGCAGCGTCGGAAATCTGATAGTAGACATCCTTGTTCAATTCCGGCGACTTGAACTCGCGCTTGGTCTTGCCGACCTTTTTCACCAGTTCGCGGATCGCGGCGCCAATCTTCTTGCAACAGGCGTGGCCGAACTCGATGGCATCCAGAACTTCGGCTTCGGTGGCCTGCTGCGCGCCCGATTCCACCATTACGATGCCGCCTTCGGTTCCGGCGACGACGATGTTGACCTTCGAAGCCTTCGTTTCTTCGTAAGTCGGGTTGGCGACCAGTTTGCCGTCGACAATGCCTACGCGGACGCCGCCCAGCACGTGCTCGAACGGGATGTCGGAGATCGCGAGCGAAGCGCCCGCTCCGATGATGGCCAACGTCGAAGGATCGCGCGTCGGATCGGCCGAGAGCACCATGCCGATCACCTGCGTCTCATGAGAGTATCCTTCGGGGAACAGAGGGCGGATCGGACGGTCGATCAACCGGCTGGTCAGCACCTCTTTTTCTGTGGGCCGTCCTTCCCGTTTAATAAAACCTCCCGGGAAACGGCCCGCCGAGTACGTATACTCGCGGTAGTCCACGGTGAGCGGGAAAAAGCTGGCGCCGACCTTGGGGTTCTCGGCCGTACAGGCGGTCACCAGGACCACCGATTCGCCTGAGCGGACAATCACCGCCCCATTGGCCTGCTTGGCCATCTTCCCGGTTTCGATCGTGATGATCCGTCCACCGAGGTCTACTTCAACCGAATGCAACATGTTTGACATCTTCCTTTAATCAAAATCCGGCCACGACCGTCTATTGGACGCGGCCAGCCTTCTTTGACTAAGAGGAGACTGGAGTGAGGTTCTGCGGGCCCTGGTCACCTGGACCAGGATCGAGAATCGAACTTCCGAACGCGGATTAGTGGCGAATCCCAAGACTGGTAATCAGAGTCTTGTAGCGCTCCGGGCTGCGGCTGCGCAGATAATCCAGCAGCCTACGGCGACGCGCCACCATCTGCAGCAGACCTCTGCGCGAATGATGGTCTTTCTTATGCGTCTTGAAATGCTCCGTCAGCTCGGCAACCCGTCGGCTCAGGATAGCAACCTGAACTTCTGGCGAGCCCGTGTCCGTCTTATGGACCCGGAACTTCGAAATAACATTTAATTTAGCTTCACCCGCCAGTGCCATTCGGAAAACGAAACTCCTCGTCTATTCTTAATCGATTTATACAGGATCAGGATAGCACAGTACGCAAGAGGTTAGGATTTGATGAATCCTCGCGTTGTGGCGCACGAGACGTGCTCTGGTTGTTTGCGGATCTCCGTCCAGTATTCTTCGCGAACGTCGTCATCGATATGGACCGGCAGGTTGCTGACGTAAAGGCGATCTTCTCCATCGCGTCTTGGTCCTGAGATCCAATAGTGGTCGCCGGTTTCGACTTCGAAATAGTTGGCCTTGAAACCGCTTCCCTTGAGACTTTGGAACGCGCGGCCCGCGTAATAGAGGGTGCCGAACGTCCTAGAGTAAGAAACTCGCCCGATCCTGGCCCCGCCGACGAGCCCGCCGGCCTTCGACTCGATATACATGATCCGCGGGTTCCTCTTGCGAGAAGGTCCCTCAGGGGCCTCGCGGCCAACTTCGGAGGTTAAGTCGCTCGGCAGGCGCATGACCCATTTTACGACGTCTGTCCGCATGCTGACGCATGGCGGTTCAGTGCCGGCGTTGAACCGCGACCGTGAGGGAGCGGACAGACGAACAATCGCTACGCCAGGAGGCGAATTCGGGGCGCCGCTGTGCTAGGCTGATTCTTTCATGACCGCACCCGCGACTCCCCTGAGAAAAACTCCGCTCAATGCCACCCATCGGCGGCATGGCGCAAAAATGGTCGATTTCGGAGGCTGGGAAATGCCGGTGCAGTACTCCGGTTTGCTCGACGAGCATCGCACGGTGCGCACCGCGGTCGGGTTGTTCGACGTCAGCCACATGGGCGAGATCGAAGTGCGCGGACCGGAGGCTCCTAGCTTGGTCAACTATGTCGCGACCAATGATGCGTCGCTGTTGAAGATCGGGCAGGCCCAGTATTCGGGGCTGCTCTACGAACATGGCGGATTTGTGGACGATATTCTGGTGCATAAGGTCTCCGACGATCATTATTTCCTGTGCGTCAATGCGTCGAATCAGGATAAGGATTACGAGCACATCATTGGACACAATAAATTCGATTGCACGGTGGAGAACGCTGGGCCAAGATACGCGCAGATCGCGGTGCAGGGGCCGCGGGGCATCGATACGTTGCAGAAGCTGACCGAGGTCGAGCTCGCGCCGATCGCGTATTATCACTTCAAAGACGGCGATGTTTCGGGCACGGCGGCGCGGATCGCTCGCACCGGATACACCGGCGAAGACGGCTTCGAGATTTACGTACCGCCAGAGCAGGCGCCGCGGATATGGGACGATCTGCTCGTCGCTGGCGAAGAATTCGGCATCAAACCGGCGGGACTCGGGGCGCGTAATACTCTGCGCCTGGAATCGAAAATGGCGCTGTACGGGCACGAAATCGACGCCAGCATCACGCCCTGGGACGCGGATGTGGCGTGGATCGTGAAGTTGAAAAAAGGCGATTTCGTCGGCCGCGATGCGCTGGTGAAACAAAAAGAGACGGGCCTCACGCGCAAGCTGATTGGATTCGAAATGACCGGCCGCGGCATCGGCCGCGACGGATATGAAGTGCATGTGAATGGCGCTCCGGCGGGATGGGTCACCAGTGGAGGCCCCGCGCCGACGCTAAACAAAAACATCGGACTTTGTTATTTGCCTTTGGAACACGCGGAGATTGGACGAACGATTCAGGTCATCGTTCGCAATCAGCCGGTCGAGGCGGTGACGGTCCCAACTCCTTTTTATAAGAGAGCAAAATGACATACCCTGAAAATTTTCGATTCACAAAAGAACATGAATGGGTGCTCGTCGAAGGCGATACTGGCACGATCGGTATCTCGTTCCACGCGCAAAGTGAATTGGGAGATATCGTGTACGTCGATCTACCGAAGGTGGGCGCGACGGCCGAGAAGGGCAAAACCATCGGCTCGGTCGAATCGGTGAAAGCGGTCAGCGACATTTTTGCGCCGGTTTCGGGCGAGGTGACGGCGGTAAACGATCTGCTGACGACGTCGCCCGAGAAGCTGAACGAAGATCCGCACGGCGCGGCTTGGTTGTTTAAGGTAAAGCTGTCGGCGCTGTCGGAGGTCGGGGAGTTGATGAGCGCGGCGGATTATACCGCGTACGCGGGGGACGAATAAGCTGGTCTCTTTTGCATCGCCCAACCTGCGTTCGCGCGATCATTAGACGGACCGTCCGCGTCGATTCAAACCGCTGGTGTGCCTATTCCTCAATTTCGGCGCTACTTCGAATGCTAGGGCCTTTAACTTCCCAAAGAAACATTACGGTGTCGCCGGGAGCGATCTGCTCAAAGTGACAGGTGCGGCAAGTGACTACCGCGCCTCCGGGAAGTCCAAGATCGTGAGTAACCTGTTTCAATAGGATCTTAAGCGAGCTTTGGAAGTCTCTCTTGCGCTTGGACTTGCGATCGTTAAGCGTAGCGACCCACGCACAGTAATGCTCAACAGTCGGATACTTGCACGCCCTCTTATACTGCTCGTTGACATCCGGCAACAAGCCGTACGAGCCGTTTCTGTCGTACCAGTTCCGTTTGAACTCCCACAGGGTCTTCCTGGCAGGACCCTTGAACTCGCAGGTTGCAAGCGACTCGGAGATGTGCGGGATCTTCCCACTGAACGGCGACGGCAGAAAAGCAAAATCGATTGACTGCCTTGCAGTTCCGCACTTGTAAGGCAGTTGGCTCTTTATGGGGCTTTCTCCCTGGACGTCGATTACTCTCCTATCACGGAGATAATCCTGAAAGAGAATCTCCTGGTTACGCTTCTTCTGGTCGGTCTGCGCCCAGAATGCGGGCCATTCCATCTGAAAGAGCCGGAAAAAGGCATCTGCGTGCGAACCGCACTCGTTCATACCCTGAGTATCACACAATGCTGAGCGACTACTTCTCCGCGAACGCCTCAACCGGCGGACACGAGCACATCAGGTTCCGATCCCCATACGGATTGTCGATCCGCCCGATGCTTGGCCAGAACTTTTTCGCTCGTACGAATGGCAGCGGATATGCCGCGTGTTGACGTGAGTAGGGATGGGGCCACTCGTCGGCCGACACCGCGGCTGCGGTGTGCGGAGCATTTTTCAGGACGTTGTTCTGTTTATCCGCGCGGCCGTCGATGACGGCTTGGATTTCTTCGCGGATTGAGATCATCGCGTCGCAGAAGCGGTCCAGTTCGTCCTGCGATTCACTTTCCGTGGGTTCGATCATGAGCGTTCCGGCAACTGGGAACGACACCGTGGGCGCGTGGAATCCGTAGTCCATCAGGCGCTTGGCGACGTCGGTTTCGTCGATGCCGCTTTTCGCCTTCAACTGGCGCAGATCGAAAATCATTTCGTGGGCCACGCGGCCGTTTTCACGGGTGTAGAGCACTGGATAGTGGCCTTCGAGGCGCGACTTGATGTAGTTCGCGTTGAGGATGGCGAAGCGCGTTGCGTCGGTCATGCCTTCGCCGCCTAGCATTTTGATGTAGGCGTAGGAAATCAGGAGGATGCTGGCGCTCGACCAGGGCGCTGCGGCCAGCGCGTGGATCGCTTGCGTGCCGCCGGTCTTGATCACGGGATGACTGGGAAGAAACGGCGCGAGATGCGCGGCGACGCCGATGGGGCCCATGCCAGGACCTCCTCCACCGTGTGGGATTGAGAAGGTCTTGTGGAGATTTAAGTGGCAGACATCGGCGCCGATGGCGGCGGGACTGGTCAAACCGACTTGCGCGTTCATGTTCGCGCCGTCCATGTAGACCTGGCCACCGTTGGCGTGGACGATGGCGCAGATGTCCTGAATGCTCTCTTCGAAAACGCCGTGCGTGGACGGATACGTCACCATCAGCGCGGACAAATTCTCGCGATGCGCTTCGGCCTTGGCTTTCAGATCCGTCACATCGATGTTGCCTTCCGCCGTGCTGTTAACGACCACCACGCGCATGCCGGCCATGACGGCGCTGGCGGGGTTGGTGCCGTGCGCCGACGCGGGGATTAGAACTACGTCTCGGTTACGGTCGCCGTTATTTATGTGATACGCGCGGATGACCATCAGGCCGGCGAACTCGCCTTGCGATCCGGCGTTCGGTTGCAGGGAGACGGCGGCGAATCCGGTGATTTCGCACAATGCCTGCTCGATTTCCTTGAAGATTTGCTGATAACCGGCGGCTTGCTCGACGGGCACGAAGGGATGGAGCTTTCCGAACTCGGGCCAGGTGACGGGCAACATTTCCGAGGCTGCGTTCAGCTTCATGGTGCAGGAGCCGAGAGGGATCATCGACGTATCCAGGCCGACGTCCTTGCGCTCCAGGCCGCGGATGTAGCGCATCATCTGCGTTTCCGAATGATAAGTATTGAAGACTGGATGCGTGAGGAATTCCGAGGTGCGGGCCAATGTTTCCGGATACTCCACGACCAAACCCTTCGGCGAGAAACTGACGCGGGTTTTGGCGTTCGTTCCTTTTGCGAAAACCTTCACGATGGCGCGGACATCTGCCGGCGTCGTGGTTTCGTCGAGAGCCAGGTTTATGGTCCCGTCGACGCGATAGCGGAGGTTCACACGTGCCTTTTGGGCCGACTTTCTGATGTTGTCCAAGGTTCCCACGGGCGGCTCCAACTTCAGAGTGTCGAAGAAAAATTCGTTGCGCTGCGCGATGCCGATCTTGGCTAGTTCTCGTTCCAGCAGTTGCGCGAATCCGTGAACGCGGCGGGCTATCGCGGTTAGGCCTTTCGGTCCGTGATAGACAGCATACAAGCCGGCGATGTTAGCGAGCAGGGCCTGCGCGGTGCAGATGTTCGACGTGGCTTTTTCGCGGCGAATATGCTGCTCGCGCGTTTGCAGAGCCATGCGATACGCGGTGTTGCCGTGTACGTCGACCGACACGCCGATGACGCGCCCGGGGACTTGGCGGACGAATTTTTCGCGCGTCGCGAAAAACGCAGCGTGAGGGCCGCCGTAGCCTAGCGGCACGCCGAAGCGCTGCGAGTTGCCGAAGACCACGTCGGCACCCATTTCACCGGGAGGAGTGAGCAACGTCAGGCTGAGCAGATCCGTTCCGACCGCGACCAGGGCTCCGGCGCGATGCGCTTCCTCGATGAAACCGCGCAGATCGTGGACCAGGCCCGCTTCGTCGGGCGTTTGAACAACGGCTCCGAAGGTACCGGCCAGATCGGCCTCGCGCCAATCGCCGATGATCAGTTCGATCCCCAGGGGCTCGGCTCGTGTCCGCAGAACGTCGATCGTTTGCGGGAAGCAAGAATCGGCGACGAAAAATTTCGCGCTTTTCGAATTCACGCGATGCAGCATGGTCATGGCTTCGGCCGCCGCCGTTGCTTCATCGAGAAGCGACGCGTTGGCAACGTCCATGCCGGTCAGATCGCGGACGACAGTCTGAAAATTGAGAAGACTTTCTAATCGTCCCTGCGCCATTTCGGCTTGATACGGCGTGTACGGCGTGTACCAGCCTGGATTTTCCAGCACGTTGCGCAGGATGACGCTGGGCGTGATGCAATCGGAATACCCGAGGCCTAAATACGATTTGAAAATTTCATTCTGGGACGCCAGCGTGCGCAGTTCGCGAAGAAATTCGTACTCGCTTTGGCCGGCGGGCAGCTGAAGCGGGCGGGAAAGGCGGATCCGCTGGGGGATTGCTTCCTCTATCAGCGCGTCCATGGACGCGGCCCCGGTGGCTTTCAGCATTTCATCGCGTTCGGTTGGGTCAGGACCAATATGACGGGTGGAAAAGGACTCGAAGTCAAAGATCATTCGATAATTTCATTTTAGGGTAACGTGTCAAGCAAAAGAAAACCTCCGAAATTGCCGCCCTCATCAGACGCGATGAAACGCACCAGCGTGTTGCTGGCGGAAGAACTGGCGAATTGGCCAGGTGTCAGCACCCGCCCGATGTTCGGACTGCGCGCAGTCTACCGGAATGGGGTAATCTTCGCGATGCTGCCGGACAAGCGCTCCTTTGAAACTCCGGACGGGCTCGCTTACAAAGAAGCTGGGAAATGGAAGATATTTGAAGTGGGGGACGAAACGGGGATTGGCGAGGCACTGGCAATTTTGGAGAAGGCGTACGAGTTGGCTGCAGAGTAGAAATCCCCTGGCTGACGCCAGGGGTTATAACCCCGTCCCGTCAGGGCGGGGATTGGCAGAATTACTGGCCGCTGGTTTTTTGATAATCGCGGATCACTTTGTTGACGTAGTCCTGCGTTTCGCGATAAGGCGGCAGGCCGTTGTATTTATCGACGGCGCCCGGGCCGGCGTTATAGGCCGCCAAGGCCTTGACCACATCGCCGTCGTACTTGACGAGAAGCTCGCGCAGCAGACGCGTTCCGGCATCGATGTTCTGCTCGGTATCGTGCGGATCGGCGTCGAGCAACTTCGCGGTCGCGGGCATTAACTGCATGACGCCAATGGCGCCTTTGGGCGACACCGCGCTCTGCTTCATCGCCGATTCGGCTTTCGCGACGCTGGCGACGAAGGCGGGGGGCAGAGAATTGCGGACGGCCGCTTCCTGTACCAGGGTTCTTGGATCGGTCGACTTGGGCGCGGGCGCAACCGGCGCGGCGACGGCCACCGGCGCGGGCGCGGGTGCGACGTATTCCTCAGCTTCAAACGATGTCACTGAACTGGCAGGGACCTCAATGAGACCGTCCTTGGTGAACAACTTGATGCTGGAGCCTTCCACTTCGTGGCGTTCGGCGTGGATGCGGAATCCGGTGGAGAGCACGGCGTATTCGCCGGCAAAAACCGGAGACGCGACGGCGAGAGCGAAGAGAACCTTCAAAAACACAGCTTTACCTAACACATAAGACGCCGGGCGGGCCGGAAACGTGCAGGTTTTCATTTGGACGAATACACGGGCGCAAGCGACACCAGCGCCAGCCCCGCGAGGAAGACGACGGTCATGCCGAGCATCAGCATCTTCACGCCCTGCGTGGAGCCTTTAAACTCGCCCCAGGCGAACATTCCCCACAGAGCCGCGACGATCGGCGCGCCTTGGATCAAGCCGGCGGCGAGCGCGGGAGCGGTCTGCAACGCAGGCGGCACGGCGCCCTCCACCAAAGCCGCAACCAAGCCGACGGCCCAGATAAATCCACCAAAAACCCCCCAGAAATGCTGTTTTTTCGCGCCCTTGAAATAGTCGCGCACCTGCACCGGATCGCCCTGGACGGGGAAGTTGATGAAAAAAGGTACGTAGACCAGGGTGGAGAAGAACATCCCCGCGCCGATCAGCACGGCCAGGCCGTAAGGGCCGACGCCGCCATCTCCGGAGCGGCTCATATCGACCACGGGAAGGAAGAAGCCCAATGCGATGCCGGCCAGAAAGCTGATGAGGATTCCTCGGGCGGCGATGGGAGTCCTTACCGGCAGCTTCGTTCGTGGGTCGAGAGTAGGGCCTCCTTTGACCGCAGCGGCCAGGGCGTCCACGTGAGAGCGGTAGGCGATGCAATCGACCAGTACGGCGATGAGTATCAGTACCAGGCCGCTGAACAGCAGCAGAGCATTGGCGGACTGAGGATTCCCGATAAAGTTCGTTACCGACGTGACCACCAGCGCGATACCGAAGGCGAGAGGGAAGGCGACGGCCATCCCGGACAGCGAAACCGCGGCGACCAGCAGCATATAGGCGAGGTTCACGATGATTCCGGCGCCTACGCCGTAGGCCATTTTGCGATAGCCGGAGATCATGAAGTTATCGGAAACCGTCAGATCCTGCGAGTTCATGGAACCGAGCGTGAATGCGGCGATAAGAATACAGGCGGCCATGCCCAGCGCGAAATCGTAGTAGAAGAGCTCGAATCGCCACTTGAACACCAATCTTTGCGAATTCGCCCAGGAACCCCAGCAAAACAGCGTCAGGATCAGAAGCAGAAGGCTGGCAAGAGTCGTAGATGGAAGAATCATATGAGTTTCAGCTTGGGCTCAAGTAGTTATCGTACTAAAGATCCACGGCTTTTCAACCGAAAGAGCTTATATATTACACCATGTTAAGAAAGAGGGAATGGTGAAAAAATTGTCCATGCTGATAATCATCTTTGTCGCACTCGCCAGCCTGATGACGGCACAGCACGCCAAACCTGTGTACGACCCCGAAACCAGGGAAGGTCTGCTGATCCAACATATTCAACAGGAAACCGATCCTTCGGAAAAGCTCAAATATATGGAGCAGTTCGCGGCGCAATATCCGACCCACCCCTCCATCGCGTGGGTGTACGACCAGCTTCAGCCGGCCTACATGAAAGAGAAAGCCTGGGACGACGCGATGCGGATCGGTGAGCAGCTCGCCGCGCTGGAGACGGAGAATCTGGATGGCGTGAAGCTTTCGCTGAAAGCGGCGGAGAGCAAAGGCAGTCCCGACGATATCGCGAAATGGGCGGATGTCGAGTGGAAGATGGCGTCGCAAATTGCGGCCAAGGGCGGGCGTGCCGCCGCCGATGCACAGCAGACCCAGCTTTACGCGGAATACAGCCTGTTCTCGATCGCGCAGCAGACGACGGATCCGGCCAAGCGCCTGGAGATGCTGATTTCGCTGCAACAGAGGAATCCGAAGAGTCCGTACGCCGAAAACGTGCCGGCGGAATGCTTCGCCATTTACAGAAAACTGAACCAGATGGACAAGGCGCTGGCGCTGGCCGACCAGACGCTGGCGGCCGATCCGGACAACCTGGACATGCTGATGGCGGTTTCCGAATATCATTTCGGGCGCGAGGAGGTTCGCGACAAAGTGGTGGCCAACATGGTCCATGTGGTGGAGGTCCTGGCGAAGAAGCCGCGGCCGGACAGCCTCGGTGAAGAGGACTGGGCGAAGAAGAAGTCCCATGTGCTGGGGGCGGCGTATTACATGGGAGGCGTGTTCTCGAGCATAGGCGGCCAATATGGCCGTGCCGACCAGATGCTGCGCGCGGCGCTGCCGCTGATTACCGGCGATGCGACGCAGGAAGCGACCGCGTTTTATCAGCTGGGCGTAGCGAATTATCACCTCGCGGACAGGGATTCTTCGCGGGCGAGAGAAGCGCTGGCGTACTGGAGGCGATGCGCGTCGATCCGAAGCAATTTTCAAGCGCAGGCGATCAAGAACGCGGAGTCGGTAAAGAACGAGTTTAATTTACCGTAGTCGGCGGCTGGGACTGCAGCACACAAGAGTTTTCAGGACTGGTGGGCTGTTTCGGCTGAGTCCCCGCCCTTACGGGACGGGGTTATAACCCCTGGCGTAAGCCGGGGGATTCGTCACTAGTGGCCGCCGGCTTCGACGGGCTCTTCGGCCTTCAACGGGAAATGCGCCCCGGCGGGGATCTGGACCAGCATCTGTTCCTTGCGGTAAATCAGCGTGGACGTGTTATAGCTGGCGATCTCGAAGCCGTGCCCGTGGGTGATGGCATCGGTGGGACAGGCCTCGACGCAAAAGCCGCAGAAAATGCATCGGTTGTAATCGATGTTATAAACCTTGGCGTAACGCTCGCCGCCGCTGATGCGCAACTGGTCGGTGTTTTCGGCAGCTTCGATGTAAATGCACTCGGCCGGGCAGGCAGCCGCGCACAAGAAGCAGGCGACGCATTTTTCCAGGCCGTTTTCGTCGCGCTGCAGTTCGTGGACGCCGCGAAAGCGTTCCTGAAATTTAGCCGGAGCTTCCGGATAATCCTCGGTGATGGTAGGTTGCAGCATCTCCATGAAGGTGATGCCCATGCCCTTGGCAATGGCCGCCGCGCTATCGATCGCATCCGAAATTTTCGAAGACATTCTCTTAAATCTTACCAGCTTCCCGACCGGAGCCTAGTTTTTCGAGCTTCAACCTGCCTTCCATGCGGGCACGGATTCGTCGGCGCGGAACAGGGGGAGGCTGGCGCGGGCGGCGATGGCTTCCAGATCGGCTTTGACGAAGCTTTCACTGGACAGCGAGATGGCGCCGTCGGGTTCCACCAGAAACAGGCTCGGCACGTATTCGATTCCGAAGGCCTTGCTGGCGGGGTAGCCTTCGTCTTCGCTGTCGAGCAGCGTGAATAGGGTGACGCCGAACTTCGATTGGAAGCGCCGAGTGCCGGTTGCGTCGTCCTGGGAGATGGCGACGATGGGGAGTTGGCCTTGGACGATCCTTTCGAGAAACGGGAGCGTGAACTGGCACGTCGGGCAGCTGATTTTGTAGAAGACCAGAAGAACGGGACCGCGCGAGAGGAGGTCGGTTAGCGAGTGGGGCGAGCCGGTCAGATCCCGTAAAGAGAATCCGGGGGCTTTTGATCCTGCGGAGAGCATGTCTAACTTTTAGTTTACGGGAAGCCGCCTGGTAGCCCGCCCACGAAACGGCGGCGCACTGGTGTATTAGAACAGTTTCCTGAAAAGTATAGTCCGGGTAGGGCGGCCAATTTTGGCTGCAGCCGCTTTTCGAAGCGGCTCTTGTTGCCGAGCGACGAGCCTGCTGAAAGCAGGCTGCAGCCAAAATTGGCCGCCCTACAAGGTCTACAGAAACTCTGAAACAGCTCCAACGTTAGGCCATAGGTTCGTCTTTTTCCGCCTGGACGAAACTTAAAATATCGAAGTGGCGGATTTCGCGATCCGGGAAAAAACTGTTGACGGCGTCCTGCTCGTCGGCGAAAACTTCGAAGATGGTGTGCAGCTTGGTGAGCAGCAGCAGTTCCACGTTGCGCTTGTTCGGATTGATCAGCTTCAACGCGCCGCCGGCCTTCTTGAGCGACGTGAAGCAGATCACCAGTGCCCCCAGACCCGTCGAATCGATGTACTCGACGTGTTGCAGGTTCAACAGGACATTTACCGTGCCGGTGGCGATGACGGCGGTGACCTTCTCCCGCACCGAACTTGCCTCGCCCACCGTCAGACGGCCCTTGAGCGAAAGGATGTCCACCCCTTCGCGCGACGATTCACGAATATCGAGACTCATTAGATGCTAGTGTAGCCGACTCGGCGGGGGATGGGTCCGCCGTCTCCGGGCCGGAGGGCAGAAGGACGGTGAAACGCGTCCCGATGCCGGAGTTGCTGGCGACGTCGATACGTCCGCCGTGCGCTTCGACGATCCACGCCACGAAGCTCAAGCCCAGGCCGAGGCCTTGTATGGTGTTGGTCTGCGCGTTGCGCACGCGGTAGAAACGGTCAAAGATGTGGGGCAGATTCTCCGCCGGGATGCCGACGCCTGTATCTTCGACTGAGATTTTGGTCCAGCCCGGCTCGCGCGCCGGGCCGACGACCACGCGAACCGATCCGCCTTTCGGAGTGTATTTGACGGCGTTCGAAAGCAGGTTCGAGAGCAGACGCTCGATCTGCGTCCGATCGGCTTCGACGGGCGCGCAGGGTTCGATGGAAGATGTCAAATGCACATCCTTTTCCTCGGCCGGAATCTGGAACTGGTCCACCAGGTCGGTAACCACTTCGGCCAGGTCGAGAGGAGCTTTTTGCAGGGCGAGCTGCCCGGATTCAGCCTGCGACAACAGCAGCAGGGCGCGCACGATGCTGGACAGCTTTTCGATGTCCTCCATCGCGTTGATGATGGATTCGCGATACTGCTCCGGCGTCTCGGCGGTGAACAGCGCGACTTCGAGCTGGCCCCGGATGGCGGTGATGGGGGTGCGCAGTTCGTGCGACACGTCGGTCGAGAAACGGCGGATCTGTTCGAAGGACTGATGCAGGCGCTCCGTCATCTGGTTGAAGCTGTCGATGAGGTGATCGAGCTCGTCGCCCGCGCCGCGGAGAGGAATTTGAACCGTGATGTTCGAGCCGGTGACATTTTGCGCCGCGTGCGCGACGGAGTTGACGGGCTGGATGGCGATGCCGGCCAGCAACCACCCGAAGAGGCTGGCCAGAACCAGCATCACCGGGGCGAGCAGTAGATAAGTGCGGGTGAAATCGTTGACCGTCCGATAAGGGACCGCGAGGCTGCGCCCGATGGCGAGAAAATACTTATGTTTATCCTCGTCCTGGGTCCAGCCGGCGTCGATCACATAAGGGACTCCGTCCCTGTCCTTCTGGATGGAGTAATCGTGCGTCCCGCGTTTCGTCTTCAGAACACGTTTGATCAAATCCCGTGTTTCCGGCGAATTGATGCCTATGGATTCGTAAATCGTCGAGTATTCGAGCAGGTTTCCGTTTTCGTCGGCCAACAGATAGACGTGGCGGAGACGCTCCACCGTGTAGGCTTCATCGGAATCGGTTGGATCGTAGATCCAGCGGGGCTCTTCATGAATGAAGCGGAGGTATCCAACGGTAGCTCCCCAATCGGCCTCGGCGGTGGCCTCGAGTTCCACGAGCGCTTCCTCTTTGAGATGCCGCCAGAAGAAGAAGCCGATGGCGGCCAGCAGGATCGCGAAAAATGCCACGTAGCTCACGGCGAGGCGGAAGCGCAGACCGCGCACGAATCCTACGCGCAGCGTGCGGACTCCGAAGACTCGGGTGAAGCGGGCCATGGTTTATAGAGAGCGCTCGGCCGCCTTATCGGGAATATCCAGCATGTAGCCGATGCCGCGCACGGTCTGGATCATTTTCTCCGGCCACTTGTCGTCGATTTTGCTGCGCAGGTGGCGGATATAGACGTCGACGATGTTGGTCAACCCGTCGTAATCCATGTCCCAGACATGCTCGACGATCATGGTGCGGCTCAAAGGACGGCCGCGGTTGCGCATCAGGTATTCGAGGATCGAGAATTCCTTGGGCGCGAGCTCGACGTTCTCGCCGGAGCGGGTCACTTTGCGGCGGATGCAATCGAGAGAGAGCTCGCCCACTTGCAGGCGTTCGGGAGTCGGCTGGCCGCGGCGGAGCAGGACACGGACGCGTGCCAATAATTCGACGAACGCGAAGGGCTTGACGAGATAATCGTCGGCGCCTCCTTCGAGGCCCTTTACGCGATCGTCCACGGCGTCGCGGGCGCTGAGGATGAGCACCGGAGGACTGGTTTTGCGATTACGGATTTTCTGGAGCGCGCTCAAGCCGTCCATATCGGGGAGGCCGAGGTCGAGGATGATCAGGTCGTATTCGGTGTTGTGGACCAGTTCAATGGCGGTGTTTCCGTCATTGGCGACGTCGACCGCATAGCCTCCGCTTTCCAGGCCCCGGGAGAGGAAATCGGCGATTCGTTTTTCGTCCTCGACGACGAGAATTCTCATATAGTCGAGTGTACGATGTTACGATGAGGAATCGGGACTGGTAATATGCGTCTCCCCTCCTTTCCGATTCTGCTGACTCTAGCGGCCCATTTTGCCGTGGGCCAGGCACGAATCCGGTCCGATCAGAAGCTCACTGAGGAATCGATGGCCGTCTGGAACGGCATCAAGACGTCGCTTCAAGCAGAGGGCGGCGAGGCGTTCTTCCAATCGAGCCTCAGAGATTCTATTTTCCCCGGCGGCACGAGGGGCGTCCGAGTTTTCAGCGGAATCGTAAAATCCAGCCGTCCGGCCGAAAATCCAAGCGAATTATTGCTGGCCATAGTGGATTCGAATGAGGCGGAGGTCACCCTAAAGCTTGCCGATCCACTGAAGGGACCCGTTGCGCCCGGCTCCAGGGTGGCGTTCGCGGGAGTCGTTACCGGTTTTCAAAAAGAACCGTTCATGCTGACCCTGGAGGTAAGAGGCGGCCGGACCTACACGTTGGTTTTGGTGACGGGAGCTTACGACGAGGCAGCTTCATTGCCGATGCCGAGGCTTCAGGTGAATTATCATTCCAGACTGAACAATGGATTCGTCAAAATAAGCCTGGATGGTTTCACGATGCACCCCTTTACGGTGAACGATGGCGGTGCCGAGATCGAGATGGAAGGGATTCAACTCCAAGCGTTCCTGGCGTCTGCGGGCTGGCGTGGAGGGGTACAGTTTTCGGTCGAAGTAGACGGGCCTCCGTCAGCCGTTACCCTAGAGGGCGCTCCCTCCTTCGAGAGGCTGGCATGGCTGGTCCCGATTTCGACACAGGATGCGTCGCTGCTGGTGGTCAAGGCTGACGGAACCCTCATTCAGAAGGTCGAGAGAATCCAGAGAATCCGGGTATCCGAGAAGTAAGAATCGTGGTGCGGATGAAAGGACTTGAGCCTTCACTCCCTTTCGAGAACCAGAACCTAAATCTGGCGCGTCTGCCAGTTTCGCCACATCCGCAGTTGTCTTGATTATAGCGATCATCGCATTTCGCAGTTGATCGGGCGGGGCGAAAAATGGGGACAGACCGCTCTGTCCACACGGCGCGGGCCTTTGGAGTGTTTGCGCGGGCACCGCGGCGCCTTGGGACAGAGAAGTCAGTCCCCATTTTTCGCGCAATTGTAACTACCGATACTGTTGATAAAGTCGCCTTCTTTTCAACTGCAAATACTCAGAGAGCTTCAGCGGGACTTGCGCCCCTTCCCGTATCCGTTGCTGAACTGCGTTTTGGTACTCGCGCAGCATAATGACACGGCGGGATGCTCCCGGCAACTTGGAGCGAACCATATCCACAAGTATTTCAACCTCCCATGGTCGGAAGCTGCTGCGATTCAGATTCCCACTGATCAGCTCTTCCATCAGCCGATTAAACTGCATCAGGACCGCATCGTGATCCATCTCGTGCATATGAACCGCCCCGGACTGTGCCTGCCGCTGCGCCTCGTGCAATGCAGAACGGAGAAACGGTAAATTTGGCCGCTTCCGGGACCCCACAGGTTAGCCCGCCTCCTCCGACGCACATGTGCCATTACCTGAAGATATTAGGAGTCGAAAATCCCTCTGCCACCTAATGCGTAATCGGCGGAACCAATTAGCACTTGCGCACCGTGAAAATAACGGGAGGCCTGACGGCGGCAACGCGATCCGCTCGCACGACCCAGCACAGAAACTCTACGATTCGTTCATCCGGCGAAGCAAAGAGCGTTCCCGTCCGGGTCCGAGATGATGAACGAGGATTGGCCCCACGGCTCTTTCCTTAGTCGGTGAACGAAGGGGACTTTGCGGGTTTGATATTCCGCGAAAAGTCCCTTCACATTGGCGACCGACAGAAAAGCAGCAATCACCTGCTCCTTTTCGCGAAGGCCCGCGACGTACATCTGCTGATGCACGAATCGCAGATGGATGCAGGCTTCATCACGGCTGACGGAGGCGTAGAACGCAGGCTGGCCGTGGAGGAAGTCGATTGTAAATCCGAGCTTGTCCCGATAGAAATCGGCTGCTGCCTGCACATCCGACACATAAAGCACCGGCATTGCCTTCCACAGCTTTAACGCGGCTGGGGCTCCTCGAATAGTCTTCGGAGCTTTCTTCAAGCCTTGTTTGAGTTCCCCCCAACTGTTAAAGCCTTGCTCCAGCGCAATGATTTCCTGGGCCTCATTCAGCAGGAAGGGAAGAGCCAAGGCCTCAGTATCGGTCAAATCTTCATAACGGGAAAGTTGACGGATTCGGCCGCTCACGGAGTAGTTCCGTTCTCGGTGCCAACGAACCAGGAGCTTGGCTTGTTTTTTGAAGTTTTCGAG